>DSLFC04102__coassemble_471_pt1 | contig 125332 bp, 111 predicted proteins | sample DSLFC04102__metabat2_low_PE_028 | metagenome-assembled genome bin DSLFC04102
ATTGAAGGAATATTTATTCCAAACTACGAAAAGAATATTTCAATAAATTCTGTAAATGAAAAGAAAATGATTGTCACAGAAACTACGGAAGACTATTTACTCACGCGAGAATATAAAACATCAGGGAACAAGATAGAGATTTATACCAAAGCAAAAATTTTTTCTAAAAAACAAGTTCAACCGATTTTCCAATTTGCTCTATATGATCTGAGCTATAATTTAAATGTAACTTTGGATGATAAAACGATTGCTACCAGGAAATATGATCCGGAAGATGGGCATTGCGTTACGGAAGAAATGATTTTTTTGGATTTCCTACAGCATGACTATTCCAATAAATTTTTTAAGCAAATAGATCTTTCGTTTGAAACTTTACCAAATACAACATTTAGAATCAAAACCGATAAATTGGCAAAGTGCTTTTGCCAGTTGAATTATTTAGGAATTGAATACAATCGGAAAATTTATAAAGGTAAGCGTGAAATTGACTTTGGTATTATTACAATCGAAAGAATAGAAAAATCATTTGTCTAAAATACAATGATTATAATCGTCACTGATTATGGTAACCATGAAAAGAGAAAAACATATTGGATTCCGCATCGAAAGCGAATTGCACCGAAAAATGGTCTATATCGCAGAATATGAAGGCCGATCCCTAACCTGGCAGATGATCCATCTTACGCAAGAGTGCATCCGCTCCTTCGAGCGGGAGCACGGGCCCATCGAGCTGCCCGACCAGGAACAGTGATCCGGCCTCTGGCCCCGCTGCTGGCCCTGGTGTACCCGGCCCGCTGCCCCTTCTGCGGCCGGGTGCTGGAGCGGTGGGAGGACGGGATGTGCGATACCTGCCAGCGGGTCCTGCCCTGGGTGGAACCGGGGGAGGCCCAGCGGGAGGTGGACGGCTGTGTCCGATGCCTGGCTCCCCTCTGGTACCGGGACGGGGTGCGGGAGGGGGTGCGCCGCTATAAGTTCCAGCATGGACGGGGGCACAGCCGCCTGTTCGGCGCGCTCATGGCCCAATGCCTGGCGCGGGACTGGGCGGAACCGGCGGACCTGGTCACCTGGGTGCCTCTGTCCCGCAAGCGTCTGCGGGCCAGGGGCTATGACCAGGCGGAGCTGCTGGCCCGCCGGGTGGGTGAGGTGACGGGGCTGCCGGCAGTCCCCACCCTGGAGAAGCGCCGGCACACCCGGGTCCAGTCCCGACTGGGTACGGAGGGGGCCCGGCAGGCCAATGTGGCCGGGGCTTACGCCTGCCTGCCGGGGGTGGAACTGTCCGGGAAGCGGGTGGTACTGGTGGACGATGTGGCTACCAGCGGGGCTACCCTGGCCCAATGCGCCGCTTGCCTACGGGCGGCGGGAGCGGCGCGCGTGGTGGCCCTCACCCTGGCCCGGGCCAAGTGAGGCCGGACTGGTGGAGCGGGCCAAATTTGGCCATGGGGTAAAAAATGCTGTACTTTTTCCGTTTTCTGTGCTATACTATTTAAGAATGGCTCCCCCTGACAGGGGTTGAGCGTTCTCGAACATGGCGTGAGACGCTGGCTTTCAGCGTTTTTGATTTAGAGCGTGAAGTGTGACCTGAAGAGGCGCACAGCGCGGGTGAGGCAGCAGCCCGCCGCATCCCATCCGGCGAGACAGGGCCGGCGTGGGCGTGGCCGCCGCCAGGTTCCCGTGTGCCGACCCGGATCCCGCTGGGGCCCGGAGCTGCTTTCGCGCCGGGGGGCTTTCGCTCGGATTCAGCAGACAGGACAGGCAGGTTCCATCCGCCTGGCCTGGTGAGCTTGCGCGCAATGACAGGAAGCATCCATTGGAAAATTGGAAAAGGAGTATGTATGGCAGAAAAACTGAAAATTATCCCACTGGGCGGTCTGAACGAGATCGGCAAGAATCTCACCGTCTATGAGTACGGCGGCGACATCATCATCGTGGACGTGGGCATGGGGTTTCCCGACGACGATATGTACGGTATCGACGTGGTCATTCCCGACTTCACCTATCTGCTTCAGAACCGGGATCGGATCCGGGCCATCTTCATCACCCATGGCCACGAGGATCACATCGGCGGCATTCCCTACCTCATGCGGGACATCAACGCCCCTATCTATGCCACCCGGATGTCCGCAGGGCTCATCCGCCTGAAGCTGGAGGAGCACCGCCTGGTGGACAAGGTGAAGCTGGTGACCTGCGAGGCGGGGGAAACCGTCCGGGCAGGCAAGTTCTCAGTGGAATTCATCCACATCAACCACTCCATCGCCGACGCGGTGTCCTTCGCCATCCGCTGCCCCCTGGGGGTGTGTGTCCACACCGGCGACTTCAAGATCGACCCAACCCCTATCCAGGGCGGCATGGCCGACCTGACCCGCCTGGGCGAGTTGGGCAAGGAGGGGGTGCTGGCCCTGCTGGCCGACTCCACCAACGTGGAGCGCCCAGGCTTTACCAAGAGTGAGCGCAGCGTGGGCGCCTCCTTTGAGGCGCTGTTCCGGGGGTGCGATCAGCGCATCATCGTCACCACCTTTGCCTCCAACATCGACCGTATCCAGCAGATCATCAACGTGGCCGCCAAGTACGGCCGCCGGGTGGCAGTGACTGGTCGGTCCATGGAGAACGCCATGCGAGTGTCCACCGAGCTGGGCTATATGAAAGTGCCCGCGGGCACGGTGGTGGACCTGGCCCAGATCAAGACCCTGCCCAAGAACAAGGTGTGCATTATCTCCACCGGCAGCCAGGGCGAGACCATGTCAGCCCTGACCCGGATGGCGTTCAACACCCACCGGCAGGTGGACATCCAGGCGGGGGACCGGGTTATCATCTCCGCCTCCGCCATCCCGGGAAATGAGAACTCGGTGGGCAACGTGATCAACGAGCTCTACCGCCGGGACGCCGAGGTGGTCAACGAGCGGGAGTTGCCCCTGCACGTGTCCGGCCACGCCTGCCAGGAGGAGCTGAAGATCATGCACGCGCTGACCAAGCCCCGCTTCTTCATCCCCGTCCACGGTGAGCAGCGCCACCTCAAGACCCACGCCAGGCTGGCCCGAGGCATGGGTATGGATCCCCGGAACATCATCATCAGCGACGTGGGCAAGGTCATTGAGCTGACCGCCAAGAGCGTCAAGGTCAACGGCACAGTGCCCTCGGGCAAGGTGTTTGTGGACGGCTACGGTGTGGGCGACGTGGGGGCGGTGGTCCTCCGGGATCGGCAGCACCTGGCCCAGGACGGGATGCTGGTGGTGGTGGTGTCCATGTCCGGCGAGGACGGGCAGGTCATTTCCGGCCCCGACATCATCACCCGGGGATTCGTCTACGTCAAGGAGTCGGAAGGGCTTATGGAAGAGCTGCGCCAGGTGGCGGTAGAGGCGCTGGAGCGCTGCGCCACCCGACACATCCGGGACTGGGCGGCCATCAAGTCGGAGATCAAGGGCGATCTGTCCAATTACCTTTATAAGAAAACCAAGCGCAACCCGATGATCTTGCCGGTTATCATGGAGGTGTAATTGCGCTTGGTTTGGGGCCCCGCCGAAGGTGGGGCGGGCGAAGCCCGGCGGCGTAGGGGATTCAGTCCCCTAGGCCAAGAGAGGAAATCACAAGCGCAACCCGATGATCTTGCCGGTTATCATGGAGGTGTAATTGCGCTTGGTTTGGGGCCCCGCCGAAGGTGGGGCGCCCTCGGGCAAGGGCCTTAGCCTGTGCGGGAGCATGGGCTGGGGCCCTTGTTTGCCGTCCTGAACCTGGGGGCCGGGGCCCCCTTGTGAAAAACCCGGCGGGGCGGTATAATGCCCCTTAGAACCGCCCGGCCATGGGGTGGGAAGGGAGGAGCGGCCATGAAATTCATCCATCTGTCCGACCTGCACCTGGGCAAGCGGGTCAACGGCTTTTCCATGCTGGAGGACCAGGCCCACATCCTGGAGCAGGTTCTGAGGGGAATCGAACGGGAGCGCCCGGATGGAGTGCTGCTGGCCGGGGACATCTACGACAAGTCCGTGCCGCCCGCCCCGGCCGTGGAGCTGTTTGACGAGTTCTTGGTGCGCCTGTCCCGGCTGGGCGCTCGGGTGTTTGTCATCAGCGGCAACCACGACAGCCCCGAGCGGCTGGCCTTTGGCGGCCGGCTGATGGGAGACAGCGGCATCCACCTGGCCCCGGTATACGACGGGCAGATCCGCCCCATCACCCTGGAGGATGCCCACGGCCCCGTGGACGTGTACCTATTGCCCTTCCTCAAGCCGGCCCAGGTGCGCCTCCACTTCCCCCAGGAGCAGGTGGAGACCTACACCGACGCGGTGCGGGTGGCCATCGGCCACCTGGGGCTAGATCCCGCACGGCGTAATGTGCTGGTGGCCCATCAGTTTGTCACGGGGGCGGAGCGATCAGACTCGGAGGAGTTATCTGTGGGCGGTTTGGACAACGTGGATGGGGCGGTATTCGCCCCCTTCGACTATGTGGCCCTGGGCCACATCCACGGCCCCCAGAGCATCGGCTCCCCCCGGGTGCGCTACGCTGGCAGCCCGCTGAAGTACTCCTTCTCCGAGGTGGCCCACCGCAAGTCCATGACGGTGGCGGAGCTGGGGGCCAAGGGGGAGCTGACGGTGCGCACCCTCCCCCTGCGCCCCCTGCGGGATCTGGTAGAGCTGCGGGGGAGCTATCAGGAGCTGACCTTCCGGGGCTTCTACCAGGGCACCACCTACCAGGAGGACTATGTCCACATCACCCTCACCGACGAGCAGGACGTTCCGGACGCCATTGGCCGGCTGCGGGCGATCTACCATAACCTGATGAAGCTGGACTATGACAACGCCCGCACCCGGCGCTCCGGCACGGTGGAGAGGGCGGGGACGGCGGTGGAGCGCCAGAACCCGCTGGAGCTGTTCGCCCGGTTTTATCAGATGCAGAACAACCAGCCCCTCTCCCCGGAGCAGACGGAATTTCTGCAAGGGCTGATCCAAACGGTGTGGGAGGGAGGGGCATGAGGCCGCTGAAGCTTGTCCTGTCCGCCTTCGGCCCCTATGCGGGCAGGACGGAACTGGATCTGTCCCAGCTGGGCACGGGCGGTCTGTACCTCATCACCGGGGACACGGGGGCGGGCAAGACCACCCTTTTTGATGCCATCGCCTTCGCCCTTTATGGCCAGGCCAGCGGAGACGCCCGGGAACCTTCTATGCTCCGCTCCAAGTATGCCGCCCCGGACACCCCCACCCAGGTGGAGCTGCTGTTTGCCTATGGGGGCGCGCAGTACTATGTGAAGCGCAACCCCGAATACCCGCGGCCCAAGGCCCGGGGGGAGGGGGTGACGATGGAGCGGGCCAATGCGGAGCTGCACACGCCAGACGGCCGGGTGATCACCAAGCAGGCCGAGGTCAACCGCGCCATTGTGGAGCTGCTGGGGGTGGAGCGGGGCCAATTCACCCAGATCGCCATGATCGCCCAGGGGGAGTTCCGAAAGCTGCTGCTGGCCCCCACCGAGGAACGCAAGCGGATCTTTCAAACCCTGTTTCACACCCAGCCCTACCAGCGCTTGCAAGGGCGGCTGAAGGAGGAGGTAGCCCAGTTGCGGGGGGACTACGAGGCGGCCTGGGCCAGCATCGACCAGTACCTGTCCGGCCTGCGCTGCCCGCCGGATAGCCCGCTGGCCCTCCAGGTGGAGCAGGCCCAGGCCCGTCAGCTGCCCTTGGATGAGGTGGCAGGGCTGGTCCAAGCCCTGATCCAGGATGACTTGGCCGATCAGGACGGTTGCCGCCAGGCCCGCCAGCAGGTGGAGCAGGAACTGGAGCGGCTCAACGCCCTGCTCACCCAGGCCCAGGAGCGCGCGCGCACCCAGCGCTCCCTCCAGCAGGCCCAAGCCGCCCTGCAAAGCTGCCTGCCCCAGCTGGCCCAGGCGGAGCGGGCGCTGTCCGCCCAGCGGGACAGCCAGGCTCAGGGGGAGACGGTCGCCGCGGCCATCGCAGCTATCCAGGCGGAGCTGCCCCGCTATGGGGAGCTGGATGAGGACCGGGATGCGCTGTCCGCCCTGACCCAGGCGGTAGACCGGCAGCGAAGCCAGCTCCAGGCCATGGCGGAAGAGCTGGCCGCGGGGCAGGCTGAACTGGACAGGCTGCTGGCGGAACAGGCGGCGCTGGCCACGGGGGAGGAGCAGCAGGCTCGCCTGGAGGGAGCGCTGGCCGCTGCCCGGCGGGAAAAGACGGACCTGGACGGGCTGGGCCGGGAGCTGGATGGAGTGGAACGGCTGGGCCGGGAGCTGGAGGCTGTCCAGGGGGAGTACCTGGTTTTGGCGCAGGCTGCCCAAGCCGCCCAGCAGGCTTATGACGGGCTCCATCGGGCCTACCTAGATGAGCAGGCTGGCATCCTGGCCGAGACCCTGCTGCCCGGCGTACCCTGCCCGGTGTGCGGCGCGCCGGATCATCCGGCACCCGCCCGCAAGTCCACCCAGGCCCCCACCAAGGAGCAGCTGGATCAGGCCCGCCAGCGGGCCGAGCAGGCCGGGCAGCAAGCCGCCCAGGCCAGCGCCCTGGCCGGGGTCAAGCGGGGCGCCCTGGAGGAACGGCAGGCCGCTCTGGCCCGGATGGCCGAGGCCCTGCTGCCCGGCGTGCAAGCCCAGGGGCTGTCCCAGGTGATCGCGGCGCGCCGGGCTGAGTTGACCGCTGCCTTGGAACGGATGGAGGGGGAGCTGGCCCGGGTGCGGACGGCGCTGGCCCGCCGGGCCGAGCTGGATGGTCTGATCCCATGGCGACGGGTCCGGCAGGCCGAGCTGGAACAGACCTGCGCCCGGCTGGATCGGGAACTGGCGGCCCAGGCCGCCCAGGCGGAGGTCCTGGAGGGGCGCATCCAGGCTTTGGCCGGTACGTTGCGCTACGACAGCGGCCAGGCCGCCCGGCAGGCGGCGGCGGAACTGGCCCGGCAGACCCAGGAGGGGAAGCGAGCCCTGGATGAGCGTCAGGAAGCCTTTGACCGGATCCAGAGCCAGGTCACCGCCCTTCGGGCCCAGATCAGCCAGGCTCAGGCCCTGCTGGATGGGCAGCCCGAACCCCAGCAGGAGGCCTGGCAGGCCGCCAAGGAGGAGCTGCTGGCCCAGCGGGGGAAGCTGGCCCGGCGGGAGCAGGAGGTGCACACCCGGCTGGCCACCAATCAGAACGCCCTGGAGGGTCTGCGGGCCCGGGCGGCCAGCCTGGCCGGCATCCAGGGGCGATGGGGCTGGGTCAAGGCCCTGTCCGACACCGCCAACGGGGCCCTGGCCAATCAGCAGAAGATCGCCCTGGAGACCTATGTCCAGGCCTCTTACTTCGACCGGGTGATCCAGCGGGCCAACACCCGTCTCATGGTCATGTCCGGCGGGCAGTATGAGCTGGCCCGCCGGCGGGAAGGGGACGACCACCGGAGCCAGAGCGGGTTGGAACTGGACGTCATCGACCACTACAACGGTACGACGCGCAGTGTCAAAACCCTCTCTGGCGGGGAGACCTTTCAGGCATCCCTCTCCCTGGCCCTGGGTCTGTCCGATGAGATCCAGGCATCCGCCGGGGGCATCCGGCTGGAGAGCATGTTTGTGGACGAGGGCTTTGGCTCGCTGGACGAGGAGTCTCTCCAACAGGCCATGCGGGCCCTGTCCGGGCTGGCCCAGAGCAACCGCCTGGTGGGCATCATCTCCCATGTGGCCGAGCTGAAGGAGAAGATCGACCGGCAGATCGTGGTGCACAAGCAGCGCGCGGGCGGCAGCAGGGCGGAGATCCGGCTGATGTGACGCGGGGAGAGTTCGGGAGTCCCGGCGAGGGAAAACAAACGGCTCCGGAGGGCCGCCGCGGCCCTCCGGAGCTGTCTTGAGATCATCAAACGTGGGGGATCAGTAGGAGACGCCCCAGTATACCATGTGCTGGGCGGGCTTGCCGCAGCAGGCGCACACCTCGCCCAGGCGCTCCTGCTCCAGGGGGATACACCGGGAGGACACCCCCGCCTCCTCCTTCATGCGCAGCTCGCAGGCCAGCTCTCCGCACCACATGGCCTTGGCAAAGCCGCCCCGGGCGGCCATCTTCTCCCGCACCTCATCCAGGGTGGCGCAGGGATAGGTGTTCTCGTCCAGGTTGCGCTTGGCCTTGCCATACAGCCCCTGCTGCACCTGCTCCAGCATGTCGGCCACCGCCTGGGCGATCCCGTCCAGGGGGGCGGTGGACTTCTCCCCGTTGTCCCGCCGGACCAGGACGCACTGGCCCTGTTCCAGATCCTTGGGGCCCAGCTCCAGGCGCAGGGGGACCCCTTTCATCTCATACTCGGCAAACTTCCAGCCGGGGGAGTTGTCGCTCTCGTCCAGCTTCACCCGCAGCCCGGCTGCCCGCAGGGTGCCCGCCACCGCCCGGTTGGCCTCCAGCACGCCGTCCTTGTGCTGGGCCACGGGGATGACCACCACCTGGATGGGGGCGATCCGGGGAGGCAGCACCAAACCGTTGTTGTCCCCGTGGGTCATGATGACACCGCCGATCAGCCGGGTGGACACCCCCCAGCTGGTCTGGAAAGGATAGTGGGGCTGATTGTCCTTACCGGCGAAGGTGATGCCAAAGGCCTTGGCAAAGCCATCGCCAAAGTAGTGGCTGGTGGCGGCCTGAAGCGCCTTCTTGTCGTGCATCATGCACTCCACGGTATAGGTGGCCTCCGCCCCGGCGAATTTCTCCTTGTCGGTCTTGCGGCCCTTGACCACCGGCATGGCCAGGTAGTTCTGGCAGAAATCGGCGTAGATATTGAACATCTGCTCCGTCTCTTCAACCGCCTCCTGGGCGGTGGCGTGCATGGTGTGCCCCTCCTGCCACAAGAACTCCCGGTGGCGCAGGAAGGGCCGGCTGGTCTTCTCCCAGCGAATCACAGAGCACCACTGGTTGTACAGCTTGGGCAGATCCCGGTGGGACTGGATGATGTGGGCATAGTGCTCACAAAACAGGGTCTCGGAGGTGGGGCGGATGCAGTAGCGCTCCTCCAGCTCTTCGCTGCCCCCGTAGGTGACCCAGGCGCACTCAGGGGCGAAGCCCTCCACGTGGTCCTTCTCCTTCTGGAGCAGGGACTCGGGGATGAGCATGGGCAGGTAGACGTTTTCATGCCCGGTCTGCTTAAACTTTTCGTCCAGAATCCGCTGGAAATTTTCCCAGATGGCGTAGCCATAGGGGCGCAGGATGAACATCCCTTTGATGGAGGAGTAATCGATCAGCTCCGCCTTTCGGCACACGTCGGTGAACCATTGGGCGAAGTCGACCTCCATGTCGGTGATCTGCCGGACCTGCTTGTTTTTCTCTTGTGCCATAGCGACCCTTCCTTTGACGGCCCGCCTGGCCGGTTCCATCCGCCGGAGCGGCAGGGGCAGGGCGGGGATTCCTGTAAGTTCCTATTGTATTGCCTGCGGGGTGGAAAGTCAAGGGGAAGCGGGAATTCTTTGCCCTGGGCCGGGCGTAGGAGTTCCCTTTTCCAAAAAACCTGCTATAATATGCACACAGGGGCTGCCCACCCCATTGGCGTTGGCCATGGATGGGCGGCGCAGGGAGGCGGGGGAGCATGACGGTAGTCTTCGGGACAAAGGGGGCGGACGGGCGGGCGCTGGCCCACCCGCTGCTGGAACGGGGCGCCAGGCTGCTCTGGGGCTGGGAGCGCCCTCTGCTGGGGCGCAGCCCCCGGGGCAAACCCTTCTTCCTGGGGGTGCCGGACCGATGGCTGTCCCTATCCCACAGCCGAGGCTACGCCCTGTGCGCCCTGTCCGACGACGGGCCGGTGGGGGTGGACATCGAGGTGGTGCGACCCCACCGGCCTGGTGTGCCCGACTTTGCCCTGACCAGGGAGGAGGCCGCCTGCTTTGACGGTACCTGGGAGGATTTTACCCGGCTGTGGACCCTGAAAGAGAGCTGGTGCAAGATGACCGACCTTCCCCTTTACCCGCCCAGGAAGGCCGCCGTACCCAAGGACTGCCCCCAGCGCAGCTACGAGGGGGCGGACTGGCGGGCGGCGATCTGCTGCCGGGGAAAGCCGCCGGAGGAGATCCGGTGGCTGGGGCCGGAGGGATGGGACAGCTCCCTTCGGGAATCTTGAGGGTTTCTTCATCAAAACTTAAAGGAAACCCCTGGGGAAAGCTAAGAATCACGGTGTACCATGGCCCTTGCAAACCGGGCGGGAGGGCCAGCCCCCCGCCCTGAGGGGGGAGCGCTGTGAACATCTTGCTGCTGACTGGAAAGTTTGGAATGGGGCATTGGTCGGCGGCCCAGGCCCTGGAGGCCCAGCTGGAGGGGGCGGGGCACACCGTGGCCTTGACCGACCTCTTCCACTATGCCATGCCCGAGCTGGCCCCTGCCCTGTATCGGGGGTTCCAATTCCTGGTGAGTCGGTTGGGCGGGGTGTACAACCTCCACCACCGCCGGACCCGGGACGAGGCGGGGGAGATTCCCCTGGCCAAGCTGCTGGAGCGCAAGGTGGGAGCGCTGGCGGCAGCGCTGCGCCCGGAGCTGATCCTGTCCACCCATCCGGTGTGCTCCGGGGCGGCGGCCCGGTACAAGCGGGCCGCGGGCAGCACCCTGCCCCTGATCACCTGCATGACCGACGTCACCGACCACAGCGAGTGGATCCACCCCGGCACCGACTGCTACCTGGTTCCCTCCCCGGACGTGGGGGAGGCCTTAGTGGGCAAGGGGGTGGCTGCGGGGCGGATCCTGGTCAGCGGCGTCCCGGTGAAGGATGACTTTGCCGCCGCCCGGCGGCAGGATGGGCCCCGGCGGCTGCTGATCATGGGGGGTGGCCTGGGACTGATGCCCCGGCGGGACTCCTTCTACCAGGCGCTCAACGACCTGGAGGGGGTGCGCACCACCATCCTTACGGGGAAGAACCAGCGGTTGTACCGCCGTCTGGCCGGGCGGTACGCCAACCTGGAGGCGGTACCCTTCACAGACCAGGTGGCGCAGTACATGGCCCAGTCCCACCTGATGCTGTCCAAGCCGGGTGGCGTCACCTGCTTTGAGGCCATCGCCTCCCGGCTGCCCATGCTGGCTTGGGAGCCGTTTTTGGAGCAGGAGCGGGAGAACGCCCGCTTTCTGGTGCGCCACGGCATGGCCCGGGTGGCGGGCAAGGAGGAGAGTGCCTGCCTGGCGGCCATCCGGGAGACCATCTACGACCCACAGCTGCTGGCCGGAATGGAGCGGGCCATGGACCGGCTGGCCGCCGGTCTGTGCCGGGACGCGGTGTGCGCCGCGGTTCAAATTTGGAGTGAGGAGGCGGTTTGCGCGTGAGCAAGGGGAAGCTGATCTGGCTGGCGGTGGTGGCCGCCCTGCTGGGCTGGACGGGGTATACCATCCTGCGGGAGCAAACCCCCCGGGAGCTGGTCGCCGCCATCGCCCAGGCGGACTGGCGGGTGCTGCTGCTGGGGGTGCCGGTGATGGCGCTGTACATCGCCTGCGAGGCAAAGTCCACCCACAGCATCCTGCGGGTGCTGGGCAGTCCACAGCCCTTTCGGAAGTGCTATTTTTACTCCTGCACGGGCTTTTTCTTCAGCAATATCACCCCTTCCGCTACCGGAGGCCAGCCCGCCCAGGTCTACTACATGAACCGGGATGGAGTGAGCGTGGCCAACGGCACCATTGACATGCTGCTGGTCACCATCGGCTACCACACCGCCATCGTCCTGTACGGCGTGGCCGCCCTGTTCGTCAGCGGAGGGCTCACCCAGCGGCTGGGCGGGCAGGTGGGGTTTCTGCTGGGGGTGGGGTTCACGGTGTTTGTGGTGTTGAACCTGGCCATGATCCTGTTCCTGTTCCTGCCCAATCCGGCCCGCCGCCTTTGCCGGCTGGCCATCGGGGCGGCGGCGCGGGTGCGGCCCAGCCTGGACCGGGCCAGATTGGAGGCGCGGCTGGACGGCTATCTGGACGGCTACCGCCAGGGAGCGGCAGTCATCCGGGGCACCCCCCGCCTGCTGCCCAAGGTGCTGGCCTGCAGCCTGGGCCAGATGGCCTGTAGCTACCTCATCCCCTATTTGGTTTACCGGGCCTTTGGGCTGGAGGGGTTCTCCCTGTGGCAGGTGTGCGCCCTGCAGGTGCTGGTGTCCATCGCCGTAGGCTACCTTCCCCTGCCCGGCTCTGCCGGGGCGGCGGAGAGCGTGTTCCTGCGGGGGTTCCAGACCATCTTTGGCATGGGGCTGGTGGCCCCCGCTATGATCCTCAGCCGGACGATGAGCTGCTACCTGGTGCTGGTGGTCACCGGGGTTGTCACTGCCGTGGGCCATGCCCGCCGCCGCTCCGCCCTGGGGCACGCCTCGGCAGAGGGAGAGCTGGGCTGAATGACCCAGCGGACGGGGCAAAAAATTTGTAAAAATCTTAAAGAATTCCCTCTTCCTTTTTCCCCGGCAATCGCCTATAATCAGAGCGGAACGATGCGCGTGGAGCGTGGGGGAGCACTCCCCCACGGAAGACGAGTCATTCATAAGTTTGGACAAGCAGGCTGCCGGCAGCCTGTGCCCGTGGATCCACGGGCACACAGGTCCGCTGCCCACCTGCCACGGAGTGAGGATTTACCATGGGAGCAAAACATACCCCGGCGGGGGGCGGGCAGCTGCGTGTGAAGGGTTGGAGCATAGACCGGTTTCGGCATTGGGCGCTGCTGCTCTATTGGCCGGTGTTCGGCCTGCTGTTCTGGTACGCGGAGCGGGGGATGGACGTGGAGTACTATTATCCCATGCACTGCTGGCTGGACGACTACATCCCCTTTAACGAATGGTTTCTCATCCCCTACCTGTTCTGGTTTGTCTTTCTGATCGGGATGCACCTGTACACCCTGTGGTATGACCCGGCTGCCTTCCGGCGGATGATGGGCTTCATCATCCTGACCTATTCTGTCAGTCTGCTCATTTTCTTCCTGTTCCCCAACTGCCAGCACCTGCGTCCCACCGGCTTTGCCCGGGACAATTTCCTGACCCGGTTTCTGGCCGATTTCTACGCCTTTGATACCAGCACCAATGTCTGCCCCTCTCTGCATGTGGTGGGTTCGCTGGCGGTGATGTTTGCCGCCTGGGACACCCCGCGGCTGTCCACCCCCCTCTGGCGGGCCGCCTTTGGGGTGACCGCTGGGCTGATCAGCGTGTCCACGGTGTTTCTCAAGCAGCACTCGGTGCTGGACATTCTGGCGGCGCTGGCGGTGTGCGCGGTGGGCTACATCGTGGTATATGGCCGCTCCGCCTGGGCTGCCGCCCCTGCCGCCGGTCGGGGCCGGCGCAGGAAATCCGTGGAGTATGAATGAGGGATCAAACAAGGACCCCCTGGGCAGCGCCCGCCATTGCGGACGCGCCCAGGGGGCTTTTTGCGGCCTGGCCGCTCAATTTTTCAGGCTGTGCATGGGGGCGGGGATGCGCCCGCCCCGAGCCACAAAGTCCTCGGCGGAGCCGGTGTGACAGGGCATCACCGGGGCAGAACCCAGCAGGCCGCCAAACTCCACCGTGTCCCCCACCTGCTTGCCCGGGGCGGGGATGATGCGTACAGCGGTGGTTTTGGTGTTGACCATGCCAATGGCTGCCTCGTCAGCCAGGATGGCGGAGATGGTGGCGGCGCTGGTGTCCCCGGGGACGGCGATCATGTCCAGCCCCACCGAGCACACGCAGGTCATGGCCTCCAACTTGTCCAGGGTGAGGCTACCGGACTGGGCGGCGGCGATCATCCCCTCGTCCTCGCTCACCGGGATGAAGGCGCCGGACAGGCCGCCTACTGAAGAGCTGGCCATGACGCCCCCTTTCTTCACCGCGTCGTTGAGCAGGGCCAGGGCGGCGGTGGTGCCGTGGGTGCCGCACACCTCCAGGCCCATCTCCTCCAGGATACGGGCCACCGAGTCACCCACGGCGGGGGTGGGAGCCAGGGATAGGTCCACAATACCAAAGGGGACCCCCAGCCGGGCGCTGGCCTCTTGGGCCACCAGCTGGCCCATGCGGGTGACCTGGAAGGCGGTCTTCTTGATGGTCTCGGCCAGCACGTCAAAGCTCTGTCCCTTGACGGCCTGGAGGGCATGGTGCACCACGCCGGGGCCGGACACCCCTACATTGATGACCCGCTCGGCCTCCCCCACGCCGTGGAAAGCGCCGGCCATGAAGGGGTTGTCCTCCACGGCGTTGCAGAACACCACCAGTTTGGCGCAGCCAAAGCCCCCCCGGTCCGCGGTGCGCTGGGCGGTGTCCTTGATGACCTCCCCCATAAGGCGCACCGCATCCATGTTGATGCCCGCCTTGGTAGAACCCACGTTGACGCTGGCGCACACCACGTCGGTGGCTGCCAGCGCCTCTGGAATGGCGGCAATGAGCTTTCGATCCCCCTCGGTCATGCCCTTTTGCACCAGGGCGGAGAAGCCGCCGATGAAGTTTACCCCCACCGCTTTGGCCGCCCGGTCCATGGCCTGGGCAAAGGGAAGGTAGTCGTTGGTGCGGGAGGCCCCGGCCACCAGGGCCATGGGGGTGACGGAGATGCGCTTGTTGACGATGGGGATGCCAAACTCCGTTTCAATGTCCTGGCCGGTGCGCACCAGGTGCTGCGCGCTGGTGGCAATCTTGTCGTAAATCTTCCGGCAGGCGGCGGCGGGGTCAGGGTCGCAGCAGTCCAGCAGGGAGATGCCCATAGTGATGGTGCGCACGTCCAGGTGCTGCTGGTCGATCATGCGGATGGTGCTTAGGATGTCTTTGCTGTTGAGCATGGTAACCCTCCTTGGCGTTTGTCTGGGATGCCCGGGCAGGTTTTAGATGCGGTGCATGGAGTCAAAGATGTCCTCCCGCTGGATGCGGATGTCCAGGCTGCGGGACTTCCCTGCCTCGGCCAGCTCCTCCCGCAGTGTGGCGAAGGGGACGGCGGCCTGGGCCAGGTCCACCAGCATGGTCATGGTGAAGTACTCCTGCACGATGGTCTGGCTGATGTCCAGCACATTGACGTTTCTGGCGCTGAGCAGGGTGCATACGGCGGCGATGATGCCCACCTGGTCCTTGCCGATGACGGTGACGATTGCTCTCATAGTCCTTCCTCCTGCATGTCAAAATCGTGGGCCTGGTTATTCCAGGTCGTCCAGGGTCAACTGGAACGGGCCGGCCAGATGCTCCAAAAACCAGTCCAGCTCCTCCAGCCGCATGGCCCGCAGAGCATCCATGGTCTCCTGCGCGGCCCGCTGGAATTCGGTGTTGCCCGCTTTCAGCTCCTCCTGGCATTTGAGCCAGGCAGCCAGCTTATCCGCCGCCTTGACATAGCGGCGCAGCACGGGGTCGGATTGCCGCACCAGGGGCTGGTAAGCGGATGAGAGCTGCTGGGGCAGCATGGACAGCAGCTTGTCCTGGGCCACGGCCTCCACTTGACGGTAGGCGGCTTTCAGCCCTGGGTTGTGGTGCTTGATGGGGGTGGGCATATCGCCGGTGATGATCTCTGGCACGTCGTGGAACAACGCGGCTGCCGCCGCCTTGGCCGGATCCACCGCCTGGTGAAAGATCTCCTGCCCGATGGCGGCCAGGGCGTGGGCCAGCACCGCCACCTCATAGGAGTGCTCCTCCACGTTCTCCGTGCGGGTGTTGCGCATCAAGGCCCAGCGGGTGATGTAGCGCATCCGGAAGATATAGGCGAAAAAACTGTGGGCCAACACCGCTTCCCCCCTCTGTCCCGCCACTGGGGCCGGGACGCATCTTGGGACAGTATAGCAGGAATCGGCGGAAATGTAAACGCCCCAGGCTGTACAAACCGGGGGAAACTTGATATACTGTGTGGCGGACTTGACTGATCTGCGGAGGGAACGCAATGAAGGTTGCCATCTGTACCCTGGGGTGCAAAGTGAACCAATATGAGAGCCAGGCCATGGAGCGGGAGCTGCTGCGCCGTGGCCATACCCTGGCCGAATTTGACGCTCCGGCGGACGCTTACATCATCAACACCTGCACTGTCACCGCGGTGAGCGATAAAAAGTGCCGCAACCTCATCCGCCGGGCCCGGAAGCAGGCGCCGGAGGCGGTGGTGGCGGTGTGCGGCTGCTATGCCCAGACCGACCCCCAGGCGGTGGCGGAGCTGGGGGTGGATCTGGTGTCCGGCTCGGCCGGCCGCATGGACTTCCTGGATCGTTTGGAGGGGCAGATGGCCAGCCGGGGCGCGCCGGTGGTGGCGGTGGACCGGGCCATGGCCCGCCGGGAATTTGAGCGCTTGAGCCCCGGCGGCCCGGCCGGGCGCACCCGGGCCATGCTGAAGGTGGAGGACGGCTGCGCCTACTTCTGCACCTACTGCATCATCCCTTATGCCAGGGGGCCGGTGCGCTCCCTACCCCTGGCCGAGGCGGTGGATCAGGCCAGGCAGCTGCAGGAGGAGGGGTATCAGGAACTGGTGCTCACCGGAATCGAGCTCTCCTCCTGGGGCCGGGACTTAGCGGGGCGTCCCACCTACCTGGAGCTGATTGAGGCGGTGTGCCAGGCGGTGCCCGGGATGCGGGTGCGTCTGGGCTCCCTGGAGCCGCGCACCGTCACGCCGGAGTTCTGCCGCCGGGCTGCCGAGCTGCCCAACCTGTGCCCCCATTTCCACCTGTCCCTCCAGTCCGGCTGTGACGCCACCCTGGCCCGGATGCGGCGGGGCTATGATTCCAAGCGGTACGAGCAGTCCATCCAGCTCTTGCGGGCAGCCTTCCCCGACCCGGGGATTACCACGGATCTCATCGTGGGATTCCCCCAGGAGACGCAGGAGGAGTTCGATCAAAGCTTGGATTTTGTAAGCCGGTGCGGCTTCTCCGCCATGCACATCTTCCCCTACTCCCCCCGACCCGGGACCCCGGCGGCTGACATGGACGGGCAGGTGCCCAAGGCGGTGAAGGAGGCCCGGGCCCGGGCCGCCACCCGTGTGGCTGACGAGTTGCGCCAGGCCTATCTGACGCGACAAGTGGGGAGCACCGTGCCGGTGCTCTTTGAGGAGCGGCGGGATAGTCTTTGGCAGGGCCACGCCCCCAACTACACCCTGGTGCGGGCAGAGGGGGAAGGGCTGCACAATCAGGTGCGTCTGGTACGTATAGTCGCCGCTGACAACGATGGCCTGCTGGGGGAGTTGATCCCCTGAGAGAGCCGCCCCCGCAAACCGGCGGGGGCGGCAATATATTTTCCAGATGCACCGAAAGATACAACATCTCTTCCCTGCCCTACCCCAGGCAGGAGGGAGAAAAGTATGCAGCAGACGGATAAGTACCAGTTCAAGCTCATCGAGGGGACGGATGCCTTTTCACCCCAACCCCTCAACGAAAACATGGAGCAGGTGGAGCAGGCCTTGAGCGAGCTGGAGAGCTCACTGCTGGGCAACCTGGGGACCATCGGGCAGAACCTGCGGGTGGAGGCAGGCAGCTATGTGGGCACAGGGGGGTATGGAGAGAGCCAGCCCAACACCCTGACTTTTCAGCTCCACCCGGTGGTGGTGATGGTGGCGCTCACCACAGCAGCTACCGGTGCGCCCCCCATGGTCCTCATGCGCCCGGCACCCAGCGCCAGCTGCCAGCTGGGGGGCGTGGCCTACGGGGTGTTTCTCACCTGGGGGGAGCACAGCGTGCAGTGGTATGTGAACGGGGATGGGAGTGCCTATCACCAAGGCAACAGTAACGGTGTCACCTATCACTACATTGCGCTGGGCTACTAAACCCAATGCCCTGGGCACCTACCCGGGGAGGTTACCCGCCATCCGGCACCGGGTGTGGGTGCCAAGGGGCAAAAAGCGCCCCCGGGCCAAAGCCCGGGGGCGCTTCTCCTGTTGACGGGCTAGTTAGCCGCGTCAGCTACCGAAGGGAACCTGATTAGGCGTCCACGTCGGTGAGGTACAGGTAGGACACGTAGCCGTTGGCATCCAGCTCGTAGCTGATGGCCTGAGCGCTGTACTGGCTCAGGTTATCCAGGGTAGCGGCGTACACTTCCTCAGTCGCGTAGTTGACCACCTGGACGGTGCAGTTGTCGGCAACCGTGAGGTAGGTGACAGTGGAGGCAGAATCCGTGTAGGTCAGAACGCCGTCCGCATAGGTCGCGGTGCCGCCGGAGAGATAGCCCATCGTGTTGTTTGCACTATCGACGGGCAGTGCCAGACCGGTGTAGTAGCCGCTGGTATTCAGTCCACTCAGGGCATAGACTCGGTTCATCCCGTTGGTATTGATGACGCTCTCCACGTTGTTGCTCACGTTGACCGTAGTCTTCTGGCCGTTGAGTACCACATTGTAGGTGCTGTAGTACTGATAGGTCTGACCCTTGGACAGGAACAGGGCGGAGGTGTCCACCTGGTAGGTGGGCTTGGCGCTCTGAACCGCAGCCCCAGTCAGAGCGCTGGTCAGCAGCACATACTGGGTGCCCTCCGTATCCGTCAGGCTGCCATAATACGTGGTGCCAGTCAGCGTGGGGATGGTCTTGAAGCCGGTGTACACGCTGTAGCCCTGGAGGACAGTCTGATTGATGGAGTAGTCATAGACGTAGTTGGCCACGATGAACCGGGTGGTGTCATTCAGCAGAACGGTGGTATCCAGAGTGTTGGCGATACCGGTCTCGGCATAGCTGTCGCTATCAGCAGAAGCGGTAGTAAAGCCAGTAGCACTTGTGCCGTAGGGCAGGACAACGTCCTTAGCGGTGTCGCTGATGGTGTAGTAGGTGGAACCATTGATGGACACCGTCTCAAAGCGGACAAAGGTGCCCGCAGCCGCCCAGGAGGCGGAACCACCCACGGGGAAGAAATCGCTGGTGGTACCAGTGTTGCCATTCACGAACTGACGGGTGACGGTGGTGCCGTCGGCCAGGAACAGGTCGACCTGCATCACATACCGGCCGGTGCCCGCGCTGACAAGCTCGGCGGCGGTGACCACGCCCACGCTCTCAATCAGGCCGATGCCGTCCAGGCCCACCAGGTTGCCCTGGTTGTCCAGGTACAGACGGTAGTTCCGGTTGATGTGGGTGGTGGGAGCCAGTACCATGGTCAGGGGGCTGGTTCCGAACGTGTTGTTGTTCAGGTAGGTGGTGCTGTTGGCGATGACACCGTCATAGGCGCTCATGGTGGTATGCAGGCCAGAAATGGTCACATCCACAGTGGGAGCTGCGCCCACGATGTCAATCTGGGTGCTGGTGGGAGTTGTGGTACCGCCATACTGGGTGAACAGCACGTAGTCATCCATAGCGTAGCCCTCGCCCACGATCCCGCTGACGGAATTGGCAAGCGTGCCGGTGTCCAGCGTGAGCTGAGCGGGACGAACCTCATGGCCGGCGGTGTCCACCACAGCGGGGCTGACCCCGGTGACCTGACCCAGGTAGGTGTCCACATAGACGATGACCCACTCGGTGCCGTCCTTGTAGATCTCGGTGGCCCGGCCCTGCTCGCCCATGGTGGTCACGGTGTTGGTGGCGTCCACAGTAAAGGCAATCGTGTCCTCCGCGCCGTTGGTCCAGACGCTGTTGGAGGTGAAGTCCTCACCCTCGTTCACAGCGGCGGCCACGTCACACAGGGTCTCAGCGGTATAGTAGACGGCCACGGGGGCGTCCTCGACCACCGCATAGGCAGTGTCCGTCAGTTCATCATAGGCAGTGGTGTCGGTGGTGACGGTGCTGTTGCCCATGTTCACGGTCCAGCTGTTGTTGGAGAACCAGGTGGTGCTGGGGCGGCCATAGTTGTCGGTGGTGTTTACATCGGAGTCCAGCTTGAACATCTGCTCACCGATGGAGAACTCCCCGATCTGGTAGCCGAAGGCGGGGGTGTAGGACACCTTGTTCACCTGGATGGCGTTGAACAGCAGGTAGGCGACCTCCTCACGGGTGAGGTAGTCGCTCAGACGGGAGGTGGTGAAGCCGTCCAGGATGCCCCGCTCAGAGGCGATCCGGGCCACGTTCAGCTCCCACTGCGCGCCCACAAACTCGTTGTTCTCGCCGTAGCCCAGGGCCCGGAGCATGATGACCAGCAGCTGATAGCCGGTGACATAGTCCTCGGGCATGAACTGGCCCTCACCGTTGCCGATCACGAAGCCGTAGTGGGCGGAGTAGCCGATGTAGCCAGCAGCCCAGAGGCTGGAGTTGGTGTTCACATCGTCGAAGTAGTTGCTCTCCTCCCAGATGTGAGTCTGCTCGTCAGTCACGTCGGCGGTCAGGGACCGGTAGACCAGAGCGGCCACCTCAGAGCGGCGGACATTGGCGGTGGGCTGGAAGCCGTCGCCATAGCCCTGGAACACGCCCATGCCGGTCAGCACGTCAACGGCTTCCAAATACTGCTCGTTGATCTGATCGACATCGTTGTAATCCTCTGCGCCGGCAGCGCTGGCAAACATCATGACCGAAACGGTCATCATGAGGGCCAGAACCAGAGCGAGGATCTTCTTCAGATTTCTCATGTTTCAGTTTTCCTCCTTGTTAAAGTTTCCCGCTTGTATGGGCTGGGGCGAAACTCGCTGTTCTCCGGACTCAACCGCCGCGTCAAGGGGCGGGAGGGGCGCGACCTCCCATCCTTTGACCCGGCAGGCCAGGCCAGATACAGTGGTCTGCCTTCGCCCAATATTCGGGATATTGTGATTATATCGGCCGGTGGTGGGAACTGTCAACCGATTCCTGCCAACTGTAACACAACTGTAATAAAGCGCAGCTCATCCGGCGCGCTGCCGGGGAGCGAGGCAGTCCTCCAGCACCGCCCATTCCGAGAAGGGGCGGCGCACACCATGGGACTCGATGTATCCCTCGTGGCCCTTGCCCAGCAGGGCTACCAGGTCCCCAGGGCGGGCCAGGGCCAGGGCGGCCCGAATGGCTTGCCGCCGCAAGGGGAGGATGCGGAAGGGGATGCGCCCGCGCAGCTGTTGGGCAATCTGCTCGCAGATGGCCCGCACCGGCTCGCTGCGGGGATTGTCCTCGGTGAGCAGGGCGCAGTCGGCCCATTGGGCGGCGGCCCGGCCCATGTCCCGGCGGCGCATGGGCGGCCGGTCGCCCCCTGCGCCGAACACCAGGATGATCCGCCCGGGCACATGGGGGCGCAGGGCCCGCAGCAGGGCTCGGAAGCTGTCGCCGTTGTGGGCGTAGTCGATGAGCACGCCCACGCCGTTGCCGGTGGGGAAACGCTGGGTGCGCCCAGGCACCACCACCTGGGCCAGCCCCGCCCGGATAGCCCCGTCCTCCACCCCCAGGGCTCGGGTCAGGGCGATGGCGGCCAGGGCGTTCTCCCCGTTGAACTGCCCGGGCATGGGCAGGAAGTAGGGATCTTGGGATCCGTCCAGCTCCACCAGGGTGGACAGGGGGTGGCTGGGGTCGGGGCGGACGGCCCGCAGTCGGGCATCCGTCCCCCCTCCCGTCCCAAAGGTGACCACAGGCACGCCGGGGGGAACCTGCCGGGACATGGCGGGCCAGCTGGGGTCGTCGGCATTGCCCACAGCCAGCTTGCACTGGGAAAACAGGGCGGCCTTGCAGGCGCGGTACTCCTCCAGGTCAGCGTGCTCCCCGGGGCCGATGTGGTCGGGGGAGAGGTTGAGGAACACCCCCGCGTCAAACCGGATGCCCGCCACCCGGCCCAGCTTCATGGCCTGGGAGGACACCTCCATCACCACATGGGTGCACCCGGCATCGGCCATGCGGCGCAACAGGGCGTGGAGCGCCACCGGCTCCGGGGTGGTGTTGCCCGTCTCGGCCAGCTTCTCCCGCCCTAGGAAGGCCCCCAGGGTGCCGATCATCCCGGGCCGGTGCCCCGCGGCGGCCAGGATGTCCCGGATCATGTGGGCGGTGGAGGTTTTGCCCTTGGTTCCGGTGACGGCGATGGTCACCAGTGCCTGGGCCGGGTGGCGGTAGAACGCCCCGGCCAGCAGGGCCAGGGCGTGCCTGGGGTTGGGCACCGACACGGTGGGCAGGCCGGGCAGGGCGGGTCCGGAGGTGAGGAGCGCCGCCGCGCCCCGGGCCTTTGCCTGGGCCAGGAAGTGGGCGCCGTCCGTCCGGGCGCCGGGCAGGGCGGCAAAGAGCATCCCCGGCGCCACCTGCCGGGAGTCGCAGGTCAGCCCCGTGAGCTCCGGGTCGTCCCCGGGGCAGGGCAGGTTCAGGGGGATGAGCAGTTGGGAGAGTTTCATGGGCAGCGCTCCTTTGCAGATTGCTGCCCCAGCCTATGCCCCAGGCAGGGGAAGGGTTCTCCTTTGGCCATCGTTTCGCCTCAAAACAGGTGGAAACAGGCCCGTCCCTGCCTCTGGACGCAGATTGCCCCGCCCCTCCTGAACAGGGAGGGGCGGGGCAATGGGAAGAGTGGCACGGCAGCCGGCCTGATCAGGCCCCGGCTTGGGTGGTGGGGGCCTCCGCGCCCGGCTGAGCCTGGGCGGCCTGGCGGGCGTCGTACTCCCGGAGGAAGGCCTGGACATAGTCCACGTCGGAGGGGGTGTCGATATACTCGGTACCCCGCTTCTGCCTCGTCTCCGCCCCTTTGCCGGTGATGAGCAGCACGGAGGGTTCTGCACAGCTGAGCACCGCCTGGCGGATGGCCTCCCCCCGGTTGGGCTGGATCTCATAGGGGCAGCCTTGGGCGGACACATGGCCGGCGATCTCCCGGCAGATGGACAGGGTGTCCTCCTCGCCGGAGTCCTCCTCGGTGAGCACCACCAGGTCGGAGGACTGGCCCGATACCTCCCCCAGGTCCCGGCGGCGGTCGAAGGCCTTCCGGCCGGGGCAGCCGAACACGGTGACGATCCGCCGGCCGGGGTACTCCGCGCGCACCGACTGGAACAGAGTCTCAAAACTCATGCGGTTGTGGGCGTAGTCTACGATGGCGGTCACCCCGCCGTCAGCGCTGGTGAACACCTCCATCCGACCGGGCACCCGGGCACGCTCCAGCCCCGCGGCCACCGCCCCCTCCGGGATGCCCAGACCCCGGCACACCGCGATGGCGGCCAGGGCGTTGTCCACGTTGAACAGCCCCGGCATCCCCAGGCAGAAGTCCCGGTCCAGTCCCTGGGCCGCCGCGTGGAAGCGGATGCCATGCCCCTGCTTGCCGATCCCGCTGCCATACACGTCGGCATCGGGGTCCCGCCGGGAGAAGGTGAGCACCCGCCCGCAGTCCCGCCGGGCGGCGGCCAGCACCGGCCCGGCCCGGTCGCAGTCCAGGTTGACGCAGGCCAGTTCGGCCTGGGCGAAGAGCTTGAGCTTGGACTGAAAGTAGTCCTCAAAGTCCGGGTGTTCCACTGGGGAGATATGGTCCCGGCCGATGTTCAGAAAGCAGGCCGCGGCGAACCGGACGCCCAGGGTGCGGTGGTACTTCAGGGCCTGGCTGGACACCTCCATCACCAGGTACTCCAGCCCCGCGGACAGGGCGTTGGCAAAGTGCCGTTGCAGCTCCAGCGGCTCGGGGGTGGTGAGGTGGGACTCAAAGTGCTCCACCCCGTCATCGGTGTCGATGGAGGAGATGACGCCGCAGACGCCGCCCTTGGCCGACAGGTGCTCGTCCAGGATCGCTTTCAGGTAGTAGGCGGTGGACGACTTGCCCTTGGTGCCTGTGATCCCGATGACAGCCAGGCGTTGGGAGGGGTCGTTGTAGTACCGCACCGCCAGCCGGGCCATGGCCCGGCGTAGATCGCTCACCAGGATGCAGGGCAGCTCCACCTGAGGGTAGGAGGTCTGGCTCACATAGGCGAAGGCCCCCTGGCGGGCGGCCTGGGAGAGGAATTCCGGCCGGAAGTGGGCGCCCTTACAGATAAACAGGGTGCCCGGCCCCACCTGTCGGGAGTCGCAGCACACCAGCTCCACCGTCCGCTCCAGATCCAGCCCGGCGGGCAGCGGGGCGGCCAGCAGCCCCTCCCGGGTCAGCAGCGCGCAGTAGTCTTGCAGGGGGTAGCGGGTCAGCTCCACGATGGGTCACCTCCGGGATGGGATGGTCAGATGGTGCGCAGGGGATAGCCGCAGGCGGCCACCGCCCGCTGGGCCAGCACCGCCATGGCGTCCAGGTAGAAGGGGGGCAGGGGGTGGTAGGTGGCGAACACGGACAGCTCGGTGCAGGCCAGCACGGCGCAGTCGCAGCCGGCGGCCCGGATGGCCCGGTCGATGTGGGCGAACTTCTCCCGGCTGCCCGTCTCCCCCTGCTTGATCTCATCATAGATGACGGACATCACCAGCCGCTGGGTATCCGGGTCGGGGGACACCGCCTCCAGCCCCGCCGCGGCGCACTCCCGCTGGTACAGCCCCATGCGCAGGGTGCCGTCGGTGGCCAGGATGCCGGCCCGGCGCTTGCCCTGGCTGGCCAGCACCCGGGCGGTCTCCCGGATCATGTGGAGGATGGGCACGCCCACCTCCCCCCGCAGCTGGTCCACGAAGCAGTGAGAGGTGTTACAGGGGATGGCGATGGCGGTGCAGCCGCAGCGCTCCAGCAGCTTGGCGTCATCCCGCAGCCGCTGATACAGTGCGCTGGTGTCCCCCGACAGGATGGCCTGGGTCCGGTCGGGGATTTGGGTGTCCGAGAGGATCAGGGTGGGCAGGTGGTCCTGGTCCCGGGCCGCGTCGGTGCGGTCCAGCACGAACTGGTAGAATACCTGGGTGGCCTGGGGGCCCATGCCGCCCAGCACGCCTAATTTCTGCTCCATAGCCTGCTCCTTATCCATTGGGCTTCCGGTTGTGCCGGTGAAAGCGCACATAGGTGCCGATGTGGTTCTTCCACACCCGCCAGATCCGCCTGGGGGTATAGTCCGGCCGGTACTCCATGGGATGGTGGTCAGTGTCCCGGCCAAACAGACGCTTCATCCGCCGGTGGTAGGACTTGGGGATGAAGGCCAGGGCCAGCCGGCGGGGGATCATCCGCCAGAGGGTCTCCCGCTCCACCACCGTGCAGGGCACATCCCGCCCCTCCAGTAGATCGCCCACCAGGTACCGGGCGATGTTGGCCCCCGCCCCGGTGACATAGTAGTTGCTGCGTCCCTGCCGGCAGTTGATCTCAAAGGCCTTGTACGTCCCGTCCCGCTGGTCGAACTTCAGGTCAAAATTGGAGAAGCCCACATATCCCAAATCCTCCAGCATGGCCTGGATGCGCTGGCACAGGGGCTGGTCGTGCTCGGTGAGGATGACGGCGTGGTTGCCGATTCCATGGGGGGAGTGCTCCTCCAGCAGCACATGGCCCAGGCACATCAGCTTCACCTTGCCCCGGGTGTCCGAGTAGTTGGTGAGCACCCGCATATAGGTGTCGTCCCCGGGGATAAATTCCTGGAGGATCATCTTGCCGGGATAGCCCGCGGCGTATACCTCGTCCAGGGCGGCCAGCAGTTCCTCCCGGCTCTGGCACAGGTAGACCTTCTTCAGCTCCTGGTGCCCCGTGGCCCAGTAGGCCACCCCGTCGGCGGGCTTGGCGATATAGGGGGGGGGCCAGGGCAGGGTGAAATCGTGGCCCATGGAACCGTCGTAGACGAAGGTGGCCGGGTGGTCGATGCCGTAGCGGTCGCACAGGGCGTAGAACTGCTCCTTGTCGGTCAGCCGGTCCAGCAGCTCCCCGCTGATATAGTTGCACTTCACATTGGCGGGGAAACGGTCTTTCAGGTGGGCGCACAGCTTCACATAGCTGTCCCCGCAGCCGATGACCAGCACGGTTTTGTCCCTGCACTCCTGGGCCACCGTGTTGACATTGCGCAGGAAGGTTTCGGCGTCCTCGTTGTCCAGGCAGGGCCGGTAGTCCAGGATGGAGCTGTACGCGCAGGGGAAGCTGACGTACTTGCCATAGGCGATGCTGCGCACCCCATAGGCCTCGTGAAAGGCCCGGGCCACGCTGTACACATTGATGTCGCCGCCAAACAGCAGCGGCTGGAACGGGGGGGTAGACATCTTGACATCGGCCTCCTTTTGTGCCCGGCAGCCCCGGGGAGGGGCGGCCGGCAGGGGTTAGCTCCCAGCCCGCTTGACCAGGAAGACCCCCTGGATCTGGGAGAGCTTGCGGATGACCCCGGCCAGCTCTTGCTGATCCTTGACGGACAGCTCCAGGGACACCAGGGCATAGCCGTCGGGCTGGCTGCGGGCGGACAGGTTGTTCACCTTTACCTTCTGGGTGGACAGGGCCATGGCCACGTCCAGGGCCAGCCCGTCCCGATCCTTGGCGGAGATCTCCAGGCAGGTGCGGTAGGCCGCCTGATCCCCCTCCACCCAGGACACCTCCACCCAGCGCCCCGCCTCCTCCGGGGCGCGCCGGGCGGGGTCGGCGTTGGGGCAGTCCTGCCGATGGATGGACACCCCGTAGCCCCGGGTGATGAAACCCACCACCGGGTCGCCGGGGACGGGGGTACAGCACTTGGCGAACTTCACCATGCAGTTGTCCAGCCCCTCCACCACCACGCCGCTCTCCGAGTGGCGGGGACGGCTGGCGGCCGGGGCGGGCTGCCGGTGGGCGGCGGGGAAAATCGTCAGGCCGGCGTTCAGCTCGTCCTGCATGGCCTGGCGCTCGGCGTTCTGCCGCTCCAGCCGGCCCATCCGGACCAGCTCTTCCTTCATGCGGGCAGCCGCCTTCTGGGCGGACATACCGCCGTAGCCGATGGCGGCGTACAGCTCGTCCAGAGCGCCAAAGCGCACCCGCTTGAGCAGGGCCTCCAGCACCTCAGGGGTGGCAGTGATGGCGGCCATGGACAGCCCGATGTGCTTCAGTTCCGACTCAAAGGCCGCCCGGCCGGTGGCGATGTTCTCCTCCCGGCGCTCCTTCTTAAACCATTGGCGGATCTTGTTGCGGGCCTCGTTGGACTTGCAGATGCTCATCCAGTCCCGGCTGGGCCCTTTGGCGGACTTGGAGGTGAGGATCTCCACAATGTCGCCGTTTTTCAGCGGCGTGTCGTAGGTGACGATGCGCCCGTTCACTCTGGCTCCTGTCATGGAGTTGCCCACGGCGGAGTGGATGGAATAGGCAAAGTCGATGGGGGTGGCCCCGGCGGGCAGGCTCTTCACGTCCCCGTTGGGGGTAAAGACGAACACCTCGTCGGCAAACAGGTCGACCTTCAAGGTGCGCACGAACTCGTCCGGGTCGGTGTCCTGCTGGCTCTCCAGCAGCTTGCGCACCCACTCAAACTCCTGCTCGCTGCCCAGTTTGCTGTTGGCCATCCCCTGCTTGTACTTCCAGTGGGCGGCCACGCCGTACTCGGCGGTCTGGTGCATGTCCCAGGTGCGGATCTGCACCTCAAAGGGCAGGCCCTCCCGGCCGATGACGGTGGTGTGCAGGGACTGGTAGCCGTTGGGCTTGGGGGTGCCGATATAGTCCTTGAACCGCCCCAGTACCGGCTTGAACATATCGTGGATGCAGCCCAGCACGGTGTAGCAGGCGGGGATGTCCTTCACGATGACCCGGAAGGCGTAGATGTCGAAGATCTCCCGGATGGTTTTGCTCTGGGCGTACATTTTCCGGTACACGGAGTAGATGTGCTTGAGCCGGCCGTAGACGGTGCACGCCACCCGCTCCTGGGCCAGGCGCTGCTCGATCTGCGCCTGCATCCGGGCCAGAAACTCGGAGTTCTGGCGGGTGAGCTCGTCCAGCTCCCGCTGGACCTCCCGGTACCCGATGGGGTCCAGGTAGCGCAGGGACAGGTCCTCCAGCTCCCACTTCAGCCGCTGCATCCCCAGCCGGTGGGCGATGGGGGCGTAGATCTCCATGGTCTCCAGCGACTTCTCCTTCTGCTTGCGCTCGGACTGGTATTGCAGGGTGCGCATATTGTGCAGCCGGTCGCACAGCTTGATGAGGATGACCCGCACGTCCTTGGCCATGGCCATGAACATCTTGCGCAGGTTCTCCATCTGCTCCTCCTCTTTGGAGGTGTACTGCATCCGGGTCAGCTTGGTGACCCCCTCCACCAGGTCGGCCACCGTGGGACCAAACCGCTTGGCGATGTCGTCATGGGTGGAGTCGGTGTCCTCGATGCAGTCGTGCAGCAGCGCGGCGATGATGGAGTCCAGGTCCAGGCCCAGCTCGGCCACGATCTCCGCCACCGCCACGGGATGGGTGATATAGGGTTCGCCGCTCTTGCGCAGCTGGCTGCCGTGGTGCTCGTCGGCATAGGTAAAGGCGGCGCGGAGCCGGGCCTGATCGGCGCCTGGGTTGCCCTCCAGCACCCGGCGCTCCAGCTGTTCATAGCGGGCCTGAATGTTTGCTTCCACGGCATTGTTCCCTCCCCTCTCCGGCCCCCGGACCCAGGATGTCCCGGAGCTGTTTCATCATTTGGGCCTGTTCCAGGTCCACCTTGTCCCCCTGGGGACGCAGGCAGACGCACACCTCGTCCCCGGTGAGGGTGAGCTGGATCAGCCCCCGCTCGTCCATGACGTGCAGGCATACCAAAGTCTTCCCGTACGAGCAGCTCCCGCCCCGGCCCTTTACCGCGTGACGCACCAGCTGATCCAGCCGGGACACGGCCGAGCCGCCTGTGCAGCTGTGCTCCAAGACCCGCCACAGCCGGGCGAAATCCTGCCGGTCGGGCAGCAGCAGCGAAGCCTCCCACCGGGAGAGCAGCTCTCCCTGCCGCAGACGGTGGAACAGGGTTTGCTCCAGCTGGGCCCGGGTGGGGGCGGGGCGCAGGTCGCACAGCTGCAGCTGCACCCCGCGGCAGTTGCGATACTCGTTGACCTGCAAATGGAAGGCCAGGTCCAGCCGGTCCCCCCGGGCCACGCCGCAGGCGGCGGTGTTGGCGGCGAAGAAGATGGCGTCCAGCACCACCCCGTCCCGGCGCACCTTCATTTTCAGGTGCCGCCCGCCTCCCACGTCGGCACAGGAGAGCACGCACACCGAACGCAGGAGAAAGACCGGCTTGGGGTTGCCTGACCCAAAGGGCTCCAGCAGGCCCAGCGCGTCCACCTCCCGGCAGCCCAATCCGGCGCAGTTGTCAATCTCCGCGTCAATGTCCAGGCAGGCCACCATGGGATGCCCCTGGGCATATTGGGTCACCAGATCGGCCATGGCCGCGCGGAAGGCGGGGATGTTCTCCTCCCGGATGGTAAAGCCGGCGGCCAGCTCGTGCCCGCCGTACTGCTCCAGAAGGGGTGCGCACCGCTCCAGGGCGGCAAACAGGTTAAAGCCCCCGAAGGAGCGGCAAGAGCCCTTGCCCTTACCGTGCTCCAGGCTGATCATAAAGGCGGGGCAGGCATACCGCTCCGCCATCCGGGAGGCCACGATACCCACCACCCCCTGATGCCAGCCCTCCCCGGCCAGCACGATGACGGGGGAGGCCAGCTGGGGCTGGCGGGACAGCAGGTCGTTACACTGCTCATAGATGGCCAGCTCGATGGCCTGGCGCTCCCGGTTGAGCTGACACAGCTCCAGGGCGGCGGCCTGGCCCCGCTCCTCGTCCCGGGTAAGCAGCAGCTCCAGGGCCACCCCCACCTGCCCCATCCGTCCGGCGGCGTTGATCCGGGGGGCAAGGCCGTACCCGATGGTGCCGGCGGTAGGGGCCTTTGCTCCGTCGCACCCGGCCTCTCGCAGCAGGGCGCGCAGGCCGGGGCGATGGGTGTCCGCCAGCAGGTCCAGCCCCAGGCGGACCAGGGCCCGGTTCTCGTCGGCCAGCTGCATCACATCGGCCACGGTGCCGATGGCGGCCAGCTCCCCGTAGCGGCGCAGGACCTGCTCCCGCCCAGAGGGTGGGGTGAGGGCCAGGGCCAGCTTCAGGGCTACCCCCACCCCCGCCAGCTCCTTGAAGGGATAGGGGCAGCCGGGCAGACGGGGATCCACCACCGCTGCGGCCTGGGGCAGCTCCCCCTTGCATTGATGGTGGTCGGTGATCACCACATCCACCCCCAGGCTGCGGGCGTATTCCACCTCCCGAGCTGCGGTGACACCGCAGTCCACCGTGACGATCAGGCTTACTCCCTGCTCGGCCAGGGCCCGGATGGCGTCTGGGTTCAGGCCGTATCCCTCCTGTGTGCGCTCCGGGATGTGGCAGACCACCTGCCCTCCCAGCTCCAGCAGGAACTCCAAGAGCAGGCAGGTGGCGGTGATGCCATCCACGTCATAGTCCCCGTAGACGGCGATGCCCTCTCCCAGCTCCAGCGCCCGGCGGATCCGCGCCGCCGCCCGATCCATACCCCCCAGTAGGAAGGGATCCCGGAGCAGGACGGAGGACTGGGTGAGGAACGCGGCGGCCTTGTCCGGCGTGTCCACCCCCCGGGCGCACAGCACGGCGGCGCACAGCGGCGGCAGGCCGGCCTGCTCCATCCGGCGCAGCGCCTGCTGGGATGGCGGGCGGCGCAGGTTCCACTGTTCGTATCTCATGGTTCCATCCTCAAGCTTCAGACATAAAATTGTTTTTATTATAGCAAATCCAGCCGCCACTTTCAACCGGGGAAGGGGGCGAGGGAGCGAAATTTCGCCCCTCCCAACGCACCTGGAACAAATGTTTGACATCCGGGCGGAGGTGTGGTAGAATGGAGGCATCCAAAACCCAACCCGGTGGGAAGGAGTGGGCGCGATGAGCAAATTATCCCCCAAACAGCAGCAGATCTATGACTACATTCTGGACTTTTCCCAGGATCACGGCTATCCTCCCTCCGTGCGGGAGATTGCCGGCGCGGTGGGGCTGCGCTCCCCCTCTACGGTCCACTTTCATCTGCGCAGCCTGCGGGAGGCGGGGCTGATCTCCCAGGCGGAGGGCAAGACCCGGGCCATCACGGTCACCGACGGGGCTCACAACCGCCGCAACCAGGTCCCCCTGCTGGGCTCGGTGGCCGCCGGCGCGCCCATCCTGGCTGAGGAGTGCATTGAGGATTACCTGAGCTTTGACACCGGGGGCCGGGTGGGGGAGCACTTTGCCCTCCGGGTCCGGGGCGAGTCCATGCGGGAGGCGGGCATCCTGCCCGGCGACTTGGTGGTGGTCCATCAGCAGCAGCAGGTGCGCAGCGGCGACATCGTGGTGGCCCTGTTTGACCAGGAGGCCACGGTGAAGACCTACCGGCGGGAGAACGGCCATGTCTGGCTCTACCCGGAGAATTCCAGCCCCGAGTATCAGCCCATCGACGGGGAGGGATGCACCATCCTGGGCCGGGTGGTGGCGGTGGTGCGCCGGTATTGACAGGGCGGCGCGGGGCGAAATTTTTCGTCCCGCGCTTTTCTTTTTGAGCCGGCTGTGGTATCATGGCGTTACGTTCCAGCGGGTGGAAGAGAGGGATGGATATGAAAGTGGTCGTCAAGGTGGGCACCTCCACCCTGGCCTATGCCACCGGGCGGATGAACATCCGCCATGTGGAGGCGCTGGTGAAGGTGCTCTCCGACCTGAAAAACGAGGGGCATGAGCTGATCCTGGTCTCCTCCGGGGCCATCGGTATGGGGGTGGGCAAGCTGAACCTGCCCGGCCGGCCCGAGGATATGCCCACCAAGCAGGCCGCCGCCGCGGTGGGCCAGTGCGAGCTGATGTACGCCTATGACGAGCTGTTCTCCCGGTACAACCACACCGTGGCCCAGCTGCTGCTCACCGGGGCGGACATTGACCATCAGGAGCGCCGGCACAACTTTGAGAACACGGTGCGTCGGCTGCTGGAGCTGGGAGCGCTGCCCATCGTCAACGAGAACGACACCGTGGTCACCGCGGAGATCTGCGTGGGGGACAACGACACCTTGGGGGCGGTGGTGGCGTGCAGCGTGGGGGCTGATCTGCTGGTGGTGCTCACCGACATGGACGGGCTGTACACCGCCGACCCTCGGCAGGATGCTGGGGCCCGCCTCATCCCCCTGGTGGAGGAGATCACCCCGGAGATTGAGGCTCTGGCCGGCCGGCCGGGCAGCGCCCTGGCCACCGGCGGCATGGCCACCAAGCTGAAGGCGGCCCAGATGGCCGTGCAGGGGGGCTGTGACATGGTGATTGCCAATGGGGCCAGGCCGGAGCTGCTCTATGACATTGTGGCCGGCCGGCCCGCCGGCACCCGGTTCGTGGCCCGGGCAAAGCCCCCGGAGGCAGAGGGGCAGCGGGAGAGGAGGACGAAATCATGACCACACAGGAACTGCTGCGCCGGGCGCAGGGGGCAAAGTCCGCGGTGGCCCTGGCCGGGACAGAGCGGAAAAACGCGGCCCTGCTGGCCATGGCCGATGCGCTGGAGGGGCAGGCGGAAGTGATCCTGGCCGCCAACGGGCAGGATCTGGAGGCGGCCCGGGGTACGGTGTCCGACGTGATGCTGGACCGGTTGGCGCTGAGTCACGAGCGGATCCGGGGCATGGCCGCCGGGATGCGGGAGGTGGCCCAACTGCCCGACCCGGTGGGCCAGGTGCTGCGCCGGGTGGAGCGGCCCAACGGTCTGGTGATAGAAAAGACCTGCGTGCCCATGGGGGTGATCGCTATCATCTATGAAAGCCGGCCCAACGTCACCTCGGACGCCGCCGCCCTGGCGCTGAAAGCGGGGTCGGCCTGCGTGCTCCGGGGGGGGAAGGAGGCCCACCGGTCCGCCGCGGCCATCGTGGCCGCCCTGCGGGCGGGCCTGGCCCAGGCGGGGCTGCCCGAGGATGCAGTGGCGCTGGTGGAGGACACCTCCCGCCAGTCGGCCAACGAGCTGATGACCGCCCGGGGCCTGGTGGACCTGCTCATCCCCCGGGGTGGGGCGGGGCTGATCCGGGCCTGTGTGGAGCACGCGGCGGTGCCGGTGATCGAGACGGGAACGGGCATCTGCCATATCTATGTGGACCGGGGGGCCGACCGGGACATGGCGCTGGACATCGTGGAGAACGCCAAGTGCAGCCGGCCCAGCGTGTGCAACGCCGCCGAGGTCTGCCTGGTGCACCGGGAGCTTGCAGCCGATTTTCTGCCGGCACTGCGCCAGCGCCTGGTGGAGGGGCGGGCCGGCCAGGGCCTGCCCCCGGTGGAGCTCCGGCTGGACCGGGCCGCGGCGGGCCTGATCCCCGGCAAGGCCGCCGGGGCGCAGGATTTTGACACGGAGTTTCTGGACTACATCCTGGCCATAGGGGTGGTGGACAGCCTGGAGGATGCCGTGGCCCACATCGCCGCCCACTCCACCGGCCATTCCGAGGCCATCGTCACCGACGACGAGCAGGCCGCGGCCCGCTTCCTGTCCGCGGTGGACAGCGCCGCGGTCTATTGGAACGCCTCCACCCGCTTCACCGACGGGGGGGAGTTCGGCCTGGGCTGCGAGATGGGCATCTCCACCCAGCGCCTCCACGCCCGGGGGCCCATGGGGCTGGCCGAGCTGTGCAGCTATAAGTACATCATCAAGGGCAGCGGTCAGATTCGGTAGCGCTGTGGGCGGCATACCCCTCTTCGGGGTTGGGTATGCGCTTGGCCAAAAAGGGGCATACTTGCGGTATCTTGCAAGGAGGGATCCCTTTATGACTGCCGAGAACTTTACCAAGGGCAATGTGGACTTTGCCAAGAGCCAGACCCGGGAGAACCTGATGCGGGCCTTCGCCGGGGAGAGCCAGGCCCGCAACCGCTACACCTTTGCCGCCAGCCTGGCCAAGAGGGAGGGGCTGACGGTGGTGTCCCAGGTGTTCGCCTTCACCGCCGCCCAGGAGCAGGCCCATGCCAAGGTCTTTTACGAGCTGCTCAAGGAGCTGTCCGGGCAGACCATCCAGGTGGACGGTACCTATCCGGTGGACCTGTGCCCGGACACCTTGGGCCAGCTCCGGGCCGCCCAGCACAACGAGTACCAGGAGTTTGAGCACGATTACGCGGAGTTTGGCCGCATTGCCCGGCAGGAGGGGTTTGAGGTGATCGGCGGCCGATTTGAGATGATCGCCCAGATCGAAAAGACCCACGGGGATCGCTTTGGGCTGTTTGCCGACCTGCTGGAGGGGAAAAAGCTCTTTGCCGACGGGGAGGAGACGGTGTGGATGTGCCTGAACTGTGGGGAGCTCATCCGAGCCTCCCAGGCCCCCGCGCTGTGCCCGGTGTGCAGCCATGACCAGGGCCACTTCATCCGGCTGGAGATGGCCCCCTTTACCCGGGGCTGAGGGACATTTTGGGGAAGGTGCAAAGAGGGAGCGGGGATGCCATTGGCATCCCCGCTCCCTCTTGCCTTGCCTGCGCGGCCCGGTCAGTCTGAGCAGACCGGGTGAAAGGATTGCGGCCAGGAATAGCCCATCTGGGCCAACTCCTGGTCGGTGTACAGCGGGAGATCCCCCAGGACGCCGCCCAGAAAGGGGGCCAGGTCTGAGACCAGCAGGTGCCGGTAGACCTCCCCCTGCTCCACGATCAGCCACGGCTCCTGCCCCTGGGGGGAGGCGCCCCGCACCAGGAAGGCCTCCAGCCCCGCCTGGTGGCAGAGCAGCTCCATGGCCAGCGCCAGACCAAGCCCGTCGGCGGGGGCGCCCGCCAGGGCCTGCTCCGGGTCGGAGGTGCCCTGGGGGTCATAAACGGCGGTGGAATTCAGCGCGCCGGCTACATCCTCCAGGGTGGGGGCCTGCCCGTCGGCGGGCAGGTCGGCCAGCGCTTGCAGGGCGGCCCGCTCCAGCCGTTCAGCCCGCTGCTCCAGCTCCTGGGTCGTCTGGGGCCAGAGGATGGACAGCTCAATGATGCGCTGCGTGCCCGTGTCCGGGTAGAAGGTAAAGGATACCTGTGCCCCTGGCAGGGCGTAGAGGGGTTGGCCATAGTAGGCGGTCCAGAACAGTTCGGTCAGCTCCTGCTCGGTCCAGGAGAAGCGGGCGGCCCGGATGGTCGCGTGCTGGTTCAGGGCGGACACCGCTTGGGAAAAGACCGCCTGCAGGCCGCCCAGCCCCGTGACCGGCACGATGCCCTCCACCTCTTGGGCGGAGCGGGAGTAGAGAAAGTCCAGGTTGACCTCATAGTAGGTGACGATCCGGGTGGTGTCGTAGCGGATGTCCTGCACGGCGTAGGCCCCCAGAGGGTCCTCACTGCGGATCTCGGCGCAGGCGTTGGCCAGGTCGGCCTCCACGTCGCCGGTGTAGTTGTACAGACGGATGGTGCCCGTGTCCGCATAGCTCTCCACCAGGTATAAGATGGCGTTGACCAGTCCCTGGTAGGTTTCCGCCCGGAGGGTGGAGGGGTCCTCGGGCACATAGTAGTAGTCCACATGGGCGGTGGCCGAGACATAGCTGCGTTCCAGCAAGGAGGCGCACCCCGTCCCCCACAGCAGCGCCCCGGCCAGCAGCGCCAGCCCGATCCGTTTCCTCACGCGCATCCCTCCTTGGCCCGATGGCTTCCGCGGTGCCTGGGCGCTCACAGGTCGTTTTTCCGATAGGCCCGGAACCCTTCCCCCAACACCTCATGGGCGGGGCACACGATGAGGAAGGCGTCCGGGTCGATCTGCTTGACCAAGTTCTTGATGGAGGCGATCTCCCGCTGCTTAAAGGCGCACAGCAGCACCTTCCGGTCCGCGCCGGTGTAGGCCCCCTGCCCCTGGAGGATGGTGACCCCCCGCTCCAGCTGCTCCACGATGGCGCGGCTGATCTCCCCGTTGTGCTCGCTGACGATATAGGCCACCTTGGCGTTGTCCAGTCCGTAGAGGACGCCGTCCATGGCGATGGATGAGATATACAGGGCCACCAGGCCGTACAACATGGTGTCCAGGGCGCGGAAGGCCAGGGCTACCAGCAAGATGACCACCAGGTCCACCGCCATGAGCAGCTTGCCCATGGGCAGCCAGGCAAGGCGCAGCTTCAAAAGCCGGGCGGCCAGGTCGGTGCCGCCGGTGGTGGCGTCCTGCTGAAACACCAGCCCCAGGGACACCCCCAGGATCAGCCCGCCGAAGATGCAACCCAGCATGGGGTTCATGGGCTGCCAGTCCCGCAGAGAGGAGAACAGGTCGATGAACAGGGAGGACAGGGCCATGGCGTACAGCGAACCCACCAGCACCCTACCACCCAGCAGTCGCCAGCCCAGCAGGAACAGGGGCAGGTTGAGCACGATGACGGTGACGCCGATGGGGGCGGCTGGGATCAGGCGATTGACGATCTGGGCCAGGCCGGTGATACCGCCAAAGGCAATGTGGTTGGGTTCATAGCACCAGACAAACCCAATGGCGTAGGCCGCGGCGGCCAGGGTGATGACCAGGAAGGACACCAGCTGCTTTCGGAATGTGGCGGGATGCATGGGACCTCCTTTTCCGCGGGGGGTTGACCGAGGGGCCGTCACAGCAGGGACAGTTGGGACTCGCCCCGGTCCTCCTCCTGGAGCAGCGCCCCGGCGATGGGCAGGGAGCGGGCCCGGTACCGGGCGGCGTGGACGATTTGAGTCTCGGCCAGCGGCTTGGCCCACGCCAGCTGATGGCCGGGCTTGAGGGTGATCACGTTGACCCCCTGGGTGGACCGGGTGGTCTTGGGGGTGAGGGAGGCGGTGTGGAACACCACGCACCGCCCCTGGGTGGAGCACACCGCCACCTCCATATCCTCCCGGAGCACCATGGCGGATGCCAGGGGGGCCTTGTCCGACAGCGCCCCGGTGAGCTTCCTGCGCCGGGTCTGGGTCTGGTAGGCGGACAGTTCCACCCGGGCGGCCTTGCCGTTGGCGTAGAACAGCAGCAGGTGGGCGCGGTAGTCCCCGGGGTCGCAGGCCCACACGAACCGCTCCTCCGGATCCATCCCCAGCTTGGTGGGCAGGTAATCCCCCAGCACGCTGGCTTTGCTGTCCTCAAAGTCGGCCAGACGGGTCTTGTAGCACTGCTGGCGGTCGGTAAACACCAGCAGCTCGTCCCGGTTGTTCCCCTCCCACTGCAGGAAGGGGCCGTCCCCCTCTTTGTACTTCTGCTCCCCGCTCATGCGCAGGGATTGGGGGGTGATCTTCTTGAAGTAGCCGTCCCGGGAGAGGAAGACGTGTACCGGGTACTCCGGCGCCTGCTGGGCGGCCTCCGGAACGTCCTGGGGCAGCTGGTAGTCGTAGACGATCTCGGTGCGCCGGGGCAGGGCGAACTTCTTCTCCACCTGTTCCAGCTCGCCGGCCATCACCCCCTGGATGCGCTGGGGGGATTGGATGAGGTCCTTCAGGTCGGCGATCTCCTCCTCCAGTGTGCCCACCTCCTGGATGCGCTTGAGGATGTGCTCCTTGTTGAGGTTGCGCAGCCGGATGTCAGCCACGTACTCGGCCTGGATCTGGTCGATGCCAAAGCCGATGATCAGGTTGGGCACCACCTCGGTTTCCTCTTCCGTCTCCCGGATGATGCGGATGGCCTTGTCGATGTCCAGCAGGATGCGCTTTAACCCCTTGAGCAGATGGAGTTTTTCCTCCTTCTTCTTGCACACATGGTAGGTGCGCCGGCGCACGCCGTCCATCCGCCAGGCGATCCACTCGTCCAGGATCTCGCCCACCCCCATCACCCGGGGCATCCCGGCGATGAGGATGTTGAAGTTGCAGGAGAAGGTGTCCTGTAAAGGAGTGAGCTGGAACAGCCGGGCCATGAGTTTGTCCGGATCGGCCCCCCGCTTCAGGTCGATGGTCAGCTTCAGCCCGTCCAGGCCGGTCTCGTCCCGCATATCGGAGATCTCCCGGACCTTGCCGGACTTGACCAGCTCGGCCACCTTGTCCAGGATGGCCTCCACGGTGGTGGAGTAGGGGATCTCATAGACCTCGATGAGGTGCTCCTGCTGCACATACCGCCACTTGGCCCGCAGCTTCACGCTGCCCCGTCCGGTGCGATAGATCTCGGCCAGGGCGGCCCCGTCGTACAGCAGCTGGCCGCCGGTGGAGAAGTCGGGAGCCTTCAGGATGGCTATCAGGTCCGTCTCCGGGTCCCGCATCCGGGCGATGGCCGCCTGGCACACCTCGGCCAGGTTGAACCCGCACAGGTTGGAGGCCATGCCCACGGCGATGCCCTGGTTGGCTGCCACCAGCACGTTGGGGAAGGTGGTGGGCAGCAGGGTGGGTTCCTGGAGCTTGCCGTCGTAGTTGGGGACAAAGTCCACTGCGTCCTGGTCGATGTCCCGGAACAGCTCCTGGCAGATGGGGTCCAGTCGCACCTCGGTGTACCGGGAGGCGGCCCAGGCCATATCCCGGGAGTAGACCTTGCCGAAGTTGCCTTTGGAGTCCACCAGGGGGTGGAGCAGGGCGCCGTAGCCCCGGGACAGGCGCACCAGGGTGTCATAGATGGCCGCGTCCCCGTGGGGGTTGAGCTTCATGGTGGCCCCCACCACGTTGGCGCTCTTGGTGCGGCTGCCCCCCAGCAGGTGCATCTGGTACATGGTGTACAGCAGCTTTCGGTGGCTGGGTTTGAAGCCGTCGATCTCCGGGATGGCCCGGGAGACGATGACCGACATGGCATAGGGCATATAGTTGACTTCCAGGGTCTGGGTGATGGGCTGCTCCAGCACCTGGGCCCGCAGGCCCATGACATTGGGGTTGTCGACTTTTTTGGGGCCCGGGTCTTGGGGCCGGCTGCGTTTTGCCATTGGGTGTCATCCCTCCGTCGGATGGAGCGGCGGGCTCAGGAGATGTCCGCCAAGTCCAGGTATTTATAGCCGTTGTCGGCGATGTGCTCTTTGCGCCCTTGCAGGTTGTCCCCCAGCAGCAGGTCGAACACCGCGGCGGTCTTTTCCACGTCCTCGGGCATGACCTTGATCAGCCGGCGGGTATCCGGACTCATGGTGGTCAGCCACATCATGTCCGGCTCGTTCTCGCCCAGTCCCTTGGAGCGCTGCAAATCGTACTTTTTCCCCTCCTGCTCCAGCTGCCGGCAGATGGCGTTCTTCTCCTGGTCGGAGTAGGCAAACCAGGTCTTTTCCTTGCAGGTGATCTCGTACAGAGGGGACTCGGCGATGTAGACGTACCCCTCTTGGATGAGGGTGGGGGTGAGGCGGTAGAGCATGGTGAGGATGAGGGTGCGGATCTGGAAGCCGTCCACGTCGCCGTCGGTGCAGATGATGATCTTGTTCCACCGCAGGTTGTTCAGGTCGAACTCGGCCAGGTCCTTGCTGCCCTTGGCCTTTACCTCCACGCCGCAGCCCATGACCTTGAGCAGGTCTGTGATGATCTCGCTTTTGAAGATCTTGGCGTAGTCGGCCTTCAGGCAGTTGAGGATCTTGCCCCGCACGGGCATGATGCCCTGGAACTCCGGGTCCCGGGACAGCTTGACGCTGCCCATGGCCGAGTCCCCCTCCACGATATACAGCTCCCGGCGGGACACGTCCCGGGTGCGGCAGTCCACGAACTTCTGCACCCGGTTGGAGATGTCCAGCGCCCCAGACAACTTCTTCTTGATGCCCAGCCGGGTCTTTTCCGCCGTCTCCCGGGAGCGCTTGTTGACCAGCACCTGGCCGGCCACCTTCTCCGCGTCCAGGGGGTTTTCGATGAAGTACACCTCCAGCTGGGCCCGCAGGAACTCGGTCATGGCTTCCTGGACGAACTTATTGGTGATGGACTTCTTGGTCTGGTTCTCATAACTGGTCTGGGTGGAGAAGTTGTTGGACACCAGCAACAGCGCGTCCTGCACGTCGTTGAAGGTGATCTTGCTCTCCCCCCGCTGATACTTGCCGTTCTGCTTCAGCCAGCCGTCGATGGCCGAGACAAAGGCGGAGCGCACCGCCTTTTCCGGTGCGCCGCCGTGCTCCAGCCAGGAGGAGTTGTGGTAGTGTTCGATGCGCTGCACCCGGTTGGAAAAGCAAAAGGACACAGACAGCTTGACCTTGTACTCGTCCTTATCCGCCCGGTCCCGGCCCTTCCGCTCGGCCTGCCAGAACACCGGCTGGGTCAGCGTGTCCTCGCCGGCCAGCTCCCGGACGTAGTCGATGATGCCGTTGTCATAGCGGAACTCGGTGGCCTCAAATTTGCCATTCACCTGGTTGCGCAGCTGGAAGGTGATCCCCGCGTTGACCACGGCCTGGCGCTTAAGGGTGTCGATATAGTACTCCAGGGGGATGTCGATGTCGGTGAACACGTCCAGGTCGGGCTTCCAATGGAACTTGGAGCCGGTCTGCTTGCGGTCGGCGGGCGTTTTGCCCATCTCGCCCACGAGCTCACCCTTTTCAAAGTGGAGGGTGTAGCGGAAGCCGTCCCGGTAGATCAGCGCGTCAAAGTATTCGCTAGCATACTGGGTGGCGCAGGAGCCCAGGCCGTTCAGGCCCAGGGAGTACTCGTAGTTGTCCCCCTCGCCGTTCTTGTACTTGCCGCCGGCGTACAGCTCGCAGAATACCAGCTCCCAGTTATAGCGGCCCTCCGCCTCGTTCCAGTCCACCGGGCAGCCCCGGCCGAAGTCCTCCACCTCAATGGACTTGTCCTCGTACCGGGTGACGATGATCCGGTTGCCGTGGCCCTCCCGGGCCTCGTCAATGGCGTTGGACAGGATCTCAAAGACCGCGTGCTGGCAGCCGTCCAGCCCGTCCGAGCCAAAGATGACCCCCGGGCGCTTGCGTACCCGGTCGGCCCCCTTCAGCGCGGAGATGGACTGGTTGCCATATTGTGTTTCCGATTTCGGATTTGCCATATCTGCACCTACTTTTAGCCAGATCAAATCATTTTATTATATCTCCAAAGTGGCCGGGCAGTCAAGAAATGGCCCGGAATATTTTAGGATCCAGGTTCAGGCCGCAATTTCACACTTGACAAGCGCACCCGTTCCTGCTACAATCATATTCGCTATTGCGAGTGTAGCTCATCTGGTAGAGCGCCACCTTGCCAAGGTGGAGGTAGCGAGTTCGAGCCTCGTCACTCGCTCCAAAAAGAAGGATTCACATGGGAACCATAAGGTCATCATACATGGGCCTTATGGTTCCCATGCTTTTATAAAGGAGGCCTTATGGAAGCAAAACCATTTGGGCTCACGGCATATCAATTAAAATGGATTGCGGTCGTGCTCATGACGGCCGATCACCTTGCGATGATCGTGGAAAAGATTCCCCCGCTCTCCTCCTCCGCCACGATCCTGCGGCTGTTGGGGCGGGGGGCGGCGCCCTTGTTCCTGTTTGTATTGACGGAGAGCATTTCCCATACGCGAGATAAGAAAAGGTTTCTCTTGCGGCTATACCTTGCGGGGGTGTTGACGTCGCTCTTTACCACGGTGACAAACTTGGTGTTTGGAGATCGGTTGATCTATACGCCGGGGAACATCATCTTTACATATCTTTATGTGGCGATATATGTCTACCTCATCGAGAACCTCGTTCGTGCCTGGAAAGAGCGGGCGGGCAAGAAAATGGCGCTCTGGCTCGGATTGCTCCTGGCAACCGTTGTGCCGGAGTTGTTATGGAAGTTCGTCGATGGCCTGCGAATGCTGCCGCATTCACAGCACATCTTTTTAAGGGACGATATCGTATCGGGGCTCCTGCTCCGGATCTCGCAAGTGGAGTATTCCGCCCTGTTCGTGCTCATGGGGATCCTTCTCTACTTTACAAGGGGGAACCGGAAATGGCAGGCGCTCGTGTTCCTTGGGTTTTGCATCCTGTCCTTCCTGGGCTCCAGGGCAGACAGGGACCTGTGGCCGTTTCATCAGTTTTTTGAGAGCCAGCAGTTCTGGATGATCCTCGCGCTGCCCATGATGCTTTTGTATAATGGGAAGAGAGGGCGGTCGGATCAATACTTCTTTTACCTCTACTATCCGGTTCACAGATATCTCATTGCGTTGGCGTCCAAATGGATCGGTGTGTGACTGTTTCCCATGGTGTCAAAGGTATTGCAGATCGGATCTAAGCAAAGGAAAGGACGCCCATCAGGACGTCCTTTCCTTTTGGCTTCCGCGGCCTTTGGCCGCCCCGCCTTTGATCCGGCCTGCTGCGCCCCGCCTTGGGCGGTCAGGGGAATCATGGCACAATCACTCCATCGGTGACTTGTCAAACGCCGCTTCCCCGAAGCTTTCCAGCTCCCCGCCCCAAAAGTTACATAGCTCATCGTGCTGTGAGTAAGGTTACAATATATCTGTGACGACAGTTCAGGCAGAAGAGCTTAGAACGGAATATCAAAATCCTGAGCAGGAAGTGTAGAGCTTGTTCCGCCATCGGGGCCGCCGATTACGGTAATTTCTGTTTCCTGCCGGGAATAGCGCAGGGCCAGTTCATTGTCACCGGAGCCGGTCTCGTAATAGTAAAACAGCCACCCGCTGGCGCTCTCACCTTGTTGGACACCCGTTGAGGTCAAAGCTGTGAGATTGTTTTCATCCGCATAGGTCTGAAAGCTGCTGATCCTGGAGCTGTTGGTATCCACAGGGTTGCCGTTCACGAGCAACTTCAGATCGGTAGCATACAACCTGCCGGTATATTCGCTGTCGTTTCTCAACTCCACTTCTACGCAAACACCCGTTCTGTACCCATTGTACCAGATATCCGGATTATCAAAGGGGATATCAATAATGGCCTGCTTCAAAGTAATGGTATAGCCCAACTCGGGGTCTGTAATGGTCTGGTTGATTTCCTGTTTGGTAGGCGTAGGCTGCTCAGCGGTTTCGGGATCACTGCTTTCCGTCGGCTCCGGGGACGATTCTGTGCTGTCCGTACTGCTGCTCTGTGTTGCAGGGGCGGAGGAAGCCTCCCGCTCTCCTTCGCCGCCGCAGGCGGTCAGCGACACGGACAGCAGCCCGGCTAACAACAATGCAAATATTCTTTTTTTCACAATCTCCAAATCCCTTCTTTGAAATGTTTGTTTTATGATAAAACGCAAAAGGCGCGTCCCATCCACAATAATTTCTACATAGGCGACGCACGCCTAATCATATGGGCATGTAAAAAAGAAAGGCTTTTCCTGTCTGCGAATGGTTTTAGCATAAAAGCCAAGTCCTTTTTCCTAAATTCTCGCGGTATTTATCTCTATCAAACAAACATACAACCGCTGTTTTCCTAAGTGATTATCGCCCGAATTGACATAGAATATCGCGCTAAATTATAATCAAGAAGCATGATTTCGTCAAGAGAACAATTCCGCTTCCCCCCAAAAGCTATTGTCCGGCTGGCAAAATCCATTTTGCCTCGTTATGTAGGGAATGAGGGGATTTTAGACACGTCCCAAAAACATTTTTGCACGATGCCCCAGGAGGGTAAAAATAAGGAAAGGGCACCTCTTTCCTATGCTTGCTACAAAACGTATCACATTCAAGAACAAGGAGAGGACAGGAAAAGCTGTTGCGGCGGGAGGAAGAAATTACAAAGTAAGAAACCCTGACAGGTTTATCGGCAAAGCGTGGAAATATCTTGACTTGGACGAGCTGAGGCCCGCTGCCTTGCACGGTCAGGAGAATCATGGTATGATGGGACGGCGAGGAGGGGAGGACATGGTCTGCAAGGTGCTGTCCCTTGGGCTGCATGGGGTGTCGGGCTATCTGGTGGAGGCGGAGTGCGCCCTGTCCAGCGGCCTGCCCGCCTTTGACGTGGTGGGGCTGCCCGACGCGGCGGTGAAGGAGGCTCGGGAGCGGGTGCGTGCGGCCATCCGGGCCAGCGGGTTCGACTTCCCCGTCTCCCGCATCACGGTCAACCTGGCTCCCGCGGACCGGAAAAAAGCTGGAACCGTCTACGACCTGCCCATCCTGGTGGGCATCCTGGCCGCCAGCGGCCAGATCAAGCTCCGGGAGACGCAGGATGCGGCTTTCCTGGGGGAACTGTCCCTGTCGGGCAATCTGCGGCCGGTGTCCGGCGTGCTGCCCATGGCCCTGGCAGCCCAGCGGGCCGGGCTGCGCCAGCTGTTCGTGCCGGCGGACAACGCGCCGGAGGCCACCCTGGCCGACGGCCTGGAGGTTTATCCGGTGGAGACGGTGGCAGACCTGGCCGCCCACCTGCGGGGGGAGCGGGCCATCCGGCCCGCCCCTGTGTGGCAGCCCGGCGGTCCGGGGCGGCCTATGCCCGACTTTCGGGACGTCAAGGGCCAGGAGGAAGCCCGCCGGGCTCTGGAGGTGGCCGCCGCCGGAGGACACCATGTGCTGCTGTCGGGCAGCCCGGGCTCCGGGAAGTCCATGATGGCAAAGCGCCTGCCCTCCATTCTACCCAGCCTGACCCGGGCGGAGGCGCTGGAGTGCACTGAGATCTATTCCGTGCTGGGGCTGACCAGCCGGGAGCGGCCTATGGTGCTGCACCGGCCCTTCCGGGCCCCCCATCACACCGTCTCCCAGGTTGGGTTGTCCGGCGGGGGCACTGGCCTGCGCCCAGGGGAGATCTCCATGGCCCACAACGGCGTGCTGTTCCTGGACGAGCTGCCTGAGTTTGACCCCAGCGCGCTGGAGGTGCTGCGCCAGCCTCTGGAGGATGGCCAGGCCCAGATCACCCGGGTGTCCGGCTCGGTGACTTACCCCAGCCGGTTCATGCTGGTGTGCGCCATGAACCCCTGCCGGTGTGGATGGTATGGACATCCCTCCGGCCGCTGCACCTGCACCCAGCAGGCCGTGGCGCGCTATCTGGGCCGGCTATCCGGTCCCCTGCTGGACCGCATTGACATCTGCGTGGAGGTCCCGGCCCTGGAGTATGAGGAGCTGGCCGCCCCCGGCGGATCGGGCGAGCCGTCGGCGGCCATCCGGGAGCGGGTAAACGCCGCCCGGGCCGTCCAGGCCGGCCGCTTCGGGGCGGACGGGCCGGCCTGCAATGCCCAGATGGGGCCGGAGCAGCTCCAGCGTCACTGCCGGCTGGATGAGGATTGCCAGCAGTTGATCCAGGGCGCCTACGAGCGCCTTGGCCTCACCGCCCGCAGCTACGACCGGGTGCTCCGGGTGGCCCGGACCATCGCGGACCTGGACGGGGCGGAGGAGATCGGCTTGGGCCATCTGGCCGAGGCGCTGCAATACCGTCCGCCGGCCTACCTCCGGCGGTAGACTGTGGGCATGGGAATGGACAGGGGCGTTGCCTGCCTTCCCGCTGCTGGGGCTGCCTGACACACAGATGATCATCTTCTTTGCCATGGCGTGGCCGAAAGGCTGCGCCATGGTATTTTTCTTTGCGGTTTTATGGCTCTGCTTTATCGCCCCCTAAAAACACCTGCACTTCGTAATTCCATTGCAAAATGCCCGATACAACAATAAGCTGCACCGTAAAGGCCGGGTCCACGCCATGCTCTGTTTTGGCCTTTGAGATCAACTCGTGCAGTACATTTTTTCTGTTTTCTTCCGTGCAGTGCGCGCAAAGGTAGTTCCCCTTTGGCAATACCTTTAATCCGGCTATATTCACATAGCGAGTACAGACGGCAAACAGCCTTGTGACCCCGTTTTCGGTGTATATGCCGGCTAAATCCTCAAAGGAAAACTGATCTTTTAAGGCGGGCGTAACTTTATCATAGAAGTGGCTGAGATAGTTCCAAAGGTTATCAAGCGTTGGCGCTTCCAGGGTATCTGACAGAAGAATAACACGCTCCGGGACCTCTTTGAGAACCGTGCCGCTTAAATGCTCACGCTTGTGTAATTTGCTTTCATAGTCCGCTTTTGCCAACTGGATTTTGGATTTGCTGTATCGCAATGCCTCCATTTTTTCATCGGCCTTTTTCTCCGCCTGGGCTAAAAAGTCCACTATTTTTTCCAGGTCGTCATACGCTAAAACCTTTTTGATCTCCTGCAAAGATAGGTCCATAAGCTGCAAAGCCCGCACCGTGTTCAACCGGACAATGTCCTGCTCGGTATAATAGCGGTAATTGGTCCATTCGTCTTTTTTGCTTGGCTTCACCAATCCAATGCGGTCATAATGCCGCAGCGTTTCGCTTGTTGTATGGACGGCCTTTGCGGTTTCTCCAACGGAAAAATATTTCTTCATTTTTAGTTTCCCCCATTGACCTTTGTGTTGCACAAAGGTTTACAATTCATTTTAACATAGGGCATGGCGGAACGCAATCGCTGCTGCAATGCTGTTTAGGAGGAATGACCCCATGATAGAGCTCAAGCAAGTCACAAAGCAGTACGGGCAAGCGACCGTACTGAAAAACATAACGCTATCAATAGATGAACCAGGTATTTATTGCCTGCTTGGCAGGAATGGCGCAGGCAAAACAACGCTTCTCAAATCCATTGCGGGGCGCCAGAATATCACCAACGGCACGATTCAAGTTGGCGGCAAGACAATCACCACGTCCACCTTGGATCCAGGCGTTAGCTATGTCGAAAACTTTGCAAAGCATTTTAACCTTCCGGTGCGGAAGCTGCTGCGGATCGCGTCCAAAGTAAACCCCAACTATGATGATGAGTTTGCGTGGGAGATGATGGAGCGTTTTGAGCTGGACGGAAAAAAGAAGTTTAACCATCTCTCTCTGGGCATGAAAACGATGGTCTCCACCATTATCTGTTTGGCGAGCCATAAAGAGGTCATTCTTTTAGACGAACCAGTCCTTGGCTTTGACGCAATGATGCGCGTGGAGTTTTACGATATGCTGACAGAGAGCTTTCAGAAATACCCGCGGATTATAATCGTATCCACCCACATCATCGAAGAGATCGCAAAGACAATTCAAAGGCTGATCATACTGGATAGGGGGAGCGTCCGCTTCTTTGATACCCTGCAATCGGTTGAAACAAAGGCGTTTTGTATCAGCGGGCTGCAAAAAGACGTGGAGGCTGCGACCCGGGGGCTCAATCTCATCGGCCAAGATGCGGTTGGGGGCCTTGTGACAAGTTATATCTTCGACACCCCGCCAAAGCAGGCCGCCTCATTGGAAATCCACCCGCTGTCTTTGCAGGACTTCTTTATCCAGCTGGTGGGACATAAGGGGGGCGTAAAGAGATGACGGCCATTGTTGCGATTGTAAAGCGATTGCTTGCGAGCAATCAAATCAGTTTCCTCTTGACGGCGCTTGTGGTGCTTTGCGCCACATCCTCCGGCGATGTGGTTTTAAGCAATGGAAATTATACTTGGCTGCTGGCCGTCTTGACCCCGTTCTTTTTTGTGTTTTATGACTTCTCAAAGCTCATCCATCTGGGGGCGGGCAAAAGGGATTACTATCTTGGCTGCCTGATTAGCTACGGACTCCTGGCGTTTTGCATTTCCCTTGTCAACACGGTAATCCATGGGTTGATTGATCCCCTATATTCAGCGCGGACAGTCATCAATATGATGGATGTGTGTCAATGGACGGGAAACGGGATGGCTGTTGCCGGATTACAGCAGATGTTCTTTTTACTGCTTGTTATGGTTTTTCTCCATGTGCTGTTATCCATGCAGACACGTTGGTATGGGTGGCTGACGGACGCATTATGCGTCGCAATGATTTGCGTTTTCACGCCCATTGCGCCGCTGCGGGCGATCTTGGCTGACTTTTTCCAGGTGATCATGATGAACGGCAATGCCGTCCTGCACATTTGTATTTGCCTGCTCCTAAGCGCCGCGTTCTCCCTGGGGGGGCTTGTGGTCTTAAAAAGAAAAACCTTATAGACAAGAGGGATAGCCGTGATTCGGATAAAAGCAGTTGACGCACAAAATATATTGGACGTGTGCGAATTGACAACCACTCAAGATGGCGTTGGCGTGGCCATGGAGGGCCGTTTCTGCCGCAACGCAGTTTCCATAGCGGAAGCAAACTATCATCCAGAAATGCACCCCAATGCGATCTATCACAACAATGTACTGATTGGATTTTTTATGTATCAGCGCGCAGAAAACCAAGCCGATACAGCAACCATCCTCCGCTTTATGGTGGATGACAGATTCCAGCAGAAAGGGCTTGAGGGAAAGGCCTTAGAGCATGTCTTGCGCGGGCTAAAAATACAAGGCGTTAGAAAAGTGTCCATTGTCATCGAGCACGCAAATGAAACTGTGGAAGATCTATGTCGTTCCTTCGGCTTTCGCTGCACCGGAGAGACGGATAAAGCTGGCCGCTGCTATGAGTTGGCGTTGTAAATCCAAGCTGTGAACTATGATGGAGGGATTCAAATGAAGAAAATCATTTTGCTTGTATGGTGCTTTGCGTTGGGCGGTTTTGCTTTGGCGGGCTGCTCGGGCAGCGGAGAACCATTTGCAGAAAAAAGCTATACGCCGGATACACAGATCCGTGCAATCAGCCTTGATGTCCGGGACAGAGAAATTGAAGTGTCGTTGTCCGAGGACGGGCAAGTCCACATTCAATATTCTGAAAACAGCAAGGAGTATTACGATATTTCCATTTCAGACGACAATGTGTTGACGATGACAAGCGCAAGCGATAAAGCGTGGACGGATTATATTGGTGGGCAACCCTCCGCCGAAGAGCGGAAGATATCGTTGCAGATCCCGGACGCGGGGTTGGGGGACCTGACATTATCCACCACAAACGAGGATATCAGGCTTTCTGCGTTGGCTGTAACCGGAAGCATAAATATTTCTTCCAATGGGGGGAACATTGACTTTGGGAGCTTAGATGTAGGAAACGCCCTATTCCTAACGGTGAAAAACGGGGACATTGTGGGGTCGGTTATGGGAAGTTATGATGAGTTTGCCATTCAATCAGAAGTCAAAAAGGGCGAGAGTAATTTGCCGGACCATAAAGATGGCGGAGAAAAAGCACTCAATGTGTCCAGCAACAATGGCGATGTCAACATCGAATTTGTAAACGGATGATTCCGATGCTGAAAAGCGTTGTTTTGCGGTTGGAGGGTGCCAAGCCGCGCGCTGAAGGGCGCGGCGGGCGATGCCATGCCCTTCGGAAACGGGGAAGCGCAGTCCGACTCCCTTGTGAGTCATAGAGAAAACGGGCGGGAAGCCGTCAGACTTCCCGCCCGTTTTTCCGGCTTGGGGAGCGCTCAATTGACCAGGCAGATCACCATGGTAAGGCCCAGGAACAGCACGGCCACCCACTTGGTCATCTTGGCCATGCGCGCATCGGCCGACCGGGCTTTGTTCTTGGACAGGAAGGTGTCCGCCCCGCCGGAAATGGCGCCGGACAGGCCGGCGCTTTTGCCAGACTGAAGCATCACGATGGCAACCAGCACCAGGGCGATGACGAAGTAGACAATGGACAAAACGAGCTGGGTAGTGGTCATAGGACTGCATTCCTTTCGGCGGTAGAATCGTCTGCGGGGCGGGGAGCTGGGCGGGCCCGCCCCATGTCGTGCCCATCATTCTACCATGTCCGGCCTCAAAAGGCAAGGGATTTTTGAAAAATTCTGTCCTGCGCGGGATCAGGACGCGCCGGTCATCCGGTCGGCCACGGTGCGGGCAAAGAGCCGGGCGGCGGTGATGGCTTCCTGCAGGGTGTTGCCGTGGGTCCCCACCTCCAGCAGGATCTCCCCGGTGGACTGGTGCTGGTTGAACCGGGAGGTGCGCAGCACCAGGGGCCGGGCCAGGGTGGACCACTTTTCAGCCAGGTCCTTTTGGATGCTGGCGGCCAGGGACAGGTTGACCCGCCAGTTGGGGTGCTCCTGTCCCATGGCGTCGCTGCCCATCACCATCATCACCTGGGCGCAGTTGTCCACGGTGCCGGCCACGGTCTTGTAAATGGTGCCATCGCTGGCGGCCAGGGCGTCCCGGTGGACGTCCAGCACCAGCTGGAGGGAGGGGTATTGCTCCAGCCAATGGGCCACCCCCTGGGAGGATCGGATGTAGGCCTCGTTGTAGCTGGGGTAGTCGTACAGAGTGGTATCGTGGATGACCTGGATGCCGGCTTGCTCAAAGATCTGGGCCATCTCCGCCCCCACCCGGACCATGTTCTGCTCGGTGTTCAGGGTGCGGTAGCTGTCACTTTCCTCGTACACGTCGGAGCCGGACATGGTGTAGGCCTCGGTGGCGTGGGAGTGGAAGATAAGTACCTGGGGGCCGTCTCCCCCGGCGGTGAGGGCGGGGGCGTCGGCCAGCAGCTGGTCGATGTCCAGGGCATAGTCGGTGTGGTTGTAGATGGATACCGCGCCAGATGTGACATAGCTGGCGGAGGTGCCCGCCACCAGGGTGCGGGGGATGATGCCGTCCGGCTGGGCGGTGGCGGCCGGCAGGGGGTCGGCCTCCTGGGAGGGCTGGACGGAGGGGGCTGGCTGGGGGGAGGGATCCTGCTGAGGATCGGGGTTGTCCGCGTCCTGGGGAAGCAGGCCGCCCAGCAGGGAGGACTGGGCCAGCACCAGGCGGTCCCAGCTGGACAGCTGGGTGCCGTCCTGGGGCGGGGCGCCCAGCTCGGCCGACAGCAAGGTGGTGGCCAGCCGGGTGCTGGCAGCCAGCTGGGACAGGGCGGCGGCAGGGTCACCGGTGAGCCAGACCAGCCATAGGGCGGCGCAGGCCACAAACAGGGCCGCAGCCTGGCGCAGCCACTGGGCAAAGGGCTTCCTTGTCCGTTTCTTTCGCATGGGATGTCACCTCACCCCAGCCTATGCGGGCATAGGGGGCGGTAGAACCGGGGCTGGCCAGCCCCGCTGCCGGGCGGGAGCTTTGGCGTGAAGAGGAACAGAAAGCGGGTTGGAAGAGGTGGTCTTTTTGTGGCATCTGTCATTGACACTGGGGCAGGATAACCCATATAATAAATTCAATCCATACATTCAATTTATTAATAATAGCGTGGAGAAAGAACCGCAATGATGGAAATCTTAGAAAGGAGAACTTACGCATGGGAAAAGAACGCGTCTACAACTTTTCAGCAGGCCCCTCCGTGCTGCCGCTGGAAGTGCTCACCCGCGCCGGCGAGGAGATCGCAAACTACCAGGGGTCGGGTATGTCCGTGATGGAGATGAGCCACCGATCTAAGGTTTTCGACAAGATCTTTCAGGACACCCAGGCCAATTTCCGCCGCCTGTTCCACGTGCCGGAGCAGTACAGCATCCTGTTTCTCCAGGGCGGAGCGTCCACCCAGTTTTCCATGGTGCCCCTGAACCTGATCGGCAGGACGGGGAAGGCCGATTATGCCGTGACCGGCAGCTTTTCCAACATCGCCTATCAGGAGGCGGGCAAGTACGGCCAGATCAACCTGGCCGCCTCCAGCCAGGACCGGGGGCACACCTATATCCCAACCCAGGATCAGCTGAAGCTGGACCCCCAGGCCAGCTACTTCCACTACTGCGCCAACAACACCATCTACGGCACCGAGTGGCAGTATGTGCCCGATACCGGGGAGGTGCCCCTGGTGTGCGATATGTCCTCCAATTTCCTCAGCCGGGTGGTGGATGTGTCCAAGTACGGCGTGATCTACGGCGGGGCTCAGAAGAACCTGGCCCCTGCGGGGCTGACCATCGTGGTCATCCGCAAGGATCTGGCCGGGCAGGAGCTGCCCAACACGCCGCTGATGCTCAGCTACAAGACCATGATCGACAAGGACTCCATGTACAACACCCCGCCCTGCTGGTGCATCTATATGCTGGGGCTGGTGCTGGAATGGCTGGACAGCAAGGGTGGCGTGGAAGGCATGGAGAAGGTCAAGCACGCCAAGGCCCAGCTGCTCTATGACACGCTGGACAACTCCCGGCTGTTCACCTGCCCTGCCCAACCGGGCAGCCGCTCGGACATGAACGTGGTGTTCCGCACCGCCGACCCGGAGCTGGACGCCAAATTTGTGGCCGAGGCCACCCAGGCTGGCTTTGTCAACCTGAAAGGGCACCGCTCTGTGGGCGGGATGCGGGCTTCGATTTACAACGCCATGCCCACCGAGGGCGTGGAGAAGCTGGCGGACTTCATCCGGGCTTTCGACAGGGCCAACTAAAGCCCGCGGGCCGAGGGGATCGGCCTGTCCATTACCATGATGGATCAAAGGAGGGATTGGATATGTTTCAGATCAAGACCATGAATCAGATCTCGGCCAAGGGGCTGGAGCGGCTGCCCGGGGAACGCTACACCGTGGGGGACGATGTGGCCAACGAGGACGCCATCCTGGTCCGGTCAGCCAAGCTCCATGACTACGTGTTCCCCCCCAACCTCTGGGCCATCGCCCGGGCGGGGGCGGGGACCAACAATATCCCGGTGGAGCGCTGTTCGGAGGCGGGCATCATCGTGTTCAACACCCCTGGCGCCAACGCCAACGCGGTGAAGGAGCTGGTGATCTGCGCCCTGCTGGCCGCGTCCCGGGACATCCTGGGGGGCAGTGCCTGGGTGCGGGAGCAGGCTCAGGCCGGCGCCGATGTGGCCGCCGTGGTGGAGAAGGGGAAGTCCGCCTTCGTGGGTCCTGAGCTGTACCGCAAGACCCTGGGGGTGATCGGCCTGGGGGCCATCGGCGCGCTGGTGGCCAACATCGCCCTGTCCCTGGGCATGGAGGTGTATGGATACGACCCCTTCCTGTCGGTGGACGCGGCCCTGCGCCTGGACCGTCACATCCGTGTGGTCAAGGATGTGACGGAGCTCTACCGGGTGGCCGACTACCTCACCATCCATATGCCCTATACCGACCAGACCCGGCACACCATCAACGCCGACACCCTGGCCGCCATGAAGGACGGGGTGCGGGTGGTGAACCTGGCTCGGGGTGAGCTGGTGGACGATCAGGCCATGCTGGCGGCGCTGGAGTCGGGCAAGGTGGCCCGCTATGTCACCGACTTCCCCAACAACACGGTGACTCTGGCCAAAGGGGTGGTGGCCTTCCCTCACTTGGGCGCGTCCACGCCGGAGAGCGAGGACAACTGCGCGGTCATGGCCGCCGAGGAGCTGCGGGACTTCCTGGAGAACGGCAACGTGAGAAACTCGGTGAACCTTCCAGACGTCATCATGGAGCGCTCGGGCGCGCTGCGCCTGTGCTTGATGCACCGCAACATCCCGGCCATCCTGGCAAATGTCACCCTGCAGCTGTCCAACGACGGGGTGAATGTGGAGAACATGACCAATAAGTCCAAGGGAGAGTATGCCTATACCATCGTGGATACGGGCAGCGTGGTGGAGCAGCGGGTGCTGGACCACATCGCCCGTATCCCCGGGGTACTGCGCACCCGGGTGATCCGGTGAAGCGCCGGGGACAACTGAAGTAAAAATAACGGGCCCACAGCCAAAAAAGCTGTGGGCCCGAGCTGTTGGGGCGGCATTTCATCACAGGGCCAGCAGGTGCCGGCCATAGGCGGTCATGTCCAGCTGGCTGCCCAGCTGGTGGAGCTGCTGCCTGGTGATGCGCCCTTCCCGATAGGCAACCTCCTCGATGCATCCCACATACTGCCCGGTGGTGTGCTGCAGATCATGGATGGCCTGGGCGGCGGCCAGCAGGCTGTCGGCATTGCCCGCGTCCATCCACAGGTAGTTGTCCTGCAGGGGGATGACCTGGAGCTGATCCCGGCGCAGGAAGGCCAGGTTCACATCGGTGATCTCCAGCTCGCCCCGGGCGGAGGGGGTGAGGCCGGCGGCGATGTCCAGCGCGTCGTTGTGGTAGAAGTACAGGCCGGGCACAACGTAGTGGGACTTGGGGTGGCTGGGCTTTTCCTCGATGGAGATGGCCCGGCCGTCCGCGTCAAACTCCACCACCCCGAAAGGCCTGGGGTCCTGCACATAGCAGCCGAATACCGTGGCCCCCCGGTTGTCTCGGGCGGCCCGCTTGAGCACGCCGGCCAGGTCGGGGGCCCAGAAGAGGTTGTCCCCCAGCACCAGGCACACGTCCTCCCCGGCCAGGAAGTCCCCGCCGATGAGCAGCGCGTCGGCAATGCCCCGGGCCACCGGCTGCACGGTGTACTGGATGGAGATGCCCAGCTGGGCGCCGTCCCCCAGCAGGGCGGAAAAAGTGCCCGTCTCCCCTGGAGGGACGATGACCAACACCTGGTCGATCCCCGCCTGCATCAGCACGGACAGGGGATAGTACAGCAGCGGCTTGTCATAGACGGGCAGCAGGGGCTTACAGACAGGTTTCGTCATGGGATACAGCCGGGTGCCGCGCCCGGCGGCCAGAATGATACCCTTCATAGAAGACCTCCACGCGCCCGGGTGGCGCTGCATATCCGGGATGGCCTTCGGCCCGGCGGGCCGAGGGCAGATGGACAGATTATACCTGAAACCGGGGGGGAAGTCAATGAACGGGGGATCCGGCGGGATCCGCCCAGTCCGGATCTTGGCCGGCCCGGTCCGCCGCCCGCCACACTGTGGGGAAGGGCAGTCCCCGCTCCCGGGCGATGCGGGCCACGTCGTCATACTCTGGCTTGGCCCGCTCCACCCCCATGCCCTGGACCCGCTTGATGCCCACCGGGCCATAAGGGGTGTCCGCCGCGTGCCGGCTGGGGGTCAGGTAGTACTTGCCGCACCGCAGGGCACGCAGCCCGTTGGTGCTGGTGTGGGTGAACAGGTGCCGGGCAAACTCCTCCTCCCGGGCGGGATCGCACAGCAGGGTGAGCTGCCAGCCGGGCCGGCCCTTTTTCATCTGGCCGGGCAGGGTGTATACGTCCAGCGCCCCCAGCTCCAGCAGCCGCTGGCAGGCGAAGGCCAGGGCCTCCGGGGTCATGTCGTCCAGGTTGCACACCAGCTGGCTGATCTCCCCCCGGCCCTCCTCCTGGCTTTGGCCCTGGCCCCAGAAGGCCCGCAGGCAGTTGGCCGCGGGGAACTGCCGGCTGCCCAAGCCAACGCCCACCCGATCCACCTGCATCAGGGGCATGGGGCCGAACCGGGTGGCGAAGTGGGTCAGCAGGGCCGCGCCGGTGGGGGTGCACAGCTCCCCCTGGATATTGCCGCCGTAGATGGGCGCCCCGGCCAGCAGGTGGGCGGTGGCAGGGGCGGGCACCGGCATGACGCCGTGGGCGCAGCGCACCTGCCCGCTGCCCACATGGATGGGGGAGACCACGATCTCATCCGGGGCCAGCAGGTGCAGGGCATAGCACACCCCGGCCACGTCGGCGATGGCGTCCAGCGTACCCACCTCGTGGAAGTGTACCTGCTCAACCGGCTGGCCATGGGCCTTGGCTTCCGCCTGGGCGATGCTGCCATACACCGCCCGGGCATGGGCCAGCACCGGGGCGGGCAGGGGCAGGCGGTCCAGGATGGCGTCCACATCTGAGAGGCGGGCGTGTCCATGATCGTGGTGGGGGCCGTGGCCGTGGGTATGGCTGTGGTCATGGTCGTGCTCAGGATGGTGGAGCGAAGCATGGCTATGGGGATGAGGATGGCCCTGGCCAGCCAGTTCATCCTCCTCCAGGCCGGCCACGGTGACGGCCATATGGGTGCCTGACAAGCCCAGGGACTGGGCGGGCTGGGCGGCCACCGCCACTTGGGGCAGGCCCAGGGCGTTCAGGGTGGACACAAAGCCCGCCCGGTCGGGCAGCAGCTCGTACAGCGCACCCAGCAGCATATCGCCGGAGGCTCCCATGGCGCATTCCAGATAGAGCGTTTTCATCCCTTTTCCTCCCTTTCCGGAGGGAGACCCTCCATGAGATTGATGCGGCTGGCCAGGTAACCCGCCCCAAAGCCGTTGTCGATGTTGACCACGCTCACCCCGCTGGAGCAGGCGTTGAGCATGGACAGCAGGGCGGCCAGGCCGCCGAAATTGGCCCCGTAGCCTACGCTGGTAGGCACGGCGATGACCGGGCAGTCCACCAGCCCGCCCACCACGGAGGCCAGCGCCCCCTCCATGCCGGCCACAGCCACCACGCACCGGGCGGACTGGATGGCCGGCAGGTTGTGTAACAGCCGGTGCAGCCCGGCAACTCCCACGTCGTACAGCCGGGTGACCCGGCTGCCCAGGGCCTGGGCGGTGAGGGCGGCCTCCTCGCACACGGGCAGGTCGCTGGTGCCGCCGGACACCACCGCCACATGGCCCCGGCCCTGGAAGGGCGCGGGGAAGGCCAGGCCCAGCTTGGGCAGGGGATGGTAGTCCAGGGGGACGGCCTGGCCCACCTGCCGGGCGCTGTCCGGCCCCAGGCGGGTGACCAGCACGTTGCGGCACCCCCGCTGGCCCATGGCGGTGAGGATGCCGATGATCTGCTCCGGGGTCTTGGACTGGCCGTAGATCACCTCGGCGGCCCCTTGGCGCACCGCGCGGTGAAAGTCCACCTTGGCATAGCCCAGGTCCTCAAAGGGGGCGGCCTGCAAGCGCAGCAGGGCGTCCTCTGGGGGAAGGGAGCCGTCCCGCACCTGGTGCAGCAGGGCCAGTAGATCCTGTTTGTTATCCATACGCGGCGCCTCCTGTCAAGCTCTGGGGATCAGGTCCAGCAGGACGGCGGGGAAGTCGCTGCCCAGGGCGTGGGTGATGGTTTCCCGCAGGGCCACGGCCTGGGCCAGTTGGCCGGCGGGCAGCTGGATGCGCGCGCCGCCGTGGAATAGCCGCACCCGGAAGTCGGAAAAGCCCAGCCCTGCCAGCGTGGCCTCCGCCCGCTCCACCCGACCCAAATCCCCCCGGGTGATGGCTGTTCCGGTGGGGATCCGGGTGGCCAGGCAGGCGTAGGCGGGCTTGTCCCAGACCGGCAGCCCCGCCTGCTTGGCCAGCCGGCGCACCGCCGGCTTGTCCAGCCCGCACAGCCGCAGGGGGGAGCGCACCCCCAGCTCCTCCAGCGCCCGCATCCCGGGGCGCTGGGCGGGGTCGTCCGAGGCGTTGGAGCCGTCCAGCACCAGGGGGAAGCCATCCCGCTGGGCGGCTTGAAGGATGGCCGACAGGATCAGGCGCTTGCACAGGTAGCACCGATCCGGACCGTTGGCGGCGATGTCCGGGCGGGACAGGGGGTCAGACTGCAGCACGGTGAGGGGCACGTCCAGGCGGTCGGCCAGCTGCCGGGCCTCCTCCAGTTCAAAGGCGGGCTGGAAGGGGGAGCGGACGCAGTAGGCCCGTATCTGCTGGCCGTAGGTCTTGGCTGCCCAGAGCAGGACGGAGGAGTCCACGCCGCCGGAGAAGGCCACCGCCGCCTTGGGATGGTGGGAAAAGAAGTCTTGCAGGGTCATCAGTCAAACACCTCCTGAGGGAGAGCCGGGCGTTCTCAGCCCGGGGAAAAGCGAAAAAGGCTGCCAGGGCGGCCTGCGGGCCGTTCCGGTAGCCTTCTGTGCTACAAATGGAATTGCGATGGGACATAGCCGGACGCGGGGGCCGCGGCCCCGCCGCCCGCTTCCTGCGGGGCTAGCACCGATATGATACAGGATGGCGGCGGGCCTGTCAAGGGCGGGGCGGCTGGCATGGGTTGGCAGAACGGGCCGGATGTGATAGAATAGGGCCAAAAGAAACAGGCCGGCGGCCCGGGGGCCGCAACGGAAAGGAGCCATGAGATGGGAGAGCGTCAACCTTTGATCCTGGTGCTGGATGGGCAGGGAGGCGGCGTGGGCCGGGCGCTGATCGCCCGGCTGACCGAGCAGCTGCCCCAGGCCCGCATCCGAGCGGTGGGGACCAACGCGGCGGCCACCCAGGCCATGCTGAAGGCGGGGGCAGCGGAAGGGGCTACGGGGGAGAACGCCGTGGTGGTCAACGCCCCTCTGGCCGACGTCATCGCCGGACCGGCGGCCATCCTCTTGCCAAACGCCCTGCTGGGGGAGATCACCCCGGCCATGGCCCAAGCGGTGGGGGCCAGCAGGGGGGTGAAGGTGGTGGTCCCCTCCAACCGCTGCGGCCTGCTCATCGCCGGGGAGGAGCAGCCCATGCGCCAATACCTGGACTCCTGCGTGGCGCTGATCCGGCAGGCGCTGGACGGGCAGGTCGGGGGGCGATGACCGGGATGGGGGACAACAATGCCGCCCTGGAGCGGCTGGAGCTGGCCCAGTGCCTGCCTGTTTGGGAGAAGCTGAGCACCCAGGACCGGCAGCAGCTGGCGGCCGCCGCAGTGCTGCGGTCGGCCAAGCCGGGGGAGCTGGTGCACAGTGGGGAGACGGACTGCCTGGGCCTGCTGGCCATCTGTCAGGGGCAGCTGCGGGCGTTCATCCTGTCCGAGCAGGGGCGGGAAGTGACGCTTTACCGGCTGTTTTCCGGGGATATCTGCCTGTTCTCCGCCGCGTGCGTCATCAAAAATTTGCGGTTTGACCTGATGATTCAGGCTGAGAAAGACACCTTGTTTTGGGTCGTCCCCGCTCCGGTCTACCAGCAAGTCACCCAGCGATCCGCCCCCTTGGCAAACTACACCAGCGAGGTGATGGCCACCCGGTTTTCTGAGGTCATGTGGCTGATGGAGCAAATCCTCTGGGGCAGTATGGATCAGCGTCTGGCCGCGTTCCTATTGGGGGAGAGCGCGCTGGAGGGCAGCCCCATTCTGCGCACCACCCATGAGCGCATCGCCAACCACCTGGGCACCGCCCGGGAGGTGGTCACCCGGATGCTGCGCTATTTCCAAAGTGAGGGCATGGTGCGTTTGGCCAGAGGGACGGTGGAGCTGCGGGACCGGGAGAAGCTGGAGCGGCTGTGTGACCCGGATCGGCTGGCTCGGGGAGGATAGCCGGCGGTGGGGCCCCTGACCGGCCTGGGAAACAGGGAGGCTCCGGGGCCGCCCAGTTGGGCAGTCCCGGAGCCTCCTGTGTGGATTGGCTGTTTGAACTTGGTTACTTCAGGCCGTTCTCGTAGGCCTCGATCATCTTCTTGACCATCTGGCCGCCCACGGAGCCGGCCTGACGGCTGGTCAGGTCGCCGTTGTAGCCCTGCTTCAGGTTGACCCCAACCTCGTTGGCGGCCTCCATCTTAAACTTGTCCATGGCCTCCCGAGCGCCGGGCACAACCAGGCGATTGGAGCTCTTCGTGTTAGACATATCCCTTACTCTCCTTTTCCATCTGTTTTGTGTGCTCTCTGGACTTTGGATTTGAAATCCGAGCATAGTTTGAGCCGGCCCCAGTTTTCTATGCGATGACCAGGCTGGTAATTTTCAACACACACAAACACCGGGCGTGCCCTGCTGGGGCAAAGCTGATGCAAAGAAATTTTTCTATAGAAAATTGCTATCCCTGGGGGGATAGCGGTCCGGTTGACGGATGTGCTGACGTGATTTGTGGAGAACGGGGTGGTGTGAAACGGGAAGGAAAAAACCCAGCAGTGGCGCACAGGAGTCGCCAAAATGCGGCCGCCCCCCGGCTAAAGGGCTGGGGAGCGTCGTATCTGCGTGAGCCTGGTAGCGAAATGCGGCACCGGCTTTTTGGATGCAAGGCTTCGCCATGGATCGTTTGGAGCGGCCCACCCGCCGCCCTCCGGTTCAGAGGGAGTTGGGTGGGCTATGGGGCGGATGGGCTGGGCTGATCCCACCCGGAGGGGAGGCCGCCTGGGTGCGCCCCCAGCCGATCCCAGGCCGTGAGGGGTGCGGGGGCGGCTGCCTGTCCCTCTGCCGCCGGGGTGCCGTCAGGCTGGGACAGCAGGCTGTACGCCGGGATGGCCAGCAGCTGCGCGGCGCAAGGCTTGCTGGGTAACGTCCTGCCTGCCAGCTGTTCCAGCAGGGGCTGCCCTTGCGCCCAGGCGACGCCGCTCACCGTGCGGATGTTGCGCTCCACCGCCTGCCAACTCGTCTGATAGCGCCGGGCCACATCTGGGTAGAGCCACTTGGTCACCAGTTGGGGCCGCTCAGGCTGTGTGGCGCACAGCTGCACGGCATAGGCCATGTGAAAGAATCCTGTATAGTTTGCCGTGACCCCAAGCCGATACAGTAAATTGTAAATTTCCATCTGACACCCCATCCTACTACCATTTGCTGGTTTCCTCAAATGCCCGGGGGCAGTTTGCCTCCACCCCGTTGACGATCCGGTCGATCGTCTCGGCGGTGGGATTGCCCCTCCCATTCCGGTATTGGTAAAGATTTGATAAGGTTATATCAAAATCAAGCGCCATCTCTGTAAAAGTCTTTTGCGTATATTTATGGTATGCCTCCAGGAGTTCAGATATATAGCGATGAACGGATTTCGCCATCATAACCGCCCCTCCTGTAACGATTATGGCAAAAACCGTCGTTTTGTGACAACCTATATATAGGAATTTTCTTCCTTACGGCCACGATGGGCCGGGAAGGGCTGCGGATGGTGTGTTCTGGGATGGTTCCCCCGCGCGGCCTTTGCCCACTTAATCCTAAAAGAGCACCAAAATTCTTGGACCTAGCCGCTCCCGCCTTGGGACTGCGAGAACCCCCAGCAAGCGCTGATCTCTGTCAAGCTTGCTGGGGGATGTGCCTTCAGGTCTACCACAGATTGATTGTTATGGGGCCCGCGCCGCCGGCAATGTTATGGCATGGTGGACATGGCCCTGAAAGGATGATAGTTCATAACCGCAGGGAAAACGCTTCCTTGTTGTCGCGTTTTATTCATGAAAAGATGTTGTGTTTTGTTGGGCATTGGATTATACTGGACAAAACCAGAGGTGCAGGTTGGAGGTGTTGGCCTTTGGAAAGGGAGCTGACCATTCTGCTGGTGGAGGACGATGCGCAGGTCTGTGACGAAATCGTCCGCTATGTGGACGAACTGGAGGACGTCAGCCTGGTGGGGGTGACCAGCCATGTGGATCAGGCCATCCAAATCACTCGGGAGTGCGCTCCAGACGCCATAATCCTGGACCTGGAACTCCATGTGGGCAGCGGCAACGGCCTGGCCTTGCTCCAGTCGCTCCGGCAGCTGGGCCTGCCCCGGGCGCCCTACATCTTGGTTGCCACCAACAACTCCAGCGCCATCACCTACGCCTCGGCCCGTCAGCTGGGGGCAGACTTCATCCTCTCCAAGCACCAGGCGGACTATTCCCCCAAGGGCTCGGTGGACTTTCTGCGCATGATGCAGCCTGTGCTGTTGCGGGGGAGCGGCCAGGCCGGGACAGGGGACAGCCCGGACTTGGAGAGCCCGGATCGGCGCAACAAGCGGATGCGCCGCAGGATCTGCGCCGAGCTGGATCAGATCGGCATCAGCCCCAAGGCAGTGGGCTATCGCTACCTGGCCGACAGCATCCAGCGCATCCTCCAGGAGCCGGAGCCAAACTTCTGCCGAGCGATTGGGGAGCAGTATGGCAGGACGGAGTCCAGCGTGGAGCGGGCGATGCAAAACGCCATTGCAAGGGCTTGGCGCACCACGCCCATTGACGACCTGCTGCGCCTGTACACAGCCCGGGTGAACTCGGAAAAGGGGATGCCCACCCTGACGGAGTTTGTTTACTACTATGCAAACAAGCTCAAGAATGAGACATAACAGCCCGGCCACCCCCAGGACGGGATGGCCGGGCTGTTTTTGCCTGACTGGTTAGATCCAGAACCAGATCTTTATGAAGTCTAATACAATCTGCATCATTAAGATTTTGCTCCTTTCATTTTCTGAAAAGAGTATAAAAAAAGTAAAAATAGAAGAAAATTGATTCTAAGGTGCAGATTCTTGTAACATTTTATTCTGTTTTAGGAGGAACTGCGCCTATGACGGTTCAGCTGGTGAAGTATGCGTCAATCATTGGCTGCGCCACCTATGCCACTCGAAAACTATTAAATCGGAGGCGACCCCTTCCGCGAGGTGGTAAAGTACTCCTTATCCTCTTTTTTGCGCTTGAGGTGCTGGTGACGTGCTTGTTGCGCCAGTATTTTTCATGGGTCAGTATTTTCGCCATGGTGGGCTTTTCGATCTGCCTTCATTGGATTTTAGGCCGGGATAATTTAGGCGGTGTCATAACTGCAACGATTTTAGGACATGGAATTAGTTACCTATGTTTTTCTGTGGGGCTTATATCCATAGTGTGCCTATATGCGCTGGGAATTCGTGCTTTTGGTGATGTTACTTCGTATAATGCTACCGTAATTGGCGTGATACAAATGGCAGGGGTTTTCCTACTGTTTCGCATCAAGCGGCTGCGGCATGGGCTCCCATTCCTGGCCGATTCCCAGTACGGAGATATTGGGGTTTATCTCAGTGTTACTGTGCTGATGGCGGCCTCTTTGGGTGGCACGATGCCGGCGGACAATCTGGTGGCGCTGTTCATTTTCTACACGCTGATCATCTGCGGGATGAGTCTCTGGTTCTGGTGGAAGCGGCGCATGGAGCGGGAGTATATGGACCAGATCCGCAAACGGGAGCAGGCCCGGCTCCGGGCGGCGGTCACGGCTCTGCAAGATCAGGTGGCGGTCCTCCGGGCAGAGAACGAGACCTTCTCCCGGATCATCCATCGGGACAACAAGCTGATCCCCGCCATGGAGCTGGCCGTCCGGGAGCTGTTGCAGGCCGCTGGCCAAGGCCCCATTCAGCGGGAGACCGCCCAGGCCATGCTGGCGCAGCTCGCCCAGCTGTCCCGGGAGCGGACAGGGGTGGTGCGCGGCTATGAGCAGGCTGGCGTCTCGCTGCCCCGCACCGGCGTGGCCGTTCTGGACGCGCTGTTCGCCTACCTGGGGCAGAAGGCCGCGGGGTCGGGGATCACCTTGCGGCTGTGCCTGCCGGTTGACACCCCGGCGCTGCTGCGCATTGCCCTGCCCGAGCAGGACGCGGCCACCCTGCTGGCCGACCTGGTGGAAAACGCCATCATCGCCGTCCGGGCCACAGGCGGGCCTGGGCGTGTGCTGGTAGAGCTGGTGCAGGAGGAGGACTGCCCCTCCATCCGGGTGAGCGACAGTGGGGTACCCTTCCCGGTGGAGGTGGCAGCAAACTGGGGCGTGCGGAGGATGACCACCCATGGGGACGAGGGCGGCAGCGGTATTGGCCTGATGAGTACTTATGAGCTTTGCCAGCGCCACCGGGCCAGCTTTTCCGTCCAGGCGCTGCCCCCGGGCGGACCCTATACCAAGACGGTGACCGTCCGCTTTGACGGAGGCAGGGGTTTCCATATGGCCGGGCCGGAGGGGTGAGCTGGGGATAAGCGGAGAAAATTGCCGAAAAATGAGGTTCAGACCTTGACAAGTTTGGGCAGTATAGATACAATGAAATTGCCAATTTGGCCCGGTGCTTTTATGCACATAAAAGCAGCTGTTCCCCTGGGGAACAGCAGGGCTGCCTGCCACTGTGCCGGGGCCCCACACTCCGGCAAGGCGGCGGACAAGTCCGACTACGACTCTGAATTTGGAGGTAGAAGAATGAAACAACAGAAGAGAAGTGGGCCCAGGCGCCTTATCAGCGGCCTGCTGGCCATGGCCATGGTGCTCTCCCTGGCGCCCTTCGCCTGGGCGGCTGATGCCACGGTCAGCACCCTTGGTGAGTTGCAAACCGCGCTAAGCAGTGCTGCGTCTGGTGACACCATCACCCTGGATAGCGATATTGAAGTATCGGGCACCGAATTTTCCGCAGTATCGGCTACTGGGTCGCTGATTACCATCCCCGCCGGGGTAACCTTGGATGGCGGCGACCATATCATTTCTATGGCGGCTGATGTGAGTGCGGACGGCACCCGGCGGCATGTTATCGGGATGACAACGTCTGGCACGTCTACCGTTCAGAACCTCACGATAACCGGGAACCCCCACGGTGCGGGTGTGATCGCCTATGGCTCCGGGGTGGAGCTGAACCTGACTAACGTCACCATCAACGGCTGCGCCACCGTGGCAGTGCAGGTCAACAATGGTGCGGAGGTGACTGCGACCGATCTTGCCACCAGCGGAAACGCCTGGGGCAGCGTAAACCTGGACAGTAGTAATATGAATGCTGCCAGCTTTACCCTAAACAGCGGCACTCTGAGCGAGGGTGATAAAATCTATGTAGATGGTGACGATACCATCCAGCAGTCTGCCCCGGATGCCGGTATTACGGCTTCGGGCTATAACCGCTATGAAGTGAAGAATGAGAGCGGCGGGATCGCCAGTATTGTTTATACAAACGCCACTGAGTTGACTGGAGTGGGTGTAGCCACGGTCACAGCTGCTACGGATGGTGGGGTTACGGTGTATACCACTCTGGGGGCGGCCCTGGCGGCCGCTCAAGATGGTGACACCGTGACCCTGACGGATGATGCGACCCTCACCCAGAAGGTCACCATTGACAAAGACATTACCTTGGTTGGCGAGGACCACACCATCGCCGGCGTCAGCAATGATGCTGGGGTCTACTTCGAGATCAAGGGTGGCGTACTCACCATTTCGGACGCGACCCTGACCAACTTTGGCAATACGGCGGCTACCAGTACTGGCACCGGTGTGTTCAAGATTCCTGCGGAGGCGGATGCGGCCACCAGTGGGATTGTGGCAACCAACCTGATGGTGCAGGACTTTAACCGGGCGGCCTTTGATGTGCGTCAGGGCAGCTTTACTATCACAGATTGCACCATCAACTGCGACAATGGCCAGCCCAATATGCTGACCAAGGGCGTGGTTGCCGGTTATGCTGACGACAGCCAGGTAACTGGAACGATCACCGGCGGTAGCATTAGCGGCGCGGATTCCGACTTCACCAGTGAGGATGGCAGCGGCTGGACGGCCAGCGGCATTGAGGTGAGCGTTGGCGCGAACGTCACCGTGGAGAATGTCACGATCACCAGTATGAAGGGCGGCATCAGCGTGGCCCAGAACTATGGTCCTGATGGTGGCACGGCCAATGTGACCGTGAAGGACTGCACCATCACGGCGGACGACTTCGCCCTGCGTATCTTTGAGAGCAGCAGTAGTTTCACTGACCCCAAAGGCACAGCTGAGCTGACTGTAGAGGGTGGCACTTACCAGGGCGATGTCCGCATTTCGAAGACTGGCGACACCACTGGTGGGAACACAGATAACAGCACAATCACCATCACCGGCGGCAGCTTTAAAACGAGTGGTGGGAATAGCGTGTTAGATGTTACAAGGTTCGTTGCTGCCGACATGACCCAGGATCAGACGACGGGTGAAGTGACAGACGCCACCCCGACATCTCCTGTGCTGACGGGCCTGGTGGTGAATGGGGAGACCATTGATCTGGCTTCCGGCACGGTAGAATCGGACGGCACCATAAACCTTGGCACAGTGGATGGAGGAAGCGCCGCCACCATTGTGGTTAATGCGACCGTAGATGCGGGCAGCACTGTTTCCGTGACGGTGAATGGGAACGCTGTGACAAATCTCAATGAAGTCCCCCTGAACGTGGGTGACAACGAGATCACCATTACGGTGACAGACGATGCTGATTCCACCAACAGCACCACCTACACCATAACCGTCAACCGGGAGAATGCCTCCACGCCTGGTGGCAACCCTGGCGGCAATCCCGGCGGAGGCACCAGCTACCCGGTGAACGCCCCTGCGGTGGACAACGCCAACGTGGCCGTCAACCCCAGCCCGGCCCAGCCCGGCCAGACCGTCACGATCACCGTCACCCCCGACGAGGGATATGAGGCCAGCGGCGTGACCGTGATTGGCCCGGGTAATACGGTGGTACCTGTCAACGACAACGGCGATGGCACCTATACCTTCGTGATGCCCGAGGGTGGGGTCACGGTGAACGCCACCGTGTCTCCCGCCGACACCTTCCCCTTCGTGGATGTGCCTGAGAGCGAGTACTATCGTTCTGCGGTGGAGTACGCCTATGAGCTGGGGCTAATCCAGGGTACCAGCGCCACCACCTTCGGCCCCATGCTGGCCAGCACCCGCGGTCAGGTCGTGGCCATCCTGTACCGGCTGGAGGGTGAGCCCGCGGTGAACGGGAGCAACCCCTTCGTGGACGCCACCGCTGACTGGCTGCAAAACGCGGTGGTGTGGGCCAGCCAGAACGGCATCGTGGAGGGGTACAGCGACACGGTCTTTGGCCCCGACGACACCATCACCCGGGAGCAGCTGGCGGCCATCCTGTACCGCTACGCCGGCTACAAGGGCTATGACACGTTCGCGGCGGCTGACCTGTCCACCTTTGACGATGCCGGCGATGTGGCATCCTGGTCCCAGGCCCCGCTGACCTGGGCGGTGGACAAGGGCCTGATCCAAGGCTCCAATAACCTGCTGGATCCCCAGGGCAACGCCATCCGGGCGCAGCTGGTAGTCATCCTGATGCGTTTCCTGGAGAACGTGGCGGTGGTGTGAGCTAACCCCACAGCATAAAATCAACCCACAGCGGCTGCCCCCATGGAGCCTTGCTGCGCAGCGAAAGCCCCCCGGTCAAATCGGCCGGGGGGCTTTTCCGTGGCGGAGCGGCAGGTGCAGGTTTGGGTCGAAGGCGGGTGGATGCTTCTGAACGGGACGGCTGGCTCATAGGTTGGTAGCGGAAACCTGAAAGCAAGAGGGAGGGTCAGTCGATGAGATTGCTGTTGATCCGGCGTAAAACCCTGGCGGTGGTGGGCTGCCTGCTTGCGGCTGGGATGATGTTCTTTGCCGTGAACAACCCAGCGGTGGTAGGCGCTTCGGCCACCACCAGGCAACTGCCCATCTACTGCGTCCAGAAGGACTACAAGGTGCTGTCCATCAGCTTTGACGCCGCCTGGGGCAACGAGGACACCCAGCAGCTCATTGACATTCTGGGCCGCTATCAGATCCAGGCAACCTTTTTTGTAGTGGGAGAGTGGGTGGACAAATACCCGGAGTCGGTGCGGGCGCTGCACGAGGCGGGCCATGAGATCATGAGTCACTCAGATGACCACGCCCACTTCAACAGCTTGAGCACGGAGGAGATTACCCAGAATCTGAACGCCTGCAACGACAAGATTGAGGCCATCACCGGGGTGCGCCCCACCCTGTTCCGCTGCCCCTACGGGGAATATGACGATCATGTGATCAACGCGGTGCGGTCGATGGGCATGGAGCCCATCCAATGGGACGTGGACAGCCTGGACTGGAAGGACCTGTCCGCCCAGGAAATCACCCAGCGGGTGACGGGCAAGGTGCAGCCTGGATCCATCGTGCTGTTCCACAACGCGGCCCTGCACACGCCGGAGGCCCTGCCTTCCATCATCGAGAACCTGCTCCAGCAGGGGTACACCTTCGTGCCCATCTCCCAGCTGATCCTGGACGGGACGCACGGGGAGGACTACACCATCGACCACACCGGGCGGCAGTGCCCGGCGTGAGTCTGCAGGAAACAGGCCGGTGCCCCTTGGGAGGACGCCGGCCTGCCGGCCGCCAGATGGGCTGCGTGGTAAAGCATGGCTCCCAGGGCTTGACAAGCAGGGGGAAAACAGGCACAATAGAAGGCGGAAACCCGGGGAATTTTCACGATTGTCGCAAGGAGGAATTTTTATGCACGTCATCGAAACCAAGCGCGCGCCTGGGGCCATCGGGCCCTACTCCCAGGGCTATGAGACCCTGGGGCTGGTCTTCACGTCCGGCCAGCTGCCGGTGAACCCGGAGACGGGGGAGATGCCCGGAGGCATCGCCGCCCAGGCGGAGGGAAGCTGTCGGAACGTGGGGGCCATCCTGGAGGCGGCCGGTTCCGGCTTTGACAAGGTGATCAAGACCACTTGCTTCCTGGCGGACATGGGGGATTTTGCCGCATTCAACGAAGTGTACGCCAAATACTTTACCTCCAAGCCCGCCCGATCCTGCGTGGCCGTCAAGGAGCTACCTAAGGGGGCCTTGTGCGAGATCGAGGCCATCGCGGTCAAGTGAGCGGTAAATTTACTGTGACCCAGATTGTACAAAGGGGCCTTTCCGCGCAGCGGAAAGGCCCCTGATCTGTATGGGGAGGGCGGTCAGGCCATGGGCATGGTCAGATCGTCCCCGGACAGGCCGTCCTTTTTCAGCATATTCTCCAGCACTTCCACGTCGGAGGTGATGTCCATGGCGTCATTCTGGAACAGCTTATCCAGCTGCTTTTCAAAGCCGGCCACCACCTGGTCCATCATGCCTTCAATGCGCGCGGTGGCCGCGGTGATATTCTCCCCCTCCACACCCTGGGCCTCCAGCTGGGCATAGGCTCGGAGGATCTTCAGGGTGGTGGGCAGGTAGTAGTTCAGGAAGGGGCGCAGCTGTCCCTCCCGGTTGGGATGGGACTTCTGGTAGGCCAGGATCTTGGCGGTAATCTCTTCGATGCGGGAAATCTTGGCGCTCATGGCCTCGTCGGGAATGTCCTCGTTGATCTGCCGGATCTCCTGGAGGATGGCGTCCTCTTGGCTCTGGGCCTGTGCCCGGGCAGCCGCCTCGTCCTGCTGGGCCTTGGCTTCCTGGCCCCGGGAGCGGTAGCCATCCTCCGTGAGGTAGAGCTTTCCCTCGGCCAGGTCCAGATAGCCGGTGGGAAGGATCCCTTGGGACAGCATTCGGCGCAGATCCTTGCACAGTTTACGCACCGACACACCGAAGGTGGCGGCCATATGGGCCAGGCTCACCTCCTGATTGCTGCCAATGTAGCCCAGGTAGTTGAGGTACCGCTCCCGGCGGGCCTTCCCGCTGATGCCGGCCAGCAGCATGGCCAGCCCCCCCGCGAAGAAGGCGGCGCAGGCCAGCAAGCCGGTGAGTTCCTCCGCGAAGGGGAAGGAGGCTCCCTCCCGGAACAGGCCGTCCAAGAACTCGATCAATACGGCTACTGTGCCCAGGGCGAAGATACCCGCCATGATAGCCCCGCCGATGATCAGCCCGTTCCCCGCGCCCTCGCTCAGCCCGTCTGGGATTTGGCCATCCCGCTTGTCCTTGGCCTTGGAGGGCCCGGCTTTTTTGGAACTGCCCTGTGTTTGCCCAGCCTGCTCCCAGGGCTCCTCCGTAGGCCCGGGCTGGGCCCAGGCCTGGCGGCCGCCGGGGGCGTAGCCGGCGCCGTCGGCCCGGGAGTCGTAGCGCTGATCAGAGAAGCCGGAGGAACGGCTGCCTCGGAACATGTTCTCCACCTCCCGGCGGATGTGCTCGGCGGTGCGGCGGTACTGGTTATAATAGTAGCGGCGCTGCTGCCGGGACATACTGGCCACCTTCCGCAGGGCCCAGATGACGGCGATGACCTGGGTGATGCCGGTGGGGATCAGGAGCAGAACGATGATGCCCATCCAATCCCCCAGGCCGCTTTTCCGGGGAGGCGGGGTTGGGCCGGCGTTGAAATTGTAATTGTATTCGTAGTGATAGCCCGGCCCCTGGCTGTTCGGGCCGCCGTTTTGGCGGTGATCGCCGGGGCCGCTTTGCTGGGAGCCAGACATATGGGATTGCGCCTCCTCCAGGGGTAAACTGCTGTCTTTCTATTATACACGTTTTGCCCAAAGGTGTAAAGCGGTTCTTGCCCTTTGCCGGGGTGGACCACGCCCCGGCCGACCCATGGGACAGATGCCCTTTTTTACAAAAATGTTGTTGCCCATCGCCCTGGATTGGTGGTAAAATAGAATAGAGAATAGGATCTAAGGGAGAAGCCGCTGAGATCCAGCTGGCCAGTGAAGAAAACGGTGGCGGCGGTGCCTTTGGAGGTGCGATATGGAAGAATCGAAACAGAAAAGAAAACTGCCCGCTCCTGCCCTGGCGGGGATCATTGCCGGGGTGGCTCTGGTGGTGCTGGTGGGGGCGTATTGGGGGCTGTGCAAATGGGTGCAGGACAACGGCCGGCTGCTGCCCGGCTCCCAGGCCAGGGACAGCGCCGGCACGGTGGTGCTGGATCTGGGCGGCGTGGCCGAGCAGGACGCGGTGGCCCGGATGGCGGAATATATGGAGCAGAATCAGAACGAGCAGACCATCACCCTGCGCTATGGCGACGGGGAGCGGGCGCAGCTGTCCGGCCAGTTGCTGGCCAGCGACCCCCAGGCGTCGGTGGAGCACGGCATGGGGGTCAAGGCCGACCAGCCCTTCCTCAAGCTGGGGCTGCTCTGGCTGGGACTGGGCGGGGAGCAGGTGTCCTTGCCGCTGGCCGCTTCCGACTTCACTCCGGAAGGGGAGCGCCAAGCCAAACAGCTGATCGGGCAGATTGCCCAGGAACTGTATGTGGCCCCTGTGGATTTTACCTATGAGCTGGGGACGAATGAGCTGACCCTCCAGATGGGCGTGGACGGAGAGCGGGTGGATGAGCAGGCCCTGCTGGAGCAGGTGCTGGAGGCGCTGGCCTCCGGCCAGAGCGAGCTGCAGGTGGAGACGGTGGCTGCCCCCGCCAAGGAACTGAGCGGCCAGATCTTGGCCGGGCTGGTCAACGTGGAGCCCCAGGCCTCCACCCTCCAGGCCGACGGCACCATCACCCCCACGGTGGTGGGCGTGCGCATTGACGCCCAGCAGGCCCAGGAGATCCTGGATGGGATCGGCCCGGGGGAGAGCTGTGCCATCCCGGTGACTTATGAACAGCCTGACCTGAGCGGGGCTGAGCAATACCTCTATCAGGATCTGCTCTCCACCACCACCAACTATCTGGACGGGGTGTACGCCCGTTCCTACAACGTGGCCCTGGCGGCTTCCTCCTGCAACGGGGTGGTCATCATGCCTGGCGAGGTGTTCTCCTATCTGGATACCATTGGCAGCCCCTCCCAGGCAAACGGCTACCAGGTGTCCACCGGCTACGCCGGCGGCGAGACGGTGGACATGGTGGGCGGCGGGATCTGCCAGGTGTCCTCCTCGCTGTACTACTGCTCGGTATATGCCAACCTGGAGATCGTCAACCGGGCCTGCCACGCCTTCATCGTGGGCTACCTGCCCAACGGGCTGGACGCCACGGTGTACTACCCTACCCTGGACTATCAGTTCCGCAATAACACCGACTATCCCATCAAGATCGTCGCCGGCGTCAGCGGGAATCAGCTGACCGTGTCCTTCTATGGCACCAAGACGGACGACACCTATGTCCAGACCCAGCGCTACACCCTGTCCACCACCCCCTGGCAGACGGTGTACGAGCCGGACAGCAGCGTCCCCCAGGGTACTACTCAGGTCAAGACCACCCCCTACACCGGCTATGAGGTGAACGTCTACCGGTGCGTGTACGACGGCCAGGGCAACCTGATCTCCCGCACCTTTGAGAATTACAGCAAGTATGCCAAGCGGGACCGGGTGATCCTATTCAACCCCGCCGACGCGGCCAGCCTGGGGCTGACCCCAGAGGGGAACCCCCTGCCGGCGGGGCCGGCCATCGAGCAGCCTGAGGCACCCAGCCAGGATCCTCAGCCCTCCGTCAGTCCGGAGCCCCAGCCCTCTGAACCCACTCCATCCACGGAGCCTTCCGCCAGCCCGGAGCCCGCGCCCTCCGCCTCGGCGCCGGCCGGGCAGGAAGGGGAGCCCTCCGAGGCAGCCACAGGGGGATGACGCAGATGTTTCAAGGCTTTTCCCAGGAGACGGTGGACTTCATGTGGGGCATCCGGTTCAACAACGACCGGGGCTGGTTTGAGGCCAACAAGGAGCGCTATCAGCGCTGCTTCTACCAGCCCATGAAGCAGCTGGGCGCCCAGCTGCAAAGCGCCCTGTTGGAGCGATTCCCCAAGAGTGGGCTGAACGTGAAGGTGTCCCGGATCTACCGGGACGCCCGCCGCCTGTTTGGCCGGGGGCCCTACAAGGATCACCTTTGGCTGTCCCTATTCCGATGGGACGGCGGAGAGGAAGGGGCCAGGCCGGTGCTCTGGTTCGAGCTGGCCCCCGAGCGCTGGAGCTATGGCATGGGCTTTTGGTGCCCCAAGCCGGTGGTGATGGCCAAGCACCGGGCCCGGATGGATCGGGACCCCCGCCCGCTGCTGCGCCTGGCCAACCGGCTCAAGGGGCAGGAGGAATTCGTGCTGGAGGGGGCGGAGTACAGCCGGCCCAAGCAGCCGCCCCGGCCCCAGCTGGCGCGCTGGTACAATAAGAAGGAGCTGAGTCTCACCCACGAGGAGGAGCTGAGCGAGCTGCTGTACAGCCCAGAGCTGGTGGAACGGCTGACGGAGGGGTTCGCCTTCCTGATGCCCTACTACGACTACTTCTCCACCTTGTGGGCCGACCCAGATCCCAGGGGAGAGCCCTGAACCTGACCAGACGAAATGGGCCGCACCATCCGGTGCGGCCCATGATTTGACGGGGGATCAGGTCCCGGCCTCCGTCCTCCGGCGCAGAAAGGCAAACTTGGTCTCGGAGCACACCACGGCCAGGAAGATAAGTAGGAAGCCCAGATACATCAGGGGGGAGGGGGCCTCCTGGGCGAAGAGCACGGAGAAGGCCACGCCAAAGGGGGCTTCCAGCGCCAGCAGCACGGCGGCGGAGGCGGGGCTGGTATATTTCTGACCGATGTTTTGGAACAACAGGGCCAGGGTGGTGGCGGCCACTGCAAGGTAGAGCAGCACCAACCAGGCCTGGGTGGGCAGCCCATCCGTCGGGACGCCGCCAGAGGCCAGGGCGCCCACCCAGCAGCAGGCGGCGGTGGCGGCGGCAAACTGGATGACGGTGAGCAGAAAGATGTCCCGCCCCTGGGAGAAGCGGGCCACGGCGAGGATGTGGCAGGCGAAGAGGAAGCCGCTGAACAGGGTCAGTCCGTCTCCCCAGCCCAGGGCCAGTCCGCCGTCCCAGGACACCAGGCCGATGCCGGCAATGCACAGCAGGGCGGCCAGCAGATGGAACCGGTCGGGCCGCTGGCGGTCCACCAGCCAGTACAGGAAGGGCACGATGACGCAGTACACAGCGGTGAAGAAGGCGTTCTTGCCCGGGGTGGTGCCCATCAGGCCGTAGTTCTGCACGGCATAGGCTCCAAAGAGGAACAGCCCCATAAGGCCGCCCCGCCACCAATAGGAGCGGTCCACGGATTTCCAGCGCTTCCAGAACACCAGGGCTAGGATGCCCGCAGCAAAGGTAAAGCGGAAGGCCAGCAGAAACATGAGGTTTACCTCGTCCAGGGCGTCCTTCATGATGAAGAAGGTGGAGCCCCAGATGAGGGTGGCAAGGACGATGAGGGGCCTGGCCAGCTTGCTCAGGGTAGATTCGTTCATGATGTGATCAACTCCGGGAACAGGAATGAAAGGGGGATGGGGGATGCTGCCGCAGGACTTTTTCAACCGGGACACCGTGGAGGTGGCCCGGGACTTGGTGGGCAAATATCTGGTGCGCCGGTATGACGGCGTCACCCTGGCCGTGCGCCTGACCGAGACGGAGGCTTACATCGGCCGAATGGACAAGGCCTGCCACGCCTACCACTACCGGCGCACCCCCCGCACCCAGACGCTGTTTGCCCCGCCGGGCACCGCCTATGTCTACCTGATCTACGGCCTGCACCACTGCTTGAACCTGGTGACCGAGCCGGAGGGGGAGCCGGCGGCGGTGCTGCTGCGGGGCGGCCAGGTGCGGCACAACGGTGCTATCATAGCAGAAAATCGCTTTGGGCGCAAGGAGGAGGTGCTCTCCTCATACCAGCGCCGGAACCTGCTCAACGGCCCGGGCAAGCTGTGCGCGGCGCTGAAGATTGATCGCTCCCTCAACGGCCTGCCTCCCGGCAGCGGGGCGCTATTCGTATGCGAAAAGCTGGGAGAGGCCGGCCTGCCGGAGTGGCCGGAGGATCAGGGCCCGCTGCGCGTGCAGGCGGGGCCGCGGATCGGCATTGACTATGCCCAGGAGGCGGTGGACTTCCCGTGGCGGTTCTATCTGGAGGAAAAGTGAATCCGAATCGGAATATTTGCTAAATAAAATCCAAATTGTTATGTCCGGGCAGGGGAAATCCTTGCCCGGACGGCTTATGATGAGGCTAGTTCCTCCAGCAGTTGGGCCAGCCCCTCCGGCGTGTACAGGGCGTTGAGCACCGACAGCAGGGCCTTGCTGCTCAGGTGGGAGGGCAGCTCCAACCGGCGCAGCAGGGCGGCACGCCGCTCTGCTGCGTCCGGCGTGCCGGTGAGCCCCAGAGCGAACAGGTCTGCGGGGGTGAGCGCCCCCCGGGGCGGGACCTCCTGTTCCCCCTCCACGGTGGCCCCTGCCCGGAGCAGGGCCTGGACGAGTACCTGGGGGGACATACCCTCCACCCCCAGCTTGCCCTCCTTGCCCGGGGCGCGCTTGCGCCGCTCCTTCCCCCACACCTCCGGGATGTAAGCGTGCTTGAGCTGGGCGGGGGGGATGGCGCCCCGGAGGTAGTTGCGGATGACCAGGCCCGCCCCATCCGGGTCGGTGAGGACGATCAGCCCCCGCTGGCTGGCCAGCCGGCGCAGCAGGTTGAGCTTCTCCCGATCCTTGAACACGCGGAAGCCGGCAGTTTCCACGATCACGGCCTTCACCACCTGGGCCAGGGCGTTCTTGTCGTACCGCCCTTCCACCGCGATGGCCTCCCGGATGCTCAGCATGGGATGGCCCTGCGCCCGGCGGCCAGCTCGGCCAGCAGGGCGGTGAGCAGCTCCCGCTCCTGCCCGTAGTGGGATTTGAGCTGGAGTTCAGCCTGGCTACAGCGCAGCACGGCATGACGGCACCAGGGCAGGGAGAAGGCCCGGGCGGCGTCCATCAGCTTGTCGGCGGGATAGGTGCTGCGCAGGTTCCAAAGGGCCATCAGCTCCTTCCGACCCAGCCCCCGCTCCAGATATAGCCGGGCGGTGTACAGCTGCCGGAAGTACTTGCCCATGGCGGCCAGGATGCGCAGGGGGGGCTCCTGGCTGTGCAGCAGGTCAGCCAGCACCGAGGCGGCCCGGTTGAAGTCCTTGCGGGCGATGGCGTCGGTCATCTGAAAGACGATGGCCTCCACCTGGGGGATGGCCACCGCGTCGATGTCCGCCCGGGTGACTCGCTGGCCGGAGGCGTAGGCGGCGATCTTGCCGATCTCGCCGGCCAGGTTGGTCATCAGCTCGCCGCATAGGAAGATGAGGTAGCGGGCGTCCTCCCCGGCGATGGAGTGGCCAGAGGCCTGAAATCGCCGGGCGATCCAGTCGGCCAGATCCCCCTGGGACTGGCGCTGGAAATCCACCACCGACCCGTGGGCCTTGAGGGCGGCGGCCAGCTTGGACCGGCCGTCCGCCTTGTAGGGCAGCAGGTCATAGACAAAGACCAGGCAGCAGTAGTCGGGCAGGGCGGAGAACAGGGCGGCCAGCTTGTTCCGGGCCGCCTCGCCCTGGCCGTACAGGTCGAACTCGGTGACCAGCACCAGGGTGCGCTGGCTCATCATGGGCAGGCAGTCCACCGCCTGCTCGATCCATTCCGCAGAGCAGTCCTTCCCCTGGGCGGTGTGAAGGTTGAAGTCCTCCAGTCCCGGGGGCAGCAGGGCCTGCTTCAGTCGGCCCACATAATACTCCCGCAGATAGGCCTCCTCCCCGTGAAACAGGTACAACTGGCCGGGGACCCCATCCCGCAGGGCGTGCTTGAGGGCGGTCATGGCGGCGTTGTCTGTTTTGGATTTGGGCGGCATGGCCGTCCCCTCCTTCTCATGCGTGATTACGAAACGTCCACCAGCCCGTCCCGGACGGTGATGGTCACCGGGCCGGATAAGTCGGTGCGGTAGACCTGGGCCCCGGCGGCGGCCAGCCGCTTTAGGGTTTCAGGGGCGGGATGGCCGTAGGAGTTGCGCCCCACCGAGATGACGGCCAGCTCTGGACGCAACCGATCCAGCAGGACGGGGTCGGTGGAGCCGGCCGAGCCGTGGTGGCCCACCAGCAGCAGCTCCAGATCGGGCAGGGGCTGGTACTTGACCAGCATACGCTCTACGAAGGCGTCCGCGTCGCCGGTGATGAGCGCGTCAAACCCCTGGGCGCTGCACAGGGCGAACAGCCCCTCCTCGTTGGAGGTGCCCCGACCCATGGGGGGCAGCAGGGTGAGCTGGGCGTGGCCCAGGGGATAGGTGAGAGCGTCCGCCCCCACAAAGGTGAGTTCGGCCCCCTCCCGATGGGCCAGATCCTCCAGCAGGGCCAGCTGCTGGGGATGGGTTTGCACCCGGGGCAGGGCCACCTGGGCGATGTCCAGCCGCTGGAAGAGTTGGGCTACTCCGTTGAAGTGGTCGTCGTCCAAGTGGGTGAGCACCAGCAGATCCAGCCGGGTGCGGCCCAGCGCGGCCAGCCGGTCGGCGGCCAGGTCCCCCGGGTTGTCCCCGCCGCTGCCGCCGCAGTCCACCAGAGCGGCCCGGTCACCGGACAGCAGCAGGGTGGAGGCCCCCTGCCCCACATCCAAGGCAGTGAGGGTGAGGTCGGCCCGGGCTACGCCCCAGGCGTTCAGGCCGATGGCGGCGGCCAACAGCAGCGCCAGCGACCCCGCCGCGGTTGCCAGCCGTCGGGCGGGACGGCGGCCCCAAATCACGGCGGGCAGATGGAGGTAGGCCGCCCCCAGCCACAGCTGGAACATGGGCTGGGACGCATCCAGACAGGCCAGGGGCCAGCAGCCCACCCGCAGGACCACCCACCGGATGTAATGGGCCAGCAGCCCGAGCACCCCGCCGGGCACTGCGGCCAGGCCGGGTAGAAAGATGCCCAGCACCCCCAGGAACAGCCCCGCCACGGTGAGGGCGCTCACCGCCCACAAGGTGAGGATATTGGTCAGCGGGGCAGCCAGGGGGATCTGGCCAAAATATAGGGCCAGCAGGGGAGTGGTGAACAGCATGGCAGCCAGGGACACGCTGACGTTGGCCCCCACCCACCGGCAGACCTGCCAGGCCGCCCGGGCGGGCAGCCCGTCCCGCCCCTTCAGACGGGCGCGGAAGGGGGAGAGCAGGGCCCGGTTGAGGGGGGCGGCGGCCAGGGCAATGCCCAGCACGGCGCCGAAGGACAGCTGCAAGCTGATGCTGGCCGCGGCAAAGGGATTTTGGAGCAGCAGGAGCAGAAGGGCCAGGCCCAGGGAGGTGGGCAGGTCCCCTTCCCGGCGCAGCACCGGCGCGGCCAGCAGCACCACCTGCATCAGCACCGCTCGCATGGCGGAGGGGGAGCCGCCGGACAGCAGGGCGAAGAAGAACAGCAGCGGCACCAGCGCCAGCACCAGCCCCCGCCTGCCCCGGCACAGGAAGAGCAGCACCCCCATCAGAAAGGAGATGTGCATCCCGGACACCACCACCGCGTGGAGGATACCTGAGCGGTTGAGGGCGGAGGACAGCCCCTCGTCCAGCCCGGACTGCTCCCCGATGGTGACGGCGGCGGCCAGAGGGGCGGCCACCGGGTCAAAGGCGGCAGCGAGTCCCTCCCGCAGGTACCGGGCGCATAGGTCGGGCCAGTATATAAGGGGAACGGCGTCCGCCTGCTGTACCTCCAGCGGCGACTGGTTGCAGTAGGCGATGAGGAACACGCCCCTGGCGGTGTAGTAGGTGGTCTGCTCCCCGTACATCCAGGTGGAGGCCTCCAGCCGGGCCTGGCAGGTGACCCGGTCCCCCGGCTTCAGCCCGCCCCACGTTTCGTCGCCGTAGAGCAGTACGTCCGGGGCGCGCAGGCCGCCGTCCAGCCGCAGGGTCATGGACCAGCCGCCGATGGAGGTCTGCTCCGGGTAGGAGGAGACGGTGCCGGAGATTGGCCCCTCCGTCCCGGCCAGGGCCTGGGCGGGGGCGTAGAACAGGGCGGAGTAGCCGGCAAACCAGCCAAAGGCCAGCACGCCGCCCAGGCACAGGGCGGCGCCCCGGCGGGCGGCGCCAAACAGCCGCCGCCGGGCAACAGGCAGCAGGGCCAGATCGGGGTGCTCCCCCGCCCGGGGCCTGGTCGCTTGCCGGACGGCCAGCATCCCGGCCCACAGCAGGGCAGCCGCCCCGCCGGGGAGCAGCCCGCCCCAGCCGTAGCAGGCCAGCAGGCAGGCAGCGGCGAAGCCTCCGGAAAACCAGGCCAGGGCGCGCACGGGCCTCCCCCCCTCCCTCTGCGTGTCTTAACGCTCCATTCTACCACCCTGGAGGGGACGCGTCAATCATCCGGGTACGCTGTACATTTTTGGGGGATTCTGCTATAATGGGTCAAATAAGCAAACCCCTTTGAGGGAAAGGACGGATACCCATGCTAAACCAAGCCCAGGCCCAGCAGTTTTGCCGCGCCCGGCGGGACGCCATCGCCCTGCAATACCAAACCCTGAACCCCCAGCAGCGCCAGGCGGTGCTGTGTACCGAGGGGCCGCTGCTGCTGCTGGCCGGGGCGGGCTCGGGTAAGACCACGGTGCTCATCCACCGGGTGGCCAACCTGATGCGCTATGGCCGGGGCTCGGACAGCGCTGAGGTACCCGAGTGGGTGGAGCCGGAGGACCTGGAGTTTCTGCGCGCCTATGTGGAGCACCCCGCGCCTGAGGGGCGGGAGCGGGCCGACCGGCTGTGCGCCCTGGACCCAGCTCCCCCCTGGTCCATCCTGGCCATCACCTTTACCAATAAGGCCGCAGGGGAGCTGAAGGACCGGCTGGAGCGGATGCTGGGGCCCCAGAGCCGGGACGTGTGGGCATCCACCTTCCACTCCGCCTGCGTGCGCATCCTGCGCCGGGACATCGAGAAGCTGGGGTTCCCGGCCTCCTTCACCATCTATGACACCGACGACGCCCAGCGGGTGATGAAGGACTGCCTGAAGGAGCTGAACCTGGACGATAAGCGATTCCCCCCCCGGTCGGTGCTGTCGGTGATCTCCCAGGCCAAGGACAAGCTGCAGCTCAGCGCCGACTTTGCCCGGGCCAGCCAGGCGGCAGGGGACTTCCGGCTGGAGCAGATCGCCCGGCTGTACGCCCTGTATGAGAAGAAGCTGTGGGAGGCCGGGGCGCTGGACTTTGACGACCTCATCCTGCACACCGTGCGCCTGCTGGAGCAGGACGGGCAGGTGCTGGAGTACTATCAGCGCAAGTTCCGCTATGTGCTGGTGGACGAGTATCAGGACACCAACAACCTGCAGTACCGCCTGACCGCCCTGCTGGCGGGGGGGCGGAAGAACCTGTGCGTGGTGGGGGACGACGACCAGTCCATCTATCGCTTCCGGGGGGCCACCATTGAGAACATCCTGAACTTTGAGCAGCAGTACCAGGGCTGCCGCACCATCCGGCTGGAGCAGAACTACCGTTCCACCAAGAACATCCTGGCCGCGGCCAACGCCGTCATCAGCCACAACCAGGGCCGCAAGGGCAAGCAGCTGTGGACGGCGGGGGCTGCGGGCGACCTGGTGGAGCTGCACACCGCCCTGGACGAGAATGGCGAGGCCCAGTATGTGGCCAATGCCATTCTGGAGGGCTACCGGAAGGGGGGGCGGTGGAACGACTATGCCATCCTCTATCGGATGAACGCCCAGTCCAACCAGCTGGAGGTGGCCTTCAAGCGCAACGGCATCCCCTACCGGATCATTGGGGGCACCCGCTTCTTCGACCGGGCGGAGGTGAAGGATATGCTGGCCTACCTGTGCGTGGTCAACAACCGCCAGGACGATCTGCGCCTGCGCCGGATCATCAACAACCCGCCCCGGGGCATCGGCCAGGCCACGGTGGACAAGGCGGCGGCCATCGCGGCTCGGGAGGGGGTCTCCCTGTGGCAGGTCATCGCCCAGCCCGCCGCCCACCAAGAGCTGGAGCGGGCCGCGGCCCGGCTGACCCAGTTTGCCGGGCTGATCGACCAGCTGGCCGCCCTGGCCCGGAGCATGGACTTGCCCGCCTTCTATGAAGAAGTGGTGGCCCGCACCGGCTATGCCGATATGCTCCAGGCCAAGGGGGACGTGGAGAGCCGCACCCGGCTGGAGAACGTGCGGGAGCTGCTTACCTCCATCCAGAGCTATTTGGCCAACGCGGAGGGGGAGCCCTCCCTGGCGGGCTTCCTGGATGAGATCACCCTGTACACCGACCTGGACAACCACGACGCCAACGAGGAGGCGGTGGTGATGATGACCATGCACGCGGCCAAGGGATTGGAGTTCCCGGTGGTGTTCGTGGTGGGCATGGAGGAGGGGATCTTCCCGGGGATGCGCACCATTGGCGACCCGGAGGAGATGGAGGAGGAGCGGCGGTTGTGCTATGTGGCCCTGACCCGGGCCAAGCGGCGGCTGTGCCTGACCTGTGCGGGCCGGCGGATGCTCTTTGGCCGCACCAGCGCCAACCGCCCCTCCCGGTTTGCCGGGGAGATCCCGGAGCAGCTGCTGGAGCAGACGGGGGAAGAGGGTCGGCCCTGGGGGACGAGCTGGCAGGGCGAGGATTTCGACCAGACTCCCCGCCCGTCCGCCCTGGAGGGGTATGCCGGGCGGAGCAGCCGCCCTGCCCCGCCCCGCCCGTCCGGCTATTACACCCCGCCCGGGGCCTCGGTTCCCAGGAAGCCCGCCCCGCCCCGCCGGGCCAAGGCCGCCTCTCCGGCCCCCCAGGGGACGGGGGCCGCGCCTCTGCCCAGCTATGCCAAGGGGGATGTGGTGGAGCACCGGGCCTTTGGACGGGGCATGGTGCTCACGGTGCAGAAGATGGGGGGCGACGCCCTGTTGGAAATCGCCTTTGACGGAGTGGGCACCAAACGTTTGATGCTGAAATCGGCCCAGCAGAACATGAAGAAGCTGTGAGGACAGCCTCTGCCTGCCCCCGCAGCAAACAAGGGCGCGCGGATTCCCGCGCGCCCTTGCCTTTATGATTGGAATGGATCGGGGCACACCAGCTCCTCCAGCGAGCGGACATACCGGCTGCACACCCGTTGGAGCTCCTCCTGCCGGTGGGCGTAAAAGGGGTCGTACACCCCCACGGCGGCCATGCCGGCGGCCCGGGCGGTGGCGCAGTTGGCGGGGCTGTCGTCAAACAGCACGCACGCCTGGGGCGGCACGCCCAGCAGCTGGCATAGCTGGGTAAAGCACCGGGGATCGTGTTTGTCCAGCCCCAGCTCCTCAGCGTAGACGATGTGCCGGAAGTAGCCGGACAGCTGGAACCGCTCCAGAGCCAGCCGGGCCAGGGCAGGGCGGCAGGCGGTGAACAGGGCCATGTCCCGCCCCTCTCTCCGGCACTGCTCCAGTAGGGCCAGGGCTCCCGGCTTCAGGGGAACCTGCTCCCGATAGCGCCGGGCGGCCAGGGCCTCCCACTCGGCCATGATGGCCTCCGGGCTGTCGGGCAGGCGGTAGTAGTCCCGGGTGAACTGGGCTGCCACCGGGAAGATGGACCGGCCCACCACGTCTTCGTACTCCCGGGTGAGCTGCAGGCCTCGGCGGGAGAGGAACTCCAGATCCACCTGCGCCCACAGGCCGTTGGAGTCGGTGAGGGTGCCGTCCAGATCAAAGAGGTACACCAGCCATCACCTCCCGCACGTCACTCCAGGTTGGAGCGGAAGTTGCCCAGCACCCGGAAGTCCCCGGTGGTCTGGGCCAGCTCATGGAGCACGTCGCTGGTGACCTGCTGGTCCAGATGGCCGTTGAACTCCAGGAAGAACATGTACTCCCAGCTGCGCTGGGGCAGGGGGCGGGACTCCAGCTTCACCACGTTCAGCCCCCGCATGGCAAAGATGGTGAGGATCTCGTGCAGGGAGCCCGCCTCATGGGGCAGGAGGAAGACCGTGCTGATCTTGTCCGCCCCCTCCCGCAGCTCCATGCGGGGGGAGACCACCACAAAGCGGGTGGTGTTCTGGCTGTTGTGGTTGATACCCCGGGCCAGCACTTGCAGCCCGTAGAGCTGGGCGGCCCGCTCCGAGCCGATGGCCGCCCGGGTCACGTCACCGCTGGCGGCCACCATCTGGGCCGACCCGGCGGTGTCTGCCTGGGGGACCGCCCGCCAGTTTGGGTGGGCGGCCAAGTACTGCTCGCATTGGAACAGGCCCTGCTCGTGGGAGTAGACGTGGGTGATGGTGTCCAGGCTGGCGCCGGGCGGGGCCATGAGACAGTGCTCCACCCGGACGGTGGTCTCCCCCACGATGAAGTAGTCAAACTGGCTGAGCAGGTCGTAGATCTGGCGGATGGCGCCGGTGGAGCTGTTCTCCATGGGCAGCACCGCGTAGTCCGCCCGCCCCTCCCGCAGGGCCTCAAAGGCGTGCTCAAACTGCTCCACCCCCTGGGCGCCGGACTGGGGGCCAAAAAAGTTCAGGCAGGCCTGCTCGCTGTAAGCGCCGGGCACCCCCTGATAGACCACCCGGGGATGGGCCACCGGGGGGCGGATCTGGGATCTGGCCTGGAGATAGCGGCGCAGGCCGGGGTTTTCCGCCCCCTCCCGCAGCAGGTCCCGCTGCTGCCGGCGGGACAGGGCCATGATGGTTTGGAACAGGATGGTGGCCGCCGGGCGCAGCGCCGGACCGGCCAGCGCGCCCTTGTCCAGCAGGACCTGGCGTTCCCGCTCCTGGTCCAGCACGGGCAGGTTGTGCTCGGCCTTGTAAAGCCCCACCTGGCGGGTGAGCTCCATGCGCTGGCGGAACAGATCCATCATCTGCCGGTCCACCTGGTCGATCTGACCGCGCAGGTGCTGCAGTTGGTCCATTATCGGTACAGCTCCTTCAGGTTGAGATAGTTCTGGGTGCTCAGTGGGAGCGCGTCGATCTCCTCCTGGGTGAGGGAGCGCTTGAGCTTGGCGGGGGAGCCCATCGCCAGGGAGCCCTCAGGGATCACCATGCCGCCGGGGACCAGCGCGCCGGCGGCCACGATGCAGTTCCGGCCCACCACCGCTCCGTCCATGACGATGGCCCCCATGCCGATGATGCAGTTGTCCCCCACGGTGCAGCCGTGGAGTACGGCGTTGTGGCCCACGGTGACTCCCCGGCCCACGCGCAGCGGGTCGGTGTGGCTGGTATGCAGAGTGCAGTTGTCCTGGATGTTGGTGTCCTCCCCAATGGTGACGCTTGACTCATCGCCCCGGATCACGGCGTTGAACCACACCGAGCAGCCCGAGGCGATCTGGACGTCGCCGACGATGTGCGCGCCGGGGAGGATGACCACGTCCTGCGCGATCCGGCAGTTGGAATTGGTGTTCATGGGCAGATATGCTCCTTTTGAGAAAGATGTTGGCTGGGAAAGGCCGCCGGTCAGATGCCCAGCAGTTCACAGGCGGCCAAGGCCGCGGCGGCCTCCAGCACAGGCACCGCCCGAGGGACCAGGCAGGGGTCGTGGCGGCCGTGTAGCTCCAGCACCGCGTTTTCCCCTTTGGCCAGGTCTACTGTGAACTGGGGCCGGGCGATGGAGGGGGTGGGGCGCAGGGTGACCTCAAAGACCAAGGGCATCCCATTGGTGATGCCGCCGTTGATGCCGCCGGCGCAGTTGTGCTCGGCCCGCACCGCCCCGTCCTCGTCCACATACAGCGGGTCGTTGGCCTCCGAGCCCCGCATGAGGGAGAAGGCGGTGCCCGCCCCAAAGGCCACGGCCTTCACTGCCGGGACGGCGAACAGGTACTGGGAGAAGATGCCCTCCGCGTTCTCCCCAAAGTCCGGGCCGCCCAGGCCGGCGGGCAGGCCGAACACGGCGCACTCCACGCTGCCCCCCACGCTGTCCAGCTCCTTCCGGGCCTGGGCGATGGCGGCCTTCATCTCCTCCCCCTTCTGGTCGTTGAGCACGGGGAAGGGCTTGTCCGCTGCGGCTGACAGGCTCTCCCAGTCCTCCAGGGGGTCGTCGGAGATGCCGTAGATGCCGCTGATGTGCCCGCCCACCCGGATGCCCCGCAGGGCCAGGATCTGCTTGGCTACCCCCCCGGCAAAGACCAGCGGGGCGGTGAGCCGGCCGGAGAAATGCCCCCCGCCCCGGTAGTCGTGAAAGCCGCCATAGCGCACGAAGGCAGGGTAATCGGCGTGGCCCGGGCGGGCCAGGTCTTTGGTGCGGGCGTAGTCCTGGGAGCGGGTGTCCGTATTGGCGATGACGGCGCACAGAGGCGCGCCGGTGGTCCTGCCCTCAAACACGCCTGAGAGCAGCTCCGGCTGGTCGGCCTCCTTCCGGGCGGTGGACCAGGGGTTGCGCCCCGGCGCTCGCCGGTCCAGCTCCCGCTGGATGGCCGGCAGATCCAGCGCTATGCCCGCCGGCACCCCGGTCAGGGTGACGCCGATGGCCGGGCCGTGGCTCTCCCCAAAGATGGTGTATTTCATGGCTCGCTCACTCCTCTCGGGCGATGCGCCCGCCCAGGGCCTTGTAATCGTCCCAGAAGCTGGGATAGGACTTGTCCACACACTGGGCCCCAAGCAGGGTGACAGGGGCCTGGCACCGGGTGGCGGCGATGGCCGCCATCATGGCGATGCGGTGGTCGTTGTGGCAGGAGAGGGCCATGCCGCCTTGAAACCCATCCCGGCCCGTTACCTGCATACCGTCAGGGAACTGCTCCACCAAGACGCCCAGGGTGGACAGTACGTCGGCCACTGCGGCGATGCGGTCGCTCTCCTTGAGGCGCAGCCTGGCCCCGCCGCCGATGCGGGTGACCAGGCCGGGCCGGGCGGCGGCCATGAGGGCCAGGGCGGGGAACAGGTCGGGGCATTGGCTCACGTCGATGAACAGCGCGCCCTCCGCCTGGGCCAGCTGCCGGCTGAGGGCGTCCACCCGGGCGTCCGGCTGGACGGAGGCGGGGTCCAGCCCGCAGATGGATACCGGGCTGCCCAGGGCCTGGGCGGCGTACCAAAAGGCGGCCTGGGACCAGTCGGTCTCCACGGCCCGGGTCAGGGGCCGGTAGCGCTGCCCTCCAGGGACGTCCCAGCCGGACAGGTGCACCCCGGCGGCCTCCATGGCCTGGCGGGTGAGGGCCACATAATCTTCCGACTCCAGCGGGGAGGTGGGTTGGATGCGGGAGGGCCCTTCCAGCAGGGGCAGGGCGAACAGTAGGCCGGTGAAGAACTGGCTGGACACATCCCCCGGCAGGGGATAGTCCCCCGGCGGGAGCAGGCCGCTGACGGTGAGGGCCTGCTCCGTCTGCTCCCAGACGATCCCTTTTGGGGGCAACAGCTGGGCGTAGGGGGTCAAGGGCCGCTGCAACAGCCGCCCCCGACCGGTGAAGATCCCGCCTCCCCGCACTGCCAGGGCCACGGGGATGAGAAAGCGCAGGGTGGAGCCGGACTCCCCGCAGTCCAGGCGGGGCAGGGCCATCCTGCGCAGGGGAGACATGGGGCTGGCCTCCACCCCCGCCACGGTGACGGTGGAGCCGTGGACCTGGATGCGGGCGCCCAGCTGCTCCAGGCAGCGGATGGTGGCGGCGATGTCCTGGGACAGGGCCACATTGGAAATGGTGCTCTCCCCCTGGGCCAGGGCGGCGGCCAGGAGGAAGCGGTGGGCCTGGCTCTTGGAGGGCGGCGGTGTGACAGCCCCCTGGAGCCGGGTGGGAAGGATGGTGATGTTCATAGCGGCCCTCCTTTCATGCCCCGCGGGCCCAGCCGGCACGGGCCGGGGGAGGGGCGGGCGATCTCACAGCAGGTCCAGCAGGGCCTGCTTGCCCATGGGATAGCGGATGGCGTGACCAGGCCGGTCAGGCAGGATCAGGGTGATGCCCTCCCCCGCCCCTTTCTTGTCCAGCCCGATGGCGGCGGCATAGTCCCGACCGGTGCAGGGGATGTCCCGGGGCAGCCCAAAGGCCTGGGTCAGTTCCCCGATCCGGGCGGCCAGGTTGGGCGGGGTGATGCCCAGCTCCACCCCCAGCTCCGCCTCCCGCACCATGCCGGCGGCCACCGCCTGGCCGTGGGTCCACAGCTGATAGCGTCCGGCCAGCTCATAGGCATGGCCCAGGGTGTGCCCGAAGTTGAGCAGCATCCGGGCGCCGGTATCCCGCTCGTCCTGCTCCACAACTTTGCGTTTTATATTACAACAAGTATACAGAACGGGTTCAATCTCCTGGGTGATTTGGGGGCGGCTGGCGTGCCGCTCTAGGAAGCGCAGCAGGTCCTCGTCGGCGATGCAGCCGTACTTGATGACCTCCGCCATGCCGTCGGCAAAGACCGGGTCGGGCAGGCTGTCCAGCGCGTCCGGGTCCATGAGCACCAGCCGGGGCTGCCAGAAGGCGCCGGCCAGGTTTTTCCCCCGCTCCAGGTTGACGGCAACCTTCCCCCCCACGGAGGAATCCACCTGGGCCAGCAGGGTGGTGGGGATCTGGACGAAGTCCACCCCCCGCAGGATGGTGGCCGCGGCAAAGCCGGCCAGGTCGCCCACCACGCCGCCCCCCAGGGCGACCACCCCGTCGGTGCGGGTCAGGCCGAAGGCCATCATCTCCTCCCACAGCTGGGCCAGCTGGGCGGCGCACTTGCTCTGCTCTCCAGCAGGGATGACCCGCAGGGCCACCTGGAAACCGGCGCTGGCCAGGCTGGCCCTCAGCCGCTCCTGGAAGAGGGGGCCGGCGACGCTGTCGGTGATCACGAACAATCGGCCCGCCTGGGGCAGGGTCTGCCGGCACAGCTGGCCCGCCTGGGCCAGCAGGCCCCGTTGGATCTGGATCTCATAGTTCCGGCCCGGCAGGGCCACGGTGAGGGTTTTCATCAAACAGCGCCTCCTTTTGGCTGAGCTGGGGAAGGTGGATTACAGCCCATCCAGGATCTGGGCCAGGGTGTCCAGGAAAGACTCCTCGCCCATGGTGTTGAGTTTGAAAAACAGGGCCTGGCTGCCGCCGGCGGTCATGGCGGTGACCCGGACCTGATCTCCCGTGCCCACGACGGTGACGGACATGGCCACTCGGTTGCCGCCCAGCATACTGTACCGCTCATACATCCGGACGGCCACCTGGACAGCGCCCAGGGTGAAGTCGCTCCCCTCCTCATAGGAGGCGGAGGCGCTGCCGTTCAGCACGCCGTGATGCAGGTGTTCCACAATGTGACGGAAATCGCCCGTGAGGGTGCGCTCCAGCATAGCCATAGGGGATGCTCCTTTCTATCTTTGCGGGGCAGGTTGGTTTGGCCGGGTGGCCCCGCTTTAGGCCAGGGTCTTGCCCATCAGGGACACCAGGGGCCGCAGCTGATCCATCAGGCGGCGGAAGTTATCCGGGGTGAGGGACTGCTGTCCATCGCACTTGGCGTGGGGTGGGTCGTTGTGCACCTCCACCATCAGCCCGTCTGCCCCCACGGCGGCGGCGGCCATGGCCAGCGGCTCCACCAGCCAGTACATCCCCGCCGCGTGGGAGGGATCCACCACGATGGGCAGGTGGCTCATGCGCCGGATGACGGGGATGGCGGACAGATCCAGGGTGTTGCGGGTGTAGGTCTCGAAGGTGCGCACCCCCCGCTCGCACAGCACCACGTTCTCGTTGCCGGCGGCCATGATGTATTCCGCAGACATGATCCACTCCTCATAGCTGTTGGCCAGTCCCCGCTTGAGCAGGATGGGCTTGGACATCTTGCCCACCTCCTTGAGCAGGTCGAAGTTTTGCATATTCCGGGCGCCGATCTGCACCAGATCCACCGTCTCCTCGAATAGCTCACAGTACTTGGGGCTCATCAGCTCGGTGACGATGGGCAGCCCCGTGGCCTTTCTGGCCTCCAGCAGCAGCTCCAGCCCGTCGGTGCCCATGCCCTGGAAGGAGTAGGGAGAGGTACGGGGCTTGAAGGCGCCCCCCCGCATCAGGGCCGCGCCGGCGGCCTTCACGTCCTGGGCTACGGAGATGATCTGCTCCCGGCTCTCCACCGAGCAGGGCCCGGCGATGACGGTGAAGGCTCCCCCGCCGATGGGAACGCCGCATACGTCCACCACCGTGTCCTCGGGGTGGAACTTCCGGTTGGCCTTCTTATAGGGCTCCTGCACCCGCATGACCCGCTCCACGTGTTCGTCCATGGCCAGTTTATCCATGTCGATGTCGGAGGTGTCCCCCACCAGGCCCAGGATGGAGCAGCCCACGCCGTTGGTGATGCCCACCTTGACGCCGTGATCCTGTTCCAGCTGGCGCACCAGCGCCTGAATGTCCTCTTGCCGGGTACCCGGCCGCATTACGATCACCATATTGCGTTCTCAGTCCTTTCTTTGACCCATGAGATAGAAAGAAGCTCATTGACAGCGGACGTGTCAATGAGCTTCGGCATCCATAGCCTGTCACGCGCCCCGGCGAAGGGGCGGAAACTCACAGCGTCCGCAGTCTCTCCATGGCAAAATAGCCGAACCCGGTAAATCGAGTCCAGCCAAACAGGAAGGAAAAACGGTGGGCGCGGCGCAGCTTCATACGCGTACCTCTCATTCGATGGTTGCCCATAGTATACTCCAAGCTGGAACAGATTGCAAGGGTTTTCTTGACAAGGCTGGGCAGGGGGGGTACCATGGAGGAGAAAAGGAGTTGACAGGCCGTGAGCCATAGTGTGGAATTGCTGGCGGTGGGCACCGAGCTGCTGTTGGGCAGCGTGGCCAACACCGACGCACAGCTGCTCTCCCGGGAGCTGTCCGGGTTGGGGCTGAACGTATACTATCACTCCGTGGTGGGGGACAACCCGGCCCGGCTGGCCGCGGCGGTGGAGCTGGCCAAGTCCCGGGCGGACGTGCTCATCACCACCGGCGGGCTGGGGCCCACCTGTGATGATCTGACCAAGCGGGTGGTGGCCCAGGCCTTTGGCAGGCAGCTGATCTACCACCCCGCGTGCGCCGACGCCATCCGGGCCTACTTTGCCGCCTCTGGACGGGAGATGCCGGAGAACAATTTGCAGCAGGCCTGGCTGCCCGAGGGGTGCCAGGTGCTGGAAAACCGCTGGGGCACCGCCCCTGGCTGCGCCTTTCACAGCCAGGGCTGCTGGGTGGTGATGCTTCCCGGTCCGCCGGGGGAGTGCCTGCCCATGTTCCGGGAGCAGGCCGCCCCCTGGCTGGCCCAGCTGAGCGAGGGGGTGATCCGCTCCAGAACCCTGCGGGTATTCGGATGGGGGGAATCCCAGGTGGAGCGGCTGCTGCGGCCCCAGATGGACCGGCTGACCAACCCCACCCTGGCCCCCTATGCCAAGCAAGGGGAGGTGGAGCTGCGCATCACCGCCAAGGCGGAGGACGGGCAGACTGCCCAGGCCCTCATCGCCCCGGTGGAGCGGGAGGTGCGCGCGGCGTTAGGGGATCTGGTCTACGGCACGGAGGGAAACAGCCTGGAGCGGGTGGTGCTGGAGGGGCTGAAGGACCGGGGGCTGACCCTGGGCACCGCAGAGAGCTGCACCGGGGGGCTGTTGGCCAAGCGGATGACCGACCTGCCCGGAGCCGCCGCGGCATTCCGGGGGAGCGTGGTGAGCTATGTCAACGAGGTGAAGCGCCAGGTGTTGGGGGTGCCCCAGGCTCTGCTGGAAGAGCGGGGAGCGGTTTGCGAGGAAGTGGCCCGGGCCATGGCCCAGGGAGCCCGCAGGGTGCTGGATTGCGATGTGGCGGTGTCCACCACCGGCGTGGCTGGCCCCGACAGCGACGAGTGGGGCAACCCGGTGGGACTGGTGTATGTGGCCCTGGCCACGCAGTCGGGGTGTTGGGTGAGAAAGCTCAACCTGGCCGGGGCCGTGGAGGGCCGGGAGCGGGTGCGCACCCTGGCGGCCAGCCACGGGCTGGATATGGTCCGCCGATGGCTGGCCGGGCTGGAGATCGTCCCCGACCTGTGAGGGCCGGCCCCGGCTTGACAGGGCCTTCCAGGCGGGATAAAATATGGGGATACAATGACACATTGGCTCGATCAGGGACGGAGGGGAGACGTATGAGGGAGATCATACTGCTCAAACAGGGGGAGATGGTGCTCAAAGGGCTCAACCGCCGGGGTTTTGAGGACAAGCTCATGGGCAACGCCAGGCGGCGGCTGAAGAGGTACGGTTCCTTCCAGGTGTACACTCGGCAGTCCACCACCTATATAGAGCCCCAGGACGAGGGGTGCGATCTGGAGGGGGCCTGGCAGGCCATGGGGAAGCTGTTCGGGGTGGCAGGACTGTGCCGGGCCCAGTCCTGTGCCAAGGACAAGGAGGCCATCGTGGCCTGCGCCAAGGAATATCTGGGGGATCAGCTGGTCCGGGCCAAATCCTTCAAAGTGGAGTCCAAGCGGGCGGACAAGTCCTTCCCCATGACCTCCATCCAGCTGTCCCAGTATGTGGGCGGGGCGCTGCACGACGCCTTCCCCCACCTGGCGGTGGACGTGCATAACCCCCAGCTCACCGTCCATGTGGAGGTGCGCGACTATGAGGCCTTCGTCCACGCCGATGCGCAGGCGGGGGCGGGGGGCCTGCCTGTGGGCATGGGGGGGCGGGCCCTGTCCCTGCTGTCCGGGGGCATCGACTCGCCGGTGGCCTCCTGGATGGTGGCCAAGCGGGGGGTCATCGTGGACATGATCCACTACTACTCCTATCCTTATACCTCCCCCGAGGCCAAGGAGAAGGTGCTGGAACTGGCCCGGTTGCTGGTGCCCTACCTGGGCAAGACCTGCGTCCATGTGGTGCCCTTCACCACCGTTCAGGAGACGCTGCGCCGGGCCTGCCCGGAGGAGCTGTTCACCCTGCTCATGCGCCGGTTCATGATGCGTATTGCCTGCCAGGTGGCCCAGCGCAACGGCATCCAGGCCCTGGTTACCGGGGAGTCGGTGGGGCAGGTGGCCAGCCAGACCCTGGAGGCGCTGGCCTGTACCGACGCAGTGTGCACCCTGCCGGTGCTGCGCCCGGTGGTGGGCATGGACAAGGAGGAGATTGTGGCGGTGGCCCGGCGGATCGGCACCTTTGAGACCTCCATCCTGCCCTATGAGGACTGCTGCACCGTTTTCACCCCCCGGCATCCCCGCACCCGGCCTCGGGTGGAGCAGCTGGAGCAGGCGGAGGCCGTTCTGGATGTCCAGGCCATGGTGGACGAGGCGGTGGCCGGCATCCAGCGGGTGGTGCTGGAGCTGTAAGCCCGCCCAGTTTGATAAGAGACGACCCAAACAAAGACCCAGGCTCCCGGCATACGCCGGGAGCCTGGGTCTTTGTGGCGGGCAGGGGATTACAGCAGCTCGGATACGACGGCCTGGACATAGTCCAGGTCCTCAAAACTGGTGGAGGCGCCGATGGAAAACAGCAGGACCCCGTCCTGGCTCTGGCAAAAGACGCTTGCCCTGGCCAGGGCCTGGGTTGCTTGCTGGTCGTCTACCCCGGCGATCCGGGCAGAAACCACTCCATCCCGGAGGATCTCCACCGGGTCGATCCCCTCCTGGCTGTACTCCCGCAGCCGGGCGGCCAGATGGCCGGTGAGGCGGCGCAGCAGGTTGGGATCGGCCGGGGGGCCGGCCCAGTCCGGATGATCGGGGGTTAGTACAACGGTGCGCTTCATGAGGATCCCTCCCAAGTGTGGGGTTGTGGCTGGGGAATGGGGGTTACAGGCCGGTGGCCAGGGTAGGAAGCAGCCGGTAGCCCTCGTCAGACAGGGCCTGCAGGGCGGCGGAGAGGGCGGCCTGGCCTTGACGGTCGCATACTGCCTCCACATAGTTGGCCTGGCCGCTGCTGAGCTGGCCCAGCAGCTGGTAGGCGGTGTCGGGCGCTTCCCACCGGATGGTGGCCGACCAGACGGCCCAGCCCGCCTGCTCCAGCTGGGCGCGCTGGTTTTGATCCAGCCCGTCGGCCCGCACCAAATAGGCCGGGCAACGGGCGATGTCGGCCAGCAGCTGACTGCCCTGCTGAGCCTGCTGGAGGCATTGCGAAACGGTGCTCCCGGTCAGATCCAGGCCCACGCTGTGCCCCGCCCCCACCAGCTGCCGCACCAGGCCGTCCTGCTGGACAAGCTGCTCGGGGGTGAAGAGGAACAGGGCCGGCGTGCCCAGGTCGGACATCTGCCTGGCGATAGCCTGCGCCGCCTCGCCCCAGAGGAAGGCCAGATAGACCGGAGGGCCGGAGTCGGGGGATTGTGAGGGTTCCGGCTGGGCCTGGGATGGGCTGGCGGAGGGCTGGCTTTGCTGGCTGATGGCCTGCTGGTAGCTGGCCAGGTTGTCCCGCAGCAATCCGTCGGCGGCGTCCAGGAAGTCTGCATCGCTAAGTACCACGGAACTGTTGGTGAGGCGCACCAGCGTACCGTAGGGGGTCCAGTTGGTGGTGTAGCGGGTCAAGCCAAAGTAGCTGCACAGCCAGGCCAAGGGCAGGAACACCATGGAGTTGCGCATCACCGCTCGGGCGTTCACCGGATTGCTCTGGGCGTCATAGGCGGCGTTGTTTTGCAGATCAAAGACGACGCTCCGGAACCCATCGGAGACCAGGGCGGTCTGGCGGGAGGCGTTGTACTGGGCGCTGACGCCCAGATTGATCCCTGTGTGCTGGATGGACAGCATGATATAGGGAACGTAGAGCGTCCCATCCACCAACATGGGCATATTCTCCGGCGTCATTTCCACAAACCGCTCGTTCACGGCCATGAAGTACACGTTGGAGGCCGCCCTGGAGCTGGCCGCGGCGATGGACAACAGCAGTGCGATGCCCAGCAGGGCCGCGCCTGCCCGGCGCAGGATGCCCATCCCGATCCCTCCCCTCCCCGCAGATGTTAGATGAGGATATCATAGCACATGCCGGGGCCTGGGCGCAAGGGGCAGCCGCGTGGGGACGGCAAACGCCCTGGCAAGGCCGGGGCAAAAGGAGCCTATGACCCGCCGCAGCAGCAGGCGGCCAATCCGGCCACAAACTGCTGAATTGAGGGCAACGCGGAGGTGCCGCACATGGCGTGCACCGCTGGGGCGCTGCGCCGGTAGCACACTTGCATGGCGGTGCGGATGGCCTGATCTACGCTGCCGATGTCGATCCGGCACAGGCGGGCCACCTCTGGATAGATGAGTTTGCTGGGCATCTCCAGCGCGGCCGGATCCGCGTGGACCAAGAGCGCTGCGTACACCAGGCAGCGATAGCCCTGATAGCAGCCGGTCAGCCCAAAGCTACGCAGTTTGCCTTCAACTTCCGAATGGATCATGGCCGCCCCCTTCTTTCCGTTTCCCGCACAATCTGGTCAGCGCCCGGCCCGGTCAGTCCAGAGTCAGGTCGCCGGGGCGGATCCAGCCCAGGCGACGGAATAGCAGCCCAAAGGCCCAGCTGAGCAATCCGGGGAGGAGGAAGCACAGCAGGGCCATGGCAATCCAGTCCATGGCGGTGATGGCCTGCTTCACCCCCGCGGCCACATCGGCCACCCAGCCGGCGTACACTCCGATGGGGCCCACCAGGCCGCAGGTGCCCATCCCGGCGGCCACGCCGCCGGCGGGATCATTCATCTGGAAGTGGAACACGCAGGTGGCCAAGGGGCCGGTGATGGCCGAGGTGAGGATGGCGGGCAGCCAGATGCGGGGGTTTTTGACGATGTTGCCCATCTGGAGCATGGAGGTGCCAAGCCCTTGGCTGACCAGACCGCCCCAGCGGTTCTCCCGGAAGGACAGCACCGCGAAGCCCACCATGTTGGCGCAGCACCCGGCCACCGCCGCGCCGCCGGCCAGTCCTGTCAGCCCGAAGGCGGCGCAGATGGCGGCCGAGGAGATGGGTAGGGTCAAAGCCACGCCGATGACCACAGAGACCACCACCCCCATGAGGAAGGGCTGCAGATCGGTGGCCAGCATGACGAATCCGCCCACGGCTGTAGCGGCGGTGCCGATGGCGGGGGCCAGCAGGGCCGACAGGCCCACCCCCACCAGGATGGTGACCAGGGGGGTGACCAGGATGTCCACCTTGGTCAGCTTGCTCACGGCCTTGCCCGCTTCCGCAGCCAGAATGGCGATGAACAGCACCGCCAACGGGCCCCCTGCCCCCGCCCCGCCGTCCAGGGTGGTGGAGCCCAGCGCGTTGGCGGCATAGCCCGCCGTGGCCAGGGAGAACAAGACCAGCGGTGGGGCCTTCAGCGCCCAGCCGATGGCGATGGCCATGGCCGGGCCGCTCATGGCCGATGCGTACTCCCCCACCTGCACCAGGAAGTCCAGGCTGAGCTGGGTACCCAGCGTGTCCAGGATGGTGCCGATGAGCAGGGAACAAAACAAGCCCTGGGCCATGGCGCCCAGGGCGTCGATCCCATACCTGCGCAGGGAGATCTCAATCCCCTGCCGCTTGAGGAACTGCGAGGTTTTTCCCACCGCCTGCGCCTCCTGCCCTGTGAAAATCCCCAGGCGGCCACCTGCCGCCAAATGTCTTTGCAGATTATGATAGCGGCCAGGGGGAGGGTTGTCAACTGTTTTTTTCCAGCGCTGGGAACCAGGGTGGGGAGAGACCCAGTTTAGAGAATCCAAATGGTTATATTTTTAGAAAAAACAACAAAATGGAGCTTCATTGGGACCCGTGCGCCTCACATCTGAGTGACGGAACCGGAGAACAGGGTGTGGCGCGTCCCATCTGGGCAGGCCACCTCCAGGGCGAAGTGGTCGGTGACGGTCAGGGCGGTGCCGGAGCGGCTCTCCCCGTCAAGCTGGAAGGATACCGGACGGCCCAGGGTGAGGCAGTGGGCGCGGTAGCGGGCCAGGTAGTCCGCCTGCCGGTGTGGGAAGGACTGAATCATCTCCTCCAGGGCGGCCAGGATGCAGGAGGCCAGATGGTGCCGCTCGGGAAAGAAGCCCTCCAGAGCCAGGGAGGTGGCCACGCCGGCCAGCCCCTGGGCCTGGAAGTCTTGGGCAGTCTGGGTGAGGTTGACCCCAGCCCCCAGCACCACATAGTCGGGTTCTCCGCTCTCCCCCAGCAGGGCCAGCTCGGTGAGGATGCCGCACAGCTTGCCCCGGCCCAGATAGAGATCGTTGAGCCATTTGATGCCGGCGCTGGCGCCGCAGGCGGCCTGGATGCCTTCCCGCAGGGCGACGGCGGCCCACCCGGTGAGGGTCAGCAGCTGCTCCAGGCCGGCCTTGGGCCGCAGCAGCACGGATAGGTACAGGCCCTGGCCCCTGGGGGAGCAGAAGGCCCGGCCCCGGGTGCCCCGCCCGGCGGTCTGCTCCTCGGCCAGCAGCACGCTCCCCGCCGGGGCGCCCGCCGCGGCCAGCGCCTTGAGCCGGGTATTGGTGGAGTCCACGCTGGCCAGAGCCTGGACCTGACCGGAGAACAGGCTGCCGGAGGGCAGTAGGGCCTCCAGATAGGGGGCGGACAGGGCTGGTGGGGGGCCGGACAGGCGATAGCCCAGCCGGGGGGAGGACTGGATGGGCCAGCCCTGCTGGCGCAGCAGGGTGATCTGCTTCCACACCGCGGCCCGGGTGACGCCCAGGGTGCGGCTCATCTCTTGGCCGGACAGCCACTGGCTGCGGCCGGCCAGCAGGGAGACGACGGCATTGGGATCCATGCTTGCGCTCCTCTCCTGGAGTGCCGCCCGGCGTGTCAGGGCTGGGCGGTCAGGCTATCGTAAAGGGTGATGGACAGGGTGAGGGGCTGCCCCTCCCGCAGGACGGTGAGCTCCACGGTACCGCCCACGCCGGCGGCGTACAGCCCCCGGGTGAGCTGATAGAAGCTGTTGATGGCCTGGCCGTTGAGGGCGGTGATCTCATCTCCCTCTCGTAGCACCCCTTGGGCCGGGGAGCCGGGGGTGACCTCGGCCACCACCACCAGCTGGCGGCCGTCCTGGGTGTAGATGTTGCAGGTGACGCCCAGGGCGGGACGGCAGGTCCGACCGGTCTGGACAATGGAGTTGAGGAAGGGCAGGCTGTCCGTGATGGGGATGGCAAGCCCGATACCCTCGGTGACCACATCGTCGTTGACGCCGGTGATCTTGGCCGAGGTGATGCCCACCACCTGCCCGTGGACGTCCACCAGCGCCCCGCCGGAGTTGCCCGAGTTCAGGGCGGCGGAGGTCTGGATCAGGGTCATGTCCCGGCTGTCCACCTCCACTTCCCGGGCCAGGGAGGAGACGATGCCGTCGGTCATGGTGCCATAAAGGTAGCCCATGGGGTTGCCGATGGCATAGACCTGGTCGCCCACCTGGAGTAGGTCGGAGTCGGCCAGCCGGGCGGGGGTGAGCCCTTGGGCGTCCACCTTCAGCACGGCCAGATCCAACTGCTCATCGTAGCCGATGAGCAGCGCCCTGTCATACACATGCTGATTGGACAGCAGCATCACCTCGATGGCGGAGCTGCCCTCGATGACGTGGTAGTTGGTGACCAGGTAGCCATTGTGGGTGAGCACGACTCCGGAGCCCACGCTGTAAGAGGAGCCGTTGTCGGCCTGGACGCACACCACGGAGGGGAGCACCTGCTGGTAGATCTCCTGGGGGGTGAGCACCTGCTGGGAAGGGGTGTCCAGCGAGATCTGCACGGAGGGGTCCGGCTCCCCCCAGGGCAGGACCTCCTGGGCAGCCCAGTCCTCTGACTGGTTCTGGGGGAGAAAGCGGCTGGGCAGGGCAGGGGGCTGGGCGGTCTGGGGGGTGAGCTGCTCGGCCAGGAGGAGCCCGCCCCAGAAAGCGCCCCACACCAGCAGGGCCAGGCCGGCCAGACAGCCGAAGGTGATCAGCACCCCCTGGAACATCCGCCCGCCCCGGTGGCGGGGCCGCCGGGGCGGGTACAGGGACACGGGCAGAGGGTTGGAGCCGGCCTGGCCGGGCCAGCGGTGGGAGAGATGGTTGCGCATCACATACCTCCTGGATGGAGTGGGGTCAGAACCGGCCTGCCGGGCTGAGGGCCGTCAGGCCAAGGTGAGGGTGAAGGTGAACACGGTCCTGCCGTCCTGGCTGGCGCAGGTGATGCTCTCCTTGTGGCTGTTGAGAATGGTCTTGACGATATACAGCCCCAGGCCCACGCCGTCCCGGTCGGCGCTGCGGGAATGGTCGGTCTTGTGGAATCGGTCGAAGATCAGGGGCAGCTCTTCCGGGGAGATGGTCTGCCCCTCGTTGCCGATGGAAATCTGGGCCTTGGCCCCCTTGGCGGTGACCGAGATGGTCAGCGGCCCCCCTTCCGGGGAGAACTTGATGGCATTGTCCAGCAGGTTATAGCACACCTGAGTGATGGCGTCCTGATCCCCCCAGACTTGCACGGGGTCGTCGGGCAGCTGGGTGTCCACGTTCAAGTTCTTCCCGCTGATCTTGCTCTCTAGGCTGACCAGCACCCGCAGCAGCGTCTCGCTGATGTCAAACTGCTGCTGGGCAGCCCGTTCGTCAGACTGCAGTCGGGACAGGTCCAGCATGGAGCGCACCAGCCGGGACAGCCGCCTGGTCTCCGAGGAGATGACCTGCAGGTACTGCCGCTCCTTCTCCTGGGGGATGGTGCCATCCAGAATGCCGTCGGCAAAGCCGGCGATGGTGGTCATGGGGGTTTTCAGCTCGTGGGAGACGTTGGCGATGAACTCCGCCCGGCGCTGCTCGCTCTTGGCCAGGGAGTCGGCCATGGAGTTGAAGGACTCGGCCAGCTCCCCCACCTCATCCCGGCGGCGGCCCACGTCCACCCGCACGTTCAGCTCCCCGTGTCCAAACTGCCGGGCGGCGGCGGCGATCTCCTTCATGGGCTTGGACTGGCGCATACTGGTCACCGAGCTGATGATGGCCGCGATGAGGATGACCGCCGCGGCGGTGACCAGGAAGATGGAGGACAGGTCCTCCCACATGCTGCTGATCTCAGACGCCTCGCAGGACACCAGGATCATGCCCTGCAAGTTGTCCACGTATTGGATGGGCAGGCCCACCAGGTACCGGGGCCGCTCGTACAGCCCGCCCAGGGTGGTGGAGCCCACAAAGGAGTTGTCGGTGATGGCCGACACGACCTGCTCGGGCAGGGGCTTCCATTCCAGCGTGGTCAGCTCGTTCCTGCCGTCGGTGGCGTATACCACCACTCCCTCCACGCTGCCCAGCATGATGTGGGAGTCGGTGACCAGGGCCAGGTAGCGCAGCTGGTTTTGAAAGTCGGAATTCTGCCAGGAGGAGCCGGTGTTGCGCAGGAAGTAGTTGGAGGCGTAGCTGGCAATAATGCCGGCGTTGCGGCTCATGGAGTCCTGCTTATCCCGGATGGTGTACTGATAGCTGAGGGTGGCGAAGGAGGCGCCCAGCATCAGGAAGGACAGCAGGATCATGCCGGCCATGGTGGCAAACTGCCGGCCGTACATACTTTTCACGGGGTGTTCACCTCAAACTTGTAGCCCACGCCCCACACCGTCTTGAGCGACCACTGCGTGGACACCCCCTCCAGCTTTTCCCGCAGGCGCTTGATGTGCACGTCCACCGTGCGGCTGTCCCCGAAGTAGTCAAAGCCCCACACCTCGTCCAGCAGCTGGTTGCGGGTGAACACCCGGTTGGGGGAGGAGGCCAGGTGGAACAGCAGCTCCAGCTCTTTTGGGGGGGTGTCCACCCGTTTGCCGTCCACCAGCAGCTCGTATGAGTCCAGGTTGATGACCAGCTTGTCAAAGCTGAGCTTGCGCTCGGTCCCCAGATCCTCGCCGCCAAAGCGGCGCAGCACCGCATGGATGCGGGCCAGCACCTCCTTCATCTCAAAGGGCTTGGTGATGTAGTCGTCCGCCCCCATCTCCAGGCCGGACACCTTATCCTCCAGCTCCCCCTTGGCGGTGAGCATAATAATGGGCACCTTGGAGCTCTCCCGGATCTTCTTGCACACTGCCCAGCCGTCCATCCCAGGCAGCATGATGTCCAGCAGCACCAGGTCGGGCTGGAACTGGTGGAACACCTCCAGCCCAGCCAGCCCGTCCCCGGCCAGCTGGCACTCCATCTGTTCCTTCTCCAAATAGATGCGCAGCAGATCGGCGATATTCTTATCGTCCTCAACGACCAAAACTTTGGTGGACATAGGCGCGCCCCTTTCGCACACGGCATGGGAACCGGATCATATCGTGATAAGATTATAGCGCAATCTGCGGGATTTGTATAGACAAAGTGTGAATTGTGCGCCCTGGGTGGGGCGGCGTCACGGGATGTGGCTGTGATCCACCTGGATGACCGTGTGGCAGCGGGGTTCCCGGGCGCGGATCTGAGCGGTGAGGCGGGCCTTGATCTGCTCGTCGGACAGCTCCAGGTCGTAGGGGGCCACCACGTCGAAGATCAGGTTGGTGTGCAGCGGGCCCGTGGTGATGCGAAAGTCGTGGATGGTGAGGGTGGGGTGGAGCTGGGCGGCCAGCTGGGCGGTGAGCTGGCGCAGCCGGTCCACTTCCGGGTTGCCGATCTGGATGGGGTCGATGTGGATGACCGCCTCGATGCGGAACTTCCGGTTGAGCTCCCGCTCGATGTGGTCGATGACGTCGTGGATCTCCACCAGGTCGGCGTCGGCGGCCACCTCGGCGTGGACGCTCATCATCCGCCGGCCGGGGCCGTAGTCGTGGATGATCAGATCGTGGATACCCACCACCTGCCGGTGGCTGAGGATCACGTCCTGGATGGCCTGGACGGTCTCCGGCTCAGGGGCCTGGCCCAGCAGGGGGTTTAGGGTGTCCTTGGCCGCCCCAAAGCCGGACTTTAGGATGAACAGGGCCACCAGCAGGCCGATCCAGCCGTCCAGCGGCAGCCCGGTGAGCTGGGAGATGGCCAGCCCCGCCAGCACTGCGGCGGTGGCCACCGCGTCGGAGCGGGAGTCCACACAGGCGGCCCGCAGGGTCTGGGAGGTGATGCGCCGGCCCAGCGCCCCCTGGAACCAGCCCATTCCCAGCTTGACCAGGATGGACGCGGCCAGGATGCTGCCGGTGAGGGGGGTGAGCAGGGTGGGCTGGGGGTGGAAGATCTTTTGCAGGGAGCTCTGGCCCAGTTCCACCCCCACCAGCAGGATGAGCAGGGAGACGACCAGTCCGGCCAGGTACTCCGCCCGGCCGTGGCCGAAGGGATGGTCGGCGTCGGCCTTTTGCCCGGCCAGCCGGAAGCCCACCAGGGTGACCACCGAGGAGGCCGCATCGGACAGGTTGTTGAAGGCGTCGGCGGTGACCGAGATGGCCCCTGAGAGCAGCCCTGCGGCCAGCTTGCCCGCAAAGAGCAGCAGGTTGAGCCCCAGGCCCACCGCTCCAGCCACCACGCCGTAGCGCCGGCGCACGTCAGGGTCTTGGGTCTGGTCATAGTTGGGGATGAGCGCGCGCAGCAGGGCGTTGAGCATGGCGGAGACCTCCCGGGATGGAGTGGGGCGCGGGGTGTGGCGCCGATGGTACTAAGATATGCCGGCGGAGGGCAAGACAAAACCGCCCCGGGTTTGGGCCCGGGGCGTGGGGGACGGGCTCAGCGGCCGGGGGCGGGCAGCGTCAGGCGCATCTGGTGCCAGCGCGCGCCGCCCAGCTGGGAGGAGGAACGCCCCTCGTCGGCAAAGCCGAACCCGGCGTAGTAGCCGATCAGCTGGGGCTTGCAGGTGAGCACCAGGCCCCGCCGGCCTTGGGCGGCGGCGTCCGCGATGACCTGGCGCAGCAGCCGGCCAGCGCATCCCCGCCCCTGGAACTGGGGGGCGGTGCCCACGCCGAAGATCATTTGCCAGGCCCCGTTTTCCTGATGGACGGAGGGGTCGTGGTACATCCAATCATCCAGGCCAGGCTGCGCTGTGACGGGCCCGTTGACGTAGGACGCCAGGTGCGCTCCCGCCCACAGCAGCCAGAAGTGGCCGGGGTAGGCCAGCAGCCGGCCCCGGAGGGAGTCGGCCCCGGCGGCCTCGGCGGGGGGAAAGCACTGGGCCTCCAGCGCTGCCAGCGCGTCCAGGTCAGAGAGGGTGGCGCGTCGGATCTCCAAAGGGGAGCGCTCCTTTCAGGAATTGGGCCGGCAGGCGCGCAGCACGGACAGGGCAGGCACCGGCCGGGGCAGTTTCATGGAAAAGACCATCTGGGGATGGCGGGGCTGATCCAGGGGCAGACCCGCCTCGTCCGTCATGCCGGAGGCGGCCAGGGAGAAGGGGGCTACCCCAGGGCCCACCACCTCGATCTCGTCCCCGGCGGAAAATTTGTTGCGCAGGGACAGCCGGGCGTTGCCCGCCTCGTCGCAGGCGGTGACCACCGCCAGCACCTGCCAGTCCCGGAGGTAGCGAGCGCAGTCGGTCTGCTGGCCGGGCTGTCCGAAGTAGAAGCCGGTGGAGTAGGGCCGGTGGCTGACCTTGTCCACCTCGTCTCGCCAGGCCGCCTCCAGGGGCAGGTTCTGGGCGGCGGCGTCGATGGCGTGGCGATAGGCGGCGGTGACCATGCCGGTGTAGTAGGCGCTCTTGGCCCGGCCTTCGATCTTCAGGGAGTGCAGCCCGGCGGCCAGCAGCGCCGGGACATGGTCGATCATGCACAGGTCCCGGCTGTTGAGGATGAAGGTCTCCCCGTCCTCCTCCACGATGGGGAAGTATTCCCCAGGCCGCTTTTGTTCTACCAGGGCGTAAGAATAGCGGCAGGGCTGAGCGCAGGCGCCTCGGCCGGCGTCCCGCCCGGTCATGTAGTTGGACAGCAGGCACCGGCCGGAGTAGCTCATGCACATGGCCCCGTGGACAAAGGCCTCCACCTCCATCCCCCGGGGGGCCTTGGCGCAGATCTCCGCCACCTCCTCCAGAGACAGCTCCCGGGCCAGGATGGCCCGGCTGGCTCCCAGCTCGTGCCACACCCGGACCATCTCGTAGTTGGTGATCCCCGTCTGGGTGGACATATGCACCTGGACATGGGGGGCGTGGCGCTGGCACAGGCGCAGCACCTCCACGCCGGCGGCGATGACCGCGTCCACCCCGATGCCGTCCAGGTACTCCAGGTATTCCGGCAGCTGGGCCACCTCATCGTTGCGGGCCAGGGTGTTGCAGGTCACATGAACTCGCTTGCCCTGCCCATGGGCCAGCTCCACCGCCTGGGCCAGCTCTGAGCGGTCAAAGTTGCCCGCGAAGGCCCGCATCCCAAAGGTGTTGCCCGCCAGGTAGACCGCGTCCGCCCCATAGGCCAGGGCCATGCGCAGCCGCTCCATGTCCCCGGCGGGGGAGAGCAGCTCGGGCTTATCCATTGGAGGCGTACCGAGCCGTCTTGGCCTGGTGCTCGGCGTAGGTGCGGCTGAAGTCGTGCCGGTTGGTCTCGGGGTCGAGCACATAGTAGTAATAGCTGGTGTTGTTGGGGTTCATGGCGGCATAGAGCGACTCCATGCCCGGGTTGGAGATAGGGCCGGCAGGCAGCCCTTGATGGAGGTAGGTGTTGTAGGGGGAGTCGATCTCCCGGTCGGCCTCAGTGGGCACCTGGCCGCCGTTGATATACACCAGGGTGGCGTCGATTTGCAGATAGCCCGCGGTCTCCGCGGCGGTGTTCTCCAAGCGGTTATAGATGACCGAGGCAATGTCCCGGTAGTCCTCGCCGTCGGTCTCCTTCTCGATCATGGAGGCGATGGTGACGATGTCGTGCAGGGAGTACTCGCTCTCCTGGGTGAAGGTGGCCAGGTACTCCTCCATACGGTCATAGAAGTTCACCAGCATCTTGTTGATGGCGTACAGGGGGTCCTCCCCCAGGTAGAAGGTATAGGTGTCGGGGAAGAGATAGCCCTCCAGACGGTGGTAGTCCCCCAAGGGGATGCCGTCCAGGAAGTCAAAGTCATAGTCATGATTGGCCGCCGTCTCCTCCAGCTGGGACACGGTGGACACCCCCTGCTCGTCCAGCAGGGCAAAGATCTGGTCCAGGGTGTATCCCTCGGGGATGGTCAGGTCGATGGTCTGCCGGGTAGAGGAGGACGAGCTCATGTTGGTCACCAGGGCCCGGTAGTCCATCTGGGTGTTCAGCTCGTAGGTGCCCGCCACGATCTTCTCATCGGCGTTGGAGAACCAGGAGTAGAGCTGGAAGAGGAACTTGTACTCGATCAGCCCTTCCTGCTCCAGCTGATCCACGATCTGGCCCATATCCGCCCGGGTCACGGTGTAGGGATTGCCATTCTCGTCGGTGCGCTCGGAGTAGGTGATGGCCTCATCCGGGATGGTGATGATGACGGAGGTGTACTCCTTGTTCAGCGCCAGCAGGTCGTTGGCCCACACCCAGCCCAGGGTGGCCAGGACGGCGGACAGGCCGATGACGAACAGGGCGTACAGGGCCGCGCTGGCCCCCTTTGAGGGCCGGCCGCGGCTGGGATGGGCGGTGCGGGGACGGCGCTGGGGCTGCTGCCCAGAGGAAGGGCTGCGGTGTGCTTCTGCCATGGCGTTTCGCTCCTATCGTAAGTTCAGGGTGTGGGAGGGGGGAACCAATTCTGCGGCCTCCACATAGGATGACGCAGAAACGGAGAAACGGGTGCCGCCTCGGGCGCCGCTCCCCAGGGGGCGGAGTCCGAGCCGGTACCTGTGACCGGACATCAAATGTGAGGTGACAAAATCATGTGTGGTAACAATGGTTTCGGTGGCTGCTGGTGGATCATCATCCTGGTTCTCATTCTGTGCTGCTGCTGCGGCAACGGCTTCGGCAGCGGCTGTGGCTGCGGCAACAGCTGCGGCTGCAACGACGGCTGCTGCTAAGCGGCGCCAGGCGGTGACCCCCGCGGGGGGGGGGACATCGGGACGGAGGGGCAGCTGCCCCTCCGTCTTCCTGCCCTGGGATGGGACAGGCCCACTCAGCCGGGATATGCGATCCCGGCGCGCACCTGATCGGCGGCCTGGGCCCCTGCCAGCGCCTCCACCAGCGCCAGGCCGAAGTCGAAGGCGGAGCCGGGAGCCCGCCCGGTGATAAACCTGCCGTCCCGCACGGTGGAGCGGTGGGGGCAGGGGGTGGAGCCATGGGCGGACAGATCTCCCTCCATGCCGGGGTAGCAGACCGCCTGCCGTCCAGACAGCAGGCCCAGCCGACCAAGCAGGGCGGGGGCGGCGCAGATGGCGGCCAGCCACAGCGACTCATCCTGGGCGGCCTGGCGGGCCAGGGCAAGGGCAGCGGGGCTGCTCTCCAGCCGCTCCACCCCGGGCCCGCCGGGCAGCACCACCATGTCGCCGGGGCGCAGGGTCACCTGGCTGGCCACTGTGTCCGCCGCCACCAGGATGGCGTGGGAGCCGGCCACCTGACTGCCCTCCACTCCGGTCAGGGCCACGGGGACGCCTGCCCGGCGCAGCAGGTCGGCGGGGACCAGGGCCTCCGCCTCCTCAAAGCCGGGGGCCAGCAGAATGTATACCATATCAAAACCGCCTTTCCGGTCAGGGGTGCTCATAGGTGGGCGAGGATCTCCCGGTGGATGTCCTCGGGCGGACGCAGCCGGCCACTGTCATCGGCACACGGGATGCGCTGCCAGCCGAAGAAGCCTGCGGCCTGGGCCGCGGCCTGGCGGCAGGCGGCCAGGTAGTCCGGATCCACCTCATGGATGTCGCCGGTGGTGTGGGTATCTCGCTCCCGCCGGCGTAAATTGGCGGCCGCCAGGGAGGTGGGCATATCCAGCCACAATACCAGGTCGGGCCGGGGCAGCCCCAGCGCGCCGTACTCAAACTCAGACAGCCAGCGGAAGAAGGCCTCCCGCTCTGGGGGGGAGAGCTTAGCCGACTGGTGCACGGCGTTGGAGGTGGTGTACCGGTCCAGCAGCATCAGCCCCCCCTGCCGGTAGTACTCCCCCCAGAAGCGCTGGTATCCGGCGTAGCGGTCCACGGCGAAGAAGGTGGAGGCGGCGTAGGGGTTGACGTCGGAGGGGCGGGAGCCGAATTGGCCGCCCAGATACATGCGCACCAGGGCGGAGGATTCCTCCTGATACTGGGGGTAGACAAAGGTGCGAAAATCCCGGCCCGCCCGCTCCAGCGCCTGGCGGGCCAGGGCAAACTGGGTGGACTTGCCCGACCCGTCCGTCCCCTCAAAGACGATCAGCCTGCCAGCCATGGCCCACACCTCACTTTCCACGCAGCCGGGCGCCCAGCGCGCGGCCCAGGAACAGGGGCAGCTTGGCCACCCGCTTGAACCGGACGGGTTGTCGGATGGCCCGGTAGAGCCACTCCAGGCCCAACCGCTGCCAACCCTCCGGGGCCCGAGCCACCTGCCCGGAGAACACGTCCAGCGAGCCGCCCAGCCCCACCAGCAGCCGGGCTCCCGTCTGGCCGCCGTGGGCCGCGGCCCACTTCTCCTGCCTGGGCGCGCCCAGGCAGACGAACACCACGTCCGCCCGGGCCTCCCGGATGGCCTGAACCACTGGTTCGTCCTGCTGAAAGTAGCCGTCGTGGGTCCCGCACAGGTTCAGGCCGGGGTATTGGGCTTGCAGGCGCTGGGCGGCCAGCTGGGCCACACCCGGCTTGGCCCCCAGCAGGAACAGCCGCCCCCCGGTCTGGGCCAGCCGGGCCATGAGCGCGCCGGCAAAGTCCACCCCGGGCACCCGCCCTGGCAGGGGCCGGCCCAGGATCCGGGCGGCATAGACCACCCCCACCCCGTCTGGGAGCACCAGGTCAGCCCCGGCGATCAGGGCGGCGAACTCCGGGTCGGACTTGGCCTGCTGTACGATTTCGGCGTTGGGGGTGACCACCAGGTGGGGGCCATCCTGCTCCAGCAGGGCCATGGCCCGGTCCACCGCCTGGTCCAGGGTTACCTGGTCAAAGCCAACGCCCAAAACATCTGTGCGCACCGCGCTTCCTCCTTAGAAAATCACCCTCGCAGCTGCCCGACAGTATAGCATATCCGGCAGAAAAAGTCCATGCCTGGGCAGGGGTCCTCCTCTGCCTGCCCGGCGACAGGGCTGGGCAGGTCATGGGGCGGGCTTGAAGCTGTCCTTCAGGCTCACCGCCCGGTTGAACACCAGATGGCCGGGGACGCAGTCTCTGCGGTCGGCGCAGAAGTAGCCCTGGCGCAGGAACTGGAAGCGCTCCTCGCTGCCGGCGTGGGCCAGGCTGGCCTCCACCTTGGCTCCGGACAGCACCTCCAGGGAGTGGGGATTCAGGCAGGACAGGAAGTCCTTGTCCGCCCCATCCGGGTCGGGGTCGGAGAACAGGTTGTCGTACAGCCGCACCTCCGCATCCAGGGCGGTGGCCGCGTCCACCCAGTGGAGGGTGGCCCCCTTCACCTTCCGCCCATCGGCGGGATCCCCCCCCTTGGAGTCCGGGTCGTACTCGGCCAGGATCTCGGCCACGCTGCCGTCCTCGGCCTGCCGGTAGCCCACGCATTTGATCAGGTAGGCCCCCTTCAGCCGGCACTCCGGCCCGTCCGGATACAGCCGCTTGTACTTGGGCACGGGCTGGGGCAAAAAGTCCTCCGCCTCCACATACAGGTGCCGGGAAAAGGTGAGCGGGCGAGTTCCGTCCTGGGGACGGTTGGGGTTGTGCTCCACCTCGAAGCATTCGCTCTGCCCCTCCGGATAATTGACGATGGTCAGCCGGACGGGGCGCAGCACCGCCATCACCCGGCGGGCCGATTCGTTCAGGTCTTCCCGCAGACAGTGCTCCAGAAAGGCGTATTCAATGGTGTTCTCCGACTTGCTCACCCCCACCCGCTCACAGAAGCTGCGGATGGAGCGGGGGGTATATCCCCGGCGGCGCATCCCGCACAGGGTGGGCATCCGGGGATCGTCCCAGCCGGACACCAGCCCCTGCTCCACCAGCTGGCGCAGCTTGCGCTTGCTCATCACCGTGTGGTCGATGCCCAGCCGGGAGAACTCGATCTGCCGGGGCCTATGGTAGGGGATGGACAGGTTGCTCACCACCCAGTCGTACAGGGGGCGGTGGTCCTGGAACTCCAAGGAGCACAGGGAGTGGGTGATCCCCTCCAGCGCGTCCTCAATGGGGTGGGCGAAGTCGTACATGGGATAGATGCACCACCGGTCCCCCTGGCGGTGGTGGTGGGCGAAGTGGATGCGGTAGAGCACCGGGTCGCGCAGGTTGAAGTTACCGCTGGCCAGGTCGATCTTGGCTCGCAGGGTCATAGAGCCCTCGGGGAACTCTCCGGCCCGCATCCGGGCGAACAGATCCAGGGACTCCTCCGCCGGCCGGTCCCGCCAGGGGGAGACGGCGGGCACGCCGATGGAGCCCCGGTTCTGCTTGAACTCCTCAGGGGAGAGCTGGCAGACGTAGGCCAGCCCTTTCCGGATCAGTTCCTGGGCGAACCCGTACATCTGCTCAAAGTAGTCCGAGGCGTAGAACAGCCGGTCGCCCCAGTCAAAGCCCAGCCAGCGGATGTCCTCCTGGATGGCCTGCACGTACTCCTGATCCTCCTTGGCGGGGTTGGTGTCATCCATGCGCAGATTGCAAAGCCCCCCGTACTTCTCCGCGGTGCCAAAGTCGATGACCAGGGCCTTGCAGTGGCCGATGTGGAGGTAGCCGTTGGGCTCGGGGGGGAAGCGGGTATGGACGGCAACGCCATGGTAGGCCCCGCCGGGGGCGAGGTCCTGGTCAATCAGTTCGTGGATGAAGTTCTGGCCCGTGGACGGGCTGTGGGCTTCCGCCATGTGTGTCACTCCTTGGTAAAACGGGTGGGATCGGGCGTGTTTTCAACATTATAACGGCATCGGCCCGGAAAAGCAACCATGATTCTCCCCGACCCGCCGGGGCCGTCTGGGACGGGATGGAGTCAAATAGGAGCAAAAAATGATAAAAAATTAACGAAATGGGGTTCGTGATTGACAAAAGAAGGGTGGTGTGCTATCATTTCGGAATGTGAAGGAAACGCTTTTCGCAATGGGAAAACCCTCTCTCATGAAACCTGGATAGGGGAGTATGCATCGCGTCGGGTTCCCGGCGCGAGACGGGTCCGTCAGGACGTCCCCGGGGCAGCCCCGGGGATCGGGCCCGTCTGAAACGCAGAGACCTGTTCGGCAGCGCTGCCACACCGTGTATGCGCCCTGCTGAGCGGGGATACTTTGCAAGAAGACGGATCCTGCCGCGCCGGGCTCTCCCCGGGCGAAACTTCTCATGGAGATAGGAGACCTTGCATGAAATCATGGTACACGCTTTCGGAAGAGGAAGTCCTGAGCCAGCTGGGGACCGACCGGGCCGCCGGTCTGTCCCAATCGGAGAGCGCCCAGCGGCTGGAGCGATACGGCCCCAATGAGCTGGAGGGGCACAAGAAGGAGAGTATGCTCAAGCGGGTGTTGGATCAATTGAAGGATCCGATGATCATCGTGCTGATCATTGCCGCGGTGCTGTCCTATGTCTCCAGCGGGTTTACCGACTGGGTGGACTCGGTGATCATCCTGCTCATTGTGGTGGTCAACGCGGTCATTTCCATCTCCCAGGAGGACAACGCCAACAAGGCGCTGGAGGCGCTGCAAAAGATGTCCGCCCCCCTGGCAAAGGTCATTCGGGACGGGCAGATCGTCCGGTTGGAGACCAGCAAGCTGGTGCCCGGCGACCTCATCGTGCTGGAGGCGGGCGACCTGGTGCCCGCTGACGCGCGCATCCTGGAGTGCGCCAACCTGAAGGCGGACGAGTCGGCCATGACCGGCGAATCCGTACCGGTGAGCAAGCAGGTCATCTCCTCCCTGCCAGAGCAGACTGCCCTGGGCGACCGGAAGAACATGGTCATCTCCTCCACCGTCATCACCAACGGCCGGGCCACCTGCGTGATCACCGGCACGGGGATGGACACCGAGGTGGGCCGCATCGCCCAGATGCTCACCACCAAGGACGACAACCAGACCCCCCTGCAAAAGAAGATGGCGGAGATCTCCAAGGTGCTGTCCGTCATCTGTCTGGGCGTGTGCGTGGTCATGTTCGGCGTGGGTCTGCTGCGGGGCATGGAGCTGCTGGGGATCTTCATGATCGCCGTCTCCCTGGCGGTGGCCGCCATCCCCGAGGGACTGGCCGCTGTGGTCACCATCGTGCTGGCCCTGGGGGTGCAGCGCATGGCCCGGCGCAACGCCATCGTCAAGAAGCTGCCCGCGGTGGAGACGTTGGGCTGCGCGTCGGTGATCTGCTCGGACAAGACGGGCACCCTGACCATGAACAAGATGACTGTGGTAGAGGTGTGGACCGCCGGGGAGAACGACCGGGCCCTGGCGCTGACCATCGGGGCGCTGTGCAACGACACGGTGCTCACCTATGGGGAGGACGGTGCGCCCAAGACCGCCGGCGACCCCACCGAGACCGCCTTCGTGGATCTAGCGGTCCAGGAGGGGCTGGACAAGAACGAGCTGGAAAAGGCCATGCCCCGGGCGGCGGAGCTCCCCTTTGATTCCGAGCGCAAGCTGATGAGCACCATCCACCCCTTTGAGGGCAAGTACCGGGTGATGGTCAAGGGCGCCCCCGACGTGCTGCTGGGCCGGTGCGTGGCCGACAAGGCCACCGTGGACGCGGCCACTGAGCAGAATGCGCAGATGGCCTCCCGGGCCCTGCGGGTGCTGGGGGTGGCCTATAAGGACGTTGACGCCATCCCCCAGGGGGAGTTGACCAGCCAGGAGTTGGAGGCCGGCCTGACCTTTGTGGGGCTGGTGGGGATGATCGATCCCCCCCGGATGGAGGTCAAGCAGGCGGTGGCCGAGTGTTACAGCGCGGGCATCCGCCCGGTGATGATCACTGGCGACCACAAGCTCACCGCCGTGGCCATCGCCAAGGAGCTGGACATCTTCCGGGATGGAGACCAGGCCCTCACCGGCGAGGATCTGGACGCCATGGACCAGGCCACCCTGGAGCAGCATGTGGAGCAGTACGCGGTGTACGCCCGGGTCTCCCCCGAGCACAAGATGCGCATCATCCAGGCCTGGCAGAAGCGGGGCATGGTGGTGGCCATGACCGGTGACGGGGTGAACGACGCCCCCGCCCTGAAGGTGGCCGACATCGGCTGCGCCATGGGCATCACCGGCACCGACGTGGCCAAGGGTGCGGCGGACATGATCCTCACCGACGACAACTTCGCCACCATCGTCCACGCCGTGGAGCAGGGCCGGGGCATCTATGCCAACATCAAAAAATCCATCCAGTATCTGCTCTCCTGTAACATCGGCGAGATCATTACCATCTTCGTGGCCACGGCCTTGGGCTTCCCGCAGATGCCCTTGGTGGCCATCCAGCTGCTGTGGCTCAACCTGGTCACCGACTCCCTGCCCGCCCTGGCCCTGGGCATGGAACCGGTGGAGGCGGGCGTGATGCGGCAAAAGCCCCGGGATCCCAAGGCCAGCCTGTTTGCCAACGGCTTTGCGGTGAGCATGGTGCTCTACGGCGTGCTGGTGGGGGTCATCACCCTGACGGCCTACGCGCTGGGCGAGTATGTGCTCTCCGGCCCCAATGCCGACGCCAGCGCCAACACCATGGCCTTTGCCACACTGGTGTTCTGCGAGCTGACCCGGGCGTTTGCCGTGCGCAGTGAGCGGCTGAGCATTTTCCAGATCGGCCTGTTCACCAACAAGACCATGAACAAGGCCTTCCTGGTGGGGCTGGTTCTGCAGCTGTGCGTGCTGCTCATCCCACCCTTCCAGTCGATCTTTGAGATCACCAGCCTGAGCGCCGCCCAGTGGGGCACGGTCATCGGGCTGGGGCTGCTCCCGCTGATCATCAGCGAGATTGTCAAGCTTGTGGGCCGTGTCCGGGAGCGGGCGGCCTGAGGGCGCAGCGCCCCATCTTTCTTTGTGGGAATATTGTGCATCCGCACAGTTTACTCAAATATTTAAAGTCATGAGGAGGACATGAGAGATGAGAGACGTATACGTCGTAAACTGCTGCCGGACGGCGGTGGGGTCCTTTGGCGGGTCGCTGAAGGACGTGCCCGCGGTTGAGCTGGGAGCCGTTGTGGTGAAGGAGGCGCTGAAGCGGGCCGGAGTCAAGCCGGAGACGGTGGACGAGGTCATCTTTGGCGGCGTGCTCACGGCCGGCCTGGGCCAGAACGTGGCCCGGCAGGTGGGGGTGAAGGCTGGGATCCCGTATAGCGTGCCCGCCTTCACGGTGAACATGGTGTGCGGCTCCGGCATGAAGACGGTGATGGAGGCGGCCCGGGCCATTGTGGCCGGGGACGCGGAGATCGTGGTGGCCGGGGGGACGGAGAATATGTCCCAGGCCCCCTTCACCCTGCCCGACGAGCGCTGGGGCGCCCGGATGGGGGATAAGAAGGTGGTGGACACCATGATCAAGGACGGATTGTGGGACGCCTATAACAACTACCACATGGGCACCACCGCGGAGAACATCAACGACGTGTGGGGCATTACCCGGGAGGAGCAGGATGCCTTCGCAGCATCCAGCCAGCAGAAGGCGGAGGCTGCCCAGAAGGCAGGCCGTTTTGAGGCGGAGATCGTCCCGGTGATGATCAAGAAGAAGAAGGAAATGGTGGAGTTCAAGGTGGACGAGTATCCCAAGCCCGGCGTGACCGCCGACGGGATCGGCAAGCTGAAGTGCGCGTTCCCCGTGGGCCCCGAGGGGATTGAGGATGAGATCGTCCATACCTTTGAGCCCACCCAGGTGCACCAGGCTGACGCCAAGAAGCACGTGCAGCGGGTGACGGCGGCCAACGCCTCCGGCCTGAACGACGGGGCGGCGGCGCTGATCGTGGCCAGCGGCGAGGCGGTGGCCAAGTACGGGCTCAAGCCCATGGCCAAGCTGGTGGGCTGGGGCCAGGGCGGCGTGGACCCGAAGATCATGGGTGTGGGCCCGGTGCCCGCCTCCCGCCAGGCGCTGGCCAAGGCGGGGCTGAGCATGGGCGACATCGACCTGGTGGAGGCCAATGAGGCCTTTGCCGCCCAGTCCATCGCCGTGGGGCGCGAGCTGGGCTTCGACATGAGCAAGGTGAACGTCAACGGCGGGGCCATCTCCATCGGCCACCCCATCGGCTGCTCCGGGGCGCGGATCATCGTGACCCTGCTGCACGAGATGCAGAAGCGGCCGGAGGCCAAGCGTGGTCTGGGCACCCTGTGTATCGGCGGCGGCATGGGTGTGGCCACCATCTTTGAGAAGTGCTAAAGCCCTCGGCGCCCCCGCTTTAGGCGGGGGCTGTGGAGAGAACGAAACGGCCGCCTAAGATCGCGCAAACCGGAAGGGCGGCATGAAAACTTGCCCTGCGGGCGGCCCCATCCGGCCGCCGCGTGGCAGAGCGCGTCCATGATGTTGGGTAGCAAGGGGAGGGCGGGCCCTGAGTTTGGAACCGCCCTCCCTTGCTCTATAAAAAGTTCTAAAAACCATTTTTGAGGAGGCCAAAAAAATGCCTAAATTCGTAAGCATGGAAGAGGCGGCAAAGCTGATCCCCAGCGGAGCCACCGTCATGGTCGGTGGTTTCATGGGCTGCGGCAGCGCCCACCGGTTCCTCACCACACTGAGCCAGAGCGGCGTCAAGGATCTGACCGTCATCTGTAACGACGGTTCTAAGCCCGGCGGCCCGCTGGGTGAGGAATACTACGGGGTGGCCAAGCTGATCCACAACCGGCAGGTGAAGCGGCTGATCACCAGCCATGTGGGCCTGAACCCGGAAGTGGCCCAGCAGAACATGCAGGAGGGCACCCTGGAGGTGACGCTGGTGCCCCAGGGCTCTCTGGCCGAGATGATCCGGGCCGGCGGCGCCGGCCTGGGCGGCATACTTACCCCCACCGGCGTGGGCACCGTGGTGGAGGAGAGCCCCCTCTGCCTGGGCAAGCAGACCATCAACGGCAGGGACTACCTGCTCATGGCGCCCCTCCACGCCGACTTTGCCATCATTGCCGGCTACAAGATCGACCGGGAGGGCAATGTGTGGTACAAAGGCACTACCATCAATCACAACCTGGTTATGGCTACCGCCGCTGACACTGTCATTGCCGAGGCCGAGCAGGTTGTGGAGGTGGGGACCATCGCCCCGGAGGACGTGCGCACTGCTGGTGTGTTTGTGGATTATGTGGTTGAGGGAGGTCTTTATTAATGGAAAAGTCTCAGATCAAAGGGTTCATTGCCGCCCGTGTGGCCAAAGAGCTGAAGGACGGCGACGTGGTTAACCTGGGCATCGGCGTGCCCACCCTGGTTCCCAACTACCTGCCCCAGGACGTCCATGTGACCCTGCAGGCGGAGATCGGCACCGTGGGGTCTGCCTCCGCCGGGGACAACCCCGATCCCATCCATGTGGTGGACGCGGGCGGCGCTCCCTCCGGGGTGCGCCCGGGCGGCTGCTTCATTGACTCGGCCACCTCCTTCACCCTGATCCGGGGCGGCCATGTGGACGCCACCGTGCTGGGCGGCCTGGAAGTGGATGAGGAGGGCTCTTTGGCCAACTGGCTCATCCCCGGCAAGAAGATGCCCGGCATGGGCGGGGCCATGGACCTGCTGGTGGGCGCAAAGACGGTCATCGTGGCCATGGAGCACACCGCCGGCGGCAATCCGAAGATCCTCAAGAAGTGCCGCCTGCCCTACACCGCGGTCAAGTGCGTGGACAAGATCATCACCGAGATGGCCGTGATCGAGGTCACCGACAAGGGGTTGGTGCTGACCGAGTACAACCCCGAGTTCACCGTGGAGCAGATCCAGGCGGCCACCGAGGCCACGCTGACCATCAGCCCCAATCTGAAGAGCATGGTGTAAGCTGGCCCCGGTTTCACAACGGGGAACGGTTAGGCAAGGGGGTTGGGCCTGCGGGCCCAACCCCCTTACTTTTTTGCGTCAGGCCGGGACCGGGATGGCCAGGCAGGGGGCGAGCCCCCGTCGGAGGATGAGACCGGGCTATGAAATTTGGGAACGCTGTGGTATAATCTCGGGCAGATCACCAGGCCCGCCCCGGCTGGGGCAGGCCGTCTGGAGGAGGCGCACACATGGAACCCATCGCCCATATGCAATCTGACTTTCCATCCAAGTTCGGCATCCCTCGCCAGGCAGGGCTGGTGTGGGCGCTGCGGGGCAGCGTCATCTTTGCCCCCGCCTACCGCAATCCAGAGGCTTTGCGGGGCGTCGAGGGCTTTTCCCACCTGTGGCTGCTGTGGGAGTTCTCCCAGAGCAGGCGGGCGGATTGGTCGCCCACGGTGCGCCCGCCCCGGCTGGGAGGCAACGCCCGCATGGGGGTGTTCGCCACCCGCTCTCCCTTCCGGCCAAACCCCATTGGCCTGTCCTGCGTCCGGCTGGAGCGGGTGGAGTGGGGCACGCCCCAGGGCCCCGTGCTCCATGTGGCTGGGGCCGACCTGATGGACGGCACGCCCATCTACGACATCAAGCCCTATCTGCCCTACGCCGACTGCCACCCGGAGGCCACCCAGGGCTTCCTCCCCCCGGAGGGACGGCCCCTGCTGCGGGTGGAGCTTCCCCCGGCGCTGCTGGCCCGGGTGCCCCAACAAGTGCGCCCCGCCCTGGAGGGAGTGCTGGCCCAGGATCCTCGCCCGGCCTATCAGGACGACCCGGAGCGGGTGTACGGCTTCGGCTTTGCCGGGCTGGAGGTGCGCTTCACCGTCCGGGCTGGGGTGCTCCGGGTGGAGGACATCCAGCCGGCCTGACGCCAGCAGCCATACGGCTGTGGGCCGAAAGGCTCCGCTGGGGAAGCCCGTTCGCACCCTCCCACCCCCCGACCGCCGCCCCTTTGGGGGCGGCGGCCGGTTTTGCTTTCTAGGGAAGGCCGGTTCTGTTCCAGGGAAGGGGCGCATATGTCTAAAAGCAGGACAAGACCGCCCGCCGCAGCGGGGGCAGGGGAAGGAGGCGTGATGCCCTTGGAGCTGGCCCAGCAATGGAAGCATACCCGCAGAGCCTTTGCCGTGGGGATGGCCATGGGGGTGGTACTGTTTCTGCTCCCGCTGATGGTGCTGGGGGTGGAGGAAGAGGTGACGGTGCTGCCCTCCCAGCCCACGCCGGTGCCATCTCTCTCGTCTGCCCCGGCTTGGGAAGAGGGGGAGACCCTGCGGGTGCTGCAAGAGGATGGAACGGTGGAGGAGATGGCCCTGTCCGACTATCTATGGCGGGTGGTGGCCGCCGAGATGCCCGCCTCCTTTGAGCCGGAGGCCCTGCGGGCCCAGGCGGTGTGCGCCCGGACCTACAGCCTGTGGAAGATGACCGCGGGCAGCCATGCCCAGGAGGGGGCGGATTTGTGCACCGACTCGGGCTGCTGCCAAGCGTACATTGAGCCGGAGCGGGCCCAGGAGAACTGGGGGGGCCAGGCTCAGGCCTACACCGAGAAGATCGCCGGGGCAGTGGCGGACACCGCCGACCAGGTGCTCACCTATGAGGGCAGCCCCATCCAGGCGGTGTTCTTCTCCTCCTCCACCGCTTCCACCGAGGACGCCGCCCAGGTCTGGGGCAACAGCCTGCCCTACCTGGTACCCGTGTCCAGCCCCGAGGGGGAGGAGGTGCCCAACTACCACTCCACCGTGACCATGAGCACCCAGCAGCTGCGGGACACGGTGCTGGCCAGCTATCCGGAGGCGGACCTGTCCGGGGCGGCGTCGGAGTGGATCACGCAAGTGAGCTATAACGCCTCCGGCCGGGTAGCCAGCCTGGAGGTCGGGGGGGTGAGCATGAGCGGCGGGGCAGCCCGGAACCTGTTCGGCCTGCGCTCGTCTTGTTTCCAGGTGGAGCAGGAGGGGGAGAACTTCACCTTTTCCGTCACCGGGTACGGCCATGGGGTGGGCATGAGCCAGTACGGGGCCAACGCTATGGCCAAGCAGGGCAGCGACTGGCGGGAGATCGTGACCCACTACTACACCGGAGTGTCCATTGAGACCTGGGGCCAGGGATGAGGTATAAGGACTGGAATATTTGTCCAGACTGGTCATAGAGTGCAGTAGGAAGCTGTTGGGAAGCCCTTTGGGAGCGGTTTGGAAAGGAAGTGTGCGATCATGGCCGAAGCGGTGAAGTTCAGACGCCGTCGCCTGCTCACCCCGGAGCAGGAGCAGAGGCAGCAGTTGCTGGAGGAAATGGCCCAGACCCGGTTGAGCCTCAATCAGGCCTATGCCGACTTCAACGCCCAGAGCGACCCAGACCTGGTGGACGCCTGCGTGTTCACCATCAACGCCCTGCGCAGCCGGCACTCCTACCTGGTGCGGCAGATCAAGCTGCTGGAGACCGGGAAAGGGGATGTGGGTTGAGCGGCTGGGTCTGGGCCGGGGTGGCTGCCGCCCTGGTGACGCTGGTACTGGCCCGGCGGCCGCTGGCCGCCTTGGGCCGGCTGCTGGGCCGGTCAGGCATGGGGCTGGCCTTTCTGTGGGCGTTCCAGTCCCTGGGGGGCTGGCTGGGGACGCAACTTGGGGTGAACCTGTTCAATGCGCTGGTGCTGGGGCTACTGGGGCTGCCCGGATTTGCCCTGCTGCTGATGACGCAGTGGCTGGTAAGATGAAAATTTTGCCTTTTCTATGGGATTAGGGGTGGAAACTGGGACGCGGCTGTGTTATCATGGGGCAGAAAGGTGGAAAAGATAGACCTGGATGCTGCGCCGGCCCGGACTGGGCTGGTTCCCCATGTGAGAATCTGAAACAGCCGGACGGTGTATGGGATGACAGGAAGATACGCAAAAGGATACCGCTCCCACCGGGGCCGCCGGCGGGGCAGCCCGGTGCTGAAGGCCATTGTGGTGGTGCTGCTGCTCCTGCTGGTGGCGTCTGTCCTGTTTGTGGTGGTGCTGGGACGGTATGTGGAGTACACGGACGCTGGGGTGCGGCTGAACCTGCCCTGGATGCAGGAGCCGGAGCCGGGTGGACCGGTGGTCACGGATCCGGTGGTGGTTCTCACCCAGACGCCCCCGCCCAGCCAGCCTGCGCCCGCCCAAGAGCAGGTTGGCGCGGTGGAGCTCACCCCCCGGCAGCTGGCCGACGGCACAGCGGCCCAGGCGGTGGCCCAGGCGGGCGGAAACGCGCTGGTGGTGGAGATGAAGGGACTCAGCGGCGCGCTGGCCTGGGTTTCCCAGTCGGATCGGGCGGCTGAGCTGGGGGTCAACGCCCAGGACGGGCAGGTGGCCCAGGCGGTGGCCGACCTGGCCCAGGCGGGGGAGATCCATCTGGTGGCCCGGGTCTCCTGCTTCCGGGACCAGGCCCTGGCCAGCGCCGGGGTGGGCGGCCCGCTGATGACCCGGGGGGGCAACATCTGGTATGACTCCGCGGGCTACCGGTGGGTCAGCCCCGCCTCCGAGCAGGTACGGGAGTACCTGACTGAGCTGTGCGTGGAGCTGGCCCAGATGGGCTTTGATGAGATCCTGCTGGAAGCCGCCGGCTTCCCCGGCCTGGGGGAGACCCATGTGCTGGCCACCTCGGAGAACCGCCCGGAGGACCGCTCCGCGCCGGTGGAGGGCTTTTTGGAGCAGCTGACCCAGGCCCTGTCCGGCACTGGGGCAACCCTGTCCATCCTGGCTGGGGAGGAGACGGTGCTGGGGAGGGAGACCCTCACGGGGCTCACCCCGGAGCTGCTGGCTGAGTACGCTGGCCGGGTGTGGGCCGTCCTGCCGGTGCAGGGGGAGGAGGCTTACGTCCAGGTCCTGGAGCAGGCTGGCATGGAGGAGGCCCGGCAGCGGCTGGTCAGCCTGGGCGGGGCGCGGCCGGACGGGAGCTGGACCACCCTGGACGAGCTGGGTGGGTCGGAGACATAAGTGGAGTTGGACGGATCCTCCGGAGCGGTTGGCTCCGGAGGATCGCGCGCATTGGGGCCCTTTTTCCCAGGGGATGAGGGCCGGCGGGGCGAAGATTGCGGGAAAAGAGCGCTGAAAAAAGATTGCATTTCCCGACGAGATGTAGTACAATTTTTTATCATCAGGATGGGGAAAACTTGACGATTTTTGGGGAAAAGAGGTGAAAAAATGTCCTTGGACGCCGTTCGGATGGTGGCCCGGAGCGAGCAGGAGGCCCAGGAGTGGAAAACGGTGGCGGCGGCCCAGGCCAAGCGGATCTTGGCAGATGCTCAGCAGGAGGGCCAGCGCCGGGTGGATCAGGCCCGTTCCCGGGCGGAGGAGCAGGTCGCTGATCTGTTGGTTCAGGTGGAGACGGAAGCCGCGGCCCGGGCTGAGGCCGCCCGGGCGGCCAACCGGGAGGAATGCCAGCGACTGCGCCGGGAGGCGGAGGGGCGGTTGGCGCAAGCGGCCGGCCTGATTGTGGAAAGGATAGGGGAAATCTGATGGCGATTGTCAGGATGAAACGGTTGGGGCTGCTGGGGATGCGGCCAGACCGGGACCGGCTGCTGAACGCTTTGCAGCGGCTGGGGTGCGCCCAGGTGGCCGAGCCTGACGTGGACCCGGAGGACGAGCTGTGGGCCGCCCTGGCCAAGCCGGACGGGCAAGCGCTGGACCGGGCCAGGCAGGAGGATGACCTGCTGCGGCGGGCCCTGGCGGTGCTGAAGCGGTACGACCGGCCCAAGGGCGGGGCGCTCACCCCCCGCCCGGCCATCAGCGCCGACCAGCTCTTTGACCCGGGGGCCTATGCCGATGGGCTGGCCTGCGCCCATCGGATCGTGGAGCAGGAGCGGGCGCTGGCCGTGCTGGGTGCGGAGCAGGCCAAGCTGCGGGCTCAAAGGCTGGCCCTGAAGCCCTGGCTTCCCCTGGAAGTCCCTCTGGAGCTGGAGGGGGACGGGGTTGTGAGCTGGGTCTTTGGTACCGCCCCTGCCGGGGTGGAGCCGGCTGAGCTGGAGGGGGCGTTGACGGCGGCGTCCGAGCTGAGCTTCCTGTTCCCCGCCGGTAGCGACCGGGAGCTGCGCTACTACCTGCTGCTGTGCCACGCCAGCGTGGAGGGCCCCTGCCTGGAGGCGCTGGGGGCGTTGGGGTTTTCCCGGGCCAGCCTGCGGGGCTGGACGGGGAGCGCGGCGGACAACGACCGGGCGCTGGCCGACCAGCTGGCCGGCCTGGAGGAACAGGCCCGGCAGGCGCGCCAGGCGCTAGTGGAGCTGGCGGCCCAGCGGCCGGCCCTCCAGCGCTGCGCTGACCGGTGCGCCCAGGAGATCGCCCGGGAGCAGGCCAAGGCCCAGGGGCTGGAGCTGGCCGACGTGTTTTTGCTGGAGGGCTGGGTGCCCGCCCGGGACGTGCCCCGGCTGGAGCGGCTGCTGGAGGGGTATGACTGTGCCTACGCCCTGGTCGACCCGGCCCCGGAGCAGTATCCCAAGGTGCCGGTGCGGCTGCGCAACGGCCCGCTCACCCGGTGCATGAACATGGTGACCAATATGTATGCCCTGCCGGTCTACGGCTCAGTGGATCCAAATCCCCTGATGGCCCCCTTCTTCATTCTGTTCTATGGGATCATGATGGCCGATATGGGCTATGGGCTGCTGATGGTCCTGGGCGGCATTTTCATCCTGGCCCGGCTGCGCCCTCGGGAGGGGATGCGCAACTTTGCCGAGCTGCTGCTACTGTGCGGGGTGAGCACCTTCGCCGTGGGGGCGCTCACCGGAGGCTTCTTCGGCGACTTCCTGCCCCGGCTGGCGGCCATCGTGAACCCGGATACCACCTTCACCGCCCTGCCCGCCCTGTTCACCCCCCTGGAGGATACCATGGCCATCCTGGTGGGTTCGCTGGTATTGGGTTTTGTCCAGATCATCACCGGCCAGGCGGTCAGCTTCGTCAAGAAGTTCCGGGACGGCCGCGGCGGGGACGCCATGCTGGATGAGCTGCCCTGGTGGGTGATCTACCTGGGCGTGGCGCTGTTGGTGCTGGGTTGGGGCAATGTGGGTGGCTATCCGGTGGTGCTGCTGGCGGGCATCGTGCTGATGGTCATCGGAGCCTCCCGCTCGGCCAAGGGCTTTGGCAAGGTGGGGGCGGTGATCGGCGCGGTGTACAATGGGGTGACGGGCATCTTTGGAGATGTGCTGTCCTATTCCCGGCTGATGGCTCTGATGCTGTCGGGTAGTATCATCGCCAGCGTGTTCAACACCCTGGGCGGCGTCACGGGCAATGTGGTGGCCTTTGTGATCATCGCCATGCTGGGCAACGCGCTGAACTTCGCGCTGAACCTGCTGGGCTGTTATGTCCACGACCTGCGCTTGCAGTGCCTGGAGTTTTTCAAGACCTTCTATCAGGACGGCGGAGCTCCCTTCCGCCCCCTGCGCATTGATACCAAATATGTAGACGTTGAGGAGGAAGATCGACATGTTGGCTGAATTCATCGAACTGTTTGGAGGGACCGCGTTGGCCTTTCTGGGCGCGGGGCTGGCCGTGGGGCTGTGCTGTGTGGGCTCCGCCCGGGGCACCGGCCTGGCCGGCGAGGCGGCCACGGGCCTGCTGTCCGAGGCCCCGGAGCACTTTTCCAAATGCCTGATCCTGCAGGTGATCCCCGGCACCCAGGGCCTGTACGGCCTGGTCATCTGGTTCTTCGTTCTGCTGGTCATGGGCGTGTTTGGCGGCGAGATGCAGCAGCTCACCGTCACCCAGGGGCTGGCTGTGCTGGTGTCCTGTCTGCCCATGGCCATCGGGGGCTATCGCTCGGCGGTCTACCAGGGGCGGGTGGCCGCCTCCTCCATCCAGATGGCTGCCAAGCAGCCTGACGACTGGTCCAAGGGCATTATCCTGTGCGTGGTGGTGGAGTTCTACGCCATCCTGTCCCTGCTGGCCTCCATCATCCTGCTGCTGAATGCCCTGTAAGGGGACGGAGTGTTGACTGGAAAGGCTGGGGAAGGGCATGAACGGAATCGAAAAGATCATCCAACGCATCCAGAGTGACGCCAAGGCGCAGGCCGACGAGATCGTCTGCCAGGCCAGGACCCAGGCCCAGGAGATCCTGGACAGCTGTGAGATGCAGGGGGACCGGCAGGCCCGGGCCATCCTGGAGCAAGGGCACCGCACCGCCCAGCAGCACCGGCAGCGCCTGGACAGTGCCTTGCAGATGGAATGCCGCAACCAGACGCTGCAAACCAAGCAGCAGATGATTGAGCAGGCCTTTCAGCTGGCGCTGGAAAAGCTGAGGTCGCTGCCCCGAGACGAATACGTAGCCCTGTTGGCTAAGCTGGCGGCGGGGGCGTCCTCCACTGGGCGGGGAGAGCTGATCTTCTCCCCGGCCGACCGGGATGCGGTGGGCCGGGCGGTGGTGGCGGAGGCCAACCGGCGCCTGGGCGTCGGCGGCCTGACGCTGTCGGAGCAGACCCGGGAGCTGGAAGGAGGCTTCATCCTCAGCGACGGCGCGGTGGAGGTCAACTGCAGCTTTGGCGCGCTGCTGCGCGCCCACCGGGAGCGGCTGGCCGGCCCGGTGGCAGCGGCGCTGTTTCCATGAGGGGAAAGGGGGGGCTGGCATGAGGGATACCGAATATGCCTTTCTAGACACGCGGGTGCGGGCCATGGAGCGGAGCCTGCTCACCCGGGAGCGCATGGAGCGGATGCTGAGCGCCCCCACCCCGGAGGCGGCGGCCCGGGTGCTGACTGAGTGCGGCTATCCCGAGCTGCCCAGCCTGACCGGCCCTGCCCTGGAGCAGGCGCTGGAGCGCCGCCAGCGGGAGACCATGGAGGACCTGGCAGGGCTAATGCCGAACCAGGGGGTGCTGGAGCTGTTTCAGGCCCGCTTTGACTACCACAACGCCAAGGTGCTGGTGAAGGGGGAGGGGCTGGGCCAGGAGCAAGACCGCCTGCTCACCCCCGGGGGCAGATATGACCCGGCGCGGCTGGCGGCGGACTACCGCCAGGGGAACCTGAAGGCCTATGGGGAGCGGTTCCGTCAGGGGGTGGCCCGGGCTCGGGAGGTGCTGGGCGCCACCGGCGATCCCCAGCAGGCTGACCTGGCGCTGGACCGGGCCTACTTCGCCCAGCTGGCCGAGCTGGCGCAGGATACGGGCAGCACCTTCTTACAGGGCTATGTGGCCCTGCTCATTGACGCGGCCAACCTGCGGGCGGCCGTGCGGGCGGCCCGGCTGGGAAAGGGCAGGGAGTTTCTCCGGCAGGTGCTCATCCCAGGCGGCAAGGTGCCCCCGTCCGCCCTGGCTGGGGCCAAAAGAGAGGCGCTGGCCCAGGCGTTTCGCGCCGGGCCGCTGGCGGAGGCGGCTGCGGCGGGCGCGGCGGTGGCTGCCTCCGGCGCCGGGCCGTTGACGGAGTTTGAGCGGCTGTGTGACGATGCGGTGACCACCTATTTTGACGGAGCCCGCATGGTGGCCTTTGGGGTGGAGCCCGTTGCGGGCTACCTCTACGCCCGGCAGGCGGAGGCCACTGCCATTCGGACCATTCTGGCCGGGCGCATGGCGGGGCTGGATGAGAGCATCATCCGGCAGCGGCTGCGCCGGAGCTATTGCTGAGGAGGCGAAGGGGATGGCCAACTATCGTATCGCGGTGCTGGGTGACCGGGACAGTGTGCTGGGCTTTCAGGCCCTGGGGCTGTCGGTGTTCCCGGTACAGGACGGGCAGCAGGCCCGCACCACGCTGCACCGCCTGGCCCGGGAGGACTACGGGGTGATCTATCTCACGGAGGGGCTGGCGGCGGAGCTGGAGCGGGACATCGCCCGCTATCAGGACGTGCCAACCCCGGCCGTCATCCTCATCCCCGGGCGGGAGGGGCCGCAGGGCATTGGGCTGGGCAACCTCAAGGCTGCGGCGGAGCGGGCCGTGGGGGTTGACATCCTCTGAGCGGAAACGGACCGCAGGAAGGAAAGGTAGACAGTATGGGTAAAGTAGTAAAGGTCTCTGGTCCCCTGGTGGTGGCCACCGGCTTGTCAGACGCCAATATGTCCGATGTGGTCCGGGTGGGGCCGCAGCGCCTGATCGGTGAGATCCTCACCATGAACGGTGACTCCGCCTCCATCCAGGTGTATGAGGAGACCTCCGGCCTGGGCCCTGGGGCCGAGGTGGTGAGCACCGGCTTCCCCATGAGCGTGGAGCTGGGCCCAGGGATGATTGAAACGATTTACGACGGCATCCAGCGCCCTTTGGAGGAGATCCTGAAAAAGGCGGGGGGTAACAACCTGCCCCGGGGGGTGGAGGTGTCTGCCCTGGACCAGGAGAAGCTGTGGGAGTTTACCCCTGTGGCCAAGGCGGGAGACCAGGTGACGGGGGGCGACGTCATCGGCACCGTACCCGAGACGCCCTCGGTCCTCCACAAGATTATGGTTCCCCCTGGCCTGGAGGGGGTGCTGCGGCAGGTGGTGGCTGCAGGGTCGTATAACATCAAGCAGACGGTGGCGGTGCTGGAGCGGGCGGATGGCTCCCGGGTGGAGCTGACCATGACCCAGCGCTGGCCGGTGCGGGTGGGACGGCCCTACAAGCACAAGTACGCACCCAGCCGCCCCCTGTCCTCCGGGCAGCGGATTGTGGACACCTTCTTCCCCGTGGCCAAGGGGGGGACCGCTGCCATTCCAGGCCCCTTCGGATCGGGCAAGACAGTGATGCAGCACGCCCTGGCCAAGTGGTCAGACGTGGATATGGTGGTGTATATTGGCTGTGGGGAGCGGGGCAACGAGATGACCGACGTACTGCGGGAGTTCCCCGAACTCACCGACCCCCGCACCGGGGAGAGCCTGATGAAGCGCACGGTGCTCATCGCCAACACCTCCGACATGCCGGTGGCCGCCCGGGAAGCGTCCATCTACACCGGCATTACCATTGCGGAATACTTCCGGGACATGGGCTATGACGTGGCGGTCATCGCCGACTCCACCTCCCGCTGGGCGGAGGCCCTGCGGGAGATGTCCGGGCGGCTGGAGGAGATGCCCGGCGAGGAGGGCTATCCCGCCTACCTGGCCTCCCGCCTGGCCCAGTTCTACGAGCGGGCGGGCAGTGTGGCCTGCCTGGGCAGCGAGGAGCGGCAGGGCTCGCTCACCGCGGTTGGGGCGGTCTCCCCTCCGGGGGGCGATCTGTCCGAGCCGGTGAGCCAGGGCACCATGCGCATTGTCAAGGTGTTCTGGGCCCTGGACGCCCAGTTGGCCTACAAGCGGCACTTCCCCGCCATCAACTGGCTCAACTCCTACTCCCTGTATCTGGACACCCTGCGGCCCTGGTTTGACAGCAACCTGGGCGAGCAGTTCCTTCGGAATCGGGAGCGGGCCATGAGCCTTTTGCAGAGCGAGGCCAGCCTCAACGAGATTGTCCAGCTGGTGGGCAAGGACTCCCTGTCCCCCGCCGACCAGCTCACCCTGGAGTCGGCCCGGATGGTGCGGGAGGACTTCCTGCAGCAAAATTCCTTTGTGGACGTGGACGCCTTCTCCAGCTACGACCGGCAGGAGAAGCTGCTGGCCCTCATCTTGAACTACGACCGGCAGTGCCGGGCGGCCATCCAGCAGGGGGCGGATGCCGCTCAGCTCTTCGCCATTCCCAGCCGGGAGCGGATCGGCCGGGCCAAGTCGGTTCCCGCCGACCGCTATGACCAAGAGTACGGGCACATTGCCCAGGATATGGAGCGGGAGATCAATCAGGTGACGGAAAAGGCAGGTGAGCAGCCGTGATCAAAGAGTATCGGACCATCCAGGAGATCGTCTCCCCGCTGATGATGGTCAAGATGGTGGAGAACGTCACCTATGACGAGCTGGTGGAGGTGGAGCTGCCCGACGGCGGGATCCGCCGGGGCAAGGTGCTGGAGGTCAACGGGGACACCGCCGTGGTGCAGCTGTTTGAGTCCGCCGCCGGCATCAATCTGGCCCAGTCCAAGGTGCGGTTTCTGGGCCACCCCCTCCAGCTGGGGGTGTCGGGCGATATGCTGGGCCGGGTGTTCAATGGCATGGGCCGGCCCATCGACGGCGGGCCGGAGATCCTGGCTGAAGAGTACCGGGACATCAACGGTCTGCCCATGAACCCCGCCGGCCGGGACTACCCCAACGAGTTTATCCAGACCGGGGTGTCCACCATCGATGGGCTCAACACCTTGGTGCGGGGGCAGAAGCTGCCCATTTTTTCCGGTTCCGGCCTGCCCCACGCCAACCTGGCCGCCCAGATCGCCCGGCAGGCCCGGGTACTGGGGGATGACGCGGGCAACTTCGCTGTGGTGTTCGCCGCCATCGGCATCACCTTTGAGGAGTCGGAGTTCTTCGTCCAGGAGTTCAAGCGCACCGGGGCCATGGACCGCACGGTGCTGTTCTCCAACCTGGCCAATGACCCCGCCGTGGAGCGCATCTCCACCCCCCGCATGGCGCTGACCGCTGCGGAGTACCTGGCCTTTGAGAAGGATATGCACGTGCTGGTCATCCTCACCGACATCACCAACTATGCCGAAGCCCTCCGGGAGGTGTCCGCGGCTAAGAAGGAGGTGCCTGGCCGGCGGGGCTTTCCCGGCTACCTGTATACCGACCTGGCTACCATGTACGAGCGGGCTGGCCGCCAGATGGGCAAGCCGGGCTCTATCACCATGATCCCCATCCTCACCATGCCCGAGGACGACAAGACCCACCCCATCCCTGACCTGACGGGCTATATCACCGAGGGACAGATTATCCTGTCTCGGGCGCTGTACCGCCAGGGGGTCCACCCTCCGGTGGACGTGCTGCCCTCCCTGTCCCGCTTGAAGGACAAGGGCATCGGCAAGGGCAAGACCCGGGAGGATCACGCCGACACCATGAACCAGCTCTTTGCCGCCTATTCCACCGGCAAGGACAACCGGGAGCTGATGTCCATTCTAGGTGAGGCGGCCCTCACCCCCACGGATCTGCTGTACGCCAAGTTCGCCGATGAGTTTGAGCGGCAGTATGTCAACCAGGGCTATGAGGAGAACCGTTCCATTGAAGAGACGCTGGATCTGGGCTGGAAGCTGCTGTCCATCCTGCCCACCTCGGAGCTCAAGCGGATCCGGCAGGAGTACCTGGAGCGATATTTGCCCCACCGGGAGCTGTAAGCCGGCCCCTGGGGTGGCGTTGGGGGACCACCCCAGGGAGCGAGCGGGCCAGAGGCCCGGGAAGGAAGGCAGGTGCCGACGATGGCCAATCTCATGGTAAACCCAACCCGGATGGAGCTGACCCGGCTCAAGGGCAAGCTGCGCACCGCCCAGCGAGGGCACAAGCTGCTCAAGGATAAGCGGGATGAGCTGATGAAGCGCTTTCTGGACACGGTGCGGGAGGTGCAGGCCCTGCGCAAGCAGGTGGAAGAGGAGCTGATGCGGGTGCACGGTTCATTTACTGTGGCCTCCGCCCTGATGAGCGGGCCGGTGCTGGAGCAGGCGCTGATGTACCCCAAGCAGCAGGTGGAGCTGGAGGTAAACTTCCAGAACATCATGAGCGTTCAGGTACCCCGCTATACCTTCAAAACCCGCACCGATGACAGCGGCGATCTCTATCCCTATGGGTTTGCCCACACCTCTGGGGAGCTGGACGACGCAGTGCGGGCCCTGGGGCAGGTGTCCTCGGCTATGCTGCGCCTGGCCGAGGTGGAAAAGACCGCCCAGCTGCTGGCCCGGGAGATTGAAAAGACCCGCCGCCGGGTGAACGCCCTGGAGTACGTGGTTATCCCAAACACGGAGGAGACCATCCGGTACATCTCCATGAAGTTGGAGGAAAACGACCGGGCCACCACCACCCGCCTGATGAAGGTCAAGGAGATGCTGCTGGAGCAGGCCATGGAGGAGCAGAGGGCCCGAGACGCCCAGGCCCTGGAGCGCTTCCAGGGCTGATTGCCTGGGGAAAGGGATACGCAGCATAGGATAAAGAATCCTGTGATCCACCATGTTCCTATCTTGAAAAGCTCTGTAAAAGCCAGTAAAATCAATGGCTTTGCGAAATGGAAAGGAGCTTACTACACTGATAATGGCCGGCCTGGAACTCTTTGCGGGCATGGGCCAAGCTATTCATTGAGAATGGGCGGCTGTCTGCCAATGGGATTTTGGAAAACCGGGTTCAGATCCCTAAGTGGCAGGACAAGTTTTATGCCAACATGAAGCGATGTTTTCCCCTTTTGCCTTGATCGGATCCGTCCCATCTGACTTGACCTCCTGGTGCTTGGAGGTGGGCTTTCGTTTATCCGGCTGCGGGAACAGATGGCCGCATAGCGGTCAAAGAGCATAAAGAATCCGAGCCCATTTTCTATCGAAAAAGGTTCGGATTATACTGGTTTAGTGGATAAGGTACAATAATTTTCGCAAATTAAAAAGAGGATAAAAGAAGACATGGTT
>DSLFC04102__coassemble_474_pt1 | contig 118142 bp, 119 predicted proteins | sample DSLFC04102__metabat2_low_PE_028 | metagenome-assembled genome bin DSLFC04102
ATGGTTCTTTTGCCTGTTGGCGTTGGAAAAGCCCTGGCACGGAGGGCCACCGATCACAATATCAATGCCGCCTAAATCAGTATTCAATTTAGAAAAATCACACCCGACTACATTGTCAATAAAAACGAAACCGGGAACTGCATCCGCAATATTGGCTCTATATGTAGCCTGCGCATTTTCATTTATCTCTGCCGCAGCAACAAGACGAAATTTATCTGTCTGCAGGAATCCGTAACTCAAACCGCCTGCACCGGCAAATAAGTCTATTACTTTATATTTCTCCATTTTCGGTCACTCCGATATTATTTATTCTGATATGTATACATCAACATTAAAGTCGATTTCATTTCTGGCGCAAAACTCCTTTATCTTCTTGAGTGCCTTGAAATTGGGAATCGCTTTTCCGTTCTCCCATCTGTTTACAGTAGAAAAAGACACACCGAGTTCTTTTGCAAAATCGGCTTGACTCAATAAGCTTTTGATTCGAATATCCTTAATTGCATTGCCGATATCCATACACATTGCATCTCCTTCGCAAAAGTATATAGAGATTATAGCGTTTATGCTTCGAAAAAGCAATAGGTAGTGAGAAAATCTCTTCATGCGAAGGTCGTGTGTGATTTTAACTCTGTCAGCGATGAATCGCAAGTTTTATATATTATTTGCGCAATAACGGCAAGCATTTTAAGCCCTAACAATAAAGATTTGGCGAATCACCAGACCTAAACCCGTCAAAAAATAGGGATTCTTTCGTTTTAAGGTATCCCCCCTTGCGAATTCCGCAAAAATTAGCGCGAAACCCTGCGCCGGTCTTTCTGTGAAAGGGCGTAGAGATTCGGATCCCCCCTAGAGTCAGAGCGCAGCACTTATTTCGTTTTACCCTTTGCTTTCTCTCGGTAGTAATACTCCTTGGATTTGAGTTTGTTCCGCACGCTCTGGCATTCCAGCGTACCGCAGTATTTCTGCCGATTCCCACGCTTGATGAACGCCTTGCCGCAAGCCTGGCAAAAGGCGATGTTGGTTTTGCCGCCGTAGTCGTCCAGGGCGTTGGCATTCACCGCCATAAATCTGGCAAGACCAAAATATGCCGCGTCCACGACGGATTTGACCACAGGCTGAAGCTGGATCTGTCCGGTGGGAAGATCATATTCCAATCCCATTTTCAGTTTCGGTATGTTCTCGATAAAATCCTGTAACACCAAGGGACGGTGAACGGAATCTGCTCGATACCACGCATGGAGCAAATTTTTCTCATCCGGCACACGGACTTCCCCATAGATCCGCTGTGCATCGGTTATTTTGCCTTCCATCAGACTGCGGATGGCAAAGAGGGTCATGGTGTCGGTATAAAGCTGTTCCAAATCCCGTACCATGTCTTTCACAGAAATGCTGTAACATTCGATCACATTGACCAGCATATCCCAGTATTGGTCGGCATCATTATCGACCTGTTCCAATGCGGTAACATCATCCCCATAGTGATAGTAAGGGTGAATGTTCTCCAGACTCCAGCGGATCAGAATTTCGGCACATTCCTTCAATGGCTTTTCCCGGAGTTCCAGATTCAGATTACACAATTCAATCAGCAGTTCCTGCCCGGAAGGATATCCCTTATAGGTGATGGGAAACTGCCCTGAGGTATATTCCGCAAATATCGTCAACATACCCTCCACGGTTCCAATTCTGTATGAATGGAAACGGAGGGTATGTTTTTTTATGTCTCCAATACCACCAATCTCATAGTCATCCAGCAGTTTCTTCAGTTCCATCTCTTCACTCCTCTTTTTTACCGATAATCTTACCGTTAGAAGTTTGTATTTCGTTTTATTTCTTACCGATAAAGAAAGGATTTATGCTCTTATTATATGCGACAATATAGATGAACACAAGAGAAAGGAGCAAAATTGATGAAAAACCATTCTTGTAAGGCGGTATTGAACCTAAAAGAGGCGGCATCTTACCTCGGAATCAGCGTTCCCACCCTAGTGCGCCTGCTGAAGAGCGGAGAGATTCCCTGCCGCCGGGGAGGACAGCGGTGGCTGATCGCACAATCTGTCCTGGATGATTGGCTGAAGCAGAAAAGCTGAGAAGGGAGTGAACACTATGACCCAAACAATACCGATTACCGTGTACACGGCAGACTGCACCGGAAACGCATCCAACTGTCTGTACCCCAACAAAATTGAAATCGCCGACGAAGCATCCGCGAAGTTAGCGTTTGCCAAGGACCTGGTCTGTGCTCGGTACAGGAACAATTACCGGAGTATCGACAATTTTGAACTGTCCAATGCCCTGCCCGGGGACTGCGACAATGAGCACTCCGATGATCCCCAGGATTGGGTCACCGCGGAGGATGTCGCTGACCTTTTACCGATGTTCCCCATGTGATCCACTACAGCCGCCACCACATGAAACAGAAAGGGAACAAAGGCCCTCGTCCACGGTTTCATGTTGTATTACTCATACAACCGGAACAGGACGCGGAGCGGTATACGGCTCTCAAGCAGCGTCTTCAGGCCGCTTTCCCGTTTTTTGATACCAATGCGCTGGATGCCGCCCGGTTTCTGTTCGGCACGGGGGATCCTCAGGTACTCTATCATCCCGGCACCGTCACCCTGAATGACTTTTTAGATGAGATGGACGGCGAACAATCATTTGCCGACCTAGAATATTCCATTCCGGAGGGAAGTCGCAACAGCACCATGTCCCGGATCGGAGCCAGGATCATCAAACGGTACGGCGATACCCCGGAGGCAAAAGAGTTGTTCCTTCAAGCTGCCGAGCAATGCTCTCCGCCTCTGGAGGATCGGGAGTTGGAAAGTATCTGGGTAGGAAAGCAACGGCTCTATGCCAAAATCTGCAAGCAGCCCGGGTATGTCCCACCGGATGCTTACAACAGTGCCGGCCCCGTAGTCTGGGACGCGCCCATCCCCTTTGACGAATATGACCTCCCCACATTTCCCGTGGACGCATTACCGGAAGTCATTCGCCGCTATGTGCTGGCGGTGGCGGAATCCACCCAGACCGCTGTGGATATGGCGGCGGTGGAGGCTCTGGGCGTTGTGTCCCTGTGCAGTCAGGGAAAATACTTCATCCGGGGCAATGCGGACTGGGCAGAACCCCTCAACACCTACACGGTCGTCATCCTCCCGCCTGCGGAGCGAAAATCCTCGGTGCTGTCCATGATGATCCACCCGGTGGAAGTATATGAAAAAATGGAAAACGAACGGCGTAGTCCGGAAATCGTCAAAAGCCAAATGGAACTGAGCAAGCTGGAAAAAGAGAAGCGCAGTCTGGTGGAGCGGGCATCCAAGGGCAAAGCAACCGAGGAAGATATCAAAAGCAAGGCCAAAGAAATAGCCGAATACGAACCGGTGAAACCTCTCCGACTCTTCGTGGACGATGTGACCTCTGAAAAGCTGACTTCCGTTCTGGCCGAGAACAACGGTTGTGCGGCGGTGGTTTCCGCAGAGGGCGGTATCTTCGATATCATCAGCGGCCTGTACAGCCGCAATGTAAATATCGATGTATTCCTCAAAGGTCACAGCGGTGATACCATCCGAGTTGACCGCATCGGCAGAGCCAGCGAAAGCATCATCCACCCGGCATTGACCATGGTGCTGGCAGTGCAGCCGGAAGTGCTGAACGGACTGATGAGCAACAACACCTTCCGTGGTCGTGGTCTGACTGCCCGGTTCCTTTACTCCATGCCGAAATCCACCGTCGGCAACCGTTCTTTCTCCACGAAACCAATCCCGGAAGGTGTCAGAGTCAGGTATCGGGACCTGATTGAGGCCATTCTTTCCAGCGACAACGAGCAGCAGCCAATCAGCCTGGACGATGGAGCCGAGGAAGTGCTGGAAACCTTGTTCAACGAGGTGGAAGGTCGGCTGAAAGGTGACTTGGCAGAGATCCCCGACTGGGCGGGGAAGTTCGTGGGTTCCGTCCTGCGTATCAGCGGCATTCTGCACGTCATGAAATATCCCAAGGACTCCATGTTCGACTTCGTCGACAAAGTAACCATGGAGAGCGCCGTTACCATCGGCAGATACTTTCTGGAACACGCCAAAGCCGCATATTCCCTCATGGGCGCCGATGTCGTAAACAAGAATGCCCAGTATCTGCTCTCTGCCATCAAACGGGAGCGGCTTACGGAGTTCTCCCGCCGGGATGCCATGCGGCGTTGCCGACGGTTCAAGACCGCCGAAAGTCTGCAGCCCGTGCTGAATCGCCTGTGCGAATATGGCTATATCGCACTCAAACCTACGGAAGGCATCCCGACCTTGGGGAGGAAGCCCTCGGAGGTCTACCTGACCAATCCCGCCGTGCTGGAGGATACCCCGGAGGTAGGGGGATAAAAATCTCTGTCGCTTTTCATAGCGGACAACGGCCTGGGGCTTCACGCACAAAAACCGCAAATTCAAAGGGGTAATTACCCAAAAGTAAATCAGGAGGTTTTACCATGACCAAATATCAAATTGAAGTGCTGAACACGATGCGTAGCCGGGGAAAGTCCCCTTCTGCTATCGCCGCCGTACTGCAAATCTCTGTCAATACCGTCCGTTCCTATATGCGCCGCCACCCTCCGGAAGATGTTCTTCAGGTAGAGTGCCTTTGGTGCGGAAAACCCATCGTGCAGGTAAAGGGCAGAAAAGCCAAACGGTTCTGCTCCGACAAGTGCCGGAATACTTGGTGGAACGCCCACCCGGAAAAGGTACAGCGTAAAGCCTATTATCGTCTGACCTGTGCGTACTGTGGAAAGGAGTTTGAAAGCTATGGCAACCGGAACCGAAAATACTGCTCCCGTGCCTGCTATGCCGATGCAAGAAGATCTCATCCTGTACCGGATCCTGTCGGCAATGCTGGAGCACCGCTGCTGTGAGGTAGAACTGGATGAACAGACCCGTGACCGAGCCAAAAGGGTTCTCGCTGTGAAAACCGGCATGACCCGGGACAGCATCTTTCTTTGAGATACAGCCGATATAGACTTGCTATTTTCTCTGAAACGAGCAATATATGTTACCGACGATACTTGATACAAAGGAGGACACTATGCCAAGAACCGTAACGCAAATTCAGTTTCCGACACCCATGCCAAAAGCCCGTCGGGTGGCGGCATATGCCAGAGTGTCCAGTGATAAGGACACCATGCTGCACTCCCTGGCGGCTCAGGTGGACTACTACAGCACCTACATCCGCCACCACCCGGGCTGGGCGTATGTGGGTGTGTACGCCGATGAGGCCAAGACCGGTACCAGGGACAGCCGTGAGAACTTCCAGCGGATGCTCGCCGACTGCCGGGCAGGAGAAATAGACCACATCATCACCAAGTCCGTTTCCCGCTTTTCCCGCAACACCGTGACTCTTCTGGAAACCATCCGGGAACTGAAAGGCCTGGGCATCAGCGTATATTTTGAAGAACAATCCATCGATACCTCCACCGCCGACGGAGAACTGATGCTCTCCATCCTGGCAAGCTATGCCCAGGAAGAAAGCCTCTCCGCCAGTGAAAATCAAAAGTGGCGAGTCAGGCGCAACTTTGAGCAGGGCATTCCATGGCGCTTCTTCATGCTGGGGTACCGTGGAGAGAACGGCAGGCTGGTGGTGGTCCCGGAAGAAGCGGATATTGTCAGAGGAATCTTTCGGGACTATCTGGATGGAAAAGGAACTGCCGCCATTGTCAAGCGACTCAACGAGGAAGGGTATGCCACCCAAAGTGGCTGCGTCTTTCACAAGAGTGCCGTGGACAGAATCCTGCGCAACTACGCCTATACCGGAAATCTCCTTCTCCAGACCAAATTTCGTGAGAACTATCTGACCAAAATCACCCGGAAGAATCAGGGAGAACTGCCCCAATATCATGCAGCGAATACCCACGAAGCCATTATCCCGCCGGAAACCTTTCAGGCTGTTCAGGACGAGATCCGGCGGAGGAAGGAGAAATACGCACCTACCAAGCCACGGAAACTCTCCTTGTTTACCGGCCTGATCACCTGTGCCATCTGCGGCAAACACTATCGCCGCAAAAGCACCGCCACGGGACCGATCTGGATCTGTTCCACCTACAATTCTTACGGGAAAGCCCACTGCCCCTCCAAAGCCGTCCCGGAAGAAAAGCTGATGCAAGTTGCTGCTCAGGTAGGGCCTGTGAGCGAAATTACGGCGATTACAGCCCGAAGCGGGAATCTGTTGGAATTTACCCTCAAAGACGGGACAAAAGCCGTAAAACGCTGGCAGGACCGCTCCCGTGCGGAGAGTTGGACAGAGGAGATGCGCCGGGTCGCTGGCGAAAAGACACGAGAGAGGAAGAAAGACCATGCCGAAAGCTAAAAATGTCACTGTCATACCCGCTACAATCAATCTCCACACCAAAATGCCCGCCAAAGAGCGGGTGCGCCGCAGGGTGGCGGCCTACGCCCGGGTCTCCACGGACAGTGAGGAACAGCTCACCTCCTACGAAGCTCAGGTGGACTACTATACACGATTTATCCAGGACAATCCGGATTGGGATTTCGTTGGGGTCTACACCGACGAAGGGATTAGTGCCGTTAACACCAAGCGCCGGGAGGGCTTTAACCGCATGATCCGGGATGCACTGGCGGGGAAAATCGACCTGATTGTCACCAAGAGCGTCAGCCGTTTTGCACGAAACACCGTGGACAGCCTGACTACCATCCGCAATCTGAAAGAAGTGGGGTGTGAATGTTTCTTCCAGAAAGAAAATATCATGACTTTTGACTCCAAAGGTGAACTGCTTATCACCATTATGTCCAGTCTCGCTCAAGAGGAAAGCCGAAGCATTTCCGAAAATGTCACATGGGGTCAGCGAAAGCGGTTCTCCGACGGCAAGGTCAGCATTCCCTACGGTCAATTTTTGGGCTATCGCAAGGGTTCGGACGGACTTCCGGAGATCGTCCCCGAGGAAGCGGAAATTATCAAACGCATCTACCGGGAGTTCCTCGCCGGGAAATCTACCAACGCCATCGCCGCCGCACTGACAAACGACGGCGTCCCCACGCCGGGCAAAAAGACTGTCTGGCAGAGGGCAACCGTGGAAAGCATTCTGCGCAATGAAAAGTATAAAGGCTCCGCGCTGCTCCAAAAATCCTTCACCGTGGACTTTCTCACTAAGAAAACCAAAATCAACGAGGGAGAGGTTCCGCAGTACTATGTGGAGGACAGTCACCCTGCCATTATAGAGCCTTGGGCATGGGCACAGGTTCAGAACGAACTGGAGCGGCGCAAAAACAGCCGGAAACGGCACCGCCAGACAAGCCCGTTCTCCGGAAAGATTATCTGCGGCGACTGCGGAGATATTTTTGGTTCCAAAACCTGGCACTCCACCGACCGCTACCGCCGTGTCATCTGGCAATGCAACGGCAAATTCAAAGGAGATCACAAGTGCGAAACGCCACATCTGACCGAGGAGCGCCTGAAAGAACTGTTTTTGACGGCCTTGGGCGAATACCTTTCCGATCGGGACGGTGCCATCGACCGGCTCCGCTACGCCCAAAAGGTACTTACGGACACCGATTTTATCGATGCCGATATTGCCAACCTGGAAGAAGAACTGAGCGCTGTCGCCGCAATGCTGCGGGTGTGTATCGAACAGAATGCTGCCAACACCGTCACGGAAGAAAGCTACCGAGCCGCCCATGATGACCTGTGCAGCCACTACAAGGAGATCCAAACCAAACTGGCCACCCTGCAAAAACAGCGAGATAAAATGAATGCGGACGCCATCGCCATCGGTGGCATGATGTTCGAGTTGAGTGAACTGGACGATCTGCCCCTGACTTTCAATGAAAAACTCTGGCAGGGCACCGTCGACCATGTCACCGTCTACGCCGACGAGCGGGTGGTATTTCGGTTCAAGGATGGCAAGGAAGTCAAAACGAGACTATGAGACAAAACAAAAGCAGACCTAGGCGCAAGAAATGATTCTGTCGACCTGGGTCTGCTTTTCTGTTTGACCTTGTTAGATGTGAAAGGCTCTGGGAGTTTCAGTCCTGAACATTTTCTTCCATTAACTCCAGCATCAGCTGCGCTCCCAATTGGAGTCCGGCAAAAAAAGCAATCCTCTCATGCTCGGCACAAAGGGAACCTACCAGGGAAAACACTTGGTTGTTCTCCCGAAAGGACAGTTCTTCAAGGCGGTCATTTAATTCACGGCTCATTTCCTTGGTTTTCTCATTGCCCATATAGTGGCTTTCACTGTAGTGCCAGTACAAAGAATCCATTGCAGGATGATCCCACTCCCCATCAAAGAGGATTGGGTTGGCCTCGACATATTGCCGCAACCGTTTGATATAGTCGTCCATTTCATTACCCTCCTTCAAAGGTGTGTGTCATGTTAACTCTAGAGACGGCAAATTACAAGTAGGTGTCCTGCCCGAAGATTTGCTGTCCTTTTTGTCCCTTTTGTCCCGGGGTACAAGAAGAAAACCGTCCACAGCGGGCAGTGCTCCCGACCATGGACGGCTTTTTATATAGAGAATAATAATTTATCGTTTCTATCTTTCAACGATTGTTATTTTACTTAGTGCTGTTGTTTCCGAGCAGGGAAGTATAGGATGCTGACCTATCCTTGGCACAGAGCCGAAATTATGCGGAATACTCCGGATTTCACCCCCAAATCAGCCCAAAATGCATATAAACAAAAAATTACCGTTGCTGATATTGTATCAACAACGGTAACTGATTTGGTTGCGGGGGCAGGATTTGAACCTACGACCTTCGGGTTATGAGCCCGACGAGCTACCAAACTGCTCCACCCCGCGATAGGAAGATTGGTGCCGGAGACCGGGGTCGAACCGGCACGGGATTTCTCCCACGGGATTTTAAGTCCCGGGCGTCTGCCAATTCCGCCACTCCGGCTCATTTGGCACTTCCATATGATAGCATACCCGTCCCTCCCTGTCAACCCCCCGCCGCAGGAAAGCCTTCCCCCTTTTTCGCCATTGCCAGCGCCCCATCCCGATGCTACAATGTGCTTAGCCGGCGGCCTCCCAGCTGCCGATTCCGGGATAGGAGGGAGCCCCCATGCACAACGAACTGACCCAGCAGGACCTTGCCCTGATGCGCCAGGAACTGGACTACCGACGCACCGTCCTGCGCCCGCAGCTGCTGGAGGCGGTCAAGACCGCCCGGGCCTTTGGCGATCTGAGTGAGAACTTCGAATACAAGGCCGCCAAGCGGGAAAAAAACCGCAACGACAGCCGGTGCCGTTACCTGGAGAACATGATCCGCACCGCCGTGCTCATCTCCGACCGGTCGGAGGCTGGCACGGTGGGGCTGTACGACCACGTCACCCTCTACCTGGTGGACGAGGAGGAGCAGCTGCAGTGTCAGATCGTCACCACCATGCGTCAGGACACCCGGAAGGGCCTGATCAGCAAGGAGTCCCCAGTGGGCAAGGCTGTGCTGGGCCGCCGGAAGGGGGAGCGAGTCACCGTCCAGGTCAACGAGCAGTACAGCTACGAGCTCATCATCCAGGACATCCTTCCCGGCCGGGATGACGGCCAGGTCCCTCTGACGCGGTTTTGAACATTAGCCCCCGGCCTGGCGCTTCCCTGCCAGGCCGGGGGCTTCCCCCATGTTTATGGATGGCGGATATTCAGCACCTCCATGGGCACCGGCTCCTCATAGACGCCCAGGCTGTTCACCAACTCCAGAACCGCCTCATCGTCCAGCTCATAGTAGGGGGAGATCCACTCCCCCGGCAGGGTGGCCGAGCTCAGGTTGGCGTCCAGATCCATGCCCACCGCCTGGGTGGCAAAATAGATCATGGTGTCCAAAGGCATATCGCTCTCCACATAGGTGTTGAAGATGTTGATCAGCGATGTGGCCTTGGTCACGTTGGACAGGGTGATGGTCTGGCTGACCAGGGCGGACAGGAAGTCCCGTTGGGTCTGCACCCGGCCGATGTCCGCGCTGGGATAGCAGCTGCGGCAGCGCACCACCCCCACCGCCTGCTGGCCATTGAGCTTCTGATAGCCCGCCTGGATATGAATATACAGATTCTGATAGGGGTCCTCATAGTCCATGTTCACCGGCACATCAAACCACACCCCACCGATCTCATCCACGATGGCCTGGAAGGCGTTCAGATTGATGGTGACGTAGAAGTCTATGGGCACGCCCAGTATCTCCGACACCGTCTGGCGCACCAGCTCCACCCCGCCGGAGCTGTACGTGGCGTTGATCTTGCTGTTGTACCCGTTGCGCAGCACCAGAGTGTCCCGGGGGATGGACACCAGCGAGGCGGTCTTGTTCTGGGTGTCGAAGGTGCCCAGCATGATGGTGTCCGAGCCACCCATGTCCGCCACCCCCACCAGCAGGCAGGTATACACCCCTTCCCGCCGGGTGAGCACCTGGGTCCCGCTGGTTTCGGAGCCAGCCGCTCCGTTGTCCTCCTGGCCGCTGGCCACCGGGGCAGGGGTGAGCACCACCTGATCGGCCACCTCTGGGGGCCGGATCAGCAGGCGGAAAGCGGCATAGGACACCACCACCAGCATGGACAGGATCACCAGCATGAGGTAGAGCACTTTCACTAGGCGCAGCAGCGGGGAGCGCCGGCGCCGCCGGGGTTTGGCAGTTGAGGCCATGGGAACCCTTCCTTTCGGGCAGGAGATTGCGCGGGGATCGGACGTAGTCGAATTATGTAAACTTTTGCCCTTAGTATACCCAATCTGGGGAAGAAATGCAAGGGCCTTCGCCTTAATTTCATAATTTTTTAATGATTTCCCCCCTCTTTGGGCGGCTCTGGGTCACGTTTCCCCGGGGTTGACAACCGCTTCCTCCCCCTCTATAATAACTTTTGTTCCAAATGATACAGTTTTGAGGTGTCGCTATGGTCCCGCAACAGGTGAAGCACCATCCGCTGCTGTGCCGGGTTGGGGAGCCGCTGCGGGCCCAGGTGCTGGCCACAGCCCAGCTGCTGGAAGTGGCCAAGGGGGAGACGGTGTATGACCGGCGGCGCTTTCACCGCTGCCTGGGCATCGTGCTCCAGGGCCGCATCCAGGTGCGAAAGCAGAGCCTGCTGATGTCCACCCTGCTGGAGGGAGATGTATTCGGCGCCGCCGCCCTGTTCAATGCCAGCCCGGATTTCCCCACCACCATGACGGCCCTCTCCCCCTGCAAGCTGCTCCTCATCCCCCAGGAGGGGGTGAGGCGGATGCTCCGGGAGTGCCCCGCTTTTGCCGAGGACTATGTGGGCTATCTGTCCCAGCGCATCCAGTTTCTCAGCGCCCGGCTGGGCGCGGTGTCCGCCGACAGCGCCCAAGAGAAGCTGGCCCAGTATCTGCTGGGCGCGGAGGGTGGCCGGGGAGAGGTGTGCGTCTCCGCCACTCGTCTGTCCGCCCTGATCGGCGTGGGCCGGGCCACCCTGTACCGGGCCTTCGCGGCGCTGGAGCGGGCGGGGGCCATCTGCCGGGAGGGCAAGACCATCCGGATCCTAGACCGCACAAAGCTGCAATTTTGAAGAAGAGAGGACGATTCATCATGAAAACACGCCATCTCACCGGGCTTCTGCTGGCCCTGGCCCTGGGGTTCACCCTGGCCGCCTGCTCCCCTTCCGGGGCCCAGCCCAGCGCCAGCTCCGCCCCCAGCGCCCAGTCCACCGTGGGCCAGGCCCGGGACACGGTGCGCCTGGCCGTTCTGTCCGGCCCCACCGGGGTGGGGGCGGCCAAGCTGATTGCCGACAGCCAGGCCGGCGACACCGCCAACGACTACGTCTACACCATCGCCAACGACAACAACGAGCTGGTCGCCGGCCTGACCGGCAGCAGCCCTAGCTTTGACATCGCCACCGTGGCCTCCAACTTGGCGGTCAACCTCTACAACCGCACGGACGGGGAGGTGAAGATCATCGCCCTGGGCACCCGGGGCGTGCTCCACATCCTGGAGAGCGGCGGGAACGAAACCGTCCAGTCCGTGGCCGACCTGGCCGGCAGGACCATCTACGCCACCGGCCAGGGGGCCAACCCGGAGTATATCCTGCGCTACCTGCTGGAGCAAAACGGCCTGGACCCGGACACGGATGTGAACCTGGTCTTTGCCGAGCCCTCTGAGATCACCCAGCGGCTGATCACCGGCGAGGCCGAGGTAGCCATGCTCCCCGTCCCCGCCGCCACCGCCGCCATCCTCCAAGGGGAGGGGCAGATCCGCCAGGCCATCGACGTCACCCAGGCCTGGGAGGAGATGGACAGCGGCAGCCAGCTCATCATGACCGCCGTGGTGGCCCGCACCCAGTTCCTGGAGGACAACCCCGAGGCGGTGGCCGCCTTCCTGTCCGAGTATGAGGCCTCCATCCAATACGTCAACGACAACCCTGAGGAGATGGCCCAGACCATCGCCGATCTGGGCATCACCCCCTCCGCCGCCATTGCCCAGCAGGCCATCCCCCAGTGCCACCTGGTGTATATTGATGGGAGCGACATGATCTCGGCCATCTCCGACTACTTCATGGTGCTCTACTCCATTGACCCCACCTCGGTGGGCGGCTCCCTGCCGGACGACGCCATCTATTATGTCCCGTGACCGGCTGAAAAAAACGATCCGGATTGCCATCCCCCTGGCCTTTTGGCTGGGGGTTTGGCAGCTTGCAGCCCTGTGGGTAGATCTGGAGCTGCTGCTGCCCGCCCCCCTGGTAGTGTGGGACAGCCTGCGCACCCTGGCAGTCACCCAAACCTTCTGGCTCTCCGCCCTGTTCACCCTGCTGCGGGTGGCCCTGGGGCTGCTGGGCGGCTCCCTAATGGGGGTGCTGCTGGCCTTTCTCACCCATTTTTCCAATTGGGCCAGCCTGCTGCTCTCCCCCGCCATCCGGGTGATCCGGGCCACGCCGGTGGTGTCCTTCATCCTGCTGGTCTACCTGTGGGTCGCCCGGGCCAACATCCCCGGCTTCATCGCCGGGCTGATGGTGCTGCCCGTGGTGTGGGGCAGCGTGTCCAGCGGACTGGCCGCCGTGGACGGGCAATTGCTGGAGCTGGCCCGGATCTACCGCTTCTCCCCCTGGAAGACCCTGCGCCTGATCTATCTGCCCTCCCTGCGCCCCCACTTCACCGCCGGCTTCCTCACCGCCTTTGGCCTAGCCTGGAAGTCGGGGGTGGCCGCGGAGGTGCTCTGTCCCCCCCGGCTGGCCATCGGCGCCCGCATCCAGCAGGCCCGCCTGTCCCTGGAGACCGCCGACCTGTTCGCCTGGACGCTGGTCATCCTCGCTTTGTCCCTGGCGCTGGAAGCCCTGCTCCGCCGGGCTCTGAGGAGGGGGGTGGAGGGCCCATGACGGTGTGCCTGCAAGAGCTGTGCCTCTCCTATGGGTCAAAGCCGGTGCTGGACCACTTCTGTCTGGAGCTGTCCTGCCACGGGCTCACCGCCCTCACCGGCCCCTCGGGGTGCGGCAAGACCACCCTGTTGCGGGTGCTGGCCGGGTTGACCCAGCCCGCCTCCGGTCAGGTGGAGGGGGTTGACCCTACCCACACCGCCTTCCTCTTCCAGGAAAACCGCCTGCTGCCCTGGCGCACCGTGGAGCAGCACATCCTGGACGTGCTCCCCCGGGAACGGCGGGGCCAGGCCCGGGACTACCTGGCCCTGGCCGAGCTGGAGGGGGAGTCGTCCGCCCGTCCCGCCAACCTGTCCGGAGGGATGGCCCGACGGCTGGCCCTGGCCCGGTGCGTGGCCCTGGGCGGGGATCTGCTGATCCTGGACGAGCCCTTTTCCGGTGTGGATCAGGCCCGGGCACTGCGCATCCTCCACCGGCTGCGCCAGCGGGGCGCCCCCGTCCTGCTGGTCTCCCATGAGCCGGCCATCCTGGCCGCCTGCGACCGGGTGCTCCGCTTTGACGGCCCCCCCCTCTCCCTGGTGGATTAACGCAACCCGGCCCGCCGCCCATTCTGGGCGGCGGGCCGGGTCTTGTTTTTGCGCGCGTCGGAGGCCGCGCCCCTTTCTTTGTTTACCCCAACACCTTGGCCGCGTGCTCCTGGGCAAACTGTTTGCTGTACAGGTCGTGGTAATAGCCTTTGCGCCGGAGCAGCTCCAGGTGGGTGCCCCGCTCCACGATCTGGCCGTCCCGCACCACCAGGATCAGGTCCGCCTTGCGGATGGTGGACAGCCGGTGGGCGATGAGGAAAGAGGTGCGGTCCTGCAGCAGGTGGTCGATGGCCTGCTGGATGAGCTGCTCGGTCTGGGTGTCGATGGAGGCGGTGGCCTCGTCCAACACGAAGATGCGGGGGTTTGCCAGCACCGCCCGGGCAAAGGAGATCAGCTGCTTCTCCCCCGTGGACAGGCGGTCGCCCCCCTCCCCCACGTCGCTGTCCCAGCCCTGCTCCAACTTGGCCACCACCGTGTCCGCCGACACCGCCCGGGCAGCCGCCTCCACCTCCTGGTCGGTGGCCTCCAGCCGGCCATAGCGGATGTTCTCCCGTACCGTGCCGGAAAACAGGTGGGGGTTTTGCAGCACATATCCGATGTTGGAGTGCAGCCACAGCTGGCTGCGCTCCCGGTAGTCCCGCCCGTCGATGAGGATCTGGCCGGAGGTGGGCTCGAAGAAGCGGCAGGCCAGGTTGACCAGAGTGCTCTTGCCCGCCCCCGTCTCCCCCACGATGGCCACGGTGGTGCCCGCCGGGATGTGCAAGTTGAAGTGGCTGAGCACATCCTCCCCCCCATCGGGATAGCGGAAACTCACGTCCCGGAACTCGATCTCCCCCCGCAGCGCCTCCCAGTTCTCCCGCTTGGGGTGGAATGCGTCTCCGTACACCGCCTCCACTTCTGGGGTGTCCACCACCTGGGGTTTTTGGTCCAGCAGGCCGGTAACCCGCTCGATGGACGCCTGGAGGGAGATGAACTCGGACAGGTTGGCCGCAATGGTCTGGATGGGCTCGAACACCCCCACGGCGTAGGTGGCAAAGGCGGACAGAGTGGCGATCTCCAGCACCTGCTGGGTGACCATCACGCCGCCCCGCAGCACCACGATGGCCACCGCCAGGGAGGAGCAAAACAGCACCAGGGGGACATAGACCGCGCTGAGCCGGGCCGCATGGACGCCGGCGGTGTGCATCTGGCCGGTAATGGCCCGGAATTGATCGGTGCTCTGCTCCTCGGTGCTCAAGGTCTTGGTGGTCTTAGCCCCCGAGATGCCCTCGTTAAAGGCCCCGGTGATCCGGGAGTTGAGCTTGCGCACCCGCCGGTTCCAATGCAGGATGCGCCCCTGAAAGTAGCCGGTGATCAGGGCGATGGCGGGCACGATGAGCAGGATCACCAGGGCCAGCCGCCAGTTCAGCGCCAGCATGGCCCCAAAGCTGCCCAGCACATAGAACAGCGCCCACAGCAGGTCGGACAGGTTCCAGGAGACCATGGCTGAGATGCGGTTGGTGTCGCTCATCAACCGGGCGATCAGATAGCCCACCGGAGTGACATTGTAGAAGGACAGGGACAGGGTTTGCAGATGATGGAACAGGGTCCGGCGCAGATCCCGGCCCAGGCTCATCTCAATAAACATAGCCTTGCGGGCAAACACCAGCACCGCCAGGGCCTGGAACAGGATCACCGCCAGGTAGCACAGCCCATAGGGCAGCAGCCCCCGGAGGGTGTCCCCCTCGATGAACGTGGCAATGGCATACCGCTGGAACAGGGGCAACAGCACATCCACCCCGGCGCAGGCCAGGTTGAACAGCAGCAGCAGGATCAAATGTCTCCGGAAGGGCCGCAGCAAGGGGAACAGCCGCCGCCAGATCCCCAGCTGAAAGGCTTGGGTATACTCCTGCTCGTCATAAGCAGCCATCAGTCCGTCCCCCCTTCCTCAATGAGCCGCCGGTCGTCGCTGCTCATCTGGATCTCGTAGATCTCCCGGTAGATCCCCGGCCGGGCGATGAGCTCGGCGTGGCTGCCCAGGGCGGCCACCCGGCCGTCCTCCAGCACCAGGATGCGGTCGGCCTGCATCAAGGTGGTGATCCGGTGGGAGATCAGGATCACCGTGGCCCCCTTCCCCCGCTCCCGCAGGGCGGCGCGGATCTTGGCGTCCGTCTCCGCATCCACCGCCGACAGCGAGTCGTCAAACACCATCACCGGCGCGTTCTGCATCAGCATCCGGGCGATGGCCACCCGCTGCTTCTGCCCGCCGGACAAGGTCACCCCCCGCTCCCCCACCATGGTGTCATACCCCTCGGGGAACTCGGTGATGGCCTCGTCCACGCAGGCCACCGCCGCGGCCCGGCGCAACTCCTCCTCCGGAGCGTGGGGGCGGGTGGCGGCGATGTTCTCCCGGATAGTCTGGGAGAACAGAAAGGGCTCTTGCAGCACCAGGCCGATCTGCCGGCGCAGGCAGTCCCGGCGGATCTGCCGGATGTCCCGGCCGCCGATGGTGATCCGCCCCTGGCCCTCCCCCAGGTCGTACAGCCGGTCCAACAGGTGGATCAGGGTGCTCTTGCCCGATCCGGTCCCCCCCAGCACCGCGAAGGTACTGCCCTGGGGGATGGTGAAGCTCACGTCCCGCAGCACCGGCTGGCCGGCATAGCCAAAGCTCACATGGTCAAAGACAATGTCCCCGCTCAACTTGACCTCCTGGGCCTCGGGGCCATCCTCCTCTTCAGGGGCCTTCAGGATGTAGCCCACCCGGTCCATGGACACCCCCGCCTTGCTCATGTCAGACAGCACCCGGCCCAGGGAGCGCACCGGCCAGGCCAGCGTCTCATTATAGCCCACAAAGGCGATGAACTCCCCCAGGGTCATCCGTCCCTCCACCGCCTCGATCGTGCCCACCAGGATCACCGCCATCACCTGCAAACAGGTCAGCAGGGTGCCCGAGGCCCAGTAGACGGACATCAGCCGTCCCAGCTGGATCCACAGCTGGGAAAAGCGCTGGTTGAGCCGGCCAAACCGCTCCTCCTCAAACCGCTCCCGGCCAAAGGCCCTCACCACCCGCACTCCGGTGAGGTTCTCCTGGGCGCAGGTGGTCACCTCGCCCTCCGCCTCGTCGGCGGCCTGGAAACGGTGGGAGATCTTCCGGTAGAACACCCCGGAGGACAGTCCCACCACGGGGATGAACACCAGGGAGACCAGCGACAGCCGCGGGCTCATGGAGATCATGATGGACAGGTAGAGCGCAATGAGGAACACGATGCGCACCACCTCTACCAGCTGGGTGCACACGAAGGTCCGGATCACATCCACGTCTGAGGTGCACCGCTGGATGATGTCCCCCGTGGAGTGGGCGGTATGCCAGGCAAAATCCAGGCGCTGGATGTGCCGGTACAGGTCATCCCGGATCTGCTTGACAAAGCCCTCCGAGCCCTTGGCCAGGTTGACCCGCTGGCCATAGGTGCACAGCCCCCGCAGGGCCGCGGCGGCCACCACCGCCCCCGCGGCGATCAGCAGCGCCCGGAGGGGGTCCGCCCGGAGCCAGTCCAGCCGGATCAGGTCCTCCAGCAGGCCGGGCAGCTCCACCCCCTCCTGCCCCAACACCGAGTCCACGGTGATGCGGATGATCTGAGGGGTGAGGGCGCTGCACACCATGCCCAGGCAGGCAAACAGCAGGGCCGCGGCGAAAAACCCCACGTTTCCCCGCAGATACCGGGACACCAGGCCCAGCTTCTCCCGCTTGGGGAGGCGAAACTGCGTTTCCATACAACACTCCTTCCCATCTTTGGCCCGCCTGCCCCCTTGTCCACAGGCAAGCAAAAAACGCCCCTCCGTTCCGGAGAGGCGCGCGTCCAGTTGCCCCGCTCTGTGACCGAATCCGTCACATCCTCCGCAGGCGCGCAGCGATTCCGTCGGAACGGCATCTGATCTTCCAATCCTGTGCCACATGGGTCCCAACCATCTCCCGCGCCCCCCTTTCCTTTGATGCCAGCCCAGTATAGTCCCGTTCCCATCCTTCTGTCAAGCCCTTTCTCCCACCTCTCCTCCTGTGGGCAATCCCATGCTTGACAGTCAGGGTGGGATTCCATACAATTAAAGAGTCCTCACAGCGCCCCCAAAGGCCACACTTTGGTATCGGCAAAGGAAGAGGGAGGGAACCGCCCCGATGAAAATCAGAGATGTCTATACTTGTCCCCTGGAGCTGACCCACGATATGATCAAGGGAAAATGGAAGCCGATCATCCTATGGCGCCTGCGGTTGGGGCCGACCTCGCTGGCCAAGCTGGAGCGCGATATTGAGGGGATCAGCCAAAAAATGCTCCTCCAGCATCTCAAGGAACTAACCGATTTTGGTTTTATCGGCAAAAAGGTCTACGAGGGCTACCCCTTGAAGGTTGCGTATTTCCTGACAGACCCGCAGGGCAAAAAGCTGTTGTCCGCGTTGGAGATCATGCAGGAAGTGGGCATCGCCTATATGTTGGACCATGGCATGGAAGGCATCCTATGTCAGAAAGGGCTGATCGCCCAGATACCCACAAAAAAGTAGGTAATTTACGGCCTCGTGCTCCCAGGGTATAATTCACTCGTAAAACATTATGGAGGTGGCCTTTATGCGAGTGATCAGCCATGGGATTGTAAATGGTGTCATTGACGACAAATATGGGAAACATGGGCCCTATCACAATGAAAATGGAATGCCCACCTATTCCCTCCCCTTTGAAGTCCTGAACGCGCCGGAAAACACCAAGTGCTTTGCCGTATTCTTGGAGGACAAGGACGCTTACCCGGTCAGCGGCGGCTTCTCCTGGGTGCATTGGCTGGCGGCCAACATCAGCCGGAACAAGGTGGAGGAGAATGAGAGCCAAACCGCCTCGGATTTTGTCCAGGGGGTAAATAGCTGGATCAGCATCCAGGGTGGCAGCCAAAGCCGGGAGCTCTCCTCTTTCTACGGCGGCATGGCGCCCCCGGATGCCCCACATACCTATGAGCTGCACGTATATGCCTTGGATTCCCTCTTACCCCTGGAGAACGGCTTTATGCTCCACGACCTATTCCACGCGATGGAAGGCCACATCATAGACCAGGACACCCTGAAAGGAGTGTACCGAAATTGAGCCTTTTAGAGGCTGTGATGTTGCTTTGCTTCGGGGCGGCCTGGCCATTTTCCATCTACCGTTCCGCAAAATCAAGCTCCACCAATGGGAAAAGCTTCATTTTCCTATTGGTTCTGATCTTGGGGTACCTTGCGGGGATCTTGAACAAACTCCTGTACCACTATGACGCCGTTGTCTATCTATACATATTGAATGTACTCATGGTCTCCACAGACGCGGCGCTTTGGCTGCGGAACCGGCGGCGGGAGCGCAGAATGGAGGCCGCTTAAGCTCCCATCTCTCCCATAGCGCCTCCCTATCCCCCCAAACATCCAGCCACCCGCTGGTGAGAAAGGCCCACATATGCCAGGCCCGAGCTGTGCCCGGCATATGTGGGCCTTTTTTCATGCTTAAGCAGCTTTCACTTCCCCTGGCTTTTTACGCCCTGTCCATCTGGCCCTTCCCAACATGTGGTCCTGATCCGCTGGGCTTCGTCGGAGCCCCCTTCCACCGCCGCAACGGAAAATCCCCCGGCCATGCTGCCGGGGGATCCTTCGCTTCCTTATACCAGCTGTACGATAGCCATCTCCGCCCCGTCGCCGCGGCGGGGGCCCATCTTCAGTACCCGGGTGTACCCGCCGTTGCGCTGGGCATACTTCGGGCCGATCTGGTCAAACAGCTTCTTGGCCACATCCTCCTTGGTCAGGTAGGCCAGCGCCCGGCGGTAGTCCGCCAGGGTGTTCTTCTTGGCCAGGGTGATCATCTTCTCCGCCATGGGGCCAACCTCTTTGGCCCGGGCGTAGGTGGTCTTAATCTGCCCGTTCTCCAGCAGATAGGTGGTCATGGCGCGCAGCATGGCGCGGCGCTGGTCGCTGGGTCTGCCCAGCTTACGGTGACTTGCCATTTCAAACTCTCCTTTGGCCTCGCATGGCGAGATCCTCTTAGATTCGTTCCGGCACCCCGCGATGGGGACTTGCGTGGGCGGTATGGAACGTTACATACATCCGCCCTGCCCGGCGGGGAGGCTTTGCCCCCGCGCCACTCAGCTCTCACGCTGCGGATAGGACATCCGGGCCGGCCGCTTTTGCCGCCCCTTACTTCGCCAACGCAATCGCGCCGCACCCTTGTTGGTTCGCAACGCCCGCTGCGCGTCAAGCTCTCCGGCGTGTCCATCCTGCCCGCGTGTCAGTTATTCTCATCGCTGGCCAGGCCCAAGCCCATCATGGCCAGCTTGTTGATAACTTCCTCCAGGCTCTTGCGACCCAGGTTGCGCACCTTCATCATCTCTTCCTCCGTCTTGGAGATCAGATCCTCCACGGTGTTGATGTTGGCCCGCTTCAAGCAGTTGAAGGATCGCACGGATAAGTCCAGTTCCTCAATGGTCATCTCCAGCACCTTGTCCCGCTGAGTCTCCGATTTCTCCACCACGGTGGCCTTGGAGCCCATGGTTTCGGACAGGTCGGTGAACAGGGTAAAGTGGTCCACCAGGATCCGCGCGCCCAGGGACACCGCGTCCCGGGCGGAAATGGTGCCGTTGGTCCACACCTCCAGGGTGAGCTTGTCATAGTCGGTGGCGTCGCCCACACGGGTGTTCTCCACGGTGTAGTTGACCTTGCGCACCGGAGTGTACACCGAGTCTACAGGGATCACCCCGATGATGGTCTGGGCGGACTTGTTCTTGTCTGCTGTGACATAACCCCGCCCCTGGGACAGGGTCAGCTCCATATTCAGCGCGGCGTCGGGGCCCAAGGTGGCGATGTGGTGGTCGGGATTGAGCACCTCCACATCGCTGTCCGCCTTGATGTCGCCGGCGGTAACCGTCCCCTCTCCAGAGGCCTCGATGTAGACCGTCTTCACCCCTTCGCTGTACAGCTTGGCGATGATGCCCTTTACGTTGAGCACGATCTCCGTCACGTCCTCCTTCACCCCGGGGATGGTGCTGAATTCATGCTGCACCCCCGCGATTTTGATGCTGGTGACGGCGGTTCCGGGCAGCGAGGACAACAGAATCCGGCGCAGGGAGTTGCCGATGGTGGTGCCGTAGCCCCTCTCCAGGGGTTCCACCACATACTTCCCATAGGTGTCGTCCCCTACGTTCTCCATGCACTCGATGCGCGGCTTCTGGATTTCTACCATATCGTGTTTACCCTCCTTTTACTGTGGCATGGCCTACCAAAACTGGCTGCGGTATCGCGAGGGCTGCTGCATTACTTGGAATACAGCTCCACGATGAGGTTGACAGACACGTCAAAGTCCAGGTCGTCCCGGCTGGGCATGGCAACCACCTTGCCCTCCAGCGGGGCGCTCTTGCTCTTCTCCAGCCACTTGGGCGGGGCCACGAACCGCTCCTCCTCCACTAGCTTCTTGAACTTGGCCGAGGATCGGCTCTTCTCCCCCACGGCCACCACGTCATTCGCCTTCACCAGGTAGGAGGGGATGTTCACCCGTTTGCCGTTGACGGTGAAGTGGCCGTGGTTGACCAGCTGGCGGGCCTCCCGGCGGGTGGCGGCCAGGCCCAGGCGGAACACCACGTTGTCCAGCCGCCGCTCCAGCAGGGTCATCAGCTCGTCGCCGGTGTTGCCCTTCATCCGGGCGGCCTTCAGGTAGTAGGAGCGAAACTGGCGCTCCAGCACGCCGTAGATGAACTTGACCTTCTGCTTCTCCGTCAGCTGCAGGGCGTATTCGCTCTTCTTACTGCGGCGCTGGGGGCCGGGGTGCCGGTTAGTACGCTTGTTGATGCCCAGCACCGCGGGAGAAATCCCCAGTGTGGCGCAACGCTTCAGATAGGGCTGCATATTCTTAGCCATCTTGGTTTTCCTCCTTCCTGGTTACACGCGGCGGCGCTTGGGCGGGCGGCAGCCGTTGTGGGGGACGGGGGTCACGTCCTTGATCAGAGTGACCTCCAGCCCCACCGCCTGCAGGGCCCGGATGGCCGCCTCACGGCCCTGGCCGGGGCCCTTGACGTACACCTCCACGCTCTTGAGCCCGCACTGCTCCATGGCGGCGTTGGCGGCGGTCTCCGCGGCGGTCTGGGCGGCGAAGGGGGTGGACTTGCGGGAGCCCCGGAAGCCCATTTCCCCAGAGGAGGCCCAGGACAGGGCGTTGCCCTTCATATCGGTGACGGTGATCATGGTGTTGTTGAAAGAGGAGCGGATGTGCACCTGCCCCTTCTCCACGTTTTTGCGCTCACGCCGGCGCTTGATAACTTTCTTCCCGGTAGGCATGTGTCAATCCCTCCTTACTTCTTCTTGTTGGCCACGGTGCGCTTGGGCCCCTTGCGGGTGCGGGCGTTGGTCTTGGAGCGCTGGCCGCGGACGGGCAGGCCCTTGCGGTGGCGCACGCCCCGGTAGCAGCCGATCTCGGTCAGCCGCTTGATGTCCATCGCCACGTTGCGGCGCAGATCGCCCTCCACCACATACTCGCGGCCGATGATCTCCCGCAGCTTAGCCTCCTCCCCGTCGGTCAGATCCTTCACCCGGGTGTCGGGGCTGATGCCCGCCTTGTCCAGAATCTTATTGGCGCTGGTGCGGCCAATCCCGTAAATATAGGTCAGCCCGATCTCTACGCGCTTTTCCTTCGGCAGATCAATGCCGGCAATACGTGCCATATTCCTCCTGCCCCTCCTTTAACCTTGTTTTTGTTTGTGCTTCGGGTTTTCACAAATGACCATAACTTTGCCCTTGCGCTTGATGATCTTGCACTTCTCGCACATGGGCTTGACAGACGGTCTGACTTTCATATCACGAAACCTCCTGTAAATGCCTGATGGCCCCTCGCCGCCGCCGGCTTTGCGCCGCTGAGGCCGGCCCTCTGGCCGGGTCCCCTGCCGCGCCGCCCCTGTGCGCCGGCCCAGCCCCGCTCCCCCTGGAAGCTGGGGCCCAGCCGCTGGACAGGGCGTTCCCCGGGGGCAAGGCCCCAAAGGGAAGCGGCCGTTGTCGGCTCGGTCGTGGATACTAACTGGGTATTGCGATGCGGCTTGTTGCCACGGGTCTGTTTACTTGGTGCGCCAGGTGATGCGGCCCTTGGTCAGGTCATACGGCGACATCTGCACCGTCACCTTGTCGCCGGGCAGGATGCGGATAAAGTTCATGCGCAGCTTGCCGGAGATGTGCGCCAGAATGGTGTGGCCGTTGCCAATATCCACATGGAACGTGGTGTTGGGCAGGGCCTCGGTGACGACCCCCTCCAGCTCGATCATATCGTCCTTTGCCAAAGCGTCATACCTCCCTTTCCGCCCGAAAGACCGCCAGGGCCGCCCGAAGCTCCCTGTCCCGGACGGGCTGGCCTGTTCGGACTTTTTCCATCACCGGATGGTCCCATTCCCCAACCGGGTCCACGTGCTTGGCCCGCTTTCGCTTGGGCTGGTTCACCCGGCGCCGCTTCCCGTCCGCCAGCAGCAGCCAGCCGGCCTGGGCGTGCATCACGCAGAACAGGCGGCCGCTGTCCCGCCCCCGGCGGGCGCGGACGATCTGAGCTTCCCGAACCCCCATCACCCGTCCTCGCAGACGGTGAGCACCTCGGGCTCCCCTTGGGTGATCAGGATGGTGTTTTCATAGTGGGCGGCCAGGGAACCGTCCTGGGTCACGGTGGTCCACCGGTCCTCCAGCACCCGCACGTGCCAGTCTCCTTGGCACACCATGGGCTCCACCGCCAGGGTCATGCCCGGCTGCAGGCGGGCGCCCCGTCCGGCGGGGCCATAGTTGGGTACCTCAGGCGCCTCGTGGAGCTTGGCGCCCACCCCATGGCCCACGAAGTCCCGCACCACGGAGTAGCCGTTGGCCTCCACATACTGCTGCACCGCGTGGGAGATATCAGACACCCGCTGCCCCACCCGGGCCATCTGGATGCCCTGCCAGAAGCTGCGCTCGGTCACCTCCATCAACCGCCGGGCCTCCGCGGAGATCTCGCCGCAGGCGAAGGTGGCCGCGCAGTCTCCGTGAAATCCGTCCACACAGGCCCCCACGTCCACGCTGACCAGATCCCCCTCTCGCAGCACCACCTGCTTGGAGGGGATGCCGTGGATCACCACGTCGTTGACCGAGATGCACGCCGAACCGGGGAAGCCTCCATATCCCAGGAAGGAGGGGCGCGCCCCCTGGCCCTCCAGATAGGAGCGCACCGCCTCGTCAATCTCCAGGGTGCTCACCCCAGGGCGCACCATCGACCCCGCCAGCCGTCGGGCCTGGGCGGCCAACCGGCCAGCCCGGCGCATACACGCCACCTCTCTGGGCGATTTCAATGTGATCAGTTCCATGGCGTCACAGCTTCAGGGCGGCCAGCACCGCCTGGGTGGTGGCCTCGATGGTGGGCTGATTCTCTACCGGGCGCAGCACACCCCGCCGGCCGTAAAAGTCCTTGAGGGGCTCGGTCTCCGCGTGGTAGACCTCCAGACGGCGCTTGACTGTCTCCGGCTTGTCGTCCTCCCGCTGCTCCAGCTTGCCGCCGCATTGGTCGCACACGCCGGGCACCTTGGGAGGCGCGTTTTCCACATGGTAGGAGGCCCCGCAGCGATGGCAGAACCGGCGCCCTGCCATGCGCGTCTCGATCTCTTGGTCGGTGATCTCCAGGGACAGCACGTTGTCAAAGGCCACCCCTGCCTGCTCCAGCGCCTCCGCCTGGGCCATGGTGCGGGGCACCCCGTCCAGGATAAAGCCACCGGCGCAGTCGGGCTGGGCCAGCCGCTGGGCCACGATGTCGATGATGACCTCGTCGGGAACCAGCTGGCCTGCATCCATATATTCCTTGGCCTTTCGCCCAACTTCCGTGCCATCCTTGACCGCGCTGCGCAGGATATTGCCCGTGGAGACGGCGGGGATCCCCAGCCGCTGGCTGAGGATGGCCGCCTGGGTCCCCTTGCCGGCGCCGGGGGCGCCAAGTATGATCAGCTTCATGCCCTTCACCCTCTCTGGATCACTCCAGGAAGCCCTTGTAATGGCGCATCATCAGCTGGGCTTCCAGGGTTTTGGCCGTCTCCAGGGCAACGCCCACCACGATGATGATGGAGGTGCCGCCGATGGCCAAGCTGCTGCCGGCGCTAAAGCCCAGGGCCAGCATGATGTTGCCCGTGATGGCGGGCAGCAGAGCGACCACAGCCAGGTAGAGCGCGCCGAACAGGGTCAACCGGGAGATGACCTTTTGCAGGAAGTCGGCGGTGGGCTTGCCCGGACGGAAACCGGGGATGAACCCGCCGTTCTTCTTCAAGTTGTTGGACACCTCCACCGGGTTGAACTGGATGGTGTTGTAGAAATAGCTGAACAGCACGATCAGCAGGAAATAGACGATGGAATACACCAGCCCCGTGGAGTCGAAGATCTGAAGGAAGGTGTACCAGCCGGTGCCCTCTGTCTGGGCGGAGGGTACAAACATGCCGATGGTGGCGGGGATGGAGGCGATGGCCTGGGCGAAGATGACAGGCATCACCCCGGACATATTCACCTTGATGGGGATGTGGCTGGACTGGCCGCCGTACATCTTCCGGCCCACCACCCGCTTGGCATACTGCACGGGGATGCGCCGCTCCGCGTTGCTGATGAACACCACGAACAGCACCAGCAGCAACATGGCGATCACCACCAGCAGGGCCACGCCCACCAGCACCAGCCAACCCGGCACGGGCAAGTCCCGGCCACTGGTCCAGCTGTTTACCCCGCTGATGACCGAGGTGACCATGCTGGGCCCCCGAGCCACAATGCCGGCAAACAGGATGATGGAGATGCCGTTGCCCACGCCAAACTCGGTGACCTGCTCCCCCAGCCACATGACAAAGGCGGAGCCGGCAGTGAAGGCGGCGATGATGACGATGGCGGGCCACACCCCGTCGGTGGACAGCACGGACGGCTCCACCGAGCGGATCAGGGTGTAGTAACCAAAGGCCTGTAGCAGGGCGATGGCCACGGTGACATAGCGGGTGATGGCCGCGATCTTCCGCTTGCCCTCCTCGCCGCCATCCCGGGACAGGCGCTCCAGCGCCGGGATGGCGATGGTCAGCAGCTGCACGATGATGGAGCTGTTGATATACGGCTGGATGGACAGGGCGAACACCGTGGCGTAGGCAAAGGCATCGCCGCTCATCACATTGAGCAGGCCGAAGATGCTGGCCGACTGCTCCGTCATATACTGGCTGAGCAGATCCGAGTCGATAAAGGGCACTGGGATGGCGGCGCCCACCCGGAAGATTAGCAGGACGAACAGGGTAAACAGCAGCTTATTGCGCAGCTCCTGCACCTTCCAGGCGCTTCGGATGGTCTGAATCATCTCAGATCACCTCCGCCGTCCCGCCCGCCTTTTCGATCTTCTCCTTGGCGCTGGCGGAGAAGGCCTGGGCACGCACTGTGAGCTTTCTCTTCAACTCGCCGTTGCCCAGGATCTTCACCCCGTGCTCGCACTTGGAGAGGATGCCCTGTTCCAGCAGGTTGCGGGTGTCCACAGTGGCCCCGTCCTCAAACTTGTTCAGCGCGGCCACGTTCACACCCTCCAGCCGTTTGGCGAAGATGTTGCGGAAGCCCCGCTTGGGCAGGCGGCGGGTCAGCGGCATCTGGCCGCCCTCAAACCCAATGCGCACGCCGCCGCCGGAACGGGCCTTCTGGCCCTTGTGCCCGCGGCCGGCGGTCTTGCCGTTGCCGGTGGCGGGGCCGCGCCCCTTGCGCTTGCCCACCTGGGTGGAGCCGGGGGCGGGGGAAAGTTCATGCAGATTCATCTTGGGCACCTCCTCAGGCTTGCTCGGTCACCTGGAGCAGGTAACCGATGCGGGCGATCTTGCCCCGGGTGGCCGCGTTGTCCGGCTGCACGGTCACATCGCCGATGGTGCGCAGGCCCAGGGCCTCGGCGGTGGCCTTGTGCTTGGCCAGGCGGCCGTTCAGGCTCTTGACGAGCTTGATCTCAATTGTCTTAGCCATGGTCGTGAGCCTCCTTAACCAATGATTTCTTCCACGCTCTTGCCCCGGATGCGGGCCACTTCAGCGGGGCTGCGCAGCGCCTTCAGCCCGGCCATGGTGGCGGCCACCACGTTCTGGGGATTGTTGGTGCGCAGGCACTTGGCGCGGATGTCGGACACACCGGCCGCCTCCATCACCGCGCGCACCGGGCCGCCGGCGATGATGCCGGTACCCTTGCTGGCGGGCTTGAGCAGTACCCGGCCGGCGCCAAACTCGCCGATGATCTCGTGGGGGATGGTGCTGCCCGACAGGGTGATGGTCACCATGTTCTTCTTGGCGTCCTCAATGCCCTTGCGGATGGCCTCGGCCACCTCGGCGGCCTTGCCCAGGCCGTAGCCCACCTTGCCCTTCTCGTCGCCTACCACCACCAGGGCGGAGAACTTGGCCACACGGCCGCCCTTCACGGTCTTGGAAACCCGGTTGAGGTAGACCACCTTCTCCACGTACTCTTTGGGTTCTCTTTCAAAACGAGCCATGATCCTTCCTCCTCCCTTAGAACTGCAGGCCGCCCTCACGGGCGCCCTCGGCCAGAGCTTTCACGCGGCCATGGTACACGTAGCCGCCGCGGTCGAACACGACGGTCTCGATGCCCTTGGCCTTTGCCCGCTCGGCAACGGTCTGGCCGACCTTCTTGGCCGCCTCGCAGTTGCTGCCGGGGCCCTCAAAGCCCTTCTCCAGGGAAGAGGCGGAGACCAGAGTGACGCCCTTGGTGTCATCGATGACCTGGGCGTAGATGTTGGTCCCGCTGCGGAACACGTTCAGGCGGGGGCGCTCGGAGGTGCCGGACACCTTGCTGCGAACGCGCTTGTGACGGTGCAGGCGCTGGGCCTTGGTATTGGGTCTTTTAATCATGATCGGCACACCTCCTTCTTATTTCTTGACGCCGGTCTTACCCACCTTGCGGCGGATGACCTCGTCAGCGTATTTGATCCCCTTCCCCTTATAGGGCTCAGGGGGACGCTTCTCGCGGACGTTGGCGGCAAACTGGCCCACCAACTGTTTGTCGTAACCAGAGACGATGATCTGGTTGGGATTGGGTACCTCGATGGTGATCCCCTGGGGGGCCTCCATGATCACCTGGTGGGAAAAGCCCAGGTTCATCACCAGCTTGCCCCCCTCCAGGGCCACACGGTAGCCCACACCGTTGACCTCCAGGATCTTCTTGTAGCCCTCGGTGACCCCCACCACCATGTTGTTGAGCAGGCTGCGGGTCAACCCGTGCAGGGAACGGTTCTCCTTCAGGTCGTTGGGGCGGGAGACCTGCAGCTCGCTGCCCCGCATGGAGATGGTCATCTCCGGGTGGAAGCGTTCGCTCAGCGTACCCTTGGGCCCCTTCACGGTCACGACGTTGCTCTCTTCAATCTTGATCTCTACGCCGGCGGGGACGGCGATAGGAGCTCTACCAATTCTGGACATTCCTATAACCCTCCTTACCAGACAAACGCAAGGACTTCGCCGCCGACATGAGCCTGGCGGGCCTTCTTGTCGGTCATGACGCCCTTGGATGTGGATACAATCGCAATGCCCAGACCCCGCAGGACCCGGGGCAGCTCTTCCGCGCCGGCGTACACCCGCAGGCCGGGCTTGGACACCCGGCGCAGGCCGGAGATGGTCTTCTCCTTGCCGGGCTGCAGATACTTCAGGGTGATATGGATCACGCCTTGGGTGCCGTCGTTGACAATCTGGAAGTTCTTGATATAGCCCTCGTCCAGCAGGATCTGGGCGATGGCCTTCTTCATGTTGGAAGCCGGAACATCCACGGTGTCATGCTTGGCGTTGTTCGCGTTGCGGATGCGGGTGAGCATATCCGCAATGGGATCGGTGATTTGCATGATAGAGGTTACCTCCTGTTCAGATTTACCAAGCTCAGGCGCGGCCGGCTCGCTGCGGCGCGGCCCCTGCTTGGTACAGGCGGAAAGGTATCGAAAGTCAGGTAAAGCTTTCGACCTTTTGTCCGTCTTGCCCCGCTGCTGCGGGGCCTTCGCGGCCCGGTCCCCGGGCCAAACCGGGATCTCCCGCAAAGGAGTCCCGGCCCTTCCCTCACCGGGCGCCGGCGTGCCAAAATCCCGTACCCTCAGGCATTTCCCTGCGGTTTACGGGTTGGACACTCCCGGGCGCGTTGAGAGAAAGTCTTGACAATTCCCCGGCGCAAAAGCAATTCATTATACCCCTTCTCCCTGTCAAAAGCAAGGCTTTTTTGACTGCCAGGACGGAAAACGTGGGTGGAAACGCCGGTAAATCAGCTTCTGCCGGAACCTTTCTCCGGCAGAAGCTGATCTCTGCCTTTCCTCCGCGCCGGGCTGGCGCCCTGCGGGAAGAGCGCACCCTCACGGGCACGCTTACCAGGACGCCTTGCGCACGCCGGGGATCTGCCCCTTGTAGGCCAGCTCCCGGAAGCAGATGCGGCAGATGCCGTAGTCCCGGAGATAGGCGTGGGGACGGCCACAGATCTTGCAGCGGTTGTTGCGGCGGCTGGAGAACTTGGGCTCCCGCTGCGCCTTGAGGATCATCGATTTCTTTGCCATACGCTTCTTCCCTCCTATCAGCCAGCGGTGGTGAAGGGTGCCCCCAGGAGCGCAAGCAGCTCCTTGGCCTCTTCATCGGTCTTGGCGGTGGTGCAGATGACTACGTCCATGCCGCGGATCTTGTCGATCTTGTCATAGTCGATCTCGGGGAAGATCAGCTGCTCCCTCAGCCCCAGGGCATAGTTGCCCCGGCCGTCAAACGCGTTGGGGTTGATGCCCCGGAAGTCCCGCACCCGGGGCAGGGCCACGTTGAACAGCCGGTCCAAAAACTCCCACATCTTGTCTTGACGCAGGGTGACCTTGGCTCCGATGGGCATCCCCTCCCGGAGCTTGAAATTGGCCACCGATTTCTTGGCCCTGGTGACGATGGGCTTCTGCCCGGTGATGGCGGCCAGATCGCCCACCACGGACTCCAGCACCTTGGCGTTGTCCCGGGCCTCGCCGCAGCCGCAGTTGACCACGATCTTGTCCACCCGGGGGATCTGCATCACGGATTTGTAGCCGAACTTCTGCATCAGGGCAGGAGCAACTTCGGCGGTGTACTTTGCCTTCAAATTGGGATTGGCCATTGGTAACTCCTCCTCCTTTTCAGATTTCGGCGCCGCAATGCTTGCACACGCGCACCTTCTTGCCCCCCTCCACCTTGTGAGCCACGCGGGTGGGCTTGTCGCACTTGGGGCACACGGCCATCACCTTACTGGCGTACAGGGGGATCTCCTTCTGAATGATGCCGCCCTCCTCGCCCTGACGGCGGGGCTTCTGGTGGCGGGAGGCCAGGTTGACCTTCTCCACTACCACCTTGCGGGCCTCGGGATCCACCGAGAGAACCTTGCCCCGCTTGCCCTTGTCCTTGCCGGACAGGACGACGACGGTGTCGTTCTTCTTCACGTTCATACTCATACCTCGTTCCCCCCTTACAGGACCTCGGGCGCCAGGGACAGGATCTTCATATAATCCTTGTCCCTCAGCTCCCGGGCCACTGGGCCAAAGATGCGGGTGCCGCGGGGGTTCTTATCCTCCCGGATGAGGACGGCGGCGTTGTCGTCAAAGCGGACATAGCTGCCGTCGGTGCGGCGCACGCCGCGGGTGGAGCGGACGATGACGGCCCGGACCACATCGCCCTTCTTGACCTGGCCGCCGGGGGCGGCCTTGCGCACGGAGGCGACGATCACATCGCCGATGTTGCCAAACTTCCGCTTGGAGCCGCCCAGTACGCGGATGGTCTTAATCTCCTTGGCGCCGGTGTTGTCGGCCACCTTCAGATAGCTTTCTTCCTGAATCATACTGGCACCTCCTTCTTACTTCGCCTTCTCGAGGATTTCAACCACGCGCCAGCGCTTGTCTTTGGACAGGGGGCGGGTTTCCATCACGCGCACGCGGTCACCCACGCCGCACTGGTTGAGCTCGTCGTGGGCCTTCAGCTTATAGGTCCGCTTGACGATCTTCTTATACAGGGGGTGGGCCACCCGGTCGGCGATGGCCACCACAACGGTCTTATCCATCTTGTCGGAAACCACCAGGCCGACTCTGGTCTTACGAGAAGAGGTTCTCACTTCACTCATCGTTCACGCCTCCTTATCGGCCCTGCTGCTCACGCAGGATGGTTTTCACGCGGGCGATGTCCTTCTTGACCTGCGCGATGCGGATGGGGTTATCCAGCTGGTTGGTGGCGTGCTGAAGACGGAGGTTGAACAGGTCCTTCTTCAGCTCCACCAGCTTGCTCTCCAGCTCGTTGGAGCTCAGGTTACGGACTTCGTTAGCTTTCATCTTCATTCACCACCGTTCTCAACAGTCTCTCGCTTGATGATCTTGCACTTGACCGGCAGCTTGTGGCTGGCCAGGCGCAGCGCCTCCCGGGCCACCTCTTCGGAGACGCCGGCGATCTCAAACATGACCCGGCCGGGCTTGACCACGGCCACCCAGTACTCGGGCGCGCCCTTACCGGAACCCATACGGGTGCCCAGAGCCTTCTTGGTCACGGGCTTGTCGGGAAAGATCTTGATCCAGACCTTGCCGCCGCGCTTGGTGTGACGGGTCATGGCCACACGGGCGGCCTCGATCTGGTTGCCGGTGATCCAGGCCGGCTCGGTGGTGGCCAGGCCCCACTCGCCGTAGGCCACGGTGTTGCCCCGGGTGGCGACGCCGGTCATGCGCCCGCGGTGGACGCGGCGGTACTTCACTCTTTTGGGCAGAAGCATTACTGAACGCCTCCTTCCTTACCAGCGGGGCCGCGGCCGCCTGCGGGGCGGTTGCCGCCCTGCCGGTGGAACCCGCCGCCCTGGCGGCGGTCGCCTCCCTGCCGGTTGAAGCCGCCCCGGCGGTCGTCCCGACGGCGGGGCCGCTGCTCACGCTCTTTGTAGTTCTTGGTGTCGATGGTGCGGGGGGTGGTGCGCAGGGTCTGGGTGAGCACCTCGCCCTTATAGATCCACACCTTGATGCCGATGCGCCCGTAAGTGGTGGCCGCCTCGGCAAAGCCGTACTCGATGTCCGCCCGCAGGGTCTGCAGGGGGATGGTGCCATCGTGGTAGTGCTCGGTGCGGGCGATCTCCGCGCCGTTGAGCCGGCCGGAGGCCTGCACCTTGATGCCCAGCGCGCCCATGCGCATGGCCCGCCCCATGGCGTTCTTCATGGCCCGGCGGAAGGCGATGCGCTTTTCCAGCTGCTGGGCGATGTTCTCTGCCACCAGCTGGGCGTTGGTGTCGGGGTTCTTCACCTCGACGATGTTGAGCACCACGCTCTTGCCCAGCTTGGTCTCCAGCTCAGCGCGCAGCTTCTCAATCTCCTCGCCCCCCTTGCCGATGACGATACCCGGCCGGGCGCAGTGGACATAGATGCGGATCTTAGCATTGTCCCGCTCGATCTCGATCTTGGGCACGCCGGCGGAATACAGGCGCTTTTTCAGATCCTTGCGGAGCTTGTAGTCCTCCACCAGGAGGTCGCCCACTTTCTCATTGCGGGCATACCAACGGGAGTCCCAGTCTTTGATGACACCCACGCGCAGACCGTGGGGATTCACTTTCTGTCCCATGCTGTTTGACCTCCTTTTCTCAGCGCTCTTTGACCACGACGGTCACGTGGGAAGTTCTCTTGTTGATGCGGTAGGCCCGCCCCTGGGCCCGGGGCATAAAGCGCTTGATAATCGGGCCGGGGGCAGCGTAGGTCTCCGCCACATAGAGCTTCTCGGGATCCATGCCGTGGTTGTTCTCGGCGTTGGCGGCCGCGCTCTTGACCAGCTTGGACAGAGGCTCGGCGGCGGCCTTGGGGGTCAGGGCCAGGATGGCGCTGGCCTGTGCCACACTCTTACCGCGGATCAGGTCGCACAGAATGCTCACCTTACGGGGAGAGATGCGGATATATCTCAGTGTTGCCTTCGCTTCCATTTGCTCTCTCCTCCTTACTTACCAGTCTTGCTGCCCGCGTGGCCCTTGAAGGTGCGGGTGGGGGCGAACTCGCCCAACTTGTGGCCCACCATGTCCTCGGTGATATACACCGGCACGTGCTTGCGCCCGTCGTGCACGGCGATGGTGTGGCCCACGAAGGCGGGGAAGATGGTGGAGGCGCGGCTCCAGGTCTTCAGCACCTTTTTCTCGTTCTTCTGGTTCATCTCATTGACCCGCTTCAGCAGCTCGGGGGCGCAAAAGGGGCCTTTCTTGATACTTCTGCTCATCTTTCACTGCCTCCTTACTTGGCGTTGCGGCGCTTGACAATGAACTTGTCCGTGGGGTTCTTGCGCTTGCGGGTCTTGTACCCCATGGCGGGCTTGCCCCAGGGGGTGACGGGGCCGGGCCGGCCCACAGGACTCTTGCCCTCGCCGCCGCCGTGGGGATGGTCGTTGGGGTTCATCACCGAGCCGCGCACCGTGGGCCGCCAGCCCATGTGACGCTTGCGCCCGGCCTTGCCGATGTGGATGTTGGCCCAGTCGGTGTTGCCCACCTGGCCGATGGTGGCCCGGCACTGCTCGTGCACCAGGCGCACCTCGCCGGAGGGCAGGCGGATCTGAGCCATGCCGTTCTCCTTGGCCATCAGCTGCGCTGCGGTCCCGGCGGAACGCACCAGCTGGGCCCCCTTGCCGGGGTGCAGCTCAATGCAGTGGATCATCTCGCCCACCGGGATCTTGGAGATGGGCAGGCAGTTGCCGGGCAGGATGTCGGACTCGGGCCCGGTCATGATGATGTGGCCCGCCTTCAGCCCAACGGGAGCCAGGATATAGCGGCGCTCGCCATCCTCGTACTCGATCAGGGCGATGTTGGCCGAGCGGTTGGGGTCGTACTGCAGGTTAATCACTGTGGACTTGCCCTCTTTGTCCCGCCTGAAGTCGATGATGCGGTACTTGCGCTTGTTCCCGCCGCCCCGGTGGCGGACGGTGATGCGCCCGTAGCTGTTGCGTCCGGCGCTCTTCTTCAGCTTCTCCAGCAGGGAGCGCTCCGGCTTGGCCTTCTTATCGATGCCCTCGAAGGCGGACACCGTCATATGGCGGCGGGAGGGCGTTGTGGGCTTATAGGTTTTGATCGCCATTTCTCGTTACCTCCTTACACCATGCCTTCGAAGAACTCAATGGACTTGGAGTCCTCGCTCAGGGTGACCATGGCCTTCTTCCAGCTGGCCCGGCGGCCGGCGGGATAGCGGCCCAGCCGCTTGGCCTTGCCATACATATTCAGCGTGTTCACCTTGGCCACCTTCACCCCGAAGATCTCCTCCACCGCCTTGGCGATCTCGATCTTGTTGGCGTCTTTGGCCACCTCAAAGGTGTACTTCTTGTCGGTGGCAAACGCCATGGACTGTTCGGTGACGATGGGGCGCTTGATGATGTCGTAAGCGGTCTTCATTAGGCGAACACCTCCTCGATGGTAGCCAGGGCGGCCTTGTCCACGATCAGCTGCTTGGCGTTTACGATGTCGTAGACGTTGATGAGCTTGGCTGGGGTGGTGACCACGCCGGGGATGTTCCGGGCGGACTTGACCACGTTGGGGCAGGCGGTGACCACCATGGCCTTGCCCGCCCCCAGGCTGTTCAGGAAGCCCTGGAAGGTCTTGGTCTTGATCTCGTCCATGCGCAGATCATCCACCACCAGCACGCTGCCTGCGGCCGCCTTGGCCGACAGGGCCGACTTTAGCGCCAGCCGGCGCACCTTCTTGTTGAGCGTGTAGCGGTAGGACCGGGGCTTGGGGGCGAACACGACGCCGCCGTGAGTCCACTGAGGGGCCCGGGTGGAGCCTTGGCGGGCACGGCCGGTGCCCTTCTGCCGCCAGGGCTTGCGCCCGCCGCCGGACACCTCCGCCCGGGTCAGGGCAGACTGGGTGCCCTGCCGGCAGTTGGCCAGGTGGTTCTTGACCACGTCGTGGACCACATACTGGTTGGGCTCAATGCCGAATACGGCCTCGGAGAGCTCGACCTCGCCGATCTGCTTGCCGGCCATATCATAAAGGTTCGCTTTAGGCATTTGTCATTCTCTCCTCTCTCACTTGTTACGCGCAGAGGCCTTCTGCGGGTTGACACGGGCAGAAGCCTTCTGCGGGTTGACGCGGCCGGACCCATCGGGCCCCTTCTTCTCAGCGATCTTCTTGACGCTGGAACGCAGCGCCACCACGCCGCCCTTGGGGCCGGGCACGGCGCCCCGCACGGCGATGACGCCCAGCTCCTCGTCCACCTGGATCACGTCCAGGTTCATCACGGTGACCTGCTCGTTGCCCATCTGGCCGGCCCCGATGTGTCCCTTGAACACCCGGGAGGGGTCGGTGCTGGAGCCCAGGGAGCCGGGGTGGCGGGCCACCGGGCCGCTGCCGTGGGTCTCCTTCAGGCGGTGGGCCCCGCAGCGCTTGATGGCGCCCTGGTAGCCGTGGCCCTTGCTGATGCCGGTCACATCCACCCGGTCGCCGGGGGCGAAGGTGGTGGCGGTGATCTCATCGCCCACGTTCAGCTCGGCAGCGTTGTCCAGCTTGAACTCCTTGAGCACCCGCAGGAGCTTCCCCGACTTCTTGCTGTGGCCCGCCTCGGGTCGGCTGAGCTTGCGCTCGGGCACCTCGTCAAATCCCAGCTGGACGGCGGTGTAGCCGTCCTTTTCCTCGGTCTTCTTCTGCACCACAGTGCAGGGCCCCGCCTGGATGACGGTGACCGGGATGACCTTACCGGCCTCATCGAAGACCTGGGTCATGCCCACCTTCTTGCCGATGATGGCCTTTTCCATATAGGTTCCTCCTTTAAGGTTATTGGTTGGCGCCAGTCTTGACCACTCGCCCTGCCGGGCGGCGGGATGCTTGGCGTCAACATGACCCGTCCGCCTCAAAACGCGGCGGACTGCGGTACAGACATTGTCAAAGCAAAGTCCGCGCAACGCCGTTTCCCACTTCATATGGAAAGCTTCGTTCGCTCCCTTGCCTTTCCCTTCCAAACCAAATCCGCTGTGCTGGGCTCCGGTTTGGAACGCGGCTTCTCCGCGCAATTCGGGTTTACAGCTTGATCTCGATCTCCACGCCGGCGGGCAGCTCCAGGCTCATCAGGGACTCCACCGTCTTGGCCGAGGGCTTCACCACATCCACCAGGCGCTTGTGGGTGCGCCGCTCAAACTGCTCCCGGCTGTCCTTGTACTTATGGACGGCCCGCAGAATGGTGACCACCTCTTTCTTGGTGGGCAGGGGGATGGGGCCGGAGACCGTCGCGCCGCTGCGCTTGGCCGTGTCCACAATCTTCTCGGCGGCCTGGTCGATGAGCTGGTGGTCATAGGCCTTCAGCCGGATGCGGATCATTTCTTTTTGTGCCATGTTGGGTGTTCCTCCTTCACATACATACGAAGTTGACGCTCGCCGGGCCGCGCGGCGCGGCCCGCTGTCCTGTCACGCCAGGCCGCCTGCGGCGGTCGGGCGCTGCTCCGTACGGTGAAAAACTCCGTCCACGCTATCGTGCGTATCATTCCAGGCCATGAATAAAACCGGCACGTCAGTTGGCCGGTTTCACCCATCCCCAGCGATATACGCTGCGGAAGAGTCCTTCAGCCGCCCGATCAACGGACATACTCCGCGGAAGTTACCTCGCCTGGGGCGAGCAATCTCCCGCATCATCGCAGTGCGCCTATACAGACGCTCGATCATTGTACAACAAAGTTTCCCAGAAAGTCAAGCACTTTTTTCCGCCCGGCGCTTCATTTTTTACTCTTCCTCCAGCCCTGCAAGATCTTGTATCCATCCTCACTCATGACACAAACCCTGCCGGCAGCCCGCTCCCTTGTGGGGAGTCTGCCGGCAGGGTCAATCGTCTCAGTTCGTCTTGTTTTCCCAGGTCTATCCGCCATCTGGACGAAAATGAGAGCGCCATTGGGGCATTAAGAAGAAGCCGCCCTACTCCTCGTCCAGCTTGAGCACCGCCATGAATGCCTCCGTCGGCATCTGCACCGTGCCCAGGCTCCGCATCTTCTTTTTCCCCTCTTTCTGCTTCTCCAACAGCTTCTTCTTTCGGGTGATGTCCCCACCATAACACTTGGCCAGCACGTCCTTGCGCAAGGCCTTGATGGTTTCCCGGGCAATGACCTTTCCCCCGATGGCCGCCTGGATGGGCACCTCGAACATCTGGCGGGGGATATTCTGCTTGAGCTTTTCACAGATGCGCCGGGCCCGCTTGTAAGCCTTCTCCCGGTGGGCGATGAAGGACAGCGCGTCCACCTGGTCCCCGTTGAGCAGCACGTCCACCTTCACCAGGTCGGAGGGGCGGTAGCCCTCCAGCTCATAGTCCAGGGAGGCGTAGCCCCGGGTGCGGGCCTTCAGGGTGTCAAAGAAGTCGTAGATGATCTCATTGAGAGGCATCCGGTAGTGGATCTCCACCAGGTTGGTATCCAGGTACTGCATATCCTGGTATTCCCCCCGCCGGTCCTGGCACAGAGGCATGATATTGCCCACATAGTCCGGAGGGGAGAGGATGGACACGTTCACATAGGGTTCCCGGGCCTCGGCGATGGCGCCGGGATCTGGGTAATTGTGGGGATTGTCCACCTGGACGGTGCTGCCGTCCGTCTTGACCACCTCATAGATGACGGAGGGCAGGGTGGTGACCAGATCCAGGTCAAACTCCCGCTCCAGCCGCTCCTGGATGATCTCCATGTGGAGCATCCCCAGAAACCCGCACCGGAAGCCAAAGCCCAGGGCCGCGGAGGACTCCGGTTCAAAGGATAGGGAAGCGTCGTTGAGCTGGAGCTTCTCCAACGCGTCCCGCAGGTCCGGGTACTTGCTGCCGTCCTCGGTGTACACCCCGCAGTATACCATGGGCTGCACCGGGCGGTATCCCGGCAGGGCCTCGGCGGTGGGTCGGGCCGCCTCGGTGATGGTGTCCCCCACCCGGGTGTCCTTCACGTTCTTGATGGAGGCGGTGAAATAGCCCACCTCGCCGGCGGACAGGGCCTGGGCCGGCTCCATGCCCAGGGGCCGCAGGTAGCCCACCTCCAGCACCGTGTGCACCGCGCCGGAGGCCATCAGCCGCACCTGCATCCCCGGCCGGACGCTCCCCTCCATCACCCGGAAGTAGACGATCACCCCCAGGTAGGGGTCGTACTGGCTGTCAAAGATCAGTGCCTTCAGGGGGGCGGCGGGGTCCCCCTGGGGGGCGGGCACGTTTTGGACGATGTCCTCCAGCACCGCCTCCACGTTGAGCCCCATCTTGGCCGAGATCTCCGGGGCGTCCAGGGCGGGCAGGCCGATGACATCCTCGATCTCCTGCTTGACCCGCTTCGGGTCTGCCGCCGGCAGGTCGATCTTGTTGATCACCGGCCGGATCTCCAGGTCATGCTCCAGGGCCAGGTAGGTGTTGGCCATGGTCTGGGCCTCCACCCCCTGAGCGGCGTCCACCACCAGCACCGCCCCCTCGCAGGCCGCCAGGGAGCGGGACACCTCATAGTTGAAGTCCACATGACCCGGGGTGTCGATGAGGTTCAGGCAGTAGGTCCGCCCGTCCTTGGCCCGGTAATCCATGCGCACCGCCCGGGCCTTAATGGTGATGCCCCGCTCCCGCTCCAGGTCCATGTTGTCCAGCAGCTGGGACTCCATCTGCCGCTGCTCCACCGCCCCACACAGCTCGATCATCCGGTCGGACAGCGTGGATTTGCCGTGGTCGATGTGGGCAATGATGGAAAAGTTCCGGATGTTTGCTTGTTCGGTCATGGGCTGTTCCCCTCCGTGGTCGCTTCCTGCCCCCGTCGGGGCGGTTCAGGGCGGGCCTGCCCCGCCTCACTTGATCTGATCAACGTGGTTTGCCATCTCCTTGTTCAGCCGCTCTCCGCACACGTGGACGATCTGGAGCAGGGACTGATAGGTGCCCGGATAGGCGGCGGTCATCGCATCGTGGGACAGGTCCGGGAACTGCTGGGCCTCCTTGCGCTGCGCGCATAGCGCGGCCGCATACTCCGTCTCGCTCAGGATCATGTCCGCCCGGGGCAGCCCCGCCAAAAAGTGCTCCTGGGGCACGGAGAAAACCCCATCGTTCCCGTCTGGACTGGCCCGGAACAGGTGCCGGTACAGGATATACAGCGCGGTGGATAAGTAATTGCCCGCCGCCTTGATGGCCTGCTTGTTCCCCAGCCGCCCCAGCAGGTCGAACAGCACCCCGGCGGAGTTGACGATCAATTTCTTGCTCAGCGTGGCCATCACCGACCCTTTGAGCACGTTGTCCCGCTCGTTGGACACGTCGTAGAGCGTCTCCGCGTCCAGGATGGTGGTGCCGTCCCGGCTGAGGGTGCGCCCCAGCAGAAAATCGGCGGACACATTGTAAAAGTCGCAGGCCTTGACCACAAAGTTCAGCCCGGGCTCCCGTACCCCGTTCTCATAGTGGGAAAGCAGGGCCTGGGAGATGCCCAGCACCTGGGCCGCCTGCCGCTGGGAGATCCCCCGTTCCTGGCGCAGCAAGGCCAACGTGCGCGAAAAGTCAGCGTTCATATGCTCCATTCCTCCCTCTCGTTCTATCCCGATTCTCCGGGTCCCTCCCTTCAGCATGACAACAAGTATAGTATACCCTCAGAAATACTGATTGTAAAGCCCCTATTCCTATAAATCCCTGAATCAGCTCCCGCCACCTGTTCGCGGCCTCGGACGTGCTCCACATTTTCACACAACTCTCTTGCCAAGACATGAAAAAAATGTTACATTTACCCTACATACGCCTTTCCTGGCACAACGACATCACACGGAGGTATTGACGGTTATGTTTGGCAGACTGATTGAGAAACTAAAGGCAAGTCCCAAGCGCATCGTGTTTACGGAGGGCACGGACTGCCGCATTCTGGAGGCCTCGGCCCGGCTGCTCTCGGGTACCTTTCTGACCCCCATCCTGGTGGGCGACCCGGATGAGGTCCAGGCCGCCGCAGAAAAGGCCGGCTTCAACATCCGGGGCGCGGAAATCATCAACCCAGCCACCTATGACAAGATGGAGGAGATGGTCTCGGTCATGGTGGAACTTCGCCGGGGCAAGATGACCGACGAGGAGTGCCGCCAGCTGTTGCAAAAGGGCAACTACTTCGGCACCATGCTGGTCAAGATGGGGGTGGCCGACTGCCTGCTGGGGGGGGCTACCTACTCCACCGCCGACACGGTGCGGCCCGCCCTCCAGCTGATCAAGACCAAGCCGGGCAACAAGATTGTCTCCTCCTGCTTCATCCTGGTCCGCCCCGGCTCTTCCGGCGGCAACGAGTCGCTGGCCATGGGCGACTGCGCCATCAACATCGATCCCACCGAGGACGAGCTGGTGGAGATCGGCCTGGAGTGCGCCAAGTGCGCCCAGTCCTTTGGCATCGATCCCAAGGTGGCCTACCTGAGCTACTCCACCCAGGGCTCGGGCAAGGGCGAATCGGTGGATAAGATGCGCAACGCCTGCGAGAAGGCCAAGGCCGCCGCCCCCGACCTGGACATCGACGGAGAGATGCAGTTTGACGCCGCCGTCTCCCCCACTGTGGGCCAGCTGAAGTTCCCCGGCTCCAAAGTGGCCGGCTACGCCAACACCTTTATTTTCCCCAACATCAACGCGGGTAACATCGGCTACAAGATCGCCCAGCGCCTGGGCCACTTTGACGCCTACGGCCCCATCCTGCTGGGCCTGAACGCCCCCATCAACGACCTGTCCCGGGGCTGCAATGCCCTGGAGGTCTACTCCATGGCCATCATCACCGCCTCCCTGGCCTAACCCATACATCCTCTCGGCCCCCAGGGCGCCCCTCGGCGCTCTGGGGGCTGCTCTGTCTCCCCCCTTTATAAAATCTTATGAATTTCTTTATGGATTCTCCCCTTTCTTTTCCTCCCAGCCAATGGTACACTTACTGTACCAATACGGTCCATACACTTATCTGCCTCTGGACCGGGCGGAGAGGAGCCGATCCATGTCAATTCTGGAAGTCAGTCATCTCAAGAAAGTGTACACCACCCGGTTTGGGGGTCAGCAGGTGGAGGCGCTGGCCGACGTGTCCTTCGGGGTGGAGCAGGGGGAGTTTGTGGCCATTATGGGCGAGTCCGGCTCGGGCAAGACCACCCTGCTGAACATCCTGGCCGCCCTGGACCGCCCCACCGCCGGTAGCGTAAAGCTGGCCGGCAGGGATCTGGCCAGCCTGCGGGAAAAGGACCTGGCCGCCTTCCGGCGGGACAACCTGGGCTTCGTGTTCCAGGACTTCAACCTACTGGACACCTTCTCCCTGCGGGACAACATCCTGCTGCCCCTGGTGCTGTCGGGGACGCGGTATCCGGAGATGGAGGCCCGCCTGGCCCCCCTGGCCCGATCCCTGGGCATTGAGGCGCTGCTGGACAAGTATCCCTACGAGGTGTCCGGCGGCCAAAAGCAGCGCTGCGCCGTGGCCCGTGCCCTCATCACCCAGCCCCAGATCGTGCTGGCCGACGAGCCCACCGGCGCCCTGGACTCCCGGGCCGCCGACAGCCTGATGGAGCTGTTCGGCCAGATCAACCGGGCAGGCCAGACGGTGCTCATGGTCACCCACTCCACCGCCGCGGCCAGCCGGGCCGGCCGGGTGCTGTTCATCCGGGACGGGGCGGTGTACCATCAGCTGTACCGGGAAGGCCGGGGGGACGGCGAGCTCTACCGCCTGATCTCCGACACCCTCACCCGTCTGACCGCCGGAGGTGAGGCAGGTGCGTAACGGACTCTATCCCCGGCTGGCCGCCCAAAACCTGCGGCAGAACCGCCGCTTCTTCCTGCCCTACTTGCTGGCCCTGGTGGGGCTGTCCGCCGCGTTTTACGTCATGGCTGCCCTGGTCTTTGACCCCGGGGCCGGCCAGCTGCGGGGGGCCGAGTACGTCCAGGTCATGATGGGCCTTGGCATGGGCGTCGCCGGCCTCTTTTCCACTGTCCTGCTGCTGTACAGCAACAGCTTCCTCATGAAGCAGCGCAAGCGGGAGCTGGGCCTGTACAACATCCTGGGCATGGGCAAGGGCAACCTGGCCCTGCTCCAGTGCTGGGAGAGCCTGTTCACCGCCCTGGTGGGCATTCCGGGCGGCCTGCTGTGCGGCGTGCTGCTCCACGCCCTGGCCACAGCCGGGCTCACCCGGCTGCTGCGCTTCCCCATCCCCTTCTCCCCCGGCCCATCCCTGCCCGCCATGGCCCTCACCGCCGCAGTCTTCGGCGCGCTGCTGGCCCTGGCCCTGCTGCTCAACCTGGGCCGGGTGGGGCTGGCAAACCCCATCCAGCTGCTGCGGGGCGGCCAGGTGGGGGAGCGGCCGCCCAAGACCCGCTGGCTCGCCGCCCTGGTGGGCGCGGCCTGCCTGGGCGGGGGCTACGCCCTGGCCGTCTCCATCACCGACCCCATGTCCGCCATCGCCTTCTACTTCTTGGCGGTGCTGCTGGTTATCGTGGGCACCTACTGCCTGTTCCTGGCCGGCAGCATCGCCGTGCTCAAACTGCTGCGGAAGAACAAACGCTTCTACTATCAGACCGGCCACTTCATCGGCGTGTCGGGGATGCTCTACCGCATGAAGCGCAACGCCGTGGGCCTGGCCAACATCTGCATCCTGTCCACCATGGTGATGGTGATGATCTCGGGCACCCTGTCCCTCTATCTGGGAACCGGGGAGCTCATCGCCGCCCAATACCCCTCCGACTTCCAGATCGAGGTGGGCTACAACCCTGGGATCACAGCCGCCAACGGCGGGGATCCCTTTGACCCCCAGAGCCTGGACAGCCTGGCCCGGCACTTCATGGATAGCCAGGGGATTCCAGTGGAGAGCGCCCGGTCTGTCACCTACCTGCGCCTGACGGGAGCGGCGAACACCGTCACCCGGCGCATGGAGATCGGCGGTAAAGCCGACCGAACCACAGGACGCACCGTTTATCTGCTCACCCAGGATAGCTACGAGGGACTCACCGGCCAGCCCGCCCCGGAGCTGGGGCCCGGCCAGGCCGCCCTGTGCGGAACGCTGCCGGAGGAGCTGGGGCAAAACGTCACCTTCCAGGCACTGGCCGTGGGGGAGCACGGCCTGACAGAGGCGGGTGAGCCCCTCACCGTTGACATCACCCAGACCCTGGAGGCCATCCCCTTCTTCTCCAACACCTTCGACATCTATGCCGCCGTGGCCCTGGTCCTGCCGGACCGCGCCGCCCTGGACGCCTTTGCCGCCCTGGAGGACGCTGTCTACGGTGCCGACTCCGCCGCCTACTATTACCTGGACCTGCTGGACCTGGACTGCACCCAGGAACAGGCGCTGGCGCTGGAGAATGCATGGTACGACTACAACCTGGGTGAGAACGCCTACGACGGCACCGGCAGCTGGGACTATCTCTCCGTGTCCACCCGAGCCCGGATGGAGGTGGACGGCTACGCCATGGCGGGCGGCTTCCTGTTCCTGGGCATCCTGCTGGGAAGCGTGTTCCTGATGGCCACGGTGCTCATCATCTACTATAAGCAGGTTTCTGAGGGCTATGAGGACCGAGGCCGCTTCGAGATCATGCGCAAGGTTGGCCTGGAGGATGGGCAGGTGCGCGCCTGCATCCGCAGCCAGGTGCTCACCGTGTTCCTCCTGCCCATCGCCGCGGCTGCCGTCCACATCCTGTTCAACTTCAATCTGGTGGTCCAGCTGCTCACCCTGTTCTCCATCCGGGGGGTGCTCACCACCGCCCTGTGCACCCTGGGCACCCTGCTGGTGTTCTGCGGGGCCTACGCCGCGGTATACCTGCTCACCGCCCGCACCTATTACAAGATCGTGACGTAACCCCAGTCGAGATAGAAAGGAGGGGATTGGGATGCGCCGTGCCCTGTTGATCTCCGCCCTGGCGGGGGCCCTGGCGGCCGGTCTGGCCGGCCTGCGCGCCCTGCGCCAGCGGTGACCGACCCCTGCCCGCCGGCCGCCCTTTGGGCGGCCGGCCTTTTCCTTCCCCTTACATTTTGGCTTGACAGAAAACCGTCATCCCTTTACAATAGAAGGCAGATAATTTTGAAAAACCAGGCGATCTTCGCCTGTTTGAGCGGCCGCGGCGTCACCGGCACGTTTTTCATACAGCCCTTCGCGCGACCCCATTACACTCAAATACCAGGCCCAGAGCGGGTGGTTTTTCGATTATCGCGGTGTGTCCATGCGGGCGCATCGCGTCTTCTTTATGCAATGCCGCAAAAAATCTACTTGTATTAGGAGGTGTGGAACCCGCCATGCAGATCTATCTGGCAATCCTGCTCATGGCTGCCTGTCTGGCGGCGGGCGCGGGGGTAGGCGTTCTGTTGGGCTATCGCCGCCGCAAGGCCTTTGCCGAGCGGGAGATCGGCTCCGCCGAAGAAGAGGCCCGGCGCATCATCAACGAGGCCATCAAGAGCGCGGAGAACAAGAAGCGGGAGGCCGCCGTGGAGGCCAAGGAGGAGATCCTCAAAGCCAGAAACGAGTTTGAAAAGGAGGTCAAGGACCGCCGCAGCGAGCTCCAGCGCCAGGAAAACCGCCTGGGGCAGAAAGAGGAGAACCTGGACCGCAAAACCGAGAACATGGAGCGCAAGGAGGCGCTGCTCACCGCCCGCACCGCCGAGTTGGAGCGGGACAAGGAGGAACTGGAGCAGCTCAAGCACAGCCAGGTGGAGGCCCTGGAGCGCATCTCCGGCCTGACCACCGAGGAGGCCAAGCGCTACCTCATCGAGCAGCTGGAGGAGGAGGTCACCCACGAGGAGGCCGTCAAGATCAAGGAGATCCAGGCCCACTTCAAAGAGGAGGCGGACACCTACGCCCGGGAGCAGATCGCCCTGGCCATTCAGCGCTGCGCCGCCGACCATGTGGCCGAGGCCACCGTCTCCGTGGTGCCCCTGCCCAACGACGAGATGAAAGGGCGCATCATCGGCCGGGAGGGGCGCAACATCCGCACCCTGGAGACCCTCACCGGCGTGGACCTGATCATCGACGACACCCCGGAGGCCATCACCGTGTCCTGCTTTGACCCGGTGCGCCGGGAGATCGCCCGGCTGGCCCTGGAAAAGCTCATCCTGGACGGGCGCATCCACCCCACCCGCATCGAGGAGATGGTGGAGAAGGCCAAGCGGGAGGTGGACGCCACCATCAAGGCCGAGGGCGAGCGGGCCGTCTTTGAGACCAACGTCCACGGCCTGCACCCGGAGCTGGTCAAGCTCCTGGGCCGCATGCAGTACCGCACCAGCTACGGACAGAACGTCCTCAACCACTCCATCGAGGTCTCCCACCTGGCCGGGCTGCTGGCCGCCGAGATCGGCGCCAACGTCACCGAGGCCAAGCGGGCCGGCCTGCTCCATGACCTGGGCAAGGCCATCGACCACGAGGTGGAGGGCTCCCACGTCCAGATCGGCGTGGAGCTGGCCCGGAAGTACAAGGAGAGCGAGGACGTCATCCACGCCATCGAGGCCCACCACGGCGATGTGGAGCCCCACACCATCGTGGCCTGCCTGGTCAAGGCGGCCGACGCCATCTCCGCCGCCCGCCCCGGCGCCCGCAAGGAGAACGTGGAGTACTATATCAAGCGCCTGGAGAAGCTGGAGCAGCTCACCGCCGCCTTCCCTGGCGTAGACAAATCCTATGCCATCCAGGCCGGCCGCGAGGTGCGCGTCATGGTCCGGCCGGAGGACATATCCGAAGACCGCATGGTCCTGCTGGCCCGGGAGATCGCCAATAAGATTGAGGACGAGCTGGAGTACCCCGGCCAGATCAAGGTCAATCTGATCCGGGAGACCAAGGCCATTGAATACGCCCGGTAACCCCAAGGTGGCCGCTGCCCAGGCAGCGGCCACCTTTTTCCCTGGTTGCGCTTTTCCTATGCCTGTGCTATGATAAAGGGCGTTGTGAATACAACCGGTAAAAAATCGGCTGTGGGTACACCCCGCCGATCACAGAAAAGGATGGACGATATGCACACCTTCCGATCCCCGGAGCTCTCAGACCGGCAGTGGGCCGTGCCCCTGCTGGCTGCCGAGGGCTGCCTGGGCTGCGAGTACAACTTCAACAATATGTATCTGTGGAGCCGGGCCTATCCCCAGAAGATCGCCCGGCTGGGGGACCGGCTGCTGGCACAGATCCGGGGCAGGCTGGGCACCAGCTACCTCTACCCCGCCGGAAGCGGGCCCCTGGCCCCCGCCCTGGACGCCCTGAGGGAGGACGCCGCCGCCCACGGCGTCCCTCTCACCCTGATCTGCCTCGCCCCCCAGCAGCGCCAGCGGCTGGAGGAGGAGTTCCCAGGCCGCTTCTCCTGGCAGAGCGACCGGGACGGCTGGGACTATCTCTACGACGTCAACCGCCTGGCCGACCTGGGCGGCAAGAAACTGCACGCCAAGCGCAACCACATCCACCGTTTTGACGATCAGTTCCCCGACTGGAGCTTTGAGCCCATCACCCCAGACAACGTCCCCGAGTGCCTGGATCTGGAACGGGCCTGGGCTGCCCGCCGGAGGCAGGACGAGCCCGGGGGTGGGGAGGGGTCCCTGTCCGAGGAGACCGTGGCTGTCATCGAAGCCCTCTACCAGATGCAGACCCTGTCCCTGGAGGGGGGGCTGATCCGGGCCGGCGGCAAGCCCCTGGCCTTCTCCCTGGGCAGCCTGACCACCCCAGAGTGCTTTGACGTGCACTTTGAAAAGGCCGACGGATCCATCCAGGGCGCCTACGCCGTCATCAACCGGGAGATGGCCCGCATGGTGCGTGACCGCCATCCCCAGGTCCGCTGGCTCAACCGGGAAGATGACCTGGGCCTGGAGGGGCTGCGCAAGGCCAAGCTCTCCTACTACCCCGACCTAATGCTGGAAAAATACACCGCCCGGGAGGTGTGAGACCATGGTGGAAATACACCCTGCCCGGCTGGAAGATCTAGCCCAGGCCCAGCAGCTTTGGGCCCGGGTATTCGGAGATGACGCTGCCTTCCAGCGGGATTTTTACGCCCTCACCGGCCTGGACGGCCCTCTGGTTCTTCTGGAGGATGGGCAGGTCCAGTCCATGCTGGCCCTGCCTGAGGTCACCCTGACCTTCCCGGACGGGCGCAGCGTCAAGGGCGGCTATGTCTATGCCTTGGCCACCCGACCGGAGGCCCGGGGGCGGGGATACGCCGCCCAACTGCTCGACTACGCCTGCCAGACCCTGAAGGACTGTTTGGCCGACTGTATCCTCACCGTCCCCGCCCAGCCCTCCCTGTTCTCCTTCTTCGCCCGCTGCGGGTTTCTTCCCGCCCTCTATCACCGCCGTCTGACCGCCAACCCCATCCCAACCCCGGCTACGCCCCTCTCCCCCCAGGACTATGCCGCCGTGCGGGAGGACCTGCTGTCCGGCATCGTTCACGTCACCCATAGCCCGGGGCAGCTGGAGGTGCAGCGCCGCCTTTGCCCTCATCCGGGCAGCGGCCTGTACCGGCTGGAGCTGGCCCACGGCCCGGGCTATGCCGCAGTGGAGTGCTGGCCCGCCGGCCCTGTGGTCAAGGAGCTACTGTGTGATCCACGGGACGAGGACCAGGGGGCCGGCGCCGCAGCTGCCCTGTGCGGCGGCCCCGCCCAGGTGCGCCTGCCCCCCTTGCCCCAGGCGGGACAGCCCTTCGGCGCCATTCGCTGGCTGTACGGCCGCCCCGAGCGTTGGCCTCAGCCCCCCTGGGGATACCTGGGCCTGGCCTTTGACTGACCTCCGCGTGAATATGCATTCATAATATTCAGTTTATCTCCCTTCAAAGGCCGAAATTTTCAATTTCCTCTTGCATTTTATTCATTTTTGGGGTATCATGGGGCTGCCCCGAAGATCTGGGGTTGATTCTGATCTCAGGATAGGAGATGTGAGGAAATGAAAACAAGAAGGAACCTGCTTGCCCTGCTGCTGGCCCTGGCGATGACCTTTGCCCTGGCCGCCTGCGGCGGGGACAGCCAGAACAGCCCCTCCCCTGATCCCGCCGGCTCCGCCTCTCTGGACCCCGAGCCCACCGGCAGCGGCAGTACCGGAGACTACGGCCAGTTCACCACCCTGGAGGAAGGCAAGCTCATCATGGTGACCAACGCCTCCTTCCCGCCCTATGAGATGACCGACGACGACAACAACGTCATCGGCATCGACCCGGAGATCGCCCAGGCCATCGCCAACAAGCTGGACCTGGAGCTGGTCATCGACAACATTGACTTTCCCTCCGCTCTGCTGGCCGTGCAGGAGAACCGGGCCGACGTGATGCTGGCCGGGCTGACCTACCGGGAGGACCGGGACCTGGTGATGGACTTCACCGACAGCTATGCCACCGGCATCCAGGTCATCATCGTCCGAGAGGGTGACACCACCATCCAGGGCACCAATGAGGACCTGCAGCTGGTGGGGGCCGACGGTGCGGTGCTGGAGGACATCCAGATCGGCGTGCAGCAGGGCACCACCGGCGAGACCTATTGCCAGGACGCCCACGGCACCGACCATGTGACGTCCCTGGACAACGGTTCGCTGGCGGTGCAGGCCCTGCTCAACGGCCAGGTGGACTGCGTGGTCATTGACGACGGCCCCGCCCGGGAGTATGTGGCCGCCAACCCCGGCCTGGAGATCCTGGAGGGCAGCTACGTCACCGAGGACTACTGCGCCGCCGTGGACGAGGGCAACACCGCCCTGCTCAACGCGATCAACACCGCCCTGAACGAGCTGATTGAGGACGGCACGGTCCAGTCCATCATGGACAAATACATCGCCGCGGAGTAAGCCCGCGTTCCGGATGACCCCAAAGAGGAGCGGCTTGGGCCGCTCCTCTTTGGCATCTTCATAGAGAGGGGGAACGATCAGCCCATGGGTCTATCCGATTATTTTGAACTGTGGCGGGAGATGATGCTCTCCCGGGATCCCGGCGTGGCCGACTCCGTCACCTGGTGGCAGGAGTTCTTTGTCCGCTTCTATCAGGCCTTCTTGGAGGGGGATCGCTGGCAGCAGTACTTACGGGGGGTGGGCGTCACCCTGCTGGTCACCGCCATGGCCCTGGCCATCGGCGTGGTCCTGGGTATCGTGGTGGCCATGGTGCGCACCGCCCACGACCAGCAGCGCCCCGGCCGCCGCAACCCCCTGCTGGGCGTGGTCAACCTGCTGTGTAAGGTCTACGTCACCGTCATCCGGGGCACCCCCATGATGGTGCAGATCATGATCATGGGCATGGTCATTTTCTCCAGCAGCCGCAACTACACCATGGTGGGCGCCCTCACCTTGGGCATCAACTCAGGGGCCTATGTGGCCGAGATCATCCGGGGCGGGCTGATGAGCTTGGACGTGGGCCAGTCGGAGGCGGGGCGCTCCCTGGGCCTTGGTTACCTGGACACCATGCGCTTCATCGTCATCCCCCAGGCTTTTAAGGCCATCCTCCCCTCCCTGGGCAACGAGTTCATCATCCTGCTCAAGGACACCTCCCTGATCTCCATCATCGGGGGACAGGAGCTGGTCTACTTCGCCGAAAACATCGTCAACCGCACCTTTGAGGCCATGTTCCCCCTGGTGGGTTCGGCCTGTATCTACCTGGTGCTGGTGCTCATCTTCACCTGGCTGCAGGGCAAGCTGGAAAGGAGGCTGCGGCAAAGTGATCGACGTTAAGCACCTGTCCAAATCCTTTGGTGACCACCTGGTGCTGGACGACCTGTCCGAGCACATCTCCCCCGGGGAGAAGGTGGTGATCATCGGCCCCTCCGGCTCGGGCAAGTCCACCTTTCTGCGCTGCCTGAACCTGCTGGAGACCCCCTCTTCCGGCTCCATCACCTTTGACGGGACGGTTCTCACCGACCCGAAAGTCAACATCGACCAGGTGCGCCGGAAGATGGGCATGGTGTTCCAGCACTTCAACCTGTTCCCCAACATGACCGTGCTGCGCAACATCACCCTGGCCCCTGTCCGCACCGGCCTGATGGACCGGAACGAAGCCCAGGCCGAGGCGGAGAAGCTGCTGCGCCGGGTGGGTCTGCTGGACAAGGCCAACGCCTATCCCGCCCAGCTGTCCGGCGGGCAGAAGCAGCGCATCGCCATTGTGCGGGCCATGGCCATGCGCCCCAAAGTGATGCTCTTTGACGAGCCCACCTCCGCCCTGGACCCCGAGATGGTGGGCGAGGTTCTGGAGGTGATGCGGGAGCTGGCCCAGGAGGGCATGACCATGGTGGTGGTCACCCATGAGATGGGCTTTGCCCGGGAGGTGGGCACCCGGGTGCTCTTCATGGACGGCGGGCGCATCCTGGAGCAGGACGAGCCCCATGCCTTCTTTGCCCACCCCAAACAGCCGCGCACCATCGAGTTCCTCTCCAAAGTGCTGTGAGCCAGCAGCCCCGGGCCCTTTGCCGCCCGGGACTGAAACTTTGTGCCAATCCACGGAAGAAAAATCCTTGACATTGCTTATGTAAACTCTTTCTTGCAAGATTCATCGCAAGTTGCCTGCCAATGGCCTGTGGAAAACTTCGTGGAAGCTGTGGAAGCTTTGCAAGATCAGGGTTCGGTAATTTCTGGATTTCATCTTGTTTCAACTTTGGTGCAAGTTTCTCCCCGGCAAATTCATCAAACCCAATTATTTTGTGCGCAGCCTCAGATGGCGAGGCGGAAAACCACACCCCCTGGCTTTGAGGCAGGGGGTGTGGTTTTCCGCTTTTCATCGGATCAGAGTGTTCTCCCGCACTGGGGCGGACTGGGAACTCTCCGTGGAGAAATACTGGGCCAGGATGCCTGCGGCAACCTCCGCCAGGTTGCCGCCGGAGGCACCCTGCTCGGCCACCAGGGCGATGGCCACCTGGGGGTCCTCATAGGGGGCGAAGCAGACGAAGGTGGCGGTGGCCTCCCGGCCGGACACCTCGGCGGTGCCCGTCTTACATCCTACATTCACGGGCAGGCCGGCGAAGTACCGGGCCATGGACGCCGTCTGGGACAGGTCGTACATCCCGCCCAGCACCGCGTCCAGGGCGGTCTGGTCAATGTCGATGGTGTTGAGCAGCTCCGGCTCATACTCGTATACCACCTGGCTGTAATCGCTGGACTTGACCTGCTTGAGCAGATGGGCCTGGTAATGGTTCCCGCCGTTGACCAGGGTGGCGACATAGTTTGCCAGCTGGATGGGGGTGAACTGGCTGGAGCTCTGGCCGATGGCGGCGGACAGCACCTCACCGCCGTACCAGGTCTGCCCCGCAGCCTGGGCCACCTCCGGGCCGGCCATTTGGCCCTGTTCTTCCGGGATCTCGATGCCGGTCTGCTCCCCCAGGCCAAACTGCCGGGCATAGTCCTGCAGGGTGGCGATGCCCAGGTTGGCCCCAGTGTCAAAGAAGAAGATGTTGCACGAGTTCATAATGGCCTCCCGCACAGTCTCCGGCCCGTGAGTGCCCCCGGTGCTGTTGTAGATCCAACAGGCCTGCCGTGCGCCATAGTAGTTGTAGATCCCGGTGCACTGCACCGTGGACGCCGGGGTGATGATCCCGCTGGACAGCCCCGCTACCGCCGTCACCATCTTGAAGGTGGAGCCGGGGGCGTACAGCCCCATGGTGGCCCGGTTGACCAGGGGGCGGCCCACGGTATCGGCAGCCAGCTGGTTGTAGTCCTGCCTATATGTGGCCAAGTTGTAGGTGGGGTAGGAGGCCATGGCCAGCACCCCGCCGGTCATGTCCATCACCACCGCCGCGCCCCCTGCCGGGTTTTCCAGCTCCTCAATGAACTCCGCCAGGTACTCCTCCGTCACCGCCTGCAGGCTGGCGTCCAGGGTGAGCACCACGTTGTCCCCGGGATCCGGCTCCTCCAGCCACTCCTGGGTGACGATCTTGCCGTTCTCGTCCGTCTCCACCCGCCGCTGGCCGCTGGACCCGTGAAGGTATTCCTCAAAGGCCTGCTCCACCCCCGCCTGGCCCACGGTGGCGTTCATCGCGTACCCCAGTTCCTGATAGGTGGGCCACATGGTGTCGGGGATGGGGCCGGTGTAACCCAGCACATGGGCGGCGCTGTCCGTTTGGTAGGCCCGAGCGGTCACCGTCTCGATCTGCACCCCCGTCAGAGCCCGCTCCTTGGCCGCGGAGATGAAGGCGATGTCCACCCCCTCGGCAAAGATGTATTCGGCGCTGACCACTTGATAGGTCCGCAGGTAGATCTCGTAGAGCACCCCCATGAGCTGCCGGTCCTCCCGGCTGAACGACCCGTCCTCGCCCGGCGCCAGGCCAAAGGTGTCCGCCATGGCCTCCAGCAGCGTCTGCGCGCTCACCTGCGCCGTCTCTGCCTCGTCGATCCAGCCCCGGCCCTGAGCCAGCCGGCCCAGGTTGGTGGTCCGGACGGTCTCGTTGCCCTGCTCGTCCTGGGTGGTGTAGGAAAACACCCCCTCCGACTGCGTATAGCTCCAGGGAGGGCCGTCGCTCACAGGCAGCGAGTCGCTCCACACCACCCCCTGCTCCCGGCACAGCTCCAGTAGCTGGGCCAAAATGTCGTTGCGCTGCTCCCCCATCAAGGCGGTGTCCAGGGTGACCTGATAGCTGACGCTGTTGCTCACCAGCACCCGGCCGTACCGGTCCAGGATCTCCCCCCGCACACCGTCCACCGTGTCCAGCTCCTGCAGGCTGTAATTGGCGCTGGCCAGGTAGTCCTGCCCGTGGACAATCTGGGTCTGGTACAGCACCACCAGGAAGGCCAGCAGGATGGCCCCGAAGATGCCCACCAACACCCCGGTGCGCACCTGCAGCTTCCGGCTCTCCTCCTCGGTGCGGGGCTCTTTGTCCCGGTGGAGATCATAGCGTTTATTCATGATAGAGCCTCCCATAGTAACGGCAGCAGAACCTGCCGATCCAGTAAACTGGGACAGTGAACACCAGGGAGCACAGCAGTTCCGGCCCGGCCACCCGCAGCAGGGCTCCCGCCCCGGCCACGCCGGAAGCCAGGCGGCTGCCCACCTGCCACCCCTCCCAAACCAGCAGGGCCGCCAGGGTACACAGCAAGTGCCCCACCAGATCCCGGCGCAGCACCCGCTGGGTCAGCAGCCCAGCGCCCCAGCCCAGGGCGGAGACCATCGGCACGCACGCCAAGCTGACGTGTCCCGCCGCAGACAGCACCAGCCCTGCGGCCAGGCCAAAACCCGCCCCGAAGCGCGCCCCCTCCAGGGTGCCCGCCGCCACCGCGCCGCACAGGGGCAGAAGGGGCAGCGGGATGGGCAGCGGCCCCAGCACGTCGTAGTTGAGGATCGTGATCACCGCCAGAGCCACGCCGTAGGCGGCCACGCGGGCCGCCGTGTCCCGCCGGGTCATAGCGGCCGGCCGAACAGCGCCCAGGTGGAGCAGTCCTCGATGGCCACATCCACAAACCGCCCCACCAGCGCCGGGTCCCCCTGCAGGTGGACCAGCCGTCCCCCCGGGGTGCGGGCGTTGAGGTTGTTGCGGGGGTCCTGGCTGAGCCCGTCCACCAGGCAGCGCTGCACGCTGCCGATGTATGCCTGGTGCTTCTCCAGGGAGATCTGGTTTTGCAACGCCACCAGGCGGTTGAAGTTAGCCGCCTTCTCCTCCTTGGCCATGGGGTCGGGCAGCTTGGCCGCCGGCGTGCCCTCCCGGGGGGAGAACAGGAAGGTGAACAGCGCGTCAAACCGCACCTGCTCCACCAGGGACAGGGTCTGCTCAAACTCCTGGGTGCTCTCCCCGGGGAATCCCACGATCACATCGCTGGTGAGCACCACCTGGGGCAGCCGCTCCCGCAGAGCCGCCACCTTGTCCAGGTATTCCTCCCGGGTATAGCCCCGGTTCATGGCCCGCAGCACCCGGGAGCTGCCCGACTGAAAGGGCAGATGGATCACCGGGGCCACCTTTTCACACCGGGCCATCACGTCAAACAACCGGGGTGTGGCGTCCTTGGGGTGGCTGGTCATAAAGCGCAGCAAAAACTCCCCCGGGATGGCTGCCGCCCGCTCCAGCAGGGTGGGAAAGTCCATCCCCTCCCCCAGGTCCTTGCCGTAGGAGTTCACGTTCTGGCCCAGCAGGGTGATGTCCTTGTACCCCTGCTCCACCAACGCCTGGATCTCCTCCAGGATGCGCTCCGGCTCCCGGCTGCGCTCTCGCCCCCGCACATAGGGCACGATGCAGTAGGTACAAAAGTTGTCGCACCCGTACATGATGGACACCCAGGCCTTCACCGTGCCCGACCGGCGCACCGGCAGCCCCTCGGCAATGGCCCCGTCGGCCCGCTGGGTCTCAAACACCCGGCCACGGCGCAGGTAGACCCGTCGCAGCAACTCCGGGAACTTCCACAGCACCTGGGGCCCAAACACCAGGTCCACATGGCGGTAGGACACCCGCAGCTTTTCCGCGATGTGCTCCTCCTGGGCCATGCAGCCGCACAGGCAGATGATTTGGTTGGGATTGCGCCGCTTGCCGTGCACCAGCGCCCCCACGTTGCCTAGCACCCGCTGCTCGGCGTGCTCCCGAATGGCGCAGGTGTTGATCACAATGAGGTCGGCGTCCCGATCCGTGTCCGTCATCTCATATCCCATTTCCGTCAACATCCCCCGCAGCAGCTCCGAGTCCGCCTCGTTCTGCTGGCAGCCGTAGGTGTCCACATAGGCTAAGGGCGGCGCATCCAGCTGGCTGTTGCGGGCCCGCAAATCGTTGCAGTAGTCTCGCTGGCGCTGGATCTCGTCCTGGGGGATCACAGGGGTGGTTCGATTCAATGTACAGTCCCTCCGCACCTGGCGGCCTCCCGGGCCGCCGTGTTTTCCACCACTATACCATGAAATGGCGGACAACACAAGCCGCAGGCCCGGCCGTCACCCCGTCCCCTCCGGCAGCTGGCCCAGCAGCAGGGCCGCCCCGGCCAGCACCAGGAACAGATCGGGAGCGGTTCCGTCATAGGGCAGCACCAGCTCCTGCCGCTCCACCGCCCGCCCGTCCAGGGCGATGAACTCCCGCTGCACTGCCACCGCCGCCCGGCGCTGCTCCAGGCTGGACAGGGTCAGGGTGTTGCGGTTGGCCGCGCCGTAGCTCACCACCGTCTCGGCCGGCAGCGCCCGGGTCAGGGCGGCCAGCCCGCCCGGCAGCAGGGCGGTGTGGCAGGACAGGGCCGGGGCCCCGGCCCAACCCGTTGCCCCCGGGGAGACCACCAGCAGGTCCAGCTTCAGCCCCGCCAGCAGAGCCGGATGGCGGCAGGCCCGCACCAGAGCCGCGCCCCCCGGCGCCAGGGTGCTCACCCGCTCGGCCAGCCCCTCGTTCTGTTCCCAAACCCCGATCTGCCACATCGCTTCCGCCCCCCTTGATCCCTTATAGTCTGCCATCGCCCGGGGCGGTTTATGCACGGTGGCCCTGCCTTGGGGGACAGGGCAGCGGCCCCCGGCCTATGCCGGGGGCCGCTGCCCTATTGCCCCTCCCGCCCCCGCTGATCCTTTTGCTTGCGGTGGCAGTAAATCACATAGTTTACCACATGGCCCAAAATCACCACATTGCCGCACAGGTACAGCCAAACCAGCAGAATGATCACCGATGCCAGGGAGCCGTATACCAGGGAATAGCGGGCGGAGTTGCCCATGATCTCGGAGAAGATCAGGGAGGCCACGGCCAGGGACAGCGAGGCCCCCACTGCCCCGGGCACTACCGGCGGCCTGGGTTTGTCCCAGGGCGCGGTGAAGCGGTAGAGCAGCAGAATGAACAGGAACACAATGGAGATCAGCAGCGCGTACTTCCCCCACTGCCAGGCCACGAATCGCTCCACCAGGTTTTCCAGGCGGAGGATTTTCCCCATCAGCTGGAAGAACCAGTTGCCCGTGACCACCACCGCCAGGGACAGGTATACCGTGACCAGCAGCAGCGCGGAGAACAGCAGGCTGGCCCCGATCTGCCACAGCCCCAGGAATGTGGCCCGGCCGTAGATCTCGTGCATGATATTCATCAGCCCCCGCATGGCCGCCGAGGCAAACAGCACCGCCAGGAAGATCCCTGTGAGGAACATGGCCGTGGACTGGTTGCCGTTGAGGTAGTTCAGGTAGTCCCGGAAGATGGCGATCACGCTGTCGGGCAGCAGGTAGTCCGCCTGCTCCAGCATGGAGGCCAGATCCAGGTTCATCTGTTTAAGGAAGGCAGATAGGCAGATCAGGATGGGGAAAAAGGTCAGGATCAGGAAGTAGGCCAGCTCGGCGGCCGCCCGGCTGACCCGCTTGCTGAAGTAGAGCTGGACGATCTCCGTCACCCAGCCCACCACCGGCAGGCGCTTAGCCCGGCCCAGGGCACGCTTCATCCCTCCGCCCCCTCTCTGGCAAAATTCTGTTGGCTCCAGTATAACAGAGCCCCCTGGAAAGGACAACCGAAAGTTTTGTCGCCTTTCGCCCCAGGGTCCCTCACTCCACCAGCAGCGTCAGCTCCTCCACGCTCAGCTCCGGGTTGAGGGCCAGGCTCACCCCGTAGCCGATCACCCGGGCCAGGTCCGCCACCCGGCTGTCCACCTCCCTGGGGGTGACAAACAGCTCCCGGCCGGGCAGCCCCTCGTCGTCCTGCCTGCCCAGCAAGTCCATGATCAGGGTGGACGCATCCACCACCGTGGGCGCCCCCACCGCCAGCACCGGCACCCCCAGGGTCTCCCGGCTGAGGGCCATGCGGTGGTTGCCCACCCCGGAGCCTGGCACAATGCCCGTGTCGGACAGCTGCACCGTCCGGCACAGCCGCTCCACCGAACGGGAGGCCAGCGCGTCCACCGCCACGATGCACGCCGGGCGCAGCTGGGCGGCCAGGGCCTGGATCAGCCGACCGCTCTCCACCCCCGTGGTGGCCAGCACCCCGGCGGCCAGGGCGGCCACCGGCCGCAGGTGTCCAAACTGGGCCAGCCCCTCCACCAGGTGGCGGGTCACCAGGGTGTGCTCCACCGCCAGCGGCCCCACCAGGTCCGGTGTGATGGCCCGGTTGCCCAGCCCCACCACCAGCGCCTCCCCCGTGGGGGGCAGCATGGGTTGCAGCAGCTGGGCCACCGCCTGCACCGCCCGGGCGAAGGAGTCCTCCTCCCGGCGCAGCAGCCCGTCCAGCTCCACGGTGACGTACCGCCCCTGGGGCTTGCCCAGGGCGTCCGCCCCTCGCTGGTCCAGCACATCCACCACATGGGCGGCAAAGCCCTGAACCCGCTCCTCCCGAGCGCGCACCCCTTGCAATCGCTCCCCCTCGCCGGCCTGCTCCTGCCACAGGGCATGGGCCTCCATGGCCAGGTCTGTCCGCCGCTGCCCCATGCCAGCACTCCCCTTCCCCAAGATGTTGTGTAAGACTTGATCCTTCCCTGCTATCTTTTGCGGAAGAAAATTTTCTATGCGGAAAACAGAAAATTGGGCTTGCATTTTGCCTCTTTGAATGTTAAAATACATATCTGCTATGGAAATCCGTGCCGGATCCTGCCGCCGGAACCATCTGAGTCAACGCTGAGTCATCAGGGGGAGGTGTTTGGTTTGCCCAATATCAAGTCCGCCAAGAAGCGCGTGCTGGTCAACGCCGCCAAGGCCGCGCAGAACAAGGCGCAGCGCTCCGCCCTGCGCACCGAGCTGAAGAAGTTTGAGGCTGCGGTGGCCGGTGGTGACCGCAGCCAGGCTGGCGCCGCCTACCAGTCGGCTGTCAAGGCCGTGGACCGGGCGGCGGCCAAGGGGCTGCTGCACCGCAACAACGCCGCCAATAAGAAGAGCGCCATGACCCTGAAGCTGAACAAACTGGCCTGAGCGCCTGTGGGCCCGCCTGCCTTTCGCAGGCGGGCTTCCTTTTTGCCCCGCTCCGTCCTTGACAGGGCCTGCCGCCTGCCGGTATAATCATGGCAAACACAACCCCCGCCGTCAACCCGGCGGGCATAGGAGGGAATCTCATGAACGCACGCTATACCTGCGCCGAACAGTTGGTCGGCAACACGCCGCTGATAGAGCTCAGCCGCCTGGCCTCCGGGGAGGGCCTTTCCGCCCGGCTGATGGCCAAGCTGGAATCCTATAACCCCACCGGCTCGGTCAAGGACCGGGCTGCACTTGCCATGGTGCGGGACGCCGAGCGCCGGGGCGTGCTCCAGCCCGGCGGCACCATCATTGAGCCCACCTCGGGCAACACCGGCATCAGCTTGGCCTGGGCCGCCGCCATCCGGGGCTACCGGGCCATCATCGTCATGCCCGAGACCATGAGCGTGGAACGCCGGCAGCTCATTGCCGCCTATGGCGCCCAGGTGGTGCTCACCCCCGGCGCCCAGGGGATGAAGGGGGCGGTGGAACGGGCCGGCCAGCTGGCCCAGGAGATCCCAGGCAGTTTCCTGCCTGGCCAGTTTGACAATCCCGCCAACCCCCAGGTCCACCGGGACACCACCGGCCCCGAGATCTGGCGGGATACCGACGGTCAGGTGGACGTCCTTGTGGCCGGGGTGGGCACCGGCGGCACCGTCACCGGCGCGGGCGGCTATCTGAAGGAGCACAACCCCGCTCTGCACGTGGCGGCGGTGGAGCCCGCCGCCTCCCCCCTGCTGAGCGACGGGCGCACCGGCCCCCACGGCATCCAGGGCATTGGCCCCAACTTCCTGCCCTCCGTGCTGGACACCGGCGTGCCCGATGAGATCATCCCGGTCACCGAGCAGGACGCCTACGCCGCCGCCCGGCTGCTGCGCGCCCGGGAGGGGCTGCTGGTGGGCATCTCCTCCGGCGCGGCCCTGTGGGCTGCCCTGTCCCTGGCCTGCCGCAGCCAGTTCCAGGGCAAGACCATCGTGGTGGTGCTGCCCGACTCGGGGGACCGCTACCTGTCCACCCCCCTGCTCAGCCAAGGGTCAGACCAGGCCTGATCCTACTCCAACCAGAGGACTTGACCGCCATGGAACAACCATTTGCCCTGCTGGAGGCCGCAATTTCCTGCGGCTCCCCCACCCGGGGGGCCCATCTGGCCTATGACGCCCTGGTCCAGGCCGGCCTGCCCGCCCTGTTGGGGGATGCGGTCTGCTATCCCATGGAGAAGCTGGAGCCCTGCCCCCACTATCCCCCCCACCTGCTGCACCTGGACACGGTTATGGCGGTCAGCCAGGCGCTGCGGGCCAACCTGCTCATCGCCCTTGAGCAGGGGCAATTCCCGGTGGTCATCGGGGGAGATCACTCCGTGGCCATGGGCTCGCTGGCCGCCCTGGGGGAGCGCTACGGCGCGGACCGGCTGGCGGTGGTTTACATCGACGCCCACGCTGACATCAACACCGAGCGCACCTCCGTCACCGGCTGCATCCACGGCATGGATCTGGCCGCCGCCTGCGGCCTGTGCTGCCCAGAGCTCACCGTGGGCCGCCAGCGGGTGAACCTGCTGGGGCAGAACCTGTATATCCTGGGCGGGCGGAGCATCGACCCGCCGGAATACGACATCCTGGCCCAGCAGGGCGCCCATCTCTACCCCCCGGAGCAACTGGCCGGGGACGGGCTGGCCCGCGTGCTGGGAGAGATCCTTCCTCAACTTGCCGACAAGCAGGTCCACATCAGCTTTGACGTGGACAGCTTGGACCCCAGCGAGTTCTCCGCCACCGGGTACCGCATCCCCAACGGCCTGACCTTGGAGCAGGTCCACGCCATCTTGCGGGAGGTGCTGGCCACCGGCCGCACCCGCTGCTTTGAGTGCGTGGAGTACAATCCCACCCTGGATGCGGACGGGCGAGACCTGGCCGCCCTGCTGGAGATCTTCCAGCTGGTGGCAAACACGCTGGCCGAGGCCTGACCCCAAGCCCGGGCGGCACGCAACCCATTCTTCTTGGATCGGAGGAATCCCCTATGAAGATCAAAGTCATGCCCCTGGGCATGATCGGCACCAACTGCTTCGTCTTTTGGCAGGAGGGCGACCCCCGCTGCGGCATCGTGGACCCCGGCGCCGACGGGGAGCAGGTGGCCGCCTTCCTGCGGGGCCAAGGGCTGGAGCCCCAGGCCATCCTGCTTACCCACAGCCACTTTGACCACATCCTGGGCATCCCAGGCCTGCGGGAGCAGTGGCCAGACCTGCCCGTCTACTGCCACCCGGCCGACGCCGACGAGAGCCGGAAGACCGTGCAGATGTTCGGCAGCACCTTCCCCGCCGTGGCCTCCTTCGGCAACCTGCGCCACTACCGGGAGGGGGACCGGGTAGAGGTGGGCCCCATCACCTTAGAGGTGCTGGAAACCCCGGGCCACACTCCCGGTTCCGTCACCCTGAAAGGGGATGGCGTCCTGTTCACCGGCGACACCCTGTTCCGGGGCTCCATCGGCCGCACCGACCTGGAGGGGGGCAGCTATGAGCAGATCATGGCCTCCCTGCGGAAGCTGGCTGCCCTGCCCGGGAACTATCAGGTGTGCCCTGGCCATGAGGAGCTGTCCACCCTGGACGAGGAGCGCCGGGGCAACTACTACCTGGTCCAGGCCATGGAAGGCTGAGCATGGATCTGTATCTGCAAGGCCATGATTACCGCTACGCCGTGGAGCAGACCATGATGGTCCTCTTCCCCGGCCAGCTCCCCCGGTATCCCCAAGGGGAGCCGGGGCAGGAGAACGTCCCTTGGGCGCTGGTCCGCCTGGAGCGCGCGCCGGATCGCCTGGAGGCCCAGGCCACCCTGTGGTGGCAGGGCCGGTGGCACACCGCCAGCTGCCAAGCCGACCCAAGGGAGTGCACCGACCCGCTGTCCACCCGCCGGGTGGAACAGCGGGTCGTCCGTCTGGCCTTTTACGACGCGGGGGTGCAGGCCCTGGGAACCGCGCCCCCCTGGGGCGCCCTCACCGGGGTGCGCCCGGTCAAGCTGCCCACCCGGATGCTGGCCGCCGGAGCTGGGCAGGATGGAGCGCTGTCCGCCCTCATCCAGCAGTACCGAGTGCGTCCCGACCGGGCCCAGCTGGCCCTGACCTGTGCCCAGGCCGCCCTGGAGGTCCGGCAAAGCCTGCCCCGGGATGAGCTCTCCCTCTATCTGGGCATCCCCTTTTGCCCCACCCGGTGCGCCTACTGCTCCTTCATCTCCTCCGACGTCCGGGGGACGCTGGCCCTGGTGGAGCCCTACGTGGACGCCCTGTGCCAGGAGATCGCCCTGGCCGGTTCCCTCCTGTCCGGCGCCGGGCTGCGCCTGTCCACCGTCTATATGGGGGGCGGTACCCCCACCACCCTGTCCGCCGGGCAGCTGGACCGGGTGCTGGCCGCGGCGCGGCAGCACCTGCCCATGGACCGCTGCCGGGAGTTCACCGTGGAGGCCGGCCGGCCGGACACCATCACCGGGGACAAGCTGCGGGTGCTGCGCGCCCACGGTGTCCAGCGCATCTCCATCAATCCCCAGACCATGGACGATAGCATCCTGTGCACCCTGAACCGAGGCCACACCGCCGATGAGATCCGGCAGGCTATGGCGCTGGCCGAAGATCAGTTCGGCGGCCTGGTAAACATGGATCTGATCGCCGGCCTGCCCGGGGACAGCCCGGACGGCTTTGCCCACACCCTGGAGCAGGTGCTGGCGCTGTCCCCCGCCAACCTCACCGTCCACACCCTGGCCGTAAAGAAGGGGGCCCGGCTGCGGGAGGCCTCCGGCGGCCTGTGCGCCCCGGAGGCGGTGGCCCAGATGCTGCTGGCCGCCCAGGAGCGCCTGAGCGCCGCCGGATATCAGCCCTACTACCTCTATCGGCAGAAGTACATGTCCGGCTCCTTTGAAAATGTGGGCTGGTGCCTGCCCGGCACCCGGTGCGACTACAACGTGCTCATGATGGAGGAGCTGCAGACCGTCCTGGCCCTGGGAGCAGGGGGCATCACCAAGCTGGTGAACCCGGACACAGGCCGGATCACCCGCCTGTCCAACCCCAAGTACCCCAAGGAATACCTGGCCGGCGGAGACCGGCTGGAGGCCCACCTGCGCCAGGCCGTCGACTTCCAGCGCCGGCTGGCCCAGGGCGGTTGAGGGGCCGGGCTGGGATTTTTCCCGGGAAACAGGAAAAATATCTTGACTTTTACAATCCTCGCTGATATACTGTCAAAGCCGCTTTGAATGGGAATGGGAATGCGCCAAGCGGCTGCGCGGCGCGCCCCAGCAAGCGGGCCCCCCGGCCCCTCCCCCGAGAGCGAGCCCGTGATAAAGGAAAGGCAGGTGCAAACCATGCACGCAATCATCGAGACCGGCGGCAAACAGTATAAGGTGACCCAGGGCGATACGCTCTACATCGAAAAGCTGGATGCCGAGGCCGGCAGCTCCATCACCTTCGACAAGGTCCTGGCCGTTTTGGACGGCGAGAAGGCCACCTTTGGCGCCCCCATCGTAAGCGGCGCCTCCGTCTCCGCCACTGTGGTGAAGAACGGCAAGGGCAAGAAGGTGCTGGTGTTCAAGTACAAGCCCAAGAAGAACTACCGCCGTCGTCAGGGCCATCGTCAGCCCTATACCAAGGTGGAGATCACTGCGGTCAACGCCTAAACCAGGCCATGACCACCGTTACCTTCCACCGCGCCCATGGCCGCCTGTGCGGCTTTGCCGCGGAAGGGCACAGCGGATACGCCCCAGCTGGGGACGACATCGTCTGTGCCGCCATCTCCGCGGCGGTGGGCCTGGTGGAATGCACCGTCAATCAGGTGCTGGGCCTGGCCGCCCCGGTCACGGCCCGCCAGCGGGAGGGCTGTCTCACCCTCTGTCTCCCCGGCGGGCTGGAGCCGGCCCACGAGGCCACCTGTCAGGCCCTTTTGACCGGCCTGATGGTCTATCTGGAAGCCCTGGCCGGGGAATACCCCAAGCACCTCGCCGTCCGGCTGGAGCCTGGGGCTCAGCCCTCCCACTCCCTTTGACAGAAAGGACGAAAAGGACCATGATGAAGATCAATATCCAGTTCTTCGCCCACAAAAAGGGCGGCGGCTCCACCAAGAACGGCCGCGACTCTGAGTCTAAGCGCCTGGGTGTCAAGCGCGCTGACGGGCAGTTCGTGCTAGCTGGCAACATCCTGGTGCGCCAGCGGGGCACCCACATCCACCCCGGCTCCAACGTGGGCAGGGGCAGCGACGACACCCTGTTTGCCAAGGTGGACGGAACAGTGAAGTTCGAGCGCCTGGGTAAGGACCGCAAGAAGGTCTCTGTGTACGAGATCGCTCAGTAAGACAAGGGCGTGCTGCCACCCTGCAGCGCGCCCTTTTTTTCTGCCGCCCCGGCGCCTGCCGGGGCCTGAGAAGGAGGTGGCCCATGGCCAATCAATTTATCGACACGGCCCGCATTGTGGTGAAAGCGGGCGACGGCGGAGGCGGTGCCGTCTCCTTCCACCGGGAGAAGTATGTGGCCGCCGGCGGCCCGGACGGCGGCGACGGCGGCCGAGGCGGCAACGTGGTGCTGCGGGTGGATCCCCATATGTCCACCCTGCTGGACTTTCGCTACAAGCGCAAGTACGCCGCGGAGAACGGCCAGGACGGCAGGGGCAAGCGCTGCTCGGGCAAGGATGGGGCCGACCTGGTCATCCGGGTGCCACAGGGCACGGTGGTGCGGGATCTGGCCACCCGGGAGATCATCTGCGACCTGTCCGCCCAGGCCGACTTCATCCTGGCCAAGGGCGGCAACGGCGGCTGGGGCAACAAGCACTTCGCCACCCCCACCCGCCAGGCCCCCCGCTTTGCCAAGGCCGGCCTGCCCGGCCAGAGCCGGGAGGTGCTGCTGGAGCTGAAACTGCTGGCCGACGTGGGGCTGGTGGGCTTTCCCAACGTGGGCAAGTCCACCCTCTTGAGCGTGGTCACCCGGGCCCAGCCCAAGATCGCCAACTACCACTTCACCACCCTGTCCCCCAACCTGGGGGTGGTGCCCCTGGAGGACGGGCGCTCCTTTGTCCTGGCCGACATCCCCGGCCTCATCGAGGGGGCCGCCCAGGGCGCTGGGCTGGGCCACGACTTCCTGCGGCACATCGACCGCTGCCGCCTGCTCATCCATGTGGTGGATGTATCGGGCAGCGAGGGGCGCGACCCCTTGGCCGACTTTGACGCCATCTGCGCCGAGCTGGAGCGCTGGTCCCCCGAGCTGGCCAGCCGGCCCATGCTGGTGGCCGCCAACAAGGCGGACATCCTGGAGGACCCCCAGCTTCTGGAGCGGCTTAGGGCCCATGTGGAGGCCAAAGGCTGTCCGCTCTATGAGATCTCCGCCGCCGCCCACCAGGGAACCCGAGAGCTGATGCGCGCCGCCGCCGACCGGCTGGCCCAGCTGCCCCCCATCCTGGTGTACGCCCCCACCTATGTGGAGCGGCCCCCGGAGGTGGATACCTCCGCCCCCCTGGAAATCACCCGGGATGAGGACGGCACCTGGCTGGTGGACGGGCCCTGGCTGCGCCAGCTGATGGCCAACGTCAACTTCTCCGACTACGAGAGCCGCAACTGGTTTGACCGGCGCCTGAGAGAAGCCGGGGTCTTTCAACAGATGGAGGATCAGGGAGTCCAGGACGGCGACACAGTTTGCCTGTATAACCTGGAGTTTGAATACCAAGCGTGATCCGGAACGCACAAGCTCCCCCGGACCTGATGGTCCGGGGGAGCTTGTGCGTCTGGGACATCTCACGACAAAAAGATCCTCCATGCCCTAAGATCTCCCTTGACACGCCTGTCTATTCTGTATATACTGTTCATAAACAGAAAGCAAGGAGGTGAGCACGCATCCCGTCCAACCACCCCCAGGCAGCGGGCCGGTTGGCTCACGCCCCGTAGGGCACGAAGCTGATGTTCATATCCACCTCTCCGTTGATGCCGGGCACCTGGCCGCTGGAGCTATACTGCCACATCTGGAAGTGGTAGCGGTAGCTGGGCTGGGCGGCATACTGGGCATACCAGAAGTCATAGTCTGTCAGCGCGCGCAGATCCATCTTGATGTAACCGCAGTAGGCGTTGAAGTACACCATCGCCTGATAGCCCGCCTGCTCCACCCGGGAGCAAAAAGCGTCGATGCCGGCGGTGACCTCCGCGGGCTCCACCCCATAGGTACGGGAGGAGCTGCCACCCAGGTACTCCCAGTCGCACACCACCGGGTAGTCCAGCTGAGCGCCACCCAGCAGGTCCAGCACAAACTCCGCCTCTTCCAGCCCCTCTTGGGCGTTGATGGCCTGGGAGAAGAAGTACACGCCCACCTTCAGTCCCGCAGCTTTGGCTCCCTCCAAGTTGCGCCGGAAGTACTGGTCCTCATACAGTCCGCCCGACTGCATGAACCGCCCGCCGATGCGCAGGATGGCGAAGTCCACCCCTGCGTCGGCCACCGCCTGCCAGTCGATGTCCAGCTGGAACTCGGACACGTCCACCCCGACCTCATAGGCCACGCTCCCGTCGCCATAGGTCATGAAGGAGCCGTCCAGGGCAAACAGGCTCGGATCGTAACCAAAGGGGGCCACTTCCTCGGCGCTGAAGGGCTCCACCCAGTAGTTGCTGTGGCGGAACATCCCCTGGCTCACGTCCAGGTTGTACACCCGCCAGAGGATGGCGGCCATCTCCGCCCGGGTGATGGGGGCGTCCGGTACGAAGAGCATCTGGCCGTCCTCGTGCCCGGCCCCCTCCAGGATGCCCTTCTCATACAGATGGGTCACATAGCCGTCGTCGCAATCGGCAAAGGGGCTGTCCCCCTGGGGAATGCTCAGCAGGTCCAGCGCCCGGGCTACCATATGGGCCACCTGAAGGCGGGTGGGCACGGCGGACAGGTAGGCCGCGTCAAAGGCGTAGACCAGGCGGTTGTCCAGGGCCAGTTCGATGTACGGATAGTCCCAGCGCTCCCCCTCCACCGGCGCGGGCTCAGCGCAGCCAATGGCCAGGGTGATCAGCTTGAAGGCCTGCCCCCAAGTCACCGGGTCGTCCCCGCCGAAGATCTGGTCGCTCAGCCCGTCGATGATCCCCGCCTCATACAGATCCCGTACATTGTGATAGTACCAGATGTCCTCGGGCACATCGGAAAAGCGCATCGCCCGCCCCTCCTGAGCCCCCATGCCCGGCAGCGCCAAGGCGCAGGACAACACCACCGTCAGCAGCAGCACAATCACTCGTTTCTTCATCGCTCTCTCCTCTTTCGCCCGGATCCGGGGGATTTAATTTTTATTGTATCGGATCTCCCCCCACCTGGCAACCCCCTTTTGCCCATTTTCGATTTTTTCCAAGTCCATTTGCCCAAACATCCTATTCCCCCTTGACAGCAGTAGGTGACAATGATATATTGCATGATGACAATGATATTTGTCATTATGACAAGAAAGATTGTCAAAAGGTCGGACACCGGCCCGCCCATCCCAGGCCGGACTGGAGCGGCGGGGATGGGTGGGGGCAGACAGGAGGGAACCATGCGCCTGAAAAACCGTCTAAAGGAATATCGGGCAGCGCTGAATGTGACCCAGCAGGAGCTGGGTCACCTGGCGGGGGTATCCCGCCAAACCATCAGCCTGATCGAGCGTGGGGACTACTCTCCCTCCGTCACACTGGCGCTCACCCTGGCCAAGATCTGTCACGCCCGGGTGGAGGACATCTTTATGCTGGAGGAGGATCCCCATGAAACAGACTGACGACGCCATCCGGCAGGCAAACCGCCGGGCTTTGCCCAAATTTCTGCTGATCCTGGCGTGCGCTTTGCTGGTGGGCGGGACGGCTGGCTACTGTGCGGCCCACTTTGGCCTGGACAGGCTGGCGGACATACTGGCCCAGGCGGGTACGTTTTTCTCCCTGTATATCGCCCCCTGGCTGCTGGTGGTCTGCGCGGTGCTCCAGCCCGCTGTCTGTATCCCCCTCTACCGTTCCGCCAAGAAGGCATTCCTCAGCTGGGACGGGGAGGACGAGGCCGTTTCCGGACAGATTGATCAAAGATTGTCCATTACCCTGTGGATTTCGGGCATGTTCTCTCTGGCGTCTTTCTTTCTCATGGGCGCGTCCTATGCCGGCCCCATCCTGGACGAGGAGGGCCCTCATTTCCTGAACTTGCTGATTGTCCCGATTTTCTTCGTCCTTTTCATGGTAGAAAATATTCTGCTTCATCAGCGGGTGGTGGACCTGGCCAAGCGGATGGCCCCGGAAAAAAAGGCCTCTGTCTATGATATGAAGTTTCAGAAGAAATGGTTTGAAAGCTGCGATGAGGCGGAAAAGCTTCTCATTGGCCAGTGCGCCTACAAGGCCTTTTCCGCCACCACCGGAGCCTGCTCGGCCCTATGGTTGGTCTTCACCCTATCCGCCATGTTCCTGAACACCGGCTTCCTACCCTTGCTTGCCGTCTGCCTCATCTGGGGCGTTTCCCAGTGCACCTATTCCTACTGGGCGTTCCGGCTGTCCAAGCCGGGGGCCAACATTCTCTAAGGAGGAATCGTCATGAACCAAACCAACCCCAGCCGCGCCGGGCAGATCCTGGCCGCCCTGGGCAAGTCGGTGGCCTACCTGCTGCTGTTCCTGGGCAGCCAGGTCCTGGTCTCCTTCGCCTTTACCATGGCCATCACCCTGGTCACCGCAGCCCGCACCGGCGCGGTCAACCCCCTGCTAGTCACCCTGGAGCTCTACGACTACCTCATCCACATCTCCCTGATCTCCAACCTGCTGGTCCTGGCTGTCCTGCTAGTCTTCTTCCTGGCCCGTAGGCGCCGCCCCCTCCAGGAGGTGGACCTGCGCCCCGTCCCCGGCCGGGCGGCGGCGGGGGCGGCAGGGATCGCCCCCCTGCTCTACGCGGTGATCACCCTGGCCCTGTCCCTGCTGCCCACAGCCTGGCGGGCGGACTATTCCCAGGCCGCCGCCCCCCTGAACAACACCGGGGTGCTGCCCTTCCTGTCCGTGGCCTTGGTAGCTCCGGTGGTGGAAGAGGTGATTTTCCGGGGGCTGATCCAGTCCCGCCTGGCCCGGGCGCTGCCCGGCTGGCCGGCGGTGCTGCTCTCCTCCCTGGCCTTCGCCCTGTGCCATGGGCAGCCGGTGTGGATGGGCTACGCCTTCCTGCTGGGCCTGGTGCTGGGGATCATGGCCTGGCGCGCCGGCTCCATCCTGCCCAGCGTGATCACCCACGTGGTCTTCAATGCCATCGGGCAGGTGCTGGTCCTGCCCGGGCTGGCCCAGCTCAACGGACTGGTGGTGCTGGCCGTCCTGCTGCTGGCGGGCCTGGCGCTGTGCCTGCTGACCCGGCGCGGCCTGGCCCTGCTGTTCCTGCCGTCCCAACCAAATAAAAAGGAGGCCGATCCCTATGTCTGATCCCATCCTGGAAGTCCAGGGCCTGTGCAAACGCTTCCGGCTGAGCGCCAAGCAGCAGAAGATCGAGCGCACCAAGCAAGCGTACAAAGTAGCCGTGGACCAGCTGTCCTTCACCGCCCGCCGGGGAGAGATCTTCGGCCTGCTGGGCCCCAACGGGGCGGGCAAGACCACCACCCTGCGTCTGCTGGCCACCCTGATCAAGCCCGATGCGGGGGACGCCCTGGTGGACGGGGCCAGCATCGTCACCGAGCCCGGGCGGGTGCGCGAGCGCATCGGCTTTCTCACCAGCGAGCTGAAGCTGGAGGACTTCTTCACCCCCGACTACCTGTACGACTTCTTCTCTCGCCTACACCGGGTGCCCGACCAGGCCCGCAAGGCCCGCAAGCAGGCGCTGTTCCAGCGCTTCGGCATCGACCGGTTCGCCCAGGTGAAGGTGGCCGACCTGTCCACCGGCATGAAGCAGAAGGTGTCCCTGGTCATCTCCATCGTCCACGACCCGGACATCATCATCTTTGACGAGCCCACCAACGGCCTGGACGTCATCACCGCCAAGGTGGTCACCGACTTCCTCCAGCAGCTGCGCCAGCAGGGCAAGACGGTTCTGGTATCCACCCATATCTTCTCCCTGGTGGAAAAGCTGTGCGACCGGGTGGGGATCATCATCGACGGCTCCATGGCCCTGTGCGGCACCCTGGACGAGGTATGCCAGGGCAAAAATCTGGAAGATCGGTTCTTTGACCTGTATGTGGAAAGGATGGGGAAGGACGCATGAAAAACGGGATGCTCACCATTTTCCGCAAGGAGTTGGCCCGCTTCTTCGGCGATAAGCGCACCACCCTGGGCACCATCCTGCTGCCCGGCGTGCTCATCTTCGTGGTCTACACCTTTATGGGCTCTGCCCTGTCCAGCCAGTTCTCGGTGGAGGACGACTTCGTCCCCGCCGTCCAGGCGGTCAACCCGCCCGATTCCCTGGCCGCCCTGGCGGGCCAGGCGGGGCTGGAGCTGGAGGCCATTCAGGACCAGGCGCAGGCCAAGTCCCTGTTGGAAAGCCAGGAGCTGGATCTGCTGGCTGTCTTCCCCGCCGACTTTGACGCGCAGGTGGCCGCCTATGACGTGGGCTCCGGCCAGTCCGCTCCGGTGGTAGAGCTGTACTACAACTCGGCCAGCGTGGACTCCGCCGCCGCCTACGAGATGCTGGCTGCCCTGCTGTCCAGCTATGAAACCAGCCTGGCCAACAAGTTCGACGTCAACCCCGGCGGTGGGGCGTACGATCTGGCCGCCGAGACGGACACCGCCGGCGCCCTGATGTCCTCCATGATGCCCATGCTGTTGGTGCTCTTCCTGTTCTCCGGGTGCATGGCCACCGCCCCGGAGTCCATCGCCGGGGAGAAGGAGCGGGGCACCATCGCCACCCTGCTCATCACCCCCGTGAGCCGCAGCGGCCTGGCCCTGGGCAAGATCTGCGCGCTATCCATCATCGCCCTGTTGTCCGGGCTGTCCAGCACCGTGGGCACCCTGCTGTCCATGCCCACGCTGATGCAGATGGACGGGGAGATGCAAATGGCCTATACGCCCGCCCACTACCTGGCCCTGTGCCTGATCATCCTGTCCACGGTGCTGTTCATCGTGACCTGCATCTCCCTGATCTCCGCCTTTGCCAAGACCGTCAAGGAGGCCCAGACCTATGTCACCCCCCTGATGATCCTGGCCATGGTGGTGGGGCTCACCGCCATGTTCGGCGGCGGGGCCAGCACCCAGGTTTGGGCCTACCTCATCCCCTTCTACAATAGTGTGCAGGTCATGGCGGGCATCTTCGCCCTGGAGGTCAACTGGACCTTCCTGCTCATCGCCCTGGTGTCCAACCTGGCCTATACCGCTGCGTTGACCTGGGGCCTGACCCGGATGTTCTCCAGCGAGAAGATCATGTTCCAGCGCTGACCCCTCCAGCACCGTCCCCCGTCCGTTCCCCGCAGCCGTCGGGCGGACATCCGTTCATCTGAAAAGAGAGAATCTGCCGGAGCAGCTCCGGCTGGGAGGAAACATTGTCTATGGAGCTCATCATACAGGATCTGGTCAAACACTTCGGCACCAAGCAGGTGCTCAAAGGGGCCAGCTACACCTTCCCCAAGCAGGGGATCTACGGCCTGCTTGGCCGCAATGGGGCGGGCAAGACCACGCTGTTCAACTGCCTGTCCGCCGAGTACCCGCCGGACAGCGGCAAGGTGGAGCTGGTCCAGGATGGCGCCCCGCCCCGCCCCCTGAAGCAAGGGGATATTGGCTATGTCCTCTCCACCCCCGTGGTGCCGGAGTTCCTCACCGGGCATGAGTTTGTCAAGTTCTTCCTGGAGATCACCGGCGACCCAGGCCACACCGGCCGCACCCCCGACGACTGGCTGGCTCTGGTGGGCATCGATCCCGATGACCGCCACCGGCTCATGCGGGGCTACTCCCACGGCATGAAGAACAAGGTGCAGATGCTGTGCTTCCTCATCGGCCGGCCCCCGGTGATCCTGCTGGACGAGCCGCTGACCTCCTTCGACGTGGTGGCCGCCCTGGAGATGAAGAACCTGCTGCGGGAGATGCGGGAGGATCACATTCTCATCTTCTCCACCCATATCCTCCAACTGGCCACCGACCTGTGCGACGAGATCGTGGTGCTCAACCACGGCCTGCTGGAGGGGGTGGATCCCGTCCTCATCCACACCCCTGAGTTTGAGCAGCGCATCGTGGACATCCTCCGGGATGAGGGGGAGGACGAGCATGACTAACGCCCGGACCATCTTCCGCATCAACGCCAGTATGCGGGGCAACCAATTCATCTACTGGCTGGGCCGCCTGCCCCTGCTGCGCCGGCTGTTTACCGACCACCTCTATTCTGCTGAGGAGGGCAAGTTCGCCCTGTTCATTCTGCAATGCCTGTGGTGGCTGATCAAGGCGCTGGGGGGCAAGCTGATCTATCTGGCTGCCTGTCTGCTCCTATCCGCCTCCCTCGCCCTGGGCGGGCCCCAGGACTTGCTGTCGCCGAACAACTTCGGCCCCTTCTGCTGGGCCTTCCTCTGGTTCAGCTTCCTGGTGGGCACCCTGCTCCAGCCCCACGCCGTGGCCCCCTCCCAGCTCAAATACACCTGCGTGCGCATGATGGCCATGGACGCCTGGCGCTATCAGATGATCACCGGCCTGGGCCACCACCTGGCCGCCTTCGCCGGCTTTACCCCCTTCCTCATGCTGGTCACCATCCTGCTGGGTGCCGGGGCCTGGGCAGGCCTAATCATCAGCCTGGAGCTGGCCTTTGCCCGCCTGGCTGCCGAGGCCTTCCACCTGGCCCTGTACAGCCGTACCGGGGTGAGCCTGGGCAATCGGACATGGTACATCATCCTGATGATCGTGGTTGGACTGGCCGGAGCCGCCGTCTGCCTGCTGCTCCTGCCAGAATCTCGGACCCAGGACGTCCTGCTCCACCCAGCCACCGTGCTGGTGCTGGCCGTTTTGGGCGCGGCAGGGGCCATCTACACAGTCCGCTTCCCCAGCTACTACCGCCTGGTGCTGGACACCTGCAAGGCCGAGTCTGTCTCCCCCGCGCTGGCCAAGCAGAAGGTGGCCGGCGCCCAGTTTGCCAACGTGCGCCTAAAGGACAGCGACCTGACCGCACAGGGGGACCCCCGGCTGTCTGGCTGGCCCTACTTCCAGTCCCTGTTCTTCCGCCGCCACCGCCGGATGCTCTACAAGCCGGTGAAGATCGCGCTGTTCATCATCGCCGGCGTGACCGTGGTGGTGGGCGCCGTCCTGCTGGCTTTCCGGGACGGGGAAACGCAGGCGCTGTTCAGCCTGGTCCCCCTGTCCCTGCCCTACTGCGTATTCTTCCTGTATTTCATGGACAACTCCGTGGGCACCCGCATCTGCAAGGCCATGTTCTACAACTGCGACCTGGCCATGCTCAAGTATCCCTGGTATCGCCAGGGGGATGTGGTGCTGAAAAACTTCCTGCTGCGCTTCTCCCGGCTGTGCGGGGCTACCCTGGCCCTGTCCGGGGCGGTGTGCGTGATGTTCACCGTACTCACCCTGTGCGCCGGGGGGCGGCCCCCTCTGGGAGGCTACCTGATCTTTCTGGCCGCCATCCTGTGCCTGGGGGTGTTCTTCGCCGTCCACTGCCTGGGGATGTACTACCTGTTCCAGCCCTACACCTCTGATTTGCAGGTGAAAAACCCCTTCTTCTCCGGCATCAACTTCGCGGTGTACGCCGTCTGCTACGCCTGCATTCAGATCCGCAGCACACCCTCCTGGTTCGCCCTGCTGGTGCTGGCAGTGACGGTGGTCTACTCCGTGCTCATCCTCGCCCTGGTCTACCGCCGGGCCCCCCGTACCTTCCGGGTGAAGTGAGCCTGGGACTTGTGCCCGCAGCCAGGTTGTGTTATGATGCTACGATAATCTGCAACCATCCCTATGTTTGCCTTTGGAGGTATCAGCATGGCAGAACACAACAAGATCCCCCAGCGCGGCGAGGTCCCCGTGGCGGAGACCTGGGACCTCACCGACCTGTACCCGAATGACGCGGCCTGGCAGCAGGACCTGGACGAGACCCGGGCCCTGGCCGCCCGCATTCCCAGCTACGCCGGCCGCCTGGCCGAGCGGGCCGACACCCTCTATGAGTTCCTGGAGCTGAACCAGACCCTGGACACCCACATCAGCAACCTGGCCCACTACGCCTTCCGCAAGGGGGACGAGGACACCCGCGTGCCTGAATACCAGGCCATGCAGGGCAAGCTGACCAGCACCCTGGTGGAGCTGAACCGGGACAGCGCCTTCGCCACCCCAGAGCTGATCGCCATCCCGCCGGACACCCTGGAGCGCTTCTACGCCCAGCAGCCCGCCCTGACGCTCTACCGCCGGTACTTCCAGGTGCTGCAAGACCGGCGGGCCCATGTGCTGTCCGACGCGGAGGAGCGGCTGCTGGCCGCCGCCGGCGAGATGGCCCAGGCGCCGGAGGACATCTACGGCAAGCTCACCAACGCCGACCTGACCTTCCCCGACGCCATGGACGGGCAGGGCAACCCGGTCCCCCTGTCCGACGGCTCCTTTGTCCCCACCCAGATGAGCGAGGACCGGGTGCTGCGGGAGAACGCCTTCCGCACCTATTACAAGACCTATGGCTCCATCCGCAACACCGCCGCGGCGGTGCTCTCCGCCCAGGTCAAGCAGCTGCAGTTCTACGCCACCGCCCGGAAGTATGAAAGCTCCCTGGCCGCCGCCGTGGCCGGCACCCGGGTCCCTCCCCAGGTCTACCACAACCTCATTGACACGGTCAACGCCAACCTGGACAAACTCCACCGCTATGTCCGCCTGCGCAAGAAGCTGCTGGGGGTGGATCAGCTGCATATGTACGACATCTATGCCCCCATGGTGTCCGGTGTGGACCGGCCCATCCCCTTCTCCCAGTCCAAGGAGACGGTCTACGCCGCGCTGGCCCCTCTGGGCGAGGACTACCGGGCCATCCTCCAGGAGGGCTTTACCCACCGCTGGATCGACGTGCGGGAAAACCTGGGCAAGCGCTCGGGGGCCTACTCCGCCGGCGCGCTGTGCCATCCCTATGTGCTGCTCAACCACAAGGACAATCTGGACGGGATGTTCACCCTGGCCCACGAGATGGGCCATGCCATCCACTCCTACCTGTCCAACAAAACCCAGCCCGCCCCCTACCGGGACTATGTGATCTTCGTGGCCGAGGTGGCATCCACCTGCAACGAGGCCCTGCTCATGGAGTACCTGCTGGCCCGAACCACCGACCGGAAGGAGCGGGCCTGGCTGATCAACCACTTCCTGGAGCAGTTTAAGGGCACCCTCTACCGCCAGACCATGTTCGCCGAGTTCGAGCTGCGCATGGGCCAGCTCAACGCCCAGGGGGAAACCCTCACCGCCGACCTGCTGTCCCGGGAGTACCGGGCGCTGAACGAGAAGTACTACGGGCCCGACCTGATCTCCGATGAGGAGATCGCCCTGGAGTGGGCCCGTATCCCCCATTTCTACTACAACTACTATGTCTATCAGTATGCCACAGGCTATTCCGCCGCCATCGCCCTGTCCCGCCGCATTTTGCAAGAGGGCCAGGGGGCGGTGCAGGATTACCTGGGCTTTCTGGGGGGCGGCTGCTCCCAGGATCCGGTGGATCTGCTGCGGGGGGCCGGGGTGGATATGTCCACCCCCCAGCCCATCCAGGCCGCCCTGGACCTTTTCCAGTCCCTGCTGGACGAGATGGAAGCCCTCACGGAGAATTGACCTTCAGGTAAAAAAGCCGACAGTCCGCCAGAGACGGACTGTCGGCTTTTTTCGGGGATTTGCCCACAACAAATCCCCTTGACACCTTTTATGTCTACCCCTTCCGCACCTGGGAGGATGGATCCGGATGTGGAAAACCCTGCGGAAGTTGTTGAAACTTCTGGCCACAGGGTTTGGCTGCCCACAGGCTTGGTGGGAGGGATTCAAGAAAATTCGGAACTTTTTAGGGGCAAATCTGCCGTCAAAGAAATTATCGCAACCCTTTTCTCTCCTGGAAGGAGTTGGAATCCTTCCGCCCCACCTCACTTCCGCAACCGCCCCCGGTACCAGCCCGTCATCCCCTCTTTCTTCACCAGACAGCCCCGGCTGCCGCACCGCACCAGCTTCAACCGCTCCCCTGCGGACACCGGCAGCAGATAATCGGTGGTGTCCTCGCAATGCACTTTCCCATCGGACAGGCGGGTGTAAATGTACTCCTTCAGGATCCATAGTTCCCGGCCGGTGGACAGGTGCCGGCACCAGCAGCAGTCCCCCTCCTCCCGCAGCACCTGGATGGCGCTGTCGCTCCAGCGGATGTTCAGAGGGTCCCGGCTGGCCTGCTGGTCCTCCTCCGCCACCACCGTGGGAAGGCCGTCATAGGCCACATAGTCCATCCCATCCCCGTACACATCGGGGATAATCAGCGCGTTGAGCTGCCCATCCAGCTTGAGCACACATCCACCGTCAATGGACGCGATGTGCCGCTCTCGGCAGATCAGGGGCCGGGCGGTGGGGATGCTGGGGTTGTATAGGGTCACCGGCCAATGGCCCACCACCACCCACTTTTGGAAGGACAGCCCCTGGCCCAGAAAGTCGTCGTTCTTCATACATCCGTATGCCTCCAGCTCCTCCAACCTGTCCTCCCGGGGCAGTCCGCCGTGGACGAACAGGTAGCGCCCCGCCGCCAGGATGTGGGGCAACTCCAGCAGGAAGCGGCTCTCTCTGGGGAAACGCTCCAGGATAGCCTGCCGGATGGCCGGCAGGTCCTCCGGCCCCCGGGCCTCCAGCCCCAGCTGGGCGGCCAATTGCAGGATCAGTGAGCGCCTGCCCCAGCGGCGGAACACCGGCCACAGCTCCTGGTCGATGCTGGGGCGGATCTTGGCCAGGAAGATCTTGTCCACGTGGTCACAGTTGCCGCACAGGGGATACACCGTGTGGGTCTGCCCCAGCTCCAGCAGGTAGCGCAGCAGCCCCAGGCTGTCCTCCCCTTTCTCAAACAGGTCCCCCACCAGCACCAGCACGTCCGCCGGGGAGAAGCCCGCCTTGTCCAGCACCCCTTTCAGAAAGGGCAGGTTCCCATGGATGTCGCTGACGGCGATCACCCGTCGGCCCGCCGGGATGTCCGGTCGAATCACCTTGGCAAGTTGCTTCAATTTCGCTTCACTTCCCTTCCATTCCAGCACCTCGGCCCCGGCAGAGGGCGGGGGGTGCCTCACTTTGGAATGAGAGTTTAGTATACCACATTCTTCCCCGCTTGAGAAGCCAATTTCGCGCCGGCGCTCCGGTGCCGAGCAGAGGAGCGCCGCTGGAAAAGCTGTTTACTTTACCACTTCAATCTGTTAGAATATAGGCAATTCCCAGTTGTCTGTGCGGGGGCGGTCCGCCCTGTCCGGCCCGCCGTCCACCCAAATAAGGAGGACAATATGCCAAAGGTATCCAACAAGCAGCGGAGCATGGCCCTGTATCAGAGCATCCTAGAGCTGAAGGATCTGGACGAGTGCTGTGCTTTTTTTGACGACCTGTGCACCGTGGGCGAGCTGCGGGCCCTGGAGCAGCGGTATGACGTGGCCATCCTGCTGGACCAGGGGATGGTATACACCGACATCCTGGAAAAGACCGGGGCCAGCTCGGCCACCATCAGCCGGGTCAACCGGATCTTCTCCTTTGGTGCCGGGGGCTTCCGGCGGATGATCCAGCGGCGCAAGCGGCGGGAGGAGCCTGGGCATGGAGGGGTCTGAGCGGTTGGAGGCACTGCGGCAATGCTATGCCGAGTACCTGGAAGAGCGGCGGATGCTGCTCCAGGCGGGAGGTGCCTTTCAGGGGATCTCCCGGTTTTTTACCGGCCCGCCCGCTGGGGAGCGGGTGATGGCCCAGCGCTTCCTGCGCCAGTTGGAGGGATGCGTGGCCCAGCTGGCTGAGACGGGCGAGACCGAGCTGGCCGCCCAGGCGGCGGCCTTCATGCTCCTGGAGGCAGAGGGCTTTGACTACAACTCCCAGCTGATGTTCCAGGCGGCGGAATCTTACTGCCTGCCCCTTTTGTCCGTCCTGGACCCGGCGGACGCCAAGCGGCTGCTGTCCGGCTATACCGCCCGCTACCCCAAGCGCAAGCTGCTCCTGCCCAAGCAGGAGCAGGTGCTGGCCGCCCTGACCCAGGCGGCGAAATAGGATCTTCCATCGGTAGGCCAAACGGGAAAGGAGCGCCCCAGGCAGGGGCGCTCCTTTTTGCGTTCGTTCTCTCTTCCCTTTGCTGCGCGTCCAGTGGCTGAGCCGGAGGGCCACAGGGCGGCTTACTGGGGCGTTGCCACCAGGAAGCACATATCGTTCAAATCGCCGTTGGATTCATCAAAGAAATCATAGAAGGTGAAATTGTACAGGAACCGCTCCGCGCTGTACACGCCGTAGCCATCCTGGTTGTGGTCGGTGGTGTCATAGGGATCGGCCACAATGATCACGTCGTCCTGGGTGGTCTCAGTGCCCATGGTGTCATACCCAATGAGGACCTGCCAGTGCCCGCCCCAGTCGTTCCAGCCGATCAGAATGGGGTCCCCGGCGGCCAGGGTCTGCTGGATGTAGTCGAAGGTGAACACCTCATACACCGTATCCACGCAGTCATAGGTGGAGTACAGGTCAAATCCGCCCACACCCTCAAAGATCTCCATGAGCTGCCGCAGGCTGGTGGCCTCCGCCGCCAGTCCGTTGCTCCGGTAGGCCGCCAGGCTCTCCTCATTGTGCTCGCCCAGCCTGCCATACCAGTTGAGCACCATCAGCGCGCTGGACACGCCGCAGCTCCATTCACTGGTCTGCTGCTGAGTCTGGAAGTGGGTGAGGATGGTCAGCGTATCGCTGGACTCCAGGTTGTAAAAGTCCAAGGAACTGAAATAGGGGCTGCCCGTATGGTCGCCCGCCCGCTCCACGCTGTCCGCGCCGTCCTCCGGGCTCAGGTCACAGGTGTAGGCGATCTTCATTTCGTCGGTGGCATTCCCCCCGGCCTCTTCGCCCGACTCCTGCCGGCAGCCGGCCAGGACGGTGGCGCACAGGCAAAACACAAGGATGCATACAATTTGTTTTTTCATAGTTCATCACTCCAAAAAAGTAATTGTACTTGCTTCAAACAATCCCGCCTTGCATGGTCTGATGGATTGGGCACCCCAGGCCGCCCGCCCTCTCTCAACCCAATCTTCCGGTCGTCTTTGAGTCCATATCGTAATTTGTTCCCGCTGGATCACCAGGCTGGTTGGAACGGTCTACTTTTCCTACTCTCATGTTGTTTTATACAAGTACCGGCGGGAGCCCTCTCCCGCGGGGCTTGCGGGGCCCTTCCCCCCGCGTGATAAAGTGGAGGCCCACCACACAGGCTCCACAAGAAATCGCGTTCCGGCTCTGCCCCCCCTCTCACGCGCAAGTATCCCCGTGCCTGGGCACGTTGATTGGTATTATAGCGGAAACACCCTCCCACCGCAAGCATCATTTGGAGAAATCGGAAGTGTTTGAACCGCCCCGACCAAAGCAAGAAACCCCTGCCAGGCAGCGGCTCCGTCCCACGCGGGAAAGGCAACCAGACCTCACGGTTTCTCCTTGCGTGGAGCCGTGAGGTCTGATCAGTCTGCGCTTTTCACCGGAAGTACAGCGCCCCGGACTCAAAGAGGGGCTGGAACTTGTCCCCGGGAATATTTTGGGCCACATGGGGGCCGCTGCGCTCGGTGTGGCCCATCTTGCCCAACACCCGCCCATCGGGGGAGAGGATGCCCTCAATGCAGGCCACCGAACCGTTGGGGTTGCAGTCGATGCCCATGTGGGGCCGGCCGGTGGCCGGATCCACATACTGGGTGGCCACCTGGCCGCCCGCAATCAGATCGTCCACCACCCCCTGGGGGGCCACGAACCGCCCCTCCCCGTGGGAGACGGCAATGGAATGCAGGTCGCCCACATGGCTGAGCAGCATCCAGGGGGAGCGCACCGAGGCCACCCGGGTGGTGACGTACCGGCTCTGGTGGCGGCCGATGAGGTTGAAGGTGAGGGTGGGGCTGTCCGGGGTGGCGGGCCGGATCTCCCCATAGGGCACCAGCCCCAGCTTCACCAGGGCCTGGAAGCCGTTGCAGATGCCCAGCATCAGCCCGTCCCGGTTGTGGAGCAGGTCATGCACCCCGTCGGTCAGCTTGGGGCTGCGCAGGAAGGAGACGATGAACTTGGCCGAGCCGTCCGGCTCGTCCCCGCCGGAAAAGCCGCCGGGCAGCACAAGGATCTGGCTGCGGCCGATGGCAGCGGCCAGCGCGTCAGCTGACTCGGCCAGGTCCTGGGCCGTCAGATTGCGGATGACCAGGATCTCCGGCTCGATGCCCGCCTTGCGGCAGGCGGCGGCTGTATCATACTCGCAGTTGGTGCCCGGGAAGACGGGGATCACCGCCCGAGGCCGGGCGATCTCCCCGCAGAACACCGCGGGGGAGCGCCGGTCATGGCAGATGGGCTCCACCGGGGTGGGCTGGGCGCCGGTGTCGGTGGGGTAAACCTCCTCCAGCACCCCCTCCCACAACCGCGCCAGCTCGTCCAGGCCGGCCTGGTCCTCCCCGATGGCCACCGTCCGCTCCTGGGTGGTCATCCCGATGCGGACCGCCGCGCAGTCGTAGACCTCCTGGGTCAGCTCCGCCACAATGGCCCCGGGCATATGCCCGTACCAGGGGGCCTGAACCCCCGCGTCGGCGCAGAAACCGATCTGGTTGCCAAAGGCCATCTTCATCACGCCCTCGGCCACGCCGCCCGCCTCCACCGCCCAGGCCGCGGCCACCTTTCCAGCCCGGGCCAGCCCGTGCAGGCAGGCCCAGGCCCGCTTCATACCCTGGTAGTCGTCTGGACGGGCCACGGGGAACAGGTAGACCGGACGGCCCGGGGCCTTGAACTCCGGGGAGATCACCTGGCCGGCCAAGGCAGGGGCCACGGCAAAGCTGATGAGGGTGGGGGGCACGTCCAGATCCAGGAAGGAACCGGACATGGAGTCCTTGCCGCCGATGGCCGCCGCCCCCAGCTCCAGCTGGGCCTCCAGCGCACCCAGCAACGCCTGGAAGGGCTTGCCCCAGCGCTCCGGTTCATCCCGCAGCTTCTCAAAATACTCCTGGAAGGTGAGGTAGGCCCTCTCCGGGTCACACCCGGCGGCCACCAGCTTGGCCAGAGACAACGCCACCGACACTCCCGCCCCCTCATAGGGATCTGCGGACATCCAGTCCGGATCGAAGCCCCAGCTCATCACCGAACAGGTTTCGCTCACCTGGCCGGGCTCCACCGGCAGGGTGGCCGCCATCACCTGGGCGGGGGTGCGCTGGGTGGCCCCGCCGTAGAGCATGAGCACACTGGCCGCGCCGATGGAGCTGTCAAACCGCTGAGCCAGGCCTCGGCGCGCCCCGCACTTCAGGCTGCCCGCCATCCCCCTCAGGTCGGTAAAGGCGGGGGGCATCCCCCGCTTGCGAGGGGGGACAAAGACCTTCGTGTGCTTGGCCGCCCCATTGGTGTTGAGAAACGCCCGGGACAGGTCCACGATGGTCTGCCCCTTCCAGCGCATCACCATTCGGGGGCTCTGGGTGACCCGCGCCACCCGATAGGCCTCCAGGTTCTCCCGCCGGGCGGCGGCCAGGAAGGCGTCCTCATCCTGGGCGGCCACCACCACGGCCATGCGCTCCTGGGACTCAGAGATGGCCAGCTCCGTGCCATCCAGCCCGTCGTACTTCTTGCGCACTGCGTCCAGCTCGATCTCCAGCCCGTCGGCCAGCTCGCCGATGGCCACGCTCACCCCGCCGGCTCCGAAGTCATTGCACCGTTTGATCAGCCGGGTCACCGCCCCGTCCCGGAACAGCCGCTGGAGCTTGCGCTCCTCCGGGGCGTTACCCTTTTGCACCTCGCTGGCCATCGTAGTCAGGGAGGCCTGATTGTGGCTCTTAGAGGAGCCGGTGGCGCCGCCGATCCCGTCCCGTCCGGTGCGGCCACCCAGCAGGATGACCACGTCGCCGGGGGCTGGGCGCTCCCGGACCACGTTGTCTGCCGGCGCCGCGCCCACCACCGCCCCCACCTCCAGGTGCTTGGCCAGGTAGCCCTCGTGGTACACTTCGTCCACCAGGCCGGTGGCCAGGCCGATCTGGTTGCCATAGGAGGAATAGCCCGCCGCCGCCGTCTGGGCCAGCTTGCGCTGGGGCAGCTTGCCCTCCAAGGTCTGGCCCAGAGGGGCCCGGGGGTCGCCACAGCCGGTCAGGCGCATGGCCTGGTACACATAGGCCCGGCCGGACAGGGGGTCCCGGATGCAACCGCCGATGCAGGTGGCCGCCCCCCCGAAGGGCTCGATCTCGGTGGGGTGGTTGTGGGTCTCGTTCTTGAACAGCAGCAGCCAATCCTGCTCTGCCCCGTCTACCAGCGCCTTGACCCGGATGGAGCAGGCGTTGACCTCCTCGCTCTCGTCCAGATCCTTGAGCAGGCCCCGCCTCTTCAAAATCTTGGCGCCGATGGTGGCCAGGTCCATCAGGGTCTGGGGGCGCATACCGGCCTGCTCCTTCCCGTACACCTCCGTCCGGGCCTCCAGATAGCGGCGATAGGCCTCGGCCACCTTCTGATCCAGGATCTCCACCGAGTTGATGTGGGTGGAGAAGGTGGTGTGCCGGCAGTGGTCCGACCAATAGGTGTCCACCACCCGCAGTTCGGTGACGGTGGGATCCCGGCCCTCCTCATCCCGGAAATAATCCTGGAGAAACCTCAGGTCCGCCAGGTCCATGGCCAAGCCGTACTCCTCCAGCACCCCTGTCAGCCCCGCCTCATCCAGGGCGGTGAAGCCGTCCAGCACCGCCACCCGGTCGGGCGCGTCATAGCGCTGGGCCAGCCGGTCTGGCTTGTCCATGGACGCCTCCCGGCACTCCACCGGGTTGATGAGATAGCCCCGGATGCGATCCAGGTCGGCCTGGCTCAGGCTGCCGGACAGGGCATACACCAGGGCAGTGGCCACGGTGGGCTTGTCCCCGCCGGACAGCAGCATCATGCACTGGGCGCAGGAGTCGGCCCGCTGGTCGTACTGCCCAGGCAGGGCCTCCACCGCCAGCAAGGTGGTCTCCCCCGCCAGCTCTGGCAGCCGCTCCTCGTAGAGGAGGTCGCACGGGGGCTCAGAGAGCACCGTGTCCTTGGCCTGCCGATAGGCCCCCTCGTCCACCCCCTCCACATCGTAGCGGTGGAACAGGCGCAGGCCGGTCAGCCCCGCCACCCCCAGCTGGTCCCGCAGCTCCCGCAGGGTCTGCCGGGCCTCCACGTCAAATCCGGGCCGCTTCTCCACATAGCATCGAAATAGTTGGCTCATTGCCTGCTCTCTCCTCTGTCTCTGCCTGATCTGCCCCGCCTATGCCGGGGCGCCCGATTCCTCCACCTGCCACTGCTCCAGGTTCCAAAACAGGTCGGCCTGGGTGGGCTGTATGTTGCGGGCCATCCCCCACCGGACCAGTAGGGAGCCCCGCTTAAAGCACAGCGGCGCGATGGGCGCGTCCTGGGCAAAGGCGTCCCACAGCTGGGCCGCCGCCCGGCTGCGCTGCGTCCCCTGGGCGCCCCGCCAATCTGCCAGCAGGGCCGATCCCGTGGAACTGGTGTATCCTCCGTAGTTCAGCCCCCCGGCGAGCAGCGCGGTGGGGTCAAAGTCCCCGGTCATGCGTACCTCGCCCACATACAGGTCGAACTGTCCCCCGGACAGGGCAGCCAGATACTCCTCCCAAGGCAGGGCGCTGACCGTGGCGCCCACCCCCAGCGCGGCCAGGCTGTCGGCCAAAAACTGCGCCAGTTCCTGCTTGGCCGCGCTGTCGTTGTTTACCACAATGGTAACCTCCACCGCCTGGCTCCCCCGGTAGAACCGCCCGTCCTCCCCCTGGGTATAGCCCGCTTCCAGCAGCAGCGCCCGGCCGCCCGGAAGGTCGTAGTCCAACTCCTGCGCCGCCTGGACGTCGTAATCCTGGTGCAGGGGGGAGATGGGTAGGCTGGCCGCGTCCCCGTGGCCGGCCAGCAGGGCGCTGACCAGCTCCTCCCGGTCAAAGGCCTTGGACAGGGCCTGGCGGACCTGGGCGCTGGCGCACAGCCCCCCGGTGGTACGAAAGCCCACATACAGCAGCGTGGTGGTGGGGAAGTCATAGGTCTCGTAATTGCCCGAGTAGCCCAGGGCGTAGGAGGAGGAGAAGTCAGTGGCCACCGCCGTCACATCCCCACTGTCAAAGGCAGCCAGGCGTTCATCCGCCCCGCCGGCTGAGCGCAGCGCGATGGTCTCATAGGGCACCTGCCTGTCGTAGTGCTCGTTTGCCTGGAGGATCAACCCCTCCTGGCCGCTGGCAAAGCGGTATCGCCCTGTGCCCAGCGGGATGCCGTCCGCCTGCTCCAGCACGATGGGGATGTCCAGCAGCGCGTCCAGCGCCCCGTTGGGGCTGGACAGGGTGAGGCGCACCGTCCCGTCGTCCGCCGCCTCCACTCCAGTCACCTGCCCCAGGCGCTGGCCATACAGCTCACTGGCCCGGGCCGTCTCCAGCGAGCTGGCCACGTGGGCGGCGGTGAGGGCCGTCCCGTCGGAAAAGCGCACGCCGGCGCGCAGCGTGATCGTCCATACCAGCCCGTCCCCGCTGACCGCAGCGGACTGGGCCAGAGCGGGCTGTGGGACAAAGTCCCGATCCAGCTTATATAGCCCCTCGTACACCAGGCCGGCCAGGTCCAGGTTCACCTGGCTCTGGCCTGTGATGGGGTGCAGGGAGGACTGGGGGTCATAGGCCAGGGCGAAGGGCAGCTCCCGGGGCGTCTGGGTGGGTTCCGGGTCCGGGCTGACCGAGGGATCGGCCTCCCCTGCCCCGCAGCCCGCCAGGCCCAAGGCCATCGCCCCGGCCAGCAGCAGGGCCGCCAGCCGCCTCATCGCAGCTGGATGGCCGCAGCCATCGAGCCCCGGTTGTTGCCCATGCGCCGGTGGCTCCAGTACCGCTCCCCCAGACAGGCGGTGCATTCCCCGCACACCGCGATATGCTCCGGATCCAGCCCCGCCCGCTCCAGCAGGCTGACGTTAATGCCCTTCAGATCCAGGGAGAATTTCCCGTTTTCCAGCGCCTTGATGTGGGACAGCGCTGCGGCGGACACCCCCGTCATCATGGCGTTTGGCACGTCCTCATGGGTCTCAAAGCAGCACGGGCCGATGCCCGGCCCCACAGCGGCCAGGATGTCCTCCGGCCGGCAGTCATAGACCTCCCGCATCCGCTCCACCGCGGTGGCCGCAATCCCCACCGCCGTCCCCCGCCACCCGGCGTGGACCGCGGCCGCTACCCGGCGGGCCGGGTCGTACAGCAGCACAGGGATGCAGTCCGCGGTATAGATCAGCAGCACCACTCCCGGCGTGTCCGTCATCAGCCCGTCGGCCTCGTAGTCCACCCGCTCATAGGGGTCCTGCTTCCAGTCCGCCGCCGTCACCACCCGCACCTTGCCCCCGTGCACCTGGTTGGCGGTCGCCAGCCGGGCCCCGTCCGCGCCGATGGCGGCGAAGAAGCGGCGGTAGTTCTCTCGGACGTGGTCGGGGTCGTCCCCCCGGCTCACCCCCAAGTTCAACGCCCCCCACATCCCCTGGGACACGCCGCCCAGCCGGGTGGAGAAGCCGTGGGCCGCCCCACCCGCTTCCAGGATGCCGTCCGCCTGAAGGATGGGGAGACCCTGCTTTGCCGCCTCGATGATCTCCATGGCCCCTCCTTTCCCCATGGGGCTTCCGCCCCAACCCGCGCCCGCCAGCCTCCTCAGCTCCGGCGGGACGGTCAGTTCAGCTCAGGATGGTACTCCTTGCAGGTGCACTTCTTCCACTTCAGCCCGCTGCCACAGGGGCAGGGGTCGTTTCGGCCGATCTTCTCGCTCTTCTTCACCGGCTGCCGCTTGCCCCCAGTGCTGTCGGCGGCGCCGGACTGGCCGGTGATCTTGGCCACCCGCTCCCGGCGGATCTCCTCGTTGGTGCGCAGCCGGACGGTGAACAGCCGGCGGATGGTCTCCTCCTGGATGGCGGCGATCATCTGCTCGAACATGTCAAACCCTTCCCGCTTATACTCCACCACCGGGTCGGACTGGCCGTAGGCCCGCAGACCGATGCCCTGGCGCAGCTCCTGCATGGCGTCGATCTGGTCCATCCAGTACTCGTCCACCACCCGCAGCAGGATCACCCGCTCCAGCTCCCGCATGGGCGCCTTGCCGGACGCGCCCATCAGAGGGGCCATCTGGGTGTTGATCTCCTCCTCCCGCCGGGCATAGTTGTCCCGGGCGGCAGCCAACATCTCCTGAGCCAGGGCCTGGGCGTCCATCCCGGGGGCCCGGCCCCGGAAGTCAGCCAGCTGCTCGGGGGTGAACACCGAGCCGGCCAGGTGGGCGGTGGCCGCCTGGAATCCTTCCTCGTCCAGGCTGCCCTGCTCCCCGGCGTGGCCGGTGATGGCGCCCACAATCATGCCCTCCAGCATGTTCTCCACGGCTCCGTGGACGTCCTCCCCATCCAACACCTGGCGGCGCTGCTTGTAGATGACCTCCCGCTGGGTGTTCATCACGTCGTCGTATTCCAGCACCGTCTTGCGGGTCTGGAAGTTCCGGGACTCCACCCGCTTCTGGGCCGACTCGATGGCGTTGGACAGCATCTTCTGATCCAATGGGGTGTCCTCGTCCACCCCCAGGGTGTCCATCATGCTTTGGATGCGCTCTGAGCCGAACAGGCGCAGGATGTCGTCCTCCAGGGACAGGAAGAACCGGCTCTCCCCCGGGTCGCCCTGGCGGCCGGCCCGGCCCCGCAGCTGGTTGTCGATCCGGCGGGACTCGTGGCGCTCGGTGCCCAGGATGTACAGCCCGCCGGCCGCCCGCACCTGCTCGGCCTCCCCCCGGATCTGCTCCTGAAAGCTGGCCTGCGCCTGGGCGAAGGCCCGGCGGGCCTCCAGCACCTCCGGGTCATCCGTCTCGGCGTGGCCGTCGCACTCGGCGATCAGCTCATCGCTCATCCCCGCCTTGCGCAGCTGGGCCTTGGCCAGAAACTCCGCGTTACCCCCCAGCACGATGTCGGTGCCGCGCCCGGCCATGTTGGTAGCCACGGTGACCGCCCCCAGCTTGCCCGCCTGGGCCACGATCTCCGCTTCCTTCTCGTGGTACTTGGCGTTGAGCACGTTGTGCCGGATGCCCGCCCGGGTGAGCATCTGGCTGACCAGTTCGGACACCTCGATGGACACCGTGCCCACCAGCACCGGCTGCCCCTTCTCGTGGCAGGCCTGGATCTGCCGGACGATGGCCCGGTACTTGCCCTGCTTGGTCTTGAACACATAGTCGGACTGGTCCTTGCGGGCCAGGGGCTTGTTGGTGGGGATCTCCACGATGTCCAGGTGGTAGATCTGCCCGAACTCCTCCTCCTCGGTCATGGCGGTGCCCGTCATGCCGGAGAGCTTGTCGTACAGGCGGAAGTAGTTCTGGAAGGTGATGGTGGCCAGGGTCTTGGACTCCCGGGCCACGGTGACGTGCTCCTTGGCCTCGATGGCCTGGTGCAGCCCCTCGTTATACCGCCGGCCGTACATCAGGCGGCCGGTGAACTCGTCCACAATGATGACCTCGCCGTCCTTGACCACGTAGTCGATGTCCCGGCGCATCACCCCCCGGGCCTTCAGGGCCTGGTTGATGTGGTGGGACAGGGTGGCGTTCTCCGGGTCGGACAGGTTGTCCACGTTGAACTGCTGCTCGGCCTTGGCCACCCCCCGGGCGGTGAGGGTGGCGGTGCGGGCCTTCTCGTCCACGATGTAGTCCGCGTCCAGCGTCCCATCCTCCTCCTGCTTGGCGTCCACCGAGGCCACCTTCAAGCACTTGAGCCGGGCCACGAAGTTGTCCGCCATCTGGTAGAGCTGGGTGGACTGCTCCCCCTGTCCAGAGATGATCAGGGGGGTACGGGCCTCGTCGATGAGGATGGAGTCCACCTCGTCCACGATGGCGAAGGCGTGGCCCCGCTGCACCAGCTCGCTGGCGTAGATGGCCATGTTGTCCCGCAGGTAGTCAAAGCCCATCTCGTTGTTGGTGCCGTAGGTGATGTCGGCGGCATAGGCCGCCTTCTTCCCCTCCTTGTCCACCCCGTGCACCGCCAGCCCCACGGTGAGGCCCAGGAAACGGTACACCTTGCCCATCCATTCCGAGTCCCGCTTGGCCAGGTAGTCGTTGGTGGTGACGATGTGCACCCCTTTGCCCGCCAGGGCGTTGAGGTAGGCCGGCAGGGTGGCCACCAGGGTCTTGCCCTCGCCGGTCTTCATCTCGGCGATGCGCCCCTGGTGGAGGATGATGCCGCCGATCAGCTGCACCCGGTAGGGCCGCATCCCCAGCACCCGCTCGTCCGCCTCCCGGCAGACGGCGAAGGCCTCGGGCAGTAGGTCGTCCAGCGTCTCCCCCTGGGCCAGGCGGCCCCGGAACTCGTCGGTCTTGGCCCGCAGCTGCTGGTCGCTCAGTCCCTTCATCTGCTCGCCCAGCGCCTCGATCTGGTCCACCAGGGGCAGAATCGCCTTAACCTCCCGCTGGGAACGGGTGCCGAATACCTTTGAAAACAGACCCATTGCTTCCGCGTCCTTTCTTTTCCGTACATACCCCGCCCACAGGCCCCGCGGGCAGATTGACCCAATTATCTCGTAGTATAACACATTGCCCCGGGAGAAAAAAGAGGAAATTGTGAATTCGCCCCCGTCAGCTCCCCAGCGCCGCTCCCCACAGGCCGCAATCCAGTCGTCATGCATCTTGCCACACAGATTGCAGTGCATACATGCAATGCATACAAATGCCGAATTGTGGGATAAACTGTCATACAGACAGCCAGATCAAGGGGATGAATGCCATGCAAAAATTCAAGATACCAGAGGGCACAAGCGAGCCGAAAAGCGCAACCAAAAGCATCCGCTTCCCCAATCAGGTCATCCACTCCGTGGAGGACGCCATCCGCGGCACCAACTGCACATTTTCCGCCTTTGTGGTGGAGGCGGTCCGGGTCGCGCTGGATAACCTTCAAGATGGAGCAGACCCCACAGGCTGGCCCCCCGTCTACGGTAGAAAGTGACACAGCCCTTCCCTCCGCCGCCCCGTTTCCCTGCCCAAATGCCCAAACTTTGTCCCTTCCTGTTGACAGGTGGGGAACAGGCGGGCTATAATACACCCAACCTGAACCAATGATAGAGGCGCGGTACCGATCAGTACCCGGGAGTCATGGGCGACTGCTCCCGGCGAAAGGCCGTACCGCCGAAGGACGGGGCGCTGGTCCGGCCCCCCGCTGCCTGGGCCGCCGGGAAATACCCGGCGGACTGTCACACCCCCGTGTGAAGCGCTATCATGGCGGAGTCGCCCCCTTGGGTGGAGCATCGACCATGATCGCATCGGCGGTTCATGGTCTTTTTCGTTCCCCCGGCCCTCCGCCGGGCCCCATTGACAAAGGAAAGAGGAGAAAAAATATGAAAAGAAGAACCCTTGCCCTGCTGTTGTCCGCCGCCTTGGCCACCACCCTGTCCGCCTGCGGCGGCTCCCCTGCCGCGTCCTCTGACGTGCCCGCCGGCAGTGCCCCCGCCGTCACTATCCCCCCGGTGGAGGACCTCACCGACGTGGACACCAGCTCCATCCCCGGCCTGGAGGATGGGGTGTTTACCGTGGGCATGGAGTGTGCCTACGCCCCCTACAACTGGATGCAGATGACCGACGCCAACGGGGCGGTGCCTATCTCCAACGTCCCCGGCTCCTACGCCAACGGCTATGACGTGATCATCGCCCAGCGCATCTGTGACGCCTACGGCTGGGAGCTGGAGATCATCTCCAGCGAGTGGGACTCCCTCACCCCCGCCGTCCAGGCCGGTACCATGGACGCCAACATCTGCGGCCAGTCCATGACCGCCCAGCGCATGGAGGAGGTGGACATGGCCGGCCCCTACTACTACGCCAACATCGTCTGCCTGACCACCCGGGACAGCCAGTACGCCTCCGCCACCTCCATCGCCGACCTGGCCGGCGGCACCTGCACCTCCCAGTCGGGCACCATCTGGTATGACACCTGCCTGCCCCAGATCCCCGACGCGGAGATCCTCTCCCCCGCGGAGACCGCCGCGGCCATGGTCATGCAGCTTCAGACCGGCACCGTGGACTTCGTGTGCACCGACCTGCCCACCGCCATGGCCGCCGCCGCCCGGGACGACAGCCTGGTCATCTTGGACTTCTCCGGCACTGACGGGGACTTCCAGTTTGCCAGCGAGCAGGCTCGGGCGGAGAATGTGAACCAGGGCATTGCCGTGCAAAAGGGCAACACCCAGCTGCGGGACGCCATCGACGCCGTCCTGTCCAGCCTGACCCGGGAGCAGCTCAACGCCATCATGGACCAGGCCATCGCCATCCAGCCTGAGATCTGATCTCCCGCCGTCCCGGCCCCGGGGTTGGGCCGGGACGGCCCCTCTTTGAAAGGAGCTCCCTATGCAGCGCTTTCTTGACCTGCTCCAAGACATCGCCCGCCTGTGGCAGAACTACTGGCCGGGCTATCTCAACGGCATCCGCAGCACCCTGATCCTGGCCGTGGTCGCCACCCTCATCGGCTGCATCATCGGCTTTGCCTGCGGCGTGCTCAACACCATCCCCTACACCAAGCAGGACCGCCCCGTCAAGCGCTTCTTCCTGAAGCTGATCCGGGTGGTCGTCCGGGTGTATGTGGAGGTCTTTCGGGGCACCCCCATGGTGCTCCAGGCCGTGTTCATCTACTACGGCCTGCCCTACTTCACCTACAATGCCGTCCAGTGGCCCAGCGTGTGGGCCGCCGCCATCGTGGTGGTGTCCATCAACACAGGGGCCTATATGGCCGAATCGGTCCGGGGCGGCATCCTGTCCATCGACCCCGGCCAGACCGAGGGGGCCAAGGCCATCGGCATGACCCATGTACAGACCATGCTCAGCGTCATCCTGCCCCAGGCCTTCCGGAACATCCTGCCCCAGATCGGCAACAACTTCATCATCAATGTCAAGGACACCTCGGTGATGTTCGTCATCACCTTCACCGAGTTCTTTGCCTTCCACCGGTACATCGTGGGCATCAACAATATGTACTTCCCCTCCGCCACCATCGAGATGGTCGGCTACCTCACCATGACCCTCGTCGCCTCCTTCCTGCTGCGCGCTCTGGAGCGGCGGCTGGACGGCAGCGACAGCTACGAGCTGGCCCAGGCCGATCCGCTGACCATGACCGCCGGCACCTACCGCCGACCCGACCCGGCCGGGGGCACGCTCTCCCAACCGCCTGATCCGGAGGCCCAGGATCGGATCCGGCAGCAGCGCAAGCACGGCAGGAACAGGGGGGAACGGTAATGCACAGCGACGCCATTTTGGAAGTGCGCCATCTGTCCAAGTCCTTTGGCAGCCACCAGGTCTTGCGGGATATCGACTTCACCGTGCGCCCCGGGGACGTGACGTCCATCATCGGCGCGTCCGGGTCGGGCAAGTCCACCCTGCTGCGGTGCGTCAACCTGCTGGAGGCCCCCTCCAGCGGCCAGGTGATCTTCCACGGCCAGGACATGACCGCCCCTGGAGTCAAGGCCACCCAGTACCGCTCCAAGGTGGGCATGGTGTTCCAATCCTTCAACCTGTTCCACAACATGACGGTGTTGGAAAACTGCGTGGTGGGGCAGGTGAAGGTGCTCAAGCGTCCCAAGGCCCAGGCCCGGGAAAACGCCCTGAAGTACCTGGACCAGGTGGGCATGGGCCCCTACATCCACGCCAAGCCCCGGCAGATCTCCGGCGGCCAGAAGCAGCGGGTGGCCATCGCCCGGGCCCTGGCCATGGAGCCGGAGGTGCTGCTGTTTGACGAACCCACCTCCGCCCTGGACCCCGAGATGGTGGGCGAGGTGCTGTCCGTGATGCGCACCCTGGCCCAGCAGGGCATGACCATGCTGGTGGTCACCCACGAGATGGCCTTTGCCCGGGACGTGTCCAGCCATGTGGTGTTCATGGCCGACGGGGTCATCTGTGAGCAGGGGGATCCCCAGCAGGTGCTGGCCAACCCCACCCAGCAGCGCACCCGGGACTTCCTGGCCCGGTTCATGGCCCGATAACCAAAACCCCCTGGCCGCAGCCCACGCCGCCCGGGGGTTTTTCTTGCCATTTCCCAGGAAAAACGCTATACTAAACCTTGACAGTTTGTTGAAAGGATGTGCCCATATGAACCGTGACCAGGCCTTTGAGTTCCTGGACCGCACCGCCCGGGGCATTGCCGAGATGTTCGGCTCCTCCTGCGAGACGCTGGTCCACGACATGGGCGTGCCCACCCACCCCATCCTGTCCATCTACAACGGCCACGTCTCCGGCCGGGAGGTGGGCTCCACCATGGACATCATGGGCATCGGCCTGGCCCTGGACGAGCAAGCCGCCACCACCGACCAGGTCAACCTGGCCGCCACCACCCCGGACGGACGCCAGGCCAAATCCTCCACCTTTCACATGATCGGGGAAGACTACAACCTGGCCCTGGGCATCAACTTTGACTACACCTCCCTGGTGTTTGCCAACCGCATCCTGGTGGACCTGATGAGCGCCCAGTCCGACCTGCAGTCCGCCCTGTGGCAGGAGGGGAGCTCCCGGCAGCTGGCCGACCTGTTCGAGCGCTGCCTGGCCAGCTTCGGCAAGCCGGCCGACGCGCTGAGCAAGTCCGAGCGCATCCGCCTGGTGGCCATGCTGGAGCAGCAAAACGCCTTCTCCTTCCGCAAGTCGGTGCCCTATGTGGCCAAGCATCTTGGGGTCTCTCGGTATACCATCTACAAGTACTTGGGGGAGATCACCTCCCAACCTGGGGAGGCATAACATAATCTCCCCCCAGATTTCCCCTGTTTTCCCCTTGCTTTTTTCCCTATGAGCCGATACAATAGGAACGCTTTGCTGGGCCGGGCGGGGCTCCCGCTGCCCCCACCCGGGTCCAGATCCCTGCGCGAGGAGATGGGAAGCTATGTATCAGCAACAGATCGAAGCCTATTTTGCCAATCAGGAACCCCTGCTGGTGGACGCGGTGTGCCGCCTGGTGGCCATCGACAGCGTGGAGGGCTCCCCCGCCCCCGGCGCGCCCTTTGGCCCCGGCCCCGCCGCCGCCCTGGACGAGGCGCTGCGCCTGGCCGGCGAGTGGGGGCTGACGGCGCAAAACCTGGAGGGCTATGTGGGCTGCGTGGACCTGAACGACCACCCCGACGCCCTGCACCTACTGTGCCACCTGGATGTGGTGGCCCCGGGGGAAGGCTGGAGCGTGACCCAGCCCTTCACCCCCAAGGTGGCCGACGGCATGATCTTTGGCCGGGGGGCCGACGACGACAAGGGCCCTGCCGCCGCCTGCCTGCTGGCCATGAAGGCGGTGCAGGAACTGGGGATCCCCCTGAAGGCCAACTGCCGGCTGATCCTGGGCACCAACGAGGAGTCCGGCTCGGCGGACATCGCCTGGTACTTTGCCCGTCACCCCTTTGCCCCCGCCACCTTCTCCCCCGACGCCGGCTTCCCCGTCATCAACACCGAGAAAGGGGGCTTCCAGCCGGTCTTTTCCATGTCCTGGCCGGTGCAGGAGCAGCTGCCCCGGCTGCGCTGGCTCCACGGCGGGCTGCGCATCAACATCCTGCCCGGAGAGGCCAGCGCCGCGGTGGAAGGGTTGAGCATGCACGACGTCCAGCCCTGCGCCCGGGACATCACCGCCCGCACCGGCGTCATGTTCACCTTTGCCCATGAGGGCGGCCTCACCGTCATCCGGGCCAAGGGCGAGGCCTCCCACGCCGCCTGGCCGGAGGGGGGGAACAACGCCCTCACCGGCCTGGTAGCCCTGCTGTGCGCCCTGCCCCTGGCCCCCGGCCCCTGCCGGGACGCCCTGGGGGCGCTCAACGCCCTGCTGCCCCACGGCGACTACCTGGGCCGGGCGCTGGGCATCGCCCAGTCCGAGCCGGTGGCCGGCCCCCTCACGGTGGCCTTCACCCTGCTGGAGGTGACCGACACCGGCCTAGAGGGGCGCTTTGACAGCCGCGTCCCCCTGTGCGCCACCCAGGACAACTGCCTGAAGGTGGCCCAGGCCGCCTTTGCCCGCCACGGGTTCACCTTTTCCGGCCAGCAGGACAGCCCCCACCACACCCCTGCGGACACCCCCTTTGTCCAAACCCTGCTGCGGCGGTATGAGCAGTACACCGGCCTGAAGGGGGAGTGCCTGTCCACCGGCGGGGGCACCTATGTACGTGGCATCCCCGGCGGTGTGGCCTTCGGCTGCACCCTGCCTGGCTTTGACACACACCTCCACGGCCCCGACGAGCGGGTGCGGATCCAGGACCTGATGCTGTCGGCCAAGCTGTTCGCCCACATCATCTTGGACCTGTGCGCCTGACCAACTCCGGGCCCCCAGCCCACGCCCAGATAAATTGCCCACCCCCATGGCGGAAACCGCCATGGGGGTGGGCTTTCTGTGTCCCTTCAGGCCTCGTCCTCCTTCCGACGGGCCTGCCCCTTCCGGATCTGGTCGCGCAGGTAATCCAGGCAGTCCAGCTTCTCCTGGCAGGCGTGCACCTGCTCCAGCAGTGCCTTGCGCTGGCCGTATAGGAGCTGGAGCTGCTCCTCCGGCGTGCACTCCCCGTAGCAGCCCAGAAACCGCTCCACAAAGCTGCCAGGGCAGCCCGCATCTCGCAGAGCCCGCTCCACCGCTTCCGGCGACAGGGGATCCTTCCACATTGCGCTCCCGCCTTTCTCCCGCCAAACCGGCGGCTGTGCCGTCCTGCTCCCCGGCCTTACGGAGCCTGGGAGATGTCGATGCCGAAGAACTGTTGGGACAGCTGGGACAGCTGGCCGGACTGGCTCAGCTCCTCCAAAATCTGATCCACTGCCTGGCGCAGACTGTCCGAATCCTCCCCCTTGCGGAAGGGGATGGCGATCTGCTCGCTCTGATCGGCATAGGCGGCGATCTTCAGGTTGGCCTGGGGGTGCTGGCTCATATAGAAGGCAAAGGTGCCCTCCGCGTTTAAGGTGGCGTCGATGCGACCGGCCTCCAGCAGTTCGATGGTTTGCAGCAGATCGTCCACGCCGGTGTTGGTGGCCCCATAGGACTCGGCCAAGATGGCGTAGGTGCTGGCCAGGGTGTTGGCTGTGGTCTTGCCGGCCAGGTCCTCCATGGACTGGATGTCCGTGTTGTCCCCCCGGACGATGACCGCCGTGCGGTTGTAGGCGTAGGGAGTGGAGAAGTCATACTTCTCCGCCCGCTCCTGGGTGATGCCCATGCCGTTGATGACCACGTCATAGCGCCCGGCGTCCAGCCCAGCCATCAGGCCATCCCAGCTCCCCTCCACAAAGGTGGCCTCCACCCCCAGCTCCTGGGCGATGAGCCGGCCCACCTCCACGTCGTAGCCGGTGAGCGTGTCGTCCTCGTCATGATAGCTCCAGGGGGCCCAGGTGCCCTCCAGGGCGATGACGATCTCCCCGCTGGCCTGGATGCGGGCCAGCTGATCCCCTTCGGCCTGCCCCTCTTCCCCCCCGCCGGCGCAGCCGGCCAGGGTCAGGGCGCTCCCCACCGCCGCCAGGGCCAGGGCGGTCCATCTTCTCAAACTTCTCCCGTGCTTCATGTCGTTCCCCTCCAAGTATGATTGGTCGTTTGATCTCTTGCCGCTGGGAACCCGGTCTATCCCACCGGCTGGATGCCCCGCAGGAACGCCTGGGTGCGCCCCTGCTGGGGGTGGTCGAAGAAGGCCCGGGCCGGGCCGGCCTCCACCACCTCCCCGCCCTCCAGGAAGATCGCCTGGCTGGCCGCTTGCCGGGCAAAGCCCAGCTCGTGGGTGACCACCAGCATGGTGCGTCCCTCCTCCGCCAGCTCCCGCATCACGGCCAGCACCTCCCCCGTCCGCTCGGGGTCCAGGGCGGAGGTGGGCTCGTCAAAGTAGAGGATCTCCGGATTGGTGGCCAGCGCCCGGGCGATGGCCACCCGCTGCTGCTGCCCGCCGGACAGCTGGCTGGGGTAGTGCTCCGCCCGGTCGTCCAGCCCCACCTTGGCCAGAAGCTGACGGCCCAACGCCTGGGCCTCCCGCTTTGGCATCCGCCGGGCCACCGTTAGCCCCAGGGTGACGTTTTGCAGGGCGGTCTTGTTCCGGAACAGGTTGTAGTCCTGAAAGACAAAGGCAGTCTTGGCCCGCAGCTGGGCAATGTCCTGCTTGGACATGCGCGCCATCTGGAACCACGTCCCGTCAAAGCGCATCTCCCCCCCGTCGCTGCGCTCCAGGAAGTTCAGGCACCGCAGCAGGGTGGTCTTGCCCGAGCCGCTGCTGCCCAGGATGGCCACCACGTCCCCACGGTTCACCCGCAGGTCGACGCCCCGGAGCACCTCCTGCCCGTCAAAGGACTTCCTCAGCCCGCGCACTTCCAGCATCCCCTCACCTCCCCGCCGGCCCGCCGTAGCTGCCCAGCCGCCGCTCCACCACCCGCTGGAGCTTGGTCAGCACCGTGCAGAACAGCAGATAGATCAGCCCCACCTCGATGTACAGCCCCAAAAACTCCGTATTGGCTGAGGCGATGCGCCTGGTCTCCATGAACATCTCCGTCACCGTGATGTTGGAGGCCAGCGAGGTGTCCTTCACCATGGCGATCAGGGAGTTGGACAGGGAGGGAAAGGCAATGCGCATGGCCTGGGGCAGCACCACGCACCGCATCACTTGCAGATAACTCATCCCCACGCACCGCCCCGCCTCCATCTGTCCGGGAGGGACCGCCTCCAGGGCGGCCCGCACCGTCTCGGCGCAGTAGGCTCCCTCGTTGAGGGAAAAGACGATGATGGCCGCCGGGATGGGCTCCAGCAGGATGCCCAGGTCGGGCAAGCCGTAGAACACCACGAACAGCTGCACCAGCAGTGGGGTGCCCCGGGCCACCCAGATGTAGAACCGGGCCACATGGCGCAGCACAGGCACCTTGGCAAACTGCACCATGGCGGTGAGTACCGCGATGACCATGGCGAAGAAAAAGGACACCGCGGTCAGGGGGATGGTCACCGCCAGCCCCGGCAGCAGGATCTGCCAGAAGGACTCCAGCAAAATACCCAGTAGTCGCTCGCTGATCATGTCTCCCCCTTCCGCCGCTCCGGCCCGCCAGGGGCCGGAGTGGTCTGTTCCGTCCGCTGCACATTATAGCCCCTCGCCCACCAAATATCAAATATCTATATTGGATATATTTTTATGCTTAAAAGGCATGATTTTCTCCACCCAGCCCCTGGCGGCAATTGACAGCACCGGGGGCCAGGTGATATGCTGTTGCCCAGAACACAGAAGTGGGGAGGGGTCTGGCGTGGAGCTGCGCGTGCTGCGCTATTTTTTGACGGTGGCCAGGGAGGAGAGCATCTCTCGGGCGGCCCAGGCCCTGCATCTGTCCCAGCCCACTCTGTCCCGGCAGTTGATGGCCCTGGAGGCAGAGGTGGGCAAGCCCCTGTTCCTCCGGGGCAGCCGGCACGTCACCCTCACTGAGGACGGTATGCTGCTGCGCAAGCGGGCCAGCGAGATCCTGGAGCTGGTGGAAAAGACCCAGTCGGAGCTGCGGGAGACGGAGGTCATCACCACTGGGGACGTGTACATCGGCGGCGGGGAGACCGATGGCATGTCCCTCATCGCCCAGGCGGTGCGCCGCTTCCAGGCCCGCTATCCCCAGGTTCGCTTCCACCTGTTCAGCGCCAATGCCGACGATCTGTTCGAGCGCATGGACAAGGGTCTGCTGGACTTCGGCCTGGTGCTGGACGCGGTCATTCCCAGGAAGTATGACAGCCTGTGCCTGCCCGCCAAGAACCATTGGGGGCTGGTGGTGCCCAAAACCAGCCCCCTGGCCCGGAAAGCCCATATTACCCCGGAGGACCTGCGCCAGGTCCCCCTGCTGATGTCCCGGCAAGCCCACGCCATCTCTGACTTCTCCCAATGGCTGGGCTATGACTTCACCCAGCTGCAGGTGGTGGCCACCTACAACCTGATCTACAACGCCGCGCTGATGGTGCAGGCCGGTGTAGGCTGCGCCCTCACCCTAAACCACCTGATCAACACCGGGCAGGACAGCGGGGTGTGCTTCCGTCCCCTGTTCCCCACCCTGGAATGCGGCATGAGCCTGGTCTGGCCCAAGTACCAGGTGCGTTCCAAGGTATCCCAGGCCTTTTTCCACCTGCTCACCCAGCAGCTGTCCGCCCCTCCTACCCTCTGAAACAACGCGCAGCGCCCCCGGCGCGGCGAATGCCGCAGCCGGGGGCGCCTTGTCTGCCGTAAGGCCCCCTCAACGGATCTGCCCCTTCAGCCGTTCCTCCACCTGGGCGGCGGTGGGCAGCTCCAGCACCTGCCGGGCCAGCTGGTCGGCCTGCTCCTGCTCCCACTGGGCAATGTGCCGGCGGGCGGTCAACACCGAGGCAGGACTGACGCTGAACTCGTCCAGCCCAAAGGACAGCAGCAGTGGGATCAGGGCAGGGTCAGCCGCCGCCTCCCCGCACATCCCCACCGGGACGCCCGCAGCCTTGCCCGCGGCGATCACCTGCCGGATGGCCCGCAGCACCGCCGGGTGGAAGACGGTGTACAGCCCGGCCACTCGGGCGTTGCCCCGATCCACCGCCATGGTGTACTGGGTCAAATCGTTGGTGCCGATGGAGAAGAAATCCACCTCCCGGGCCAGCAGGTCGGCGGTGAGGGCGGCGGCGGGAGTCTCGATCATCACCCCCAGGGAGATGTCCCGGTCATAGGCCAGCCCCTGCTCCGCCAGCTCCTGCTTGCACTGCTCCAGCAGCGCCCGGGCCTGCCGCACCTCTTCCACCCCGGTGACCAGGGGCAGCATGATCTTCACGTTGCCCCCCTCTGCCCCCGCCCGCAGCAAGGCCCGGAGTTGGACCTTGTAGGTCTCCGGGTTGTCCAAGCAATAGCGAATGGCCCGGTGGCCCAGGAAGGGGTTCTCCTCCCGCTCCATGCCCAGGTAGGCGATGTCCTTGTCCCCGCCCACGTCCAGGGTGCGGATGATGACCTCCTTGCCGGCCATCAGCTGGGCCACCTGGCGGTAGGCCTCGTACTGCTCCTCCTCCCCGGGCAGGGAGGCCCGGTCCATGAACAGAAACTCCGTGCGAAACAGCCCGATGCCCTCCGCCCCGGCCTCCAGGGCTGCCTTGGCGTCGGCCACCCCGCCGATGTTGGCGTACAGGGCTACCTGACGGCCGTCGGCGGTGCGGGTGGGCTGGTCCCGATAGGCCTGCAGCTGCTCCCGCTGGGCCAGCCATTGATCCCGCCGGGCCTGGTAGTCGGCCAGTTGACCCGGCTCCGGGGACAGCACCGCCACCCCCTCCCCGCCGTCCACCACAGCGGTCATCCCGTCCTGGGCCAGCTCCAGCGCGTCGGGTACGCTGAGCACCGCCGGCACCTCCAGCGCCCGGGCCAGAATGGCCGAGTGGCTGGTGCTGCCCCCTGTCTCGGTGAGGATGCCCACCACGTGCTCCCGGTCCAGCCCCACGGTCATGGAGGGGGTCAGGTCATGGGCGGCCAGCACGGTGCCCGGGGGCAGGTTGGACAGGTCCATCCCCTCCACCCCCAGCAGGATGGCCAGCATCCGGGCCCGGATATCCCCCACGTCGGCCGCCCGCTGGCGCATCAGCTCGTCCTCAGCACCGGCAAACAGCTCCATGAAGCTCTGGCACACCATGTCCAGGGCGGCCTCCGCGCACTTGCCCTCGTCCACGGCCTGCTCCATCTGCTCCATCAGATAGGGGTCCTCCAGCATGGTGATCTGTCCGCTGAGGATCTCCCCCTCCTTCTCCCCCACCTGGGCCCTGACCCGGTCGGCCATGGCCTGGGTGCGGGCGGCAAAGGTCTCCACGGCTTGGCGCAGGCGCTCCTTCTCCCGGGCCGCCCCGGCATAGGCCACCGCGCTGTAATCCAACTCCCCCGTGCGCACCCGCACCACGGTCCCGATCCCGATTCCGTGGGAGGCGCCGATCCCGTGCAGCTTCATGCTCCCGTTCCGTCCTTTCCCGGCGTCTGCCGCCTCACTCGCCCAGTCCCGAGTCCACCAGCTCCACCGCGGCCTGGAGGCACTCGGCCTCCCCCTCGCCGTCGCAGCGGATCTCCAGCTCCATCCCCTGCTTGATGCAGGCGGCCATCAGGTTCATGATGCTCTTGCCGTTGATCTCCTTGCCGTTGCACACCAGGGTCACATGGCAGGGGAAGGGGGTCACCGCCTTCACAAAGAGTTGGGCGGGGCGCATATGCATCCCCATGGGGTTGACGATCTTGGTCTTTGCGCTTACCATTTCCAACGCTTCCTTTCGCAGTCAGTCGTAATCTGCCCGTGAGGGCGCTCAGCTCTTGCGTTTTTTCAGCGCCGCCAGCAGCGCCATCCCAACCGCCGAGCCGATCACCAGGGCGGCCAGGTACCCCAGCACATTGTGCATCACTGGGAAGACGAACAGGCCGCCATGGGGGGCGGGGGAGGCGCATCCAAAGAGCATGGACAGCGCGCCGGCCACACCGGAGCCCAGGGCACAGGACAGGATCACCCGCCAGGGGTCCGCCGCGGCGAAGGGGATGGCCCCTTCGGTGATGAAGCACAGGCCCATGACGTAGTTGACCGGGCCGGACTTGCGCTCCTCCTGGGTAAAGCGGTTGCGGAAGAAGGTGGTGGCCAGAGCGATGGCGATGGGGGGTACCATGCCTCCGATCATCACCGCCGCCATCACGTCAGACCCCCCCGCGGCGATGTCCGCCGTGGCCAGGGTGGAGGTGCCAAACAGATAGGCCGCCTTATTGAACGGCCCGCCCATGTCGATGGCCATCATGGCCGCCACCACAAAGCCCAGCAGCACCTTGCTGCCGCTGCCCATGGTGGACAGGCCGGAGTACAGCGCGCTGTTGAGCAGCCCCACGAAGGGGTTGATTACACACATGAACACACCGATGAGCAGCAGCCCCACCACCGGGTAGATCAGCACCGGTTTGATCCCCTCCAGCGCCCGGGGCAGCTTATCGCACAGCGCCCGCAGGCCCAGCATCAGGTAGCCGGCCACAAAGCCCGCGATGAGCGCGCCCAGGAAGCCGGACACCGACCCCGAGTCCCCCGCCGGGGCGGCGAAGGTGGCGCCGGACACCGCCAGCGCGCCACCCACAAAGCCCACCATCAGGCCCGGCCGGTCGGCGATGGCCATGGCGATATAGCCGGCCAGGATGGGCAGCATCACGTTGAAGGCCGCGTTGCCGATGTTCCGGAACCAGGCGGCCACAGGGGTGTTGGTACCGAAGTTGGCGTAGTCGATGGACGCGTCGTCCAGCAGGAAGGCCAGGGCGATGAGGATCCCTCCGCCAATGACGAAGGGCAGCATATGGCTGACGCCGTTCATCAGCTGCTTGTAGATGCGCCGGCCAATGCTCTCCCCCTCCTCCCGCTCTGGCGCCTGCCCGGTATGGTGATAGACCGGGGCGGCGGGAGCGGAGCGGATCAACTCCTCCGGGCGGTGGATCCCGTCGGACACCGGCACCCGCAGCACGGGCTTGCCGTCAAACCGGGCCAGGTCCACCTCCTTGTCCGCGGCGATGATGATGGCCTGCGCCCCGGCGATCTCCGACCGGGTCAGCACATTCTTCGCCCCTCCAGAGCCCTGGGTCTCCGCCTTGACGGGGATGCCCAGCTCCCGCCCCTTCTGCTCCAGAGCCTCAGCCGCCATATAGGTGTGGGCGATGCCGGTGGGACAGGCCGTCACCGCCAGGATGCGGTAGCCATTGGCCTGCGTCCGCTGGGGCTCCGGCGCGGCAGGCTGGCCTTCCTCCGGATACTTCTCCCGCTCCTGTCGGTCAATGCAGGCCAGGAAATCCTGGGCGTTCTGCGCCTCCAGCAGCGACTTGCAAAACCCCTCGTCCATGAGCATCACCATCATCCGGGAGAGGATCTCCAGATGGGCGTCCCCCCCGTCCTTTGGGGCGGCGATCATGAATAGAAGCTTGGCCGGCTGGCCGTCAGGGGCGTTGTAATCCACCCCGCCGGGCACGGTGATGGCCGCCAGCCCCGGCCGGCGCACCGCCCCGCTCTTGGCGTGGGGCACGGCGATGCCGTTGCCGATGGCGGTGCTGCCCTGGGCCTCCCGGGCCAGGATGTCCTTCTTGTACCCCGCCCGGTCGGTCAGGTTGCCCGCCTGCTCCTGCAGCCCAACTAACAGGTCGATGGCCTGCTCTTGATCAGCCGCGGCGGAACGCAGCTGAATGGCCTCTGCCCGCAAAAGGTCTGTGATACGCATCGTCTTCATCCTTTCCATCTGTTTTGGAATGCCGGCGCCCCCGACAGGGCGGCCCGGCCTGCCGTCTCTCAAAGCTTCGCCAGCAACTGCTCCACCCGTTCCCGGGTGGCCAGGCCGTCTGAAAAGGCGGTGGCGCTGCCTGTGGCCGTCCCCATCCGCAGAGCCTGGGCATAGGAGCCAGTGCGCAGCCAGCCGGCCAGAAAGCCCGCCACCATAGAGTCCCCAGCGCCCACGGAGTTGCGCACCGTCCCCTTGGGGGCAGCCAGTTGGTGGAACCCCCCCTGCTCATCCAGCAGGATGGCCCCGTCCCCCGCCATGGACACCAGCACGTTCCGGGCCCCACGCTCCTGCAAAGCCGCGGCGCACGCCCGGATCTCCTCTGGGGTGTGCAGTGTTTTGCCGAAGATGCCCCCCAGCTCCAGGCTGTTGGGCTTGATCAGGAAGGGGCGATGGGCCAGCGCCCTGCAAAGCAGCTCCCCCTCCGCATCTACCACCACCCGCACATTCCGGCCCTCCAACCGGGCCAGGATCTGCTCATAGACATCCCCGGGGAGGGAAGCCGGGATGGAGCCGGCCAGCACCAGGATGTCCGCGTCGGTCAGCCTATCCAGTTTGCCCAGCAGCTCGGCCAGCGCCCCTTCCCCGATGTCCGGTCCCCGGCCGTTGAGCTCGGTCTCCTCCTGGCCCTTGACCTTCACGTTGATGCGGGTGACCCCCTCCGGCAGGTGAATGAAGTCGGTCTGTACCCCCTCCGCGGCCAGTCCCTGCTCCATTGCCTGCCCGGTAAAGCCGGCCAGAAATCCCAGCGCCCGGTTCTCCACCCCCAGGCGGCCCAGCACCACAGAGACATTGATTCCCTTGCCCCCAAACTGGATCAGCTCCTTCTGGACCCGGTTGATGGTCCCCGGCTCCAGCCGATCCAGCCACACCACATAGTCAATGGCGGGATTGAAGGTGACGGTATAGATCATGTCCGCTCCCCCCACACTTCCTTGATGATCCCCCTGCCCCGAAACCGATCGTCAGGCAGGCGCTCGGTGATCACGCAGGTCTTTTCCAGCGGCCGGATGGACACCGCCGCCACCTGGCCAAACTTGCTGGCGTCGGCCAGCACATAGGCCATATACGCCTGGTCGGCCGCCTTGCGCTTGACCGCCGCCTCTTCCGGGTCGGGGGTGGTGCAGCCCTGTTGTACCGCGACGCCGTTAGCCCCCAGGAAGGCCTTTGTAAAGTGGTAGCGTTCCAGAAAGGCCAGCGCCTCCGCCCCAATGATGGCCTGCGTCCCCAGCTTGAGCTGGCCACCCACCACCGTCACCCGGCGTCCCAGCTCGCTCAGGCGCTTGGCGCAGGCGATGCTGGTGGTGACAAAGCTGGCCTGGGACGCGCCCAGGTGGTTGGCCATGGCCAGCACCGTTGTCCCCGCGTCCAGAAAGACGAAGTCGTCGTCGTGCACCAGGGTGGACGCGTAACGCCCGATGGCCTCCTTCTCCTCCACATGAAGCTGGGCCTTGGTGGTCAGGTCGGGCTCTTCGCTGGAGAAGTTGCCCCCCAGGGCCATCGCCCCGCCATGCACCTTGTTCAGCCGGCCCTGCTGATGCAGCTGGGCCAAGTCCCGCCGGATGGTGGCCTCTGAGGCTCCGGTGGCCTGGCACAGCTGGGCCACGCTGGCTGCCCCCTGTCGCTCCACCACCGCCAGCACCGCCGCCATCCTCTCCTCCGCCAGCATCCCGTCCACCCCCTCTTCCGCTCTCATCTTGGTCTCTTTGATTTCCTTGCTTTGATTATAGCACAGTTTCCGCCAAAATCAATCATAATCAATCACTTTCAGTCAACCATCTTAGACAAATTTCTTCCCTCCCCTTTGTGCAATTGTCCCATGTGCTATGGACATCCCCAATTCCAGTCAATCCAGTATGCGCCGGTAAGGCCTTGGATATGTATCCGCTGGGGAAGCAAAGCAGCAAAAAAGCACCGGACGGAAGGGGTGGAACCCCTTCCGTCCGGTGCCGTGACGCGCCGGGATGGCGCGGTCTGAATCGGATGAAAGCTTGCCAGGCTTATGCCTGCTCGTTGATCGACTCCACGATGGCGTTGGCCAGCACGTCCAGCTCGATCGCCTTGTCGTCGAGGAGGGAGGAGGCCAGGGACAGCCGCTCGTTGAGCACCGTCATGTTCTTCATTTCCTCGTTGATGAACTTCTCCATCAGGTCGCCCGACTTGCAGGCCCAGGAGCCGTTCTCCACCAGGGCGAAGGTACGGTTCTGAAGGTTTAGGGCCTTCATATCCTCCAGGTAGTTCTTCATCACCGGGTAGATACCCAGGTTATAGGTCACGGAGGCCAGCACGATGTGGCTGTATTTGAAGGTCTCGGAGATGAGGTAGGACACGTGGGTGTTGGACACATCATACACCGCCACGTTGGTCACGCCCTTCTCGCACAGCTTGGCGGCCAGCGCCTGGGCAGCGGCCTCGGTGTTGCCGTACATGGAGGCGTAGGCGATGAGCACGCCCTTCACCTCGGGCTCGTAGCGGCTCCACTTGTCATACTTGTCAATGAAGTAGCCCAGATCCTTGCGCCAGACGGGCCCGTGGAGGGGGCAGATATACTTGATCTTGTCCAGAATGCCGCCGGCCTTCTTCAGCAGCAGCTGGATGTGGGGACCGTACTTGCCCACGATGTTAGTCAGGTAGCGGCGGGCCTCATCCAGCCAGTCCCGGTCAAAGTCCACCTCGTCGGCAAACAGCTTGCCGTCCAGGGCGATAAAGGTGCCGAACGCGTCGGCGGAGAAGAGTACGCCGTTGGTGGTGTCAAAGGTGACCATGGCCTCGGGCCAGTGGACCATGGGGGCGCCCACGAAGGTGACGGTGTGATCCCCGAAGTTGTAGGTGTCGCCCTCCTTCACCTCGATGCACTCGTGGCCGTCCACGTGGAAGCCAAACTGGCGCATGAACATGAAGGCCTTCTCCGTGGAGATGATCTTCACCTTGGGCCAGCGCAGCAGGATCTCCTCAATGGAGGCCCCGTGGTCAGGCTCCATGTGGTTGATGACCAGGTAGTCCAGCCCCTTGCTGCCCACCAGGTACTCCACGTTCTCCAGCAGCTGACGGCAGGCCGACCAGTCCACCGTGTCGAACAGCACGGACTTCTTATCCATCAGCAGGTAGGAGTTGTAGCTCACCCCCTTGGGGATGGGGTGGACGTTTTCAAACAGGGCCAGCCGGTGGTCATTGGCGCCGACCCAGTAGAGATTGTCAGTTACAGTTCTCACGCAATGCATGGTTCAGTCCTCCTTTTCAATCTTTTTCGGCCGTTACGCCTCAATAAACTGGGTCTTCTCCTCCGCACACTCGGGGCACACCCAGTCCTCAGGCAGCTTGGAGAACAAGGTGCCCGGCGCGATCTCGGCGTCCGGATCACCCAGCTCCGGCACGTACTCGTAGCCGCAGCCGCTGCACACATACCGGGGCCCAATGGGCTCCTCCTTGGGCGGACGGGGGCGCTTCATCTTCACCATGGGAGGAGCGGGCTGCTTCTCGCCGGTGTCCAGCGCCTTGGCCAGCAGAGGCAGGATCTCCTCCACCTCACCCACAATGCCGTAGTCACAGTTCTTGAAAATGGCCGCGCCCGGGTTCTTGTTGATGGCCACGATGGTGGACGCGTCCTTGATGCCCTTCAGGTGCTGCACCGCGCCGGAGATGCCGCAGGCGATGTACAGGTTGCCGGTGAACTTCTGGCCGGACATACCCACGTAGCGGTTCAGGGGCACGTACTTGAGGGTCTCGGCCACGGGGCGGGAGGAGCCCACCGCCGCGCCGGCGGCCCGGGCCAGGTTCTCCACCAACTTCATGTTCTTCTGATCCCCGATGCCCTTACCGGCGGAAACCACCCGCTCAGCCTGGGCGATGGGGGTGTCCATGGGGATGCCCACGGTGAAGTCGTGCCCGTCCTTCTTCAGGTGCTCCACCAGGGCGGCCACCTGCTCGGCGGGGCCGCCGTCGCGCAGGATCATCTTCTTGCGCACGCCGGTGATGGGGGCCGGCTTCTTGGGCCGGCTGGACGAACCGCTCTCGCTCTTGGGGGGCTTGCCCAGGATGTGGGAGGCAATGACCACACGCTGGATCTCGTTGGTGCCCTCGTAGATGGTGGTGATCTTGGCGTCGCGGTAAGCCCGCTCCACCTCCATGCCCTTCATGTAGCCGGCGCCACCGAAGATCTGCAGCGCGTCGTTGGTCACTTCCAGGGCGATGTCGGAGGCGTACATCTTGGCCATGGCCGACTCCATGCCGTAGGGCACGTGGGCCTCCTTGAGCTCGGCGGCGGAATAGATCAGGAAGCGGGCGCAGCGCAGCTTGGTGGCCATGTCCGCCAGCTTGAAGGAGGTATTCTGCTGGAAGCCGATGGGCTTGCCGAACTGAATGCGCTCCTTGGCGTACTCCAGGGCGTTCTCATAGGCCCCCTGGGCGATACCAAGGGCCTGGGAAGCGATGCCGATCCGGCCGCCGTCCAGGGTGGCCATGGCGATCTTAAAGCCCTCGCCCTCCTTGCCCAGCAGGTTCTCCTTGGGCACCTCCACGTTGTCGAAGATCAGCTCGGCAGTGGAGGAGGAGCGGATACCCAGCTTGTCATAGTGGTCGCCGAAGTAGAAGCCCTTCCAGCCCTTCTCCACGATGAACGCGCTGATGCCCCGGGTGCCGATGTCCGGCGTGGTCACCGCAAACACCACATAGGTGTCCGCCTTGGGGGCGTTGGTGATAAAGATCTTGCCGCCGTTGAGGATATAGTGGTCGCCCTTGAGCACGGCAGTCGTCTCCGTACCGCCAGCGTCAGAGCCGGCGTTGGGCTCGGTCAGGCCGAAGGCGCCGATCTTCTCGCCCCGGGCCAACGGGGTCAGGTACTTCTTCTTCTGCGCCTCGGTGCCGTAGGCGAAGATGGGCCAGGAGCCCAGGGACACGTGGGCCGACAGGATAACCCCGACGCCGCCGTCCACCCGGGAGAGCTCCTCCACCGCGATGGCGTAGCTCAGCGCGTCCAGTCCGGCGCCGCCGTACTCCTTGGGGAAGGGAATGCCCATCAGGCCAAGCTCCCCCATCTTACGCACCGCGTCGTCAGGGAACTCATTGTTCTGGTCCAGCTGGAAGGCGATGGGTTTGACCTCCTCCTCCACGAATGCCCGGACCTTGGCCCTTATTTCTTCCTGGGCCGGTGTGGTTTGGAATTGCATGGTGGTACCTCCTTCTAATGTTGATGATTTTTGTCCAGTTTGATCCTATAAAGACGGACTGGGTCAATGCCCGGCCAAAATCTCCTTTAGGTTGTGCATCCGAAGCTCCTGGTCCAGCTTCTCCTGGATCTTCATCAGGTTGTGGTGCACCGCACACTCCCCGTGACAGTCCCTCCATTGGCACTGGAACTGGGAATCCATGCAGGATGCCAGGTTGCTGCGCTCGCCGGTGGCCATCATCAAGTCATACAAACTGGTGTCGGCCAGTTCCACGCTCAGCCGGCAGCCTCCTGCCGTCCCCCGAACCACCTCGATCAAGCCTGCCTGCTCCAGCTTTTTCAAGATTTTATATGTAAATGCCCGGGGCAGCAATTCATCCTGCGCGATCTGCCTGGCGGTGTGCAGCTCCCCGTCTGTCAGCGCGCGCAGGATCCGGAGGGCATAGTCCGTCTCTCTGGTGATTACCACTACTGTGCCCTCCTGATTTGCTGTTTGATCTGAGCATAGCAATCTGGACTTTTTTTGTCAAGTATTCCGGCTGGGTTCCAAATAAGTTTGGCGCTATCCCACAAAATCGCCCATCTGCTTTTGAGTAAAATTACGAAGCCCTTTTCCCCCATTTTCCGCCCTGCCCAGGGGTTTCCTCCCTCTTCCCCCCGCTCCGGTTGGCCCCTTTGTCCATCCAGCGGACCCCGGCGGGCGGGATTTGAGCCATTTGCCCAATGACAGCGGCGGTTCCAGGTGATAAGATGAAGGCAGAAACTTGAATTGGAAAGGAGTTTCCCTATGGACTATCAACTCAAAGACCGGGTGGTTCTCATCACCGGGGCCACCGGCGGCATCGGCCAGGCGCTGGCCCGGGCCTTCGCTCAGGAGGGTTGCCGCCTGGCCGTCAGCTCTACCAGCCAGGCCAAGCTGGACGCCTTCCTCCCCTCCCTAGGCCTTGGCCCCGACCGGCTGAAGGGCTTTGTGGCCGACGTGACCGACGAGGCCCAGGTGCGCGCCTTTGTGGACGGTGCGGCCGCCCACTTTGGCGGGATCGATGTGTTGGTCATCAACGCCGGCTACGAGGGCAAGATGGAGCAGATCCAGCACGCCCAGGTCGAGACCTATCGAAAGGTCTATGACGTCAACCTCTTTGGCCCCCTCTACTGCATGAAGTACGCCGCTCCCCACCTGATTGCCCGGGGGCGGGGAGCCATTGTCACCATCGCCTCCAACGGCAGCTTCACCGGCAGCGCCGGCATGGGGGCCTACTGCTCCTCCAAGCACGCGGTGGCCGGCCTGGTCAAGTGCGCGGCGCTGGAGCTGGGGCCCCAGGGCATCCACTGCAACTATATCTGCCCCGGCGCGGTGGAGACCCCTATGATTCACCGCATCGAGGAGAACGCCACCGGCGCCTCCGGGGGCGGGCTGTTCGCCGACCAGTATCTGGACAAGCGCTACTGCCGCCCCGACGAGGTGGCCGGCCTGGCCCTGTATCTGGCCAGCGATCTGTCCAGCCACATCATGGGCAGCGGCATCCGTATGGACGGCGGCCTGGACGCCCTGTCCTGACCTAAGCGGTCACCCGTCAGCTACACGCAAAAACCCAGCGGGGGCTGGATCCAAGTTCGGATCCAGCCCCCGCTGGTCTTGTTTGCGCTGCTGGGCTGCCGGATGGAGGCAAGCTACCTCACATCGTCCGTGCCCGGTCTCGCAGACCCCAGGCAAGGGCGGCAGGCTGACGCTCCAGGGCGACAGCGGATACCTCTAGGGCCGCAGTGGCGCTGTTCACAATGGCCAAGCCGGTGACGCTCTGTCCACCGCCCACAGGCCCGATCAGCTGGGCGGGCTTGATCTGAGACTCATCACCCGCCACAATCCAGCCGTCATGGAGATCGTCCATGGCAAAGGTGTACAGCTCGTTGCGCCCGTCGGTCACATAGAAGCGCTTCTCACCCGCCTCATAGGTGAACTCAGTGCTGCCCTCGGCCAGGTTCAGCCCGCCAATCCAGCCTAAGAAGATGCAGGTGCCGCTGCTGAAGCTCTCAATCTGGTACAGGAAGGTCCTACCCTCGCTGACGCACAGAGCAACCGCCTTGCCATCCACCACAGTTACGCCGTATACGCTGCCATTCACCGGCCCGCCCGGTACTTGCGGCATTACTGCCCCGGCCGGCGCACTAATGCCCGATTGCAGATTTGGCAGATAGTACTGGTAGACGTACAGGCCACAGGCCAGATAGATCATATTGTTTGTGGGATCATAGGCCATATCATTGTAGGAATTAGTATAGGTCTGCAGTGTGCCCAGGAAAGTCCTCAGCTTGCTGTCCGTGTTGTAGCGGTACAACTGGACACTCCCGCCGGAGTTGAGCACATAGTACACGTCCGAACCGTGCACATCCATGCCTACTATGTTACCCGCATTTGCGATGCTGCCAATTACATCATGCTCACTGGGAACTTTGGGATTAAAGGAGATCAGCCCTTGCTCCTGGGTGATGGCGTAGGCCACGGTGGTGCCCACCTGCTCCTCGGACAGCACCCGCACGGTGCAGCTGGCAGAGATAGAGAGATTGCTGGTAGAGGTAACGGTGATGATGGCCTCACCCGGAGTCACGGCAGTCACACTTCCGCTGTTACTGTCCACCCTGGCCACGTCAGGTGCACTGGATTCCCAGCGTACCCCCTGGGCGGTGGTGTTACTGGGCTGCACCTGGGCCGTCAGCGTGAGGGTGTCACCCACCTTCAGCTGGGTGGTGGTGGCGCTTAGCGTCACGCTGGTCACGTAGTCAGGCTGCGGCAGATTGCTCTCATCGGGGATGGCGCACAGCATCCCCAGATAGGCATTGCCCACAGTGTAACTTCCAGAAATTTCCAGTGCGATCTTGCCCAGCTCGCCCGCCACGTGGGTAGCCCAATCCCCGTTTTCATCCAACTGGATCATGAACAGGCCGTCGCTCCTGCCACTGGCGTGATCCACCGCATGCAGGTAGAGCCGGTCGGTGGCATAATCATAGGTCATCTGGGAGTTGTAGTTCCCGCTGCTCTGACCAGCCCGTACCACGGCGTTTAGCGTGGTGAGCACCTGAGCCGACGTGACAGTGTTGCCCGAGACAGTCAACCGGTAAACGGTAGCCTGCTCTCCGCTGCTGGTTCCGGCAGCATACAGAGCGCCGCCCTCTCCCGCAGCCAAGGTGTAGACACTCTGGCTCAAAGTGCTGACTTGAGTCAAGCTCCCGTTGTTTAGGTTCACCTTCATCAGCTGCCGGTTGCCCGTCAGGGCGTACATGGTTCCAGTGGAGTAGTCGAAGGTCATATCCACCACCCGGTTCCCGGTTAGCTGGCCCAGGACAATGAAGTCATGCGGGTTGCTGGCAGATATCCGGAGGAAGGTGCCATCGTCCTCATAGGCATAGAAGGCCCCGTCATAGTACTCCCCCGCCCGGAGGTTGTAGTAGTCCAGCACTCGCTGTCCAGCCTTGGACTGCTGGGGGGTGGACACCGGCACAGTAAGCTGGAAGCCGTAGTAGCCGGTGGACGTATCCGCAGCCAGGTTGGCTGTCAGTTCCCCGCCGCCTTGCAGGACGGTATAGTCCACAGTATCAGTAAAGACATTGCTGTTCCGATCTCGGAGGGTGGCGGTGATGGTGACCGTGCCCGTTTGATGGAAGGTAACGTTGCCAAAGCTGTCCACGGTGGCGACGCTCTCATTGCTAGACGTCCAAGTCTTAGCCCGCACCGTGGGCCGGGCCGGCTCTGTCTGTGCCACCAACTGGATGGTGGCTCCCGTCAGGGCGGTGCGCTCCTCCTCCCCCTCAATCCACATCCGCTGCACCGGAATGATGATGGTCTCCGGCTCTTCCTCGGGTATGGTGAACATCACAGTCTGCTCCACTCCGTCAGCCCGGGCCACATAGCCCAGTTCAGACACCTGAGCTCGCAAGCTCCCCGAGCTGGTCTCCTCCAGCGTCACCAATAGCAGGGGATTGTTCCCTTCACTGGACGGCGCCCAGTAGATGTTTCCAGTGTTGTAGTCATAGGTCATGGCGGCGTAGTTCCAGTACTCCGCCCCAGCGGTACCCACATAGGTGCACGCCAGCGTATCCGGATTGACGGTGTACAGGTTACCATTCATACTGCCCACCAGAATGGTGGTCTCCGGCCCATCACAGATGATAGCCATGGCAGTCATGACATACTCCGAAGAACTGACCGAGCCGCTAAACTGGAACGTGCCCAAGGGGTCGATCAGGCCGGTCTGGGTGTCCACGATGGCTAGCCCGCCGTTGGTCAGATCCACACCGTACATCCGACCGGTGTTGTAGTCAATGGCCAGGTTGCCGATCTCGATACCAGGGGTGCGGCTGATCTCCACCGGAGTGCCAATGCGGCCATCTGTCACCGTGCTCTTGTACACGATGGTGCCCGTGTACCCGGACAATCCTTGGGTGTTCCTGGGATATTCCACGGTATACAGGTTGCCCTCGTAGTAGGCCCCGCCCTGCCACATATGGCTGGCAGACCCGATCGTAGTGGTGCTCCTTGGGTTAGCGGCGCTGTATGTGATCCAATCCATTGCACTCGCCCCACCGGAGGTGGCTACGAAGCCATACAGCAACGACTGGGCGGACTGCACATTGACCGTGACGGTCTCCGTGCGCTCTTCCATCTGGCTCGTGGTCGTGTTATATACCTGGGCCGTCGCCTGGATCTGGGCCGTACCCTCACCCACGGCAGTCACTACACCGTTATTATTCACCGTGGCCACGTCCGTGTCACTGGAACTCCAGGTGATGGGCTGGGCCTCCGCATTCCAGGGAGACCAGCTCACGCTCAGGGTAGTAGTCATGCCCTCCAGGAGGGTAACCGATGCAGGGCTGACACTGAACCCTGTGGGCTGGTTGCTCAGCCCGAACAGGTCGGAGTCCAGCTGGGTTGGTACAAATAGGGCAGACGCGCCCGAGTGGCCCAGGGTACCAACAATCTCCGCCGGGCAGTCCGGATCACTGGTATCAATCTTTAAAATCCGGCACAGATGGCTATAGCTGTACCCATTGGGAGTCTGGCTGTGAGCCGCCCAGTAGATCACGTCCTGCTCATGGTCATAGGCCATGGATTGGATCACGTTCACCCCACTGAAGCCCGTCAAGCTGGTAAATTCAGTGATGATTCGGATCCTGGTACAAAGTCCGGTATCCGGGTCAATCGTCCACAGGGTGCCGCTGGTGCTGATGCCATAGAAGGTCCCGTTATCCGAGATGGTCAGACACACCATCTCCTCCCCATCGGGAAGGCCGGTGAGCGCGCGCAGCTCACTGATGTAGGGATCCCTCCCCGCGGGGAACACGATCTCATACAAATAGTTCGTTCCGCCGTATGCACTGCCGGTGATGGTACCGTTGTAGGTCCACCCCACGGCAAACAGCCGATCCAACCCGGTGCTATTATACTGAAGGGCCATGTCATACAGGGTCTGGAAGTTCGCCTGGCCCTCTGCGGCGGCGGCAGATTGGATGATCGTCTGGGAGCCCCAGTAAGATCCATAGGGGGTGAGCACCACTACGTCTCCGTCGCTGCGCTGGGCCACCACATAGCCGTCCACATATTCGCCGGAGAAATAGGTGTCGGTGGAGAAGGTCTCGTTACGGGCATCGCTCAGATCCGCCTTGTTCACACTGAACCAACCCAGATCCACGCTACCAGCCACGGAGATGTTCTCACTGCCATACAGGCGGCCCGTATCCAGCTCTTGGATGGTCGGATTCTCCACCTCCGTGCCCGTCAGGTGGACGGCCAGCTCCGTCTCATTACAGGCGTAGTCCGCCACCGTGATGGTAAAGTCGGAGCCTAAACCGGTGACATCGATTTCTTGAGTGAATGCCTGGCCGGACTGGACCTCTGCTCCCGGTTCATACCGACCGACGATGTCCCCGTTCCGGTTCTCCACCAGGATGGCCGCGATATGGGTGTTGTCCTGCAGATCCAGGGTGAGAACCGCCCGGCCACCGGAAGTGTCCAGAGCACTTTGCAGGTCGCTGGCGTTGCGCACCTGGGGAGCCTGGGTATCCATGGTCACATAGAAGGACCAACTGTCATCTGCCACCGTGTCCCCATCGTCCAGGAAGGCCTCCACCGTATACCTCACCTGCGCTCCGTTGGATGCGTTTCTCCCATTCCAAACATAGTTTTCGCTCAGGGTAGCGTTGTAAATGTAATAAGGGATCACCTGTCCATAGGTATCGCTGTAATAGGTCTTGGTGTTGTACTCTGTCTCAGTCTGAAAATATTGCTGACCGGTGACCGTATCCACCACCGTAAAGCGCAGCAACTTGGCGTTGCGCAGCAGGCCCAGGTCGATCTCCACCATGGGGTTGATGTGAGAAACCGCGTTGTATTCATCCCCGGTACGCTGGCTGGCCCGAATGTAGGGGTTGGTCCCCAGCTGGTTGTTGTAGTAGGTGTACACCACCGGGTCGAACAGGCTGGTCTGGCCATCCAACTCATTCACCCCATCGAACACGGGGGCATCCGACCAGTCCCCATAGAAGCCCAGGATCGGCATGGTCAGGTTCTGCTCGGTGTCTCCATCAGTGCTCTCCGCGTACAGATAACCCTCCACATACATCCCATTTGGGAATTGATTCAGATACGTCCTGTCCGCCGCTGTCAGAGTAATGGTGGCATCGAGGGTGACAGTCTCGTTTGCTGGCACTGTGACCGTGGTCACCCCGCCGGCTCCCCCCAGAGTGGCCAGCAGGTCCTCCTCAACAGGCAGTCCCGCGCAGTAGCGGACCATGATAGCCACGTCCGCATCCTCCACCCTGCCGTTCCCATCCACATCCCGATAGGCGTAGCGCGGATCCGAAGCAGAGATCACGCTGCTATCATCCAGGGATTGCAACAGCAATCGGGCGTCTGCCGTGGTAATTGTCCCGTCACCGTTGAAATCATACCGCAGTGTAGCCTGTCCGCCCACTGTCACCTTCGCTTGCAGGGCCCGGGGCTGATTTCCGATCAAGCCCTCATTGTAAGTTTCGGTAAACAGGGAAGAGTCAAACTGATAAGTCTTGGCTACGTCAGAGATATTGGTGATCTGGAAAGTAAAGCTGTAACTCCCATTCGCGCTTTCCCCAACCTCAGCTTTTGGCCGGTCATGCTCTGCATCGGGGTTCGACAAGTATGCCCCCGCCTCGGTTGCCCCCACTAAATCCACAAGCCCCGCTCCCTGCTGACGGGGAGAGTACTCCAGGTTAGTGCTATATTGGATGGGATCAGCGGTGCTCATCAACAGATTTGCCGCTAACTGCCAGGTGGCTTTACCCTTGGAATAGCCCTCTTGCTGCAGATACTGGTTCAGCACTGCCATGGCCCCGGCCACCTGGGGGGAAGCCATGGAGGTACCGCTCATGTAGCCGTAGTAATTAGTGACGCCGCCTCCATTGTAGTTGGGATCCCGGGTGGAGTAGATACTGCCTCCCACGCCGGTGATCTCGGGCTTTAGCTGCAGGTTCGGGGCACTTCCCCAGGAAGAGAAGCTGCTCATGGAGGTGTCTGAGTAGAACTCCTTGGCCCCATCATTACATACCGTGATGAAGCCGTTGCCCAGTTCAATCAGGTGCTGGCCATCCACCTGGCCAATGGAAACGCAGGGGATGTCACCCGCACCAGTGTTGACTTGCATATTGAGGATGCCCGCGGTGTTGTTATACACCACGCAGGCGATGGCTCCCTGCTGCTGGGCAATGCTCTGTTTGTCCGGGAAGGACACGCCGCCGCCCCGGGACACCACCACAACCTTACCCTCAACATCAACACCTTCGTAGCTGTCCATATCCCCATATCCATCCAGGACCACGAACTCCAGCCTGTCACCACTGTACTTCGCAAACAGCTGGTTGTTGATACCCGTGTCGTTGTAACCGATCTCCCTGCCATCCTCGGTGGTAAAGTAGAGCTGTTCCACCGCGTTGTTGTCCGCGGAGGCCACGCTCAGGGCCGCTCCGTAGGTGCTGGGCGTTCCCACCAGGCCAATGTCCGGGTTGCCCGCCAGGGAATAGCCCCCGAAGTTGTTGTTGTAGGCGCTGTTGGTATCGTTGCCCGCAGCGATGACCACCTGGATCCCAGCATCGGTCAGCCTTTGCAGAATCGTGATCATGTTCTGGTCGTCATCAGTGTAGCCGGCGGCCGAGCCCAGGGAGAGGTTGGCCACATCCACGTCCAGAGCCACGCAGTCCTCCAGGGCGGCCATCACCACATCCCAGCTGGCCCCATCCCCGGAAAACACCTGCATAACCAGCAGCTGCGCATCGGGGGCCACACCCACCACATCCGTGCTGTCCAGCCGGTTTGCCGCGGCAATGCCCGCCACGTGGGTGCCGTGGTCGCTGCCCGCTCCAGTGTGAGACACATCCGTGTTATTCAGGGCATAGTTGTAGGCAAACGGCACCTTCGTGCTGACATAGACATTCTGAGGCGCCACTGAAGAACCCTGACTGGCATTCAGAGTACCGCTTCTCCAGGTGCTGATCACCTCGTCCCTGGTCATGGAGTCCGCAGTGAGCTGGCTGGAACTCAGCGCTTGGAAACTGGGATGGGTCAGCACCAGACCGGTGTCGAGGATGGCAATACGCATACCTCTGCCGGTATAGCCCGTGTTGTTGACCGTATCCGCGCCAATCATGGTGGTGGCATTGCTGGTCTGAGGATAGAGCTGATCCTCCGTCTCCGGAATGTGGAACATGGGGGCCACATAAACCCGATCCACCCCGGGCAGTTTGGCAATCTGCTCCTTGTTCTCATAGGTGGTGGTTACGGACAAGCCCGTGCTGGCCACCGTGTAGGTGTAACCAAACTCCACATCAGCCTCGTCCCCCACCGCTTCCAGGATCTGAGCCTTCAGATCCTCCACAGCGGCCTCCTGCCGGGCCTCATAATTGCGCACCGGGCTGGTTCCGTCGGCAATCTCATCCGTGGAGTATCCCTGGGCCAGCAGGGAGGGCTGCTCCAATTCCACGATGAAGGTCACCTGATCGTCCGCCGCGGGCTCACTGTCCGCGCCAGTACCGGAAGGGCGGTCCTCATCAGGCTCCAGCCCTTCTTCGGTCACCTCGCCAGTTCCCTCAGTGAGGGTGCCGGTGATGGCCTCCGACCCGTCATCTGAAGCGGCGCCGCTCCCCTCCCCTGGGTCAGGCAAACGCAGGCCGCCCTGGGCAGTCTCGTCATCCTGGAAGGCAAAGCCGGACAGCTGCTCCTGCGTCTGCTCTGCCCGTGTATCCTGTGCCGGCGCTCCCTCGGCCAGCACCGCCAGCGCCGCTGGCGCCAGCGAGGCGGTCAAAGCCAGCGCCAGCAAAAGGGCCAAGCCCCGTTTCTTGATGCCTTTCATGCTGTCATTCCTCCCCTTGCTCCGCCGTGTCAAACCGCTGGATGATCGCGGCAATCTGCGCTCGGCTGGCCTCCTCGCCGGGCAGGATCATGGAGTCCGATCCGCCCTGGATGATGCCCTCCGCTACGGCCCATGCCATCGCGTCGCGGGCGAAGCCGCTGATCTGATCCGCATCTCTAAAGCTGTCCAGCTCCACCCGGGCCGTGGTGTCTCGTCCGGCAGCCTGTGCGTACCGATACAGGAGGGTGACCAGCTGCTCCCGGCTGATCATGTCATCCGGGGCAAAGGAGGTGTCGCTCACCCCCACGGTGATGCCCTCCCGTACTGCCCAGAGCACCGCATCTCGATAATATGCGTCGTCCTGGATGTCGGTGAAGTCCATGCTCCCAGACACCGCCGGCGAACCGGCCAGCCGGTACAGGATGGTGACCAGCATCCCCCGGGTGGTCCCGTCGTCAGGGGCAAAGACCGTGTCGCTTACACCCAGCATCAGACCATTTTCCACCACATAGACCACATTCTCATAGTACCAGGAGCCGATTTCCACATCCACGAACTCCACGGTGGGCTGCTCCGGCTGCTCTGGTTGCTCCGGCGGCTGGGAGGGGGTCACCGGAGGCAGGAGCGTCCCACCACCCGGCAGAGTGGGCGTCACGGGGGGATCAGACGCATCCGGTTCCTCAGGCGGGTTGGATGTACCCGGCTGGGTGGGCGTCACCGGCGGGTTGGATGTACCAGGATTGCTGGGCACTACCGGGGGATTGGTTGTACCCGGATTGCTGGGCACTGCCGGGGGATTGGTCGTACCCGGGTTGCTGGGGTCTGCCGGGGACTGGGTCGGGGTGGGTCCAGGCGTGACTTGCCCGTCGCCCCCCACGTTGATCTCCACCGAGGCGGACAGATCCCCGCTCACGCCGGTCAGATAGCTGCCGCTGCCCAGGGAGATGGTCACGCTGCCTGTCCGCTGAGTCGTAAACGTCACAGTGAACAAGATCCCGTTCGTGACGGCCTGGTTCTCCGCGGCAAAGGCCAGCAGCACCTGTCCGTCTTGCGTCCCGTTGTCCTCCAGGACCAGCCGACCGCTATTGGTCCAGGCAGAGCCCTGCTGCGCGCTCACATAATCCAGCGCGTTCCGATCATACTGGAGCACCAGCACTCCGTCCGTCACTGCCTGGCTGGCGGTGGCAACCAGTTCCACCGTCACCTGATCCCCCACCTCGAAGGAATCAGCCCCTGGAACCCGCAGGTCCACCGAGGCCGCCCGGGCAGAGGACAGGCTGATCTGGATGCAGCCCACCAGCAGGATGACTGCCAGTACGACTGCCGCCCATCTGCTTATCTTTGCTTTGTACCTCATGGTCTAACTTCAACTCCTTCGCTTTTTCATTCCTGTGCGCGTTTCGCTTCCCACGATGGGTCAGTACTGCCGCCTGTATCCCAGCTTGGAACGGTTCGCTTTTCTCCTGAGCCTTGGCCAGGGGGCGCTATGTACTTGTTACATAAATCGTAGCACAAGTACCAGGGAAATGCAATCCCGCCCCCACTTGTACATTGTCCCAGCGTCAGGGTCCCGTTCCGTCAAATCTTTGCATTTTCCCAATTCCTTCCTTGGCTTAGCGACCGTTACCTGTTACACCATGCCCCCCTTCTGCTTGGCCTCTTTTTCCGCCTTGAAGGCTGCCAGCCCAGCCACAAGCAGCGTTCGGATCATCTCTGACTGGGTCCTGTCGTAAAATATTTTTTTGGCTTCGTCCATCAGCTCTTCCATATCCGGGGTAACTGCGAAGGTCATCCTCTTCAGTTCGGTTGCCATCTTCCATCACCTCCCCTGCAGGGGCTGAACTTCTGAACTCTTGCCGTTATTATAGTTCATACGGTCTGAACCTGTCAACCACCTTTCGACCATTTTTCTCTTGACAGAACTTATGAACCTATGCATAATATGAACCAAGAGAGGGGGGATGGAAATGCCGACGGAAAAGCCGCGCTACACCGTAATCGTCGATGAGGATCTGCTGAAGCAGATTGACGATTTCCGCTTTGAACATCGCTATCCCAGCCGCTCTGCCGCCACATTGGAGCTGATCCGCCTGGGGATTGGGGTCTTAAAAAAGCAAAAGCATGGCAAAGCGCGGGAAAAGGATCCCCGACCGGAGGGGAATCCAGGTTCGGGCCCTGCCCGCTAAGCGGGAAGAGTCCAGCGGTCCAACCTTGAGAGGCTGCCTGCGTGGTGGGGTCTGCCACAGAGTCCGGTCTGATGATCCGATCCCCACCTGGAGTTGTTTGCCCCATCCCCGCCCCTCAGCCTTTATGCAGTATGCCAGCCCCAGAGCAAAATTCCTGGAAACCTTTTGGTTCCCAGGAATTTATTGCTCCGAGGGGCAATGGATGCCGTGCAACCCCTCCTGTTTTAGTATAGATCAGCGGCCATGCCAAGTCGGCAGCCCTGGATAGACGGAAAAAGGAGGACATCCATGGGATGTCCTCCTTTTGGAGCTGCTAGGCAGATTTGAACTGCCGACCTCATCCTTACCAACTGAATTGGCTTATATTGTCTCATATTTTTTGATTTTTTTATAAATAACTAGAAAACTTCACTATTTAATTACTTTTTGTTTTCGTTTGCGATAGAAGTTTCATTTCTGCTCCGTTTGTTGGAAGAGCATTGGAAAGTTTATGAGGCAACTCTCTACCACTAGGGAATATTATACTCAGACTGCACTCGATTTTTCATATTCATACTGCTAGCAGTGGGGGATTACATGTAAAAGTGCCACAGGAATAGTCCCCGATGTTTCACAACATCGGGGACTATTCCTGCTTATATCTGTCAATATTTTATTAAATGCAGAAAACAAGGTAGTGTCAACATTTTTTCGCACTTTGGTTTGCAAACTCTGTCATGAATGAAGT
>DSLFC04102__coassemble_491_pt1 | contig 92597 bp, 74 predicted proteins | sample DSLFC04102__metabat2_low_PE_028 | metagenome-assembled genome bin DSLFC04102
TGCCGGGGGTGACCTTGGGGCCGAACTGGCCCACGAAGGCGGGGGCCACGGCGGCATAGACCCGCTCCCCCGACTGGATGGCCCGGATGACCTGGAAGATCTGGGACTTGTCGGCGATGGCGCCAAAGGGGCAGTTGACCAGGCACATACCGCAGGAGACGCACTTGTCGTAGTCGATGTCCGCCTTGCCGTTGGCGTCGCTGCTGATGGCGTCCACGCCGCAGGCCCGGGCGCAAGGCCGCTGCTGGACGATGATGGCGTTATAGGCGCACACGTCGGCGCACCGGCCGCACTGGATGCACTTGTCCTGGTCGATGTGGGAGAGGCCGTTGTAGCGGTTCAGCTTGATGGCTTCCGTGGGGCAGACCTCCTCACAGGGGTGAGCCAGGCAGCCCTGGCACCCCTCGGTGACCAGCACCCGCTTTTCCGAGCAGCCGTTGCAGGCGAACTTGATGATGTTGATCAGCGGCGGGGTGTAATAGGTCTCAGCCTGGTCGGCGGCCTCAATGCCGTCAGACAGGGGGGCGTGCTCGGCGGCGGAGCGACAGGGCAGCCCCATGGCCAGGCGCAGGCGCTCGCCAATGATGGCCCGCTCCAGGAACACGTCGTTGCGGAAGTTGCCCACCTCGCCGGGAATGATTTTATAGGGGAGCTCCTCAATGCGCTTGTCCACCGGCCATTCGGTGTGGTAGGCCATTCGGGCTACCTCCCGAAATACCCGGTGGCGCAGTTCTTGGATCCTGGTCTCAATGCCTCTCATTGTCATCCGTCCTTCCATGGGGTTACCGGCCAGGCGCGGCAACGCCGCGCGGATGGTTTGCTTGCCCCCTTAATATAGCGGAGCGGGCAGAGTTTGTCAAGAAAAAAACAAAGAAAGATGGCGGCTCTGGCACAGGGTGAATGCACCCTCCCCTGAGCGCTCTGAACCCTGGCGGGTGGAGCGGGCCGAGACAGTCCGCGGAACTCACAAAAAAGGACACGACGGATGTCGTGTCCTTTTTTGTGGTGACCCGTCGGGGGCTCGAACCCCGGACCTTCGCCTTAAAAGGGCGTTGCTCTACCAACTGAGCTAACGGGTCGTGGGCGCGAGGCATGGCTTTGGCCGGCCCCCTCGGTGGCCACCAGGGCTGAGGGCGGGGCGGCCAGCCTGCCGCGATGGCCCCGCGTTTTCCTGCTTTGGCTGGGATGGTTGGACTCGAACCAACGAATGCGGGAGTCAAAGTCCCGTGCCTTACCACTTGGCTACACCCCAATGAGAGAGTGGGAAAGGCCGGAGCGGACGCTCCGGCCCTCAGCCACAGTATGGGGTGGGTAATGGGGCTCGAACCCACGACACCCGGAACCACAATCCGGTGCTCTGCCAGCTGAGCTATACCCACCGTATTGACCTGTCAGAATTTCCTGGGGAGCGGCCTGTCCCAGCCGAGGGCAGGATGGCCAGGCGCAGGCAGTCGGGGCGAGCCGCAGACGATGGCCGAACGCGCGGCCTTAAGCAGATGGAGACAGGGGTTGGCACGCCTGAAGCCGGAGCGCAGGCCAACGTGCCGGGGGCACGTTGGGCCGATCCGGGTCCCTTCCGCGTCGGGGCGAGCCGCAGGCGATGGCCGGACGCGCAGCCTTGCAGATGGGGCCAGGGGTTGGCACGCCTGAAGGGACTCGAACCCCTGACCCACTGCTTAGAAGGCAGTTGCTCTATCCACCTGAGCTACAGGCGCGTATGGAGCGGGTGATGGGAATCGAACCCACGCGACCAGCTTGGAAGGCTGGGATTCTACCATTGAACTACACCCGCATCAAAGGGTGACGCCGCAAATGCCAGCCCTGATAGGATAGCACAATCCACAATCCTTGTCAATCCCTTTTCCTGGGGTCGTCTTTCCCGGCCCTCGCCTGCCTCAAACCGAGGCCTGGAGGGTCAGATGGGGGCGTCGCAAAAGGCGCAGCAGGCCCCGCCGCCGTTCTGCTTGACCAGGGGGGGCAGATAGGTTTCGGTCTGGGTGATGCAGTTGGGGTTGCGGCACAGGGGGGCCTTGCCGATCTCCACCGGGTCTGGGGTGATGCGGGGCTGGTTGGCCAGGTCGGCCAGCAGGGCCATCCGGGCGAACATCCCGAAGCGGGCCTGCTGGAAATAGACCGCCCGGGGGTCGTCGTCCACGTCCACGCTGACCTCATCCACCCGGGGCAGGGGGTGCATCACCAGCAGGTCCTCCTTGGCCCGGGCCAGTTTGCCGCGGGTGAGGACATAGATGCCCTTGCTGCGGGCATACTCCGAAGGGTCGCGGAAGCGCTCCTGCTGGATGCGGGTCATATACAGCACGTCCAGCTGGGGGATGACGGCCTCCAAGCCGGCCACCTCCACAAAGGGCATCCCCCGCTCCCGCATGAACTGGCGCAGGTAATCCGGGATGGCCAGTTCCCGGGGGGCGATGAGGAAGAAGTGGACGCCCTGGAAGTGGGCCAAGGCTTTGATCAGCGAGTGGACGGTGCGCCCGTTCCTCAGGTCTCCGCACAGGCCGATGGCCAGCCCGTCCACCCCGCCCCGCAGCCGGGTGAGGGTGGTCAGATCGGTCACCGTCTGGGTGGGGTGCATATGCCCGCCGTCCCCGGCGTTGATCACCGGCACGTCGGAGTAGAGGGCGGCGGCCCTGGCCGCCCCCTCCCAGGGGGTGCGGAGGACGATGACGTCGGCATAACCGGCCACCATCTTCACCGTGTCCTTCAGGCTCTCCCCTTTCGACACCGAGGACGACCGGGGGTCGGAAAACCCGAATACGCTGCCCCCCAGCCGGAGCATGGCGGACTGAAAGGAGAAGTTTGTGCGGGTGGAGGGTTCGTAAAACAGGGTGCAGGCCACCTTGCCCCGGCAGGTGTCCCCAAAGGCCTCCGGCTGGCTGATGATCTGATCGGCCCGGGCATACAGCTCGTCCCACTCCCGGCGATCCAGATCCCCAAAGTCAATCAGATGGCGCATGGCCGTCTCCCCTTTCCCGTTTCGTCTATTCTACCACACCTTGTCGGCCAGGGCAACAGGAATCGACCTGTCGCTCTGGGCGGCAGGAGTGCCCTGGCCGCCGGCGTTTTACAAAAACTTTACAAAGCCCTGGGCGCGCATTTTACACTGCTCCGGTACACTCAAACTGTCCTCCCGCAAGGGAGCTACATCGTGACCCTGGCAAAATCGAATTTGATTCAGGAATGGAGAGAAACGAACATGAAAAAGATCACCGCTGCGCTCCTGACCCTCGCCCTGGCGGGCACCCTGGCCGCCTGCGGCGGCGAGCAGAGCCCCGCTACCAACTCCCAGCCGGCTGCGGACAACAGCCAGGCCGCCAGCGACCCGGCCGCAGCCAGCGGCTCGGTCACCACTCTGGGCTCTACCTCCATGAACGACGTGATGAACTACCTGGCCGAAGGCTTCCGGGAGGTGAACGGCAACGTCACCGTCACCGTGGAGGGCGGCGGCTCCAGCGCCGGCGTGGAGGCCGCCCTGACCGGCACCGCCGACATCGGCCTGGCCTCCCGGGCGCTGGATGCGGATGAGGAGGCCCAGGGCCTGGTGGGCACCACCCTGGCCCTGGACGGCATCGCCGTCATCGTCCATGGGGACAATCCGGTGAGCGACCTGACTCTGGAGCAGATCGCCCAGATCTACACCGGCGAGATCACCAACTGGTCCCAGGTGGGGGGGGACGACGCGGAGATCGCCCTCATGGGCCGGGAGGACGGTTCGGGCACCCGGGACGGCTTTGAGTCCATCACCGAGACGGAGGATCAGTGCGACTACGACCAGGAGCTGACCTCCACCGGCGCGGTCATCGAGGCGGTGCGCAGCAATCCCCAGGCCATCGGTTACGCCTCCCTGTCCGCGGTGGAGGGGGAGGAGGGCATCGTGGCCATCACCGTGGGCGGCGTGGCCTGCACCGAGGCCACCATCCTGGACGGCACCTATGCCATCCAGCGCCCCTTCGTGCTGGTGACTAACAGCGACGCCCAGCTGACCCCCGCCGCCCAGGCCTTCTTCGACTGGGCCACTTCCGCCCAGGCCAACGAGCTGATCACCGCCGCCGGCGCGGTGCCCGTGGCCGAGTGAGCGTCTACTTGTAGAATACCGGGAGCAGCCCCTGCCCTGTGGCAGGGGCTATTCCCCTGTGAAAGGAGTGCTTGCTGTGCAAGAGGAGAACGTCATGGCTGAGCTGCCCCACGCCCCCGGACAGGGGGAGCAGAGCGGGGACCGGCCCAGCGCTCTGGCCCGTTTCAAGGCCCGCTTCGGCCTGCGCACCACCCGGGAGGTGGTGGAGTTTCTCGTCCACGCCCTCTTCTTCCTGTGCGGCTTTGTGGCGGTGGCCTGCGTGCTGTTCATCAGTGTGTACCTGGTGGTCTCCGGTGTGCCTGCCATCGCCCAGATCGGCGTGGCCGACTTCCTGTTTGGCGCCACCTGGAACGGCAGCCAGGGGCAGTTTGGCATCCTGCCCTTCGTGCTCACCTCCCTGGCGGGCACCGCCGGGGCCATCCTGATCGGCGTGCCCATCGGGGTGCTCACCGCCCTGTTCCTGGCCAAGGTGGCCCCGGCCCGGGTGGCCGCCGTCATCCGCTCCGCCGTCTCCCTGCTGGCGGGCATCCCCTCGGTGGTGTATGGCCTGGTGGGCATGATGGTGCTGGTGCCCGCCATCCAGCGGGCCTTTGGCCTGGCCTCGGGGGCCTGTCTGCTGGCGGCCATCGTGGTGCTGGCCATCATGATCCTGCCCTCCATCATCAACGTGGCCGAGACTGCCCTGCGGGCGGTGCCCAAGGAGTATGAGGAGGCCAGCCTGGCCCTGGGGGCCACCCACATCGAGACCATCTTCCGGGTGTCTCTGCCGGCGGCCCGCTCCGGAGTGGCCACCGCCGTGGTGCTGGGGGTGGGCCGGGCCATTGGCGAGGCCATGGCCATCATCATGGTGTCGGGCAACGTGTCCAACCTGCCCGGCTCCCTGTTCACCTCCGTGCGGTTTTTGACCACCGCCATCGCCTCTGAGATGAACTATGCCCCCGTGGGCTCCCTGTGGCGGGACGCGCTGTTCTCCATCGGGCTGGTGCTGTTCCTGTTCATCATGCTCATCAACGTGATCCTCAATGTATTCATCAAGAATCGGAAGGGGGACTGAGGGTGGAACATCTCTCGTTGCGGCGGCGGCTCTATGACCGGGGGCTGCGGGGGCTGCTGTACCTGTGCGGGCTGATCACCTGCGCCCTGCTGGTCTTTCTGATCGCCTATGTGTTCTACCGGGGCCTGGGCGGCATCACCTGGGAATTTCTCTCCACCCAGAAAAGCTATATCAACCAGACCGACGGCATCCTGCCCAACATTCTCAACACTTTGTATATCATCCTGTTCTCCATGGTGATCGTCCTGCCCCTGGGGGTGGGGGCGGCCATCTACCTGACCGAGTACGCCGCCAACCGGCGCCTGGCGGCGGTGCTGGAGTTTGCCACCGAGACCCTCACCGGCATCCCCTCCATCATCTTTGGCCTGGTGGGCATGCTGTTTTTCAACCAGCTGCTGGGCTTTGGCTACGGCATCCTGGCCGGGGGTCTGACCCTGGTGGTGATGATCCTGCCCACCATCGTGCGCACCACCCAGGAATCCCTCAAGACGGTGCCCCAGGCCTACCGGGAGGGAGCGCTGGGTCTGGGGGCGGGCAAGTGGCGCATGGTGCGCACCGTGGTGCTGCCCAACGCCGTGGACGGCATCGTCACCGGCTGCATCCTGGCCGTGGGACGCATCGTGGGCGAGTCGGCCGCCCTGCTGTTCACCGCGGGGATGGGCAGCGTCGTCAACAGCCTGTGGGAGGCGATGACCACCTCCTCGGGCACGCTGAGCGTGGCGTTGTACGTCTATGCCAACGAGCACGCCGACGTGGCCGCCGCGCTGGCCATTGCCGCCATCCTCATGGTCATCACCCTGGTTATCAACGTGGCCGCCACCCTGGCGGGTAAGGCCCTGAAGAAGAAACAGTAAGGAGCGGGACAGTATGGACGCCATCTTAAAGACCGAGCACCTGAACCTGTGGTATGGGGACAACCACGCCCTGAAAGACGTCAGCCTGGAGATGCCCGGCCACCAGGTCACCGCCCTGATCGGCCCCTCGGGCTGCGGCAAGTCCACCTTCCTGAAGACCCTGGACCGGATGAACGACCTGATCCCAGGGGTGCGCATCGAGGGGCAGGTGCTCTACCGGGGGCGGAACATCTTTGACCCCCAGGTGGACGTGACCTGGCTGCGCCGCCATGTGGGCATGGTGTTCCAGAAGCCCAACCCCTTCCCCATGTCCATCTACGACAACATTGCCTACGGCCCCCGCACCCACGGTGTCCGGGGAAAGAAGGAGCTGGACCAGATCGTGGAGAAGTCCCTGCGGGGGGCGGCCATCTGGGACGAGGTGAAGGACCGGCTGAAGAAGTCGGCCCTGTCCCTGTCCGGCGGACAGCAGCAGCGCATCTGCATCGCCCGGGCCCTGGCCGTGGAGCCCGATGTGCTGCTCATGGACGAGGCCACCTCCGCCCTGGACCCCATCTCCACCTCGAAAATCGAAGATTTGATTGCGGATTTGAAAAAATCATATACAATAGTGATTGTAACTCATAACATGCAGCAGGCCACCCGGGTGTCCGACCGGTGCGCCTTCTTCCTGCACGGGGAGCTGGTGGAGGCCGGCGAGACCGAGCAGATCTTCTCCGTGCCCCGGGATAAGCGCACGGAGGACTACATCACCGGCCGGTTCGGCTGAGGCGAAGGAGTGAGCTGAGATGAGAAAAACCTTTGACGCGGAACTGCTGGAGTTGGGCCACGAGCTGACCGCCATGGCGGGCACCGCCCAGGACGCCATCGACCTGGTCACCGCCTCCCTGGCCAAAAGCGGCGAGGAGGGGGCCCGGACGGCCATTGAGCTGACCGCCTCCATGGACCAGATGGAGCGGGACATTGAGAACCACTGCATGTCCCTGCTTATGCGCCAGCAGCCGGTGGCCCGGGACCTGCGCACCATCTCCACCGCCCTGAAGATGGTCACCGACCTGCAGCGCATCGGCGACCAGGCGGCCAACATCGCGGAGATCTCCCTGCTCATGGCCTCCGACGGCACCAAGCCGGAGGTGCCCGAGGATCTGGCCATCATGAGCCGCCAGGCTGGCCTGATGGTCCGCCAGGCCATCGCGGCCTACGCCGACCGGGACGAGACCACTGCCCAGGCGGTCATCAACCTGGATGACGTGGTGGATGAGCTGTTTGTCAAGATCAAGCACGACCTGACCGCGCGCATCGCCCACCAGGAGGACCACACCGGCCGGGCGGTGGACCTGATCATCATCGCCAAGTATCTGGAGCGCATCGCCGATCACGCGGTGAACATCGCCAACTGGGCCATCTTCTGTGTGACCGGGCAGCTGCAATAAGGAAGCGCGCAGCAGCGGGCTAAGACCGGAGCGGAGCCAAAAGGAGGGGTGGCCCATGCCGCTGAAGATCATCATCGTGGAGGATGACGCCTCCATCCGCGCTATGCTGGAGTACTACTTCAAGTCCACGGGGCACCAGGTGCAGACCTATGAGAGCGGCGAGGAGCTGTTTGCCCACGAGGTGCGGGGGGACATCGCCCTGCTGGATGTGATGCTGCCCGGTATGGACGGCCTGGAGATCGTGCGCCGCCTGCGCCAGGACCCCGCGACGGCTAAGATGCCCATCATCATGCTCACGGCGCGGCAGACAGAGATGGATAAGGTGACCGCCCTGGACACCGGGGCGGACGACTACATCACCAAGCCCTTCGGCGTCATGGAGCTGCAAGCCCGCATCAACGCTGTGCTGCGGCGGATGGGGGAACGGGATCCCCAGCTGGTCTATGAAGACCTGGTCATCGACCCGGCCGGCCGGACGGTGCGCCGGGACGGGGCGGAAATCCCGCTGACCTATAAGGAGTTTGAGCTGCTGCGCCTGCTGGTCAGCCGCCGGGGTACGGTGCTCACCAGGGACGAGATCCTGGCCGCCGTGTGGGACTATAATTTTGCCGGCGAGACCCGGACAGTGGATATGCACATCAAATCCCTCCGGCAGAAGCTGGGAGAGGGATATATCACCACGGTGCGCTCCGTGGGCTACAAAATGGCGTGAGGTGAGAGCGTGCTCAAGCGCAAACTGACCCTTTCCATCTTCCTCATCGCCGCCGTGGCGGTGGCAGTGTCCACTGCGGTGGGGGTGGCCGTTTTCCGCAAGCAGGAGTTGGAGGCGACCAAGCAGTCGCTCTGCCAGGTGCTGGCCCTGATGGAGGCGCAGGGTGGGGATACCCAGGTGGAGCGCCTGCTGAGGCAGTTTGACAGCGCGGCTCCCAGCCTGCGCCTGACCTTCATCGCCCCGGATGGCACGGTGCTGGGCGACACCGATGCGGACATCGGGGAGGACCACTCCGACCGCCCGGAGGTGGAGCAGGCCCTGGCCCAGGGCCAGGGCAGCGACGTGCGCCGCTCGGCCACCACTGGGGTGACCACCGTCTATGTGGCCCGCCGGTTTGCAGACGGCGTCGTAGGCCGGGCGGCCCAGCCGGTGTCCTCCGTCAACGCCCTGGTGGCTCAGGGCGCGGTGAGCGTGGCCGCCGCCGGGGCGCTGGCCCTGGTGCTGGCCCTGCTCCTGGCCCGCAAGCTGGCCGCGGACACAGCCAAGCCGGTGGAGCAGGCCCAGGTGGCGGCCCGCCAGGTGGACGAAACCCTGCAATCGGCCCGCAGCGAGTTCACCGCCAATGTGACCCATGAGCTGAAAACTCCCCTGACCTCCATCAAGGGGTTCACCGACATGATGGCCTCCGGCCTGGTGAAGGATCCAGAGGATCAGCAGCGCTTCCTGTCCATGATCTCTGTAGAGGTGGACCGGTTGACCAAGCTGGTGGACGATATCCTCCAGGTGACCGAGCTGGAGACGGTGGCCGGTGCCCTGCCGGGGGAGCAGTGCAGCCTGACCCAGGTGGCCCGGGAGACGGAGAAGTTCCTGGAGCCGGTGGCCCGCCAGGCGGGGGTGAGCCTGCTGGTTTCCGGACAGGAGGTGGAGGGGGCGATCAGCGCCGACCGCTTCAAAGAGGTGGCTTTGAACCTGATGGAGAACGCGGTGAAGTACAACCGCCCCGGCGGCCGGGTGAGCGTGACCCTGGCCCGGGAGGGAGAGCAGGCGGTGCTCACCGTGGCAGACACCGGCATCGGCATCCCGCCGGAGAGCCAGGGCCGGGTGTTTGAGCGCTTTTATCGGGTGGACAAGGGCCGCAGCCGGGCCGCAGGGGGCACAGGGCTGGGCCTGGCCATCGTCAAGCACATTGTGGCGCTGTACAACGGCCAGATCCACCTGGCCAGCGTGGTGGGCTCCGGCACCACCATCACGGTGCGCCTGCCCCTGGCGCGGGAATAGGCCCCCCGCCAGTCTGCCCCGGGAGGTAGCCGCCACCCACCCGCCACAGCCCTGTGCTGCGGCGGATTTTTAATAACTATATGAAATTTAAAAACAAAAAAATACAAAATGGAATCTCCCGTCTGGCCGGGACAGCGGGGCGGCCCACCCCGCACAGGCTTGACACCCTGGGGGTTTTGGCATAAAATTGACCCATTGCCGGACAAACCGGCGGAAAAGAGGTGCGCCATGATCGAACTGAGGCATATCTCCAAGGTCTTCCCCACAGCCGAGGGGGAGCTGCGGGCATTGGACGACATCAACCTGACCATCCGGGACGGGGATGTGTTCGGCATTGTGGGCATGAGTGGGGCGGGCAAGTCCACCCTGGTGCGGTGCATCAACCTGCTGGAGCGGCCCACCCAGGGCCAGGTGCTCATCGACGGGCAGGACCTGTGCGCCCTGCCCGAGCGGGAGTTGATCCGGAAGCGCCGGTCCATCGCCATGATCTTCCAGCAGTTCAACCTGCTCATGCAGCGCACCTGCCTGAAAAACATCTGCTTTCCCATGGAGATTGCCGGGGTGAAGCCCGCCCAGGCCAGGCAGCGGGCGCTGGAATACCTGGACATTGTGGGTCTGCCTGACAAGGCGGGGGCCTATCCCGCCCAGCTGTCCGGCGGGCAGCGCCAGCGCATCGCCATTGCCCGGGCCTTGGCCTCCGACCCGAAGATCCTGCTGTGTGACGAGGCCACCTCCGCCCTGGACCCCAAGACCACCCGGGATATCCTGCGCCTGATCCAGGATATCAACCGGCGCCTGGGCATCACCGTGGTAGTCATCACCCACGAGATGGGGGTGGTGGAGGAGATCTGCTCCCATGTGGCCATCCTGGACCACGGGGTGCTCCAGGAGGCGGGGACGGTGGAGGAGATCTTCTCCAATCCCAAGACCGAGGCGGGCCGCCGCCTGGTCTACCCCGACGGGGTGGCCATTGACCAGCTGCCCGCGACCAATGTCATCCGGGTTGCCTTTCAGGGGGGCTCCTCCTACGAGCCGCTCATCGCCAGCTTGGCCATCGACTGCGGGGTGAAGGCCAACATCCTGGGGGCGGACACCCGCAATGTCAACGGCCAGGCCTTTGGATCCATGCTGCTGGGTCTGCCGGACGAACCGGATCAGATCGCCCGGGCCATGAACTACATCAAAAACCAGCCCAACGTGACGGTGGAGGAGGTGGGTGAGGGCCATGGATAAGTTCTGGAACGACCTGGCGGAGGTGTTTGCCAGCGACCGCTACCTGGAGGAGTTTCTCACCGGCACCTGGGAGAGCCTCTACTCCACCGTCATTGCCACCGTGGTGGCCTTTCTGCTGGGGCTGGCGCTGGCGGTACTGCTGGTGGCTGGGGAGCGGAGCGGGGTGCGCCCCCTGCCCGGCCCGCTGATGAAGGTGGTCAACATCCTCATCAACATCCTGCGCTCGGTGCCCTTCCTGATCCTGATGCTGTTTGTCACTCCCCTGAGCCTGATCCTACTGGGCACCCAGATCGGCACCGTAGCATCCATCCCGCCCCTGGTGGTGGCCGCCGCCCCCTTTGTGGCCCGGCTGGTGGAGACCTCCCTGCGGGAGGTGGACCCGGGGGTGATCGAGGCCGCCCAGGCCATGGGGTGCACCCCCTTCCAGATCATCCGCAAGGTGATCCTGCCCGAGTGTCTGCCCTCTCTCATCTCCTGCTTTACCACCGCCTTCATTACCATACTGGGCTACGGGGCCATGGCGGGGGCCATCGGCGGCGGCGGGCTGGGGAAGATCGCCATCAATTACGGCTACCACCGCTACAACCTGGCCGTCTGCCTGGTGGCCACGGTGCTCATCGTCATCCTGGTGCAGATCGCCCAGGCCATCGGCAGCTACCTGTCCGCCCGGGTGGATCACCAGGGCAAGACCCGGAAGGTCCGCTACCGGGTGCGTCTCAACGACCCAGCCCGCCGGGAAGAGACAACATGAATTGGAAAAGGCAGACAAAGAGATGTCCCTTTGCCTGCCTTTCTTCTGTGCAAAATATCCGATTGACACCGGGGCTGTTCTCAGGTAGACTAAGTGCAATCAACTGAATAGGGTTGAAAAAGGCGAGGAAGAGAAGAGTAAGCGTGGAGGATCGGTGGCAGAGAGCCCGGGCAGCTGAAAACGGGTACCGAAGGCCGCGCCGAACATGGTCTTGGAGCCGCGCGGGCAACGGGGGAACCCTTGAGTCCGCGACGGGGGCGCCCGTCACAGCGCAGGGGTATCGGACAGTCCGTCCTGCACCCCCAAAGGCCCTTGCCGTGAGGTATGGGTGAAGCAAGGTGGTACCACGAAGCGCGCGCTTTCGTCCTTGACACAGGTCAAGGGCGTTTTTATTTTTCTGCACACACCCCTTGGCCCCATCCCGGTGAAATCCACAAAGGCGTGGTTCACATCATTAGATCAAGATTGGAAGAAAAGGAGTCATCATGATGAAGAAGAAAGTGTTTGCCCTGGCGCTGGCTTGCGCGGCCAGCCTGTCCCTGCTGGCCGGATGCGGCAACGGCGGCTCCGGCAGCTCCGCCGCCCCCACGGGCAGCCCCGCCGGCGGGGAGAACTCTGCCCCGGCGGAGAACGTCACCATCACTGTGGGGGCCTCCCCCGCCCCCCATGCCGAGATCCTGGAGCAGGTGGTGCCCATCCTGGCTGAGCAGGGCATCACCCTGGAGATCCGGGAGTTCACCGATTATATCGTACCCAACAACGCGGTGGAGTCCGGGGAGATCGACGCCAACTACTTCCAGCACATCACCTACCTGAATAACTTCAATACCGAGCACGGCACCCACCTGGCCAGTGTGGGCGAGATCCACTACGAGCCCTTCGGCATCTACGCCGGCCGGGTGTCCAGCCTGGACCAGCTGCCCGATGGGGCGGTCATCGGCATCCCCAACGATCCTACCAACGGCGGCCGGGCGCTGCTGCTGCTCCAGGAGCAGGGGCTGATCACCCTGCCCGAGGACGCCGGGCTGGAGCCCACGGTGCTGGACATCGTGGACAATCCCCACAACTACCAGATTGAGGAGCTGGAGGCTGCCCAGCTGCCCCGCTCCCTGAACAGCCTGGACGTCGCCGTCATCAACGGCAACTACGCCATCGACGCGGGGCTGAACGTGGCCGACGCACTGGCCACCGAGTCCACCGACGGCGCCGCCGCCACGGCCTATGCCAATGTGGTGGCCGTCCGGGAGGGCGACGAGGACAACGAGGCCATCCAGGCCCTGGTGGACGCGCTGCGCAGCGATGAGATCAGGACTTGGATCGAGCAGGAGTACCAGGGCGCCGTGGTGGCCTTGGACTGAGCGGGCCGCCGCGCCCCAAAGGCAAGCAGGAGCGCCCGGAAGGCATTGGCCTTCCGGGCGCTCTTCGTATCCCTATCCGAGGCCTTACCGCTGGGCCTGGGGGGATGCATCCCCCAAACCCAGGATGTGGAGCAGACTGTCCCACCACTCCATAAACTTGAACTTGAGCACATAGCCTCCGTCCTGGCCGGTGATGAGGTTGACCTGATCCTCAGACAAGCCGGCCTGGGTGGCAGTGGAGGCCACCTCCTCGGTGACCGTGGCCAGGCACAGGGGCGGGAACACCACGCACCACCAGTTCTGCCCCTGCCCTTCCCCGATGACGATCCTCAGGGCCCGGTAGGTGCCCGCGGGCAGGGAGAATCCGTCGTAGACCTTAGTGGGGAACCATTGGTTGTCCAGGCTGACGGCTACGGCGTCGTCGCACCCCGCCTGGTCCAGCACCGCCCGGGCCGCCCAGCCCAGTTCCTCCAGATGGGGGGTGAGGATCTGCTCCGCCTCGGCCTGGGAGGAAGCTCCCCCCAGCAGCTCGCCCGCCCGGTCCAGCACCGCGTCCCGCACCTGGAGCTTGAGGGCCTGGTCCTGGGGGGAGTCGGAATTGGCCACCACATGGAGTCGGAGCACCTGGTCGGCCAGGGCGCTGGCGCTGGCTGAGGACCACACGCCGGCGGTGAGGGTTAGGCCGAAGGCCAGGAAGAGGGCCGCCTCCCAGAGGCGCAGCTTATTGGAGATCATAGAAACGCACCGTCCTTATGTAGGTTTGTGCCTACATTGTGGACGGCGCATGGTCATTTTATACCGTTTGGGTGAGAAAAACTTCCCGATATTGCTCCCGCAGCCGCCTCTCGGCATGCCGGGCTGCCTGGAGATCGTCAAACAGGCCGAAGACGGTGGGTCCGCTGCCCGTCATGGAGGCGCCAAGGGCGCCGCAGTCGATGAGCAGACCCTTGATCTCGTCGATCTTGGCCCGGCGGCGGGGCTCCAGCACGTCCTCAAAGACGTTGTACAGCCGGTGGGCCACCCCGGTCAGGTCACCCGCCTCCAGGGCGGCCACCACTCCGGCGGTATCCGGCCGGCGGGTGATCCTTTGCACATCCACCCGGGCGAAGAGGCGGGGGGTGGAGATGGGGAAAGGGGGCTTGCACACCACCACCTGGCAGGCGGGCAGCGGGGGCAGCGGGGTGAGCCGCTCTCCCCTGCCCTCGGCCAGGGCGGTGCCACCCAGCACGCAGTAGGGCACGTCCGAGCCCACCCCAGCGCCCACCTGGGCGAGCTGCAATGGGGTGAGCCCTGCGCGGGTGTGCCGGTTCAACGCCCGCAGCACCGCGGCGGCGTCGGCACTGCCGCCGGCCAGCCCCGCGCACACGGGGATGCGCTTTTGGATAGCGATGTCCACCGGAACGTCCTGCCCGGTGGCTTGACAGAAGGCGGCCGCGGCCATCTGGGCCAGGTTGCGTCCGTCCGCGGGCAGGTAGGACAGGTTGGCCCTCACCCGCCCCGTTCCCGGGGTGATGGTGAGCAGGTCGGACAGGGCCACTGACTGCATCACCATCCGCATCTCGTGGTAGCCGTCCTCCCGCCTGCCCAGGATGTCCAGGGTGAGATTCAGCTTGGCGTGGGCCTGCACCTGCATGGCGTGGCCTCCCTCCTGGGTGAAATGGGACGGCGCTCAGCGGATCTTCCGGGCCTCCAGGTAGAACCGCTTGTCATGGGCGTGGCCCATGGAGAAGGTCTTGCGGGGCAGCACCCCGTCGTGGATGACGCCGGGGAACAGCTGGGCCTTGTCTAAGGCGGGCAGCAGGAAGGCCAGGTTGCCCGCCCGGGCGGCAAACTGACGGGCCACCTCTTCCCCGTGGATGTAATCCACCCGGCCGTCGTGGCCGTTCAGGTACTCATCCAGGAACAGCTGCAAGGTGCCCACGGGGAGCTGGGAGGGAGGGCCTGGGATGGTGATCTCCCCCTCCCCGTCGGCGTGGACATAGTGCAGGACCTGGCCCTGCTTCCCTCGGCCCCGACTGGCCCCTGGGAAGCGGTGGATCAGCGCGGCCAGCAGGGCTTGGGGGTCGGTGTGAAAGACCACCCGGTGGATGGGGGCGAAGGCCAGGCTGTCATCGTGGAGGTTGACCAGCTCGCACAGGGCGAAGCGGGCGGGTAAGGTGGCCCAGACCTGGGGATCGGTCAGCCGCTTTTGCCGCTCGTAGCACTCCTTGGCGGTGGCCAGAGAGTGGTTGCCGTCCCCCACGGCGAAGAGCATCACCGGCGCGTCCGGCCCAGTGTGGTAGCGGGCGCGGAAGGCCGCCGGGTCGGCCAGCCGGCCCAGGGCGGCGGCCACCTGCCCCAGCTGCCGGGAGCCCAGCAGCCACCCGGCCACCCGGCCGCCGTCCTCCATGAGGGGGAAGTCGTATAGAAAGTCCATCTGATCCTTCTGGTCGGTCAGCGGCTCCAGGACGGTGCGCCGGGGGTCGTCGCACAGCAGCATGGCGTGGGGCAGCTCGATGGGCGCGTTCTTGCGCACCGCGATCCGGGGCGGGATGCGGGAGAGCACCACGCCCTCGGTGGCCCGGACAAGGGCGTTGGAGCCCGCTTCATAGTCATATTGCTCCAGATCCACCATGCCCACCAGGCCCCGGCGCACCTGCCCGTCGTGCAAGGTGCGCTCCACATAGACCATGGCTCCGTCCAACTGGGCAAACCGTCCCTCCCGGAGGTAGCGGCTCATGGTGTTGTTTACCTCCATGATGTCCGTCTCCACATGGGGGCCGTCCAGGCTGCTCTCCGGCAGGATCAGGCGCAGGGAGGAGGGGGCGCGGCCCACCCGCCGCTCCACCCGCTGCCAGTACTCCGGCTGGGAGGTGTACTGGTCGCAGGCCACCACCGACCAGAGGGACAGGTCGCAGTTTTGGGGCAGCAGGATGTCCGCGGGGCGAAAGGGCAGGGCGGAAAAGTCGTCTGACATGGGGCAGGGCTCCTTTCCGTTGAGCGTGAGGGATGGGCGTCAGTCCAGGGCGCGCCGCAGGGCGGCCAGCAGGTCGTCAAACTCCTCAAAGGCCTCCAGCTCCGGGTGGTCGGCTTGGATCTGGGGGGTGGTGCGGAAGAGGAACCCCGCCTTGCAGGCCTGGATCATGGCCAGGTCGTTGAAGCTGTCCCCGGCGGCGATGGTCTCGTAGCCCATGGACTGCAAGGCCCGCACCGTGGTGAGCTTGGACTGGGGGCAGCGCATCCGGTAGCCGGTGATGGACCCGTCGGGAGCCACCTCCAGCGTGTTGCAAAACAGGGTGGGCCAGTTCAGCTTCTCCATCAGGGGCTGGGCGAACTGTTCAAAGGTGTCGCTGAGGATGATGACCTGGGTGAACCGGCGCAACTCGTCCAAAAAGGCCCGGGCGCCGGGCAGCGGGTCGATGCCGGCGATCACCGCCTGGATCTGCTGCAGCCCCAGGCCGTGCTCCTGCAGCGTGGCCAGCCGCCAGCTCATCAGCTTGTCGTAGTCAGGCTCGTCCCGGGTGGTGCGGCACAGCTCCGGAATGCCGCTGGCCTGGGCAAAGGCGATCCAGATCTCCGGGACCAGCACGCCCTCCATATCCAAACATACGATATTCATCCTGTCAACTCCTGTCACAATTTGGGGTGGGTCATCCCCGCTTCAACTTTTCCACAAACCGGCCCATGCGATCCAGAGCCTCCCCCAGGTCCTTCATGGATGCGGCGTAGCAGGCCCGGACATAGCCCTCCCCGCCGGGGCCGAAGGCGGTGCCAGGGATGACGGCCACCTTTTCCTCCACGATCAACCGCTCGCAGAACTCCTCGCTGGATAGTCCCGTGGACTGCACGCAGGGGAAGGTGTAGAAGGCGCCTCGGGGCTCAAAGCAGTCCAGGCCCAGCTTGCGAAAGCCGTCCACCAGGAAGCGGCGGCGTCCGTCGTATTCCTCTCGCATGTTCTCGATGTCCCGGTCCCCGTTCTCCAGCGCCTCGATGGCGGCGTACTGGCTGGTGGTAGGGGCGGACATGATGCCGTACTGGTGCAGCTTGGTCATGGCGGCCACCAGTTCCTGGGGGCCGCAGACATAGCCCATGCGCCAGCCCGTCATGGAGTAGGCTTTGGAGAAGCCGTTGATGACGATGGTGCGCTCGTACATATCGGGCAGGTTGGCCATGGACACATGGCGCTGGCCATAGGTCAGTTCGGCGTAGATCTCATCGGAGATCACCATGATGTCGGTGCCCCGCAGCACCTCGGCCAGCGCCTCCAGGTCTTCCCGGCCCATGATGCCGCCGGTAGGGTTGTTGGGGAAGGGCAGCACCAGGGCCTTGGTGCGGGGGGTGATGGCCGCGCGCAGCTCGTCGGCGGTGAGGCGGAACTCGTGCTCGGCCTTGGTCTCCACCAGTACGGGTGTGCCGTGGCACATGGAGGCCAGCGGGCCGTAGCACACGAAGGAGGGGGTGGGGATGATGACCTCGTCCCCCTCCTCCAGCAGGCAGCGGAAGGCCAGGTCCAGCCCCTCGCTGCCCCCCACGGTGACCAGCACCTGGCCGATGGGGGCGTAGTCCAGGTCAAAGCGGCGCTTCAGATACCGGCTGATGGCCCGGCGCAGGTCGGACAGGCCGGCGTTGGGGGTATATTTGGTAAAGCCTTTCTCCAGCGAGTAGATGCCCGCGTCCCGGATGTGCCAGGGGGTGGGGAAATCGGGCTCGCCGATGCCCAGGGAGATGCCGTCGTCCATCCCCTCCAGCAGGTCAAAGTACTTGCGGATGCCGGAGGGAGGCACGTCCTGGATGCGCCGGCATAGGATTTGGTCGTACTGTATCATTCAAAAACAAACCTTTCCTCCTGGGCCTCCTGCTTGGGGAAGACCAGGTGCTTTTCTTTGTATTTCTTCAGGATGAAATGGGTGGCCGTGCCGGTGACGTCCTCCAGGGGGGCCAGCTTCTCCCCCACGAACAGGGCCACCTCTTTCAAGGACCGGCCCGAGATGATGACCGTCAGGTCAAACGAGCCGCTCATCAGATAGACCGACTCCACCTCGTCATACTGGTAGATGCGCCGGGCCACCCGGTCAAAGCCGTCCCCCCGCTGGGGGGTGACGTTGACCTCGATCAGGGCGGTGACGCTCTCCTGGTCGGTGCGGTCCCAGTCCACGATGGCCGTATAGCCCAGGATGACGCGATCCTGCTCATACTTCTGGATGGCTGCGGCCACCTCCGCCTCGCTCAGGCCGGACAGGGAGGCCAGTTGGGCGTGGGTCAGGGTGCAATCGTCCTCCAGCAGCTGCAACAGCTTTTTCATAGCAGTTCCTCCTTGCAAAATGGGCAGAGCCCTCTGGGAACTGGCGCGTACGGCGGGCGGAGCGCCGCTGGGCCGGACGCGTCAGGAATTCTCCAGTGTAATTGTATGCATAATTGTATTATATACCGGCCCGGAAAAGATGGCAATCCCCCATTCCGGTGGGGGTGCGATTCTCGCAAACGGTGTACTTTTTGGCCGACTGGGGTCAAATGTTTGTGGAAATTGCGGTTTCCATTTCGACGCCGGGGTGGTACAATGACGGGGAAATGGGCTCGGGGGATCGGCCTGGGCCAAGAGGGGGCGTTGCTATGGAGGACTCGGCGCTGATTGACCGCATTCTGGAGGCGGAGCGGGCCGCCCGGCTGATCGCCGACGGGGCCCAGGAGGAGCTGGAGGGGCTGGACAGCCGGCTGGAGGCGGAGGGCCGGCAGATCCGGGAAGGCCTGATGGCCCGGGCCCAAGAGCGGCTGGACAAGCTGCGCCTGGAGGAGCAGGACAAGAAGGAGCGGGCCATCGCCGCCCAGCAGACCCGCCTGGCCGAGGCCAGCGCCAGGATGGAGCGGGCCTATGTCCGGTACGGGGACAACTGGGTGGACACCCTGTTCCGGCAGACGGTGGACATCCCGTGAGCGCCCGGTATGAGGCCCTGGCGGCCAAGGCCAGGGCGATGTATGGCCGGCGGCTGCGCCGGGGAGAGCTGATACGGGTGTCCCGGCTGGACAGCGTGGAGCAGGTGCTGGCGCAGCTGGGCCAGCTGCCCGCCTGGGCCCCGGCGGCCCAGTCCCTGGCGGAGGAGGGGCTGATCACCCGGGAAAGGCTGGAGGACGCCCTGCGGGGCCAGGTACGCCGGGAGGGGCTGGGGCTGATGGCCTTCCTGCCCCAGGACGACTGGGCGCTGATGGACGCCCCGGTGCGCCAGGCCGAGCTGGAGCGCATCCTGGCCGCGCTGCGGCGGCTGCACGCCAGCCTGTACCGGGAGACGGAGCAGCTGCCCCTGGGCTATGTGTCCCGGGCCCGGGTGGACCTGGAGGGGCTGCGCCGGTGCACAGACTTTGCCGGCCTGGTGGACGCGGCCCGGGGCAGCATCTTCCACGACGCGCTCAACCGCCTGCGCCCCGGGCAGCCCTTGCCCGACTACGGGGTGACGGAGGCGCTGCTGTGGTCGGTGTATTACCGGCACCTGCTGCGGCTGATCGCCCGTCGCTACGCGGGGGACGCCCGGCGGCTGCTGGAGCAGACGGTGGGCAGCCAGGTGGACCTGCTCAACCTCATGCACATCCTGCGCATGAAGCAGTACTTCCCCCAGGAGGACAACTACCTGCCCGTGCTGCTGCCCTATCACTATAAGGTGGGGCCGGAGCAGATCCGGGCCATGTGCGCCGCGCCAGACCCCCAGGCGGTGCTGGAGCTGGCCGAGCAGACCCCTTACGCCGCAGTCTTTCGCGGGACCGCGCCGGAGCAGCTGCAAGCCCGGTATGACGGGATGCTGTATCGGCTCAGCCGGCGGCAGCTGCGGATGGGCAAGCCGTCGGTGTATACCGCGGTGGCCTATCTGAACCTGCGGGAGCTGGAGCTGCGGGCGGTGGTGTCCGCGGTGGAGAGCGTGAAGTACCACCAGGCCTTGGACCCGGCCCTGTTACAAGTTTTGGACGGGTGAGCCGGCGGAGAGGAGGAGCGTTTCATGTCCGTACAAGCGATGAAACTGGTCACCATCACCGGCCCGGTGGAGGTCCTGGACCAGGTGGCCCGCAGCTGCGTGGTCGACCGGCAGATCCACCTGGAGGCCGCCCTCCCCGCCGGCCGGCATAACCGGGTGCTGCGGCCGGTGGACACGGCCAACCCGGTGGCGCCCCTGCTGCGGCAGGCGGACGGCCTGATGGAGCGGCTGGGGCTGGACCCGGCCTATCGCCCGTTCCCGGAGGGGATGGACCTGCCGGGGGCGAAGGAGTACCTGGACGGGCTGGCTCGGCAGCTGGATCAGATGGAGGGGCAGATGGAGCGGCTGCGGCAGGAGGCGGTGGACGACCGGTCGGCGGCCAGCCAGCTGGAGAAGCTGGCGGGGCTGTCCCTGGAGCTGTCCGAGCTGCGGCAGCTGCGCCACCTGGTCTTTTGCTTCGGCCATATGCCCCTGGAGAGCTATCAGTCCTTCCGGCCGGCCATGGAGAAGCGGGAGGACTGCTTCTTCTTCCCCACCCAGGCCGACGGGGACCAGATGTACGGCTGTTACTTTGCCCTGCGGGACCGGGCGGAGGTGGTGGCGGCGCTGTTTGCCTCCATGCACTTTGTCCCCGTGGAGCTGGGCGACCAGGTCAACGGCACCGCGCGCCAGGCCATCCAGACCTTGGCCAGCCAGGCCCAGGACGATGAGAGTCGCTTGGCCGACCTGCAGGGCCAGGCCCAGGACCTGGCCCAGCGGGAGGGGGAACGCCTGCTGGGTCTGCGGGCCTGGCTGTGCCGGGAGAACCAGGTGATGGACGTGCGCCGGTACGCGGCCCGGACGGAGGAGACCTTCTCCCTCATGGGCTGGGTGCCCGAGCGGGAGCTGACGGATTTCCTGGCCGGGGTGGAGGCCTTCGGCGGCCTGGACTACGTGACGGAAGATGCCCAGGACGCGGGGCTCACCCCGCCCACCAAGCTGAAGAACGGGCCGCTGGGCCGGATCTTTGCCCCCTTCCTGCGCATGTACGGGCTGCCCAACTACCAGGAGCTGGACCCCTCGGCCTTCATGGCCGTCACCTACTGCCTGTTTTTCGGCATCATGTTTGGCGATGCGGGCCAGGGCGCCCTGCTGATCCTGTTTGGGCTGTTTCTGGCCCTGGGCCGGAAGATGTGGCTGGGCCGGATCCTGGCCTGCTGCGGGGTGTCCTCCGTGGCCTTTGGGCTGGTGTACGGCTCAGTCTTTGGCTTTGAGGAGCTCTTGCCCGGCTTCAAAATCCTGGAGGGGAGCAACGTGCTCTACCTGCTGCTGGCCAGTCTGGGGCTGGGGGCGGCCCTCATCGGCTACGCCATGGTGCTCAACATCATCAACGGGGTGCGCCAGCGGGACTTTGACAAGATCTTCTTCGGCCCCAACGGGGTGGCGGGCATGGTGTTCTACTTCGGGCTACTCCTGGCCGCCGTGCTCACCCTGATGGGGGTGGCCAACCTGTTTCGGGTCTGGTACGTCCTACCGGTACTGGTGCTGCCCCTGGTGGTGATGCTCTTCCGAGAGCCGCTGTCCAAGCGGGCGGCGGGCCGGGCGGACTGGCGGCCGGAGTCGGTGGGCGGGCTGCTGGTGGGCGGATTTTTTGAGCTGTTTGAAACCCTGCTGTCCTTCCTCACCAACACCCTGTCCTTCCTGCGGGTGGGGGCCTACGCCATCACCCACGTGGCCCTGATGCTGGTGGTCCACGCCCTGGCCGGGTCAGGCAACGTGGCGGTGCTGGTGCTGGGCAACCTGTTCGTCATGGGCCTGGAGAGCGTGATGGTGTGCATCCAGGTACTGAGGCTGGAGTTCTACGAGCTGTTTGGCCGGTTCTATCAGGACGGCGGCCGGCAGTTCCAGCCAAAGACGGTAGACTACTCCGCCAAGCTGAACTGAGCGGGTGGAGGCATTATAGGAGGTTATGACCATGAAGATCATTCTTGTGCTGTTGGGCACCTTGCTGCTGGCGCTGCCCCTGGTGACCATCGCCGTGCGCCGGCTGACCGGCGCGCCCGCCCGCCGGGCCCTGCTGGGCAACGTGGCCATGTTCTTCGGCCTGTTCCTGCTCACGTCGGTGGCGGGGTTGACCGGGGCCTTTGCCGCCGCGCCGGAGGGGGCGTCCGCCGCCGAGGCTGTCGCTTCAGGCGGGCTGGCCGAGGGGCTGAAGTATATCGGCGCGGGGCTGGCCGTGGGCCTGTCGGGCATCGGCGGCGGCATCGCCGTGGCCGCTTCCGCCTCCTCCGCCCTGGGGGCCATCTCGGAGGACGAGGGGATGTTCGGCAAGTCCCTGATCTTCGTGGGCTTGGCGGAAGGGGTGGCCCTGTACGGGCTGATCATCGCCCTGGTGCTGCTGTTCGTGTCCTGAAATGCGCTACTTCGTGATCTCGGATAACACCGACACCCAGGTGGGGCTGCGCCTGGCGGGGATCGAGGGCGTGGTGGTGCGTAGCCCTGACCAGGCCCGGGCCGCCCTGGCCCAGGCCCTGGCTGACCCCACCATTGGGATCCTGCTGGTCACTGAGCGCCTGGCCGAGCAGTGCGCCGACCAGCTGGCCCCCCGGAAGATGGAGGGGGGCGCCCCGCTGGTGGTGGAGATCCCAGACCGGCAGGGGGTGCGGGCCCGGGACTCCATCACGAAATACATCCGGGAGGCCATCGGGGTGAAACTGTGACGGCCGGGATGGGGAAAAGGAGGTCTTGTCGATGCAGCAACAGATGGAGAAACTGCTCCACTTCACCGACGCAGTGACCCGCAGCGCAGCCCGGCAGCGGGACGCGCTGCGGGCGCAGATGGCGGAAACTCGGGCCAAGACCCTGGGGCAGGTCCGGGAGGAGGCCCAAGAGGCCGCCCGGAGCTACTATGACCGGGAGGCGGCCCGGATCCGGGCGGAGGCGGGCCGGGAGGTGTCCCAGCACCTGATGGAGGGCAAGCGGAAGATCTACCTGCGCCGCAAGCAGATCAGCCAGGAGGTCTTTGACCAGGTGCGCGCCCGCATCGCTCAGTATACGGCCTCCCCTGAATATCCCGAGCATCTGGAAGAGCTGTTGGCCGCCGCCATGCGGCAGCTGCCCGGGGCCAAGCGGGTGTCCCTGCGCCTGCGCCGGGAGGACCTGCCCCTGCTGGAGCGGTTGGCCCAGTCCATCGCCCCGGTGGAGGTGGACTGCCAGGAGGGCTCCTTTTCCCTGGGGGGGCTGGCCCTGCGCTGCCCGGAGCTGGGGCTGCGGGTGGACTGCTCCTTCGACAACCGGCTGGAGGAGCTGGTCAGCCACTTTGCCGAGTCCTTTGGGCTGTCCATTTCTGATGATGAACTGTGAGGGGGCGACCGGCCATGGCTGAGGATCAGATTTACAGCGTCAACGGCCCAGTGGTGAAGGTGCGCGGCGGCCGGGGGCTGGCCATGATGGACATGGTGCACGTCGGGCCGGAGGCGCTCATCGGCGAGGTGGTGGGCGTGGAGGACGGGCTGACCACGGTGCAGGTCTACGAGGACACCGCCGGCCTGGCCCCTGGCCAGCCGGTGCGAGGGACGGGCGCGCCCATGTCCCTGCTGCTGGGGCCGGGGCTGCTGGGCAACATCTTCGACGGCATCGGCCGCCCCCTGCGGGCGCTGGAGGGTGCCTCCGGCCCATTCCTGGGCCGGGGGATCAACCTGCCCACCCTGGACGGGACCCGCCGGTGGGAGACCACCCTGGCGGTGAAGCAGGGAGACGAGGTCGCCCCCGGCGACCTGTACGCCCAGTGCCAGGAGACCGCCGCCATCGTCCACCGCTGCCTGGTGCCCGCCGGGGTGAAGGGCACGGTGACCAAGGTGGCGCCGCCGGGGGCCTATGCGGTGGAGGATGTGCTGGTGGAGGTCACCGACCAGCGGGGCGGCGTGACTCAGCTGCGGTTGGCCGCCCGGTGCCCCATCCGGGGGGCTCGGCCCATCCGCCGCCGCCTGCCCATCACCCAGCCCCTGGTCACCGGGCAGCGGATCATTGACACCCTCTTCCCCATCGGCAAAGGGGGCGCGGCCGCCATCCCAGGCCCCTTTGGCGCGGGGAAAACCATGACCCAGCACCAGCTGGCCAAGTGGTCGGACGCGGACATCATCGTCTACCTGGGCTGCGGCGAGCGGGGCAATGAGATGACCCAGGCCCTGGAGGAGTTTTCCGAACTGAAGGACCCCCGCAGCGGACTGCCCCTGATGAACCGTACGGTGCTCATCGCCAACACCTCCAATATGCCGGTGGCCGCCCGGGAGGCGTCGGTGTACACGGGGATGACCATCGCCGAGTACTACCGGGACATGGGCTACCATGTGGCCCTGATGGCCTACTCCACCTCCCGTTGGGCCGAGGCTTTGCGGGAGATCTCCGGGCGGCTGGAGGAGATGCCCGCCGAGGAGGGCTTCCCCGCCTACCTGGCCTCCCGCCTGGCTGAGTTTTACGAGCGGGCCGGCTATGTCCAGACCCTGGAGGGCCGGGAGGGGTCGGTCACGGTGATCGGGGCGGTCTCCCCCCAGGGGGGCGATTTCTCCGAGCCGGTCACCCAGAACACCAAGCGGTTCATCCGCTGTTTCTGGGCCCTGGACCGGACCCTGGCCTATGCCCGCCACTTCCCCTCCATCCATTGGATGAATTCCTATTCGGAGTATGCCGGGGAGCTGAGGGGCTGGTACCGGGAGCACATCTCCCCCGAGTTTGACAAGTGCCGCCAGCGCATCGCCAACCTGCTGCGGGAGGAGAGCCAGCTGATGGAGATCGTCAAGCTCATCGGCGCGGACATCCTGCCCGAGGACCAGAAGCTCACCATGGAGATCGCCCGGGTGATCCGCCTGGGCTTTCTGCAGCAGAACGCCTACCATCCGGTGGACACCTATGTCCCCCTGTCCAAGCAGCTGCGGATGATGCAGGTCATCCTGCGGCTGTACGATGGGGTGAAGGCGGCGGTGGACCAGGCGGTGCCCCTGTCCCAGTTCACCGCCACCGGCGTGTTCGACCAGCTGGTGAGGATGAAGTACGAGCTGCCCAACGACGACCTGTCCGGCTTTGACCGGTATGAGCGGGAGATCGACGCGGCCCTGGCCAAGGTCAACGCCGCCAACAGCTGAGGTGATGGCATGAGATTGGAATATACCGGCCTGTCCGGTCTGAACGGCTCCCTGGTGGTGCTGGAGGGGGTGTCCGGCGTGGGGTATGACGAGCTGGCCGAGCTGACCATGTACAACGGCACGCGCCGCTATGGCCGGGTGATCCTCCTGGAGGGGGACCGGGCGGTGCTCCAGGTCTTTGAGGGCACACGGGGGGTCTCGCTGGAGAACACCCGCACCCACTTCACCGGCCGGCCCATGGACATCCCCCTGTCCAAGGAGATGCTGGGCCGGGTGTTTGACGGGGCAGGCCGCCCCATCGACGGGCTGGGGGAGCTCTACCCTGACGAGCGGCGGGACATCAACGGTTCGGCCATCAACCCGGTCAGCCGCCAGTATCCCAGAAGCTGCATCTACACCGGCGTTTCCGCCATCGACGGCTGCGCCACCCTGATCCGGGGGCAGAAGCTGCCCATCTTCTCGGGGGCGGGTATGGCCCACAACGAGCTGGCTGCCCAGATGGTGCGTCAGGCCCGGGTGGCCGGTGACGACGGGGAGTTCGCCATCGTCTTTGCCGCCATGGGGGTGAAGCATGACGTGGCCGAGTTCTTCCGCCGCAACTTTGAGGAAGCAGGGGCGTTGCAGCGGGTGGTCATGTTCCTGAACCTGGCCTCCGACCCCATCCTGGAGCGCATCCTGACCCCTCGCTGCGCCCTGACCGCGGCGGAATACCTGGCCTTCACCCATGGCTATCATGTGCTGGTGGTGATGACGGACATGACCTCGTACTGCGAGGCGGTGCGGGAGTTCTCCTCCTCCAAGGGGGAGATCCCGTCCCGGAAGGGGTTCCCCGCCTACCTGTATTCCGACCTGGCTTCCCTGTACGAGCGGGCGGGTATGATCGCCGGCCGGCCGGGCTCGGTCACCCAGGTGCCCATCCTGACCATGCCCAATGACGACATCACCCACCCCATCCCCGACCTGACCGGCTATATCACCGAGGGGCAGATCGTGCTGGACCGGGGCATGGATCAGTCTGGGGTATATCCCCCAGTCAACATCCTGTCCTCCCTGTCCCGCCTGATGAAGGACGGCATCGGGGAGGGGTTCACTCGGGAGGACCACCCCGCCGTGTCCAACCAGCTGTTTGCCTCCTACTCCAAGGTGCAGGACGCCCGCAGCCTGGCCTCGGTCATCGGGGAGGAGGAGCTCTCCCCCCTGGACAAGCGGTACCTGACGTTTGGCCGGGCCTTTGAGCAGTACTTCGTTCGCCAGGGCCAGCAGGAGGACCGGAGCCTGGAGCAGACCTTGGATCTGGGCTGGACCCTGCTGTCCATCCTGCCCCGGGGGGAGCTGGATCGGGTGTCCGACCAGGAGCTGGAGGCTCACTACCGGGAGGGCGCCTTTGAGGCTCTGGCCGCCGAGGGGCCGGGGGTGTGACAATCCCCTGGGCGTTCATGCCCGATAGAGTGGCATTTCCAGCAGGGCGGGATGCACCCTCGCCCAAGAAAGGAAAGGAGGTGGCCCTATGGCCGCGGCAACCCCCACAAAGGGCAACCTGATGGCAGCCCAGCGCTCCAGGGCGCTGGCCCGGGCGGGCTACGAGCTGATGGACCGGAAGCGGAACATCTTGGTGCGGGAGATGATGACCTTGCTGGAGGACGCCTCCGCCGTACAGGGGGAGATTGACCAGGTGTTCCACGCCGCTTACGCCGCTCTGGCCCGGGCCAACATGGAGCTGGGGCTGTGCGGTCGCATCGCCGAGGGAGTGGCCCCTGACAACAGCCTGGACATCCGCTGGCGCTCTGTGATGGGGGTGGAGCTGCCCCACATCCCCGGGGATCCCCCTCCCCCAAAGCCCACCTATGGGTTTGCCTACACCAATGCCGCCTTTGACCGGGCCTACATCGAGTTTGCCAAGGTGAAGGTGCTGGTGCGCAGGATGGCGGAGATCGAGACCTCCATCTATCGCCTGGCGGAGGCCATCAAGAAGGCCCAGAAGCGGGCAAACGCGCTAAAAAACGTGGTGATCCCCGGCCTGGAGGACACCATCCGCTCCATCACCGAGGCGCTGGAGGAGAAGGAGCGGGAGGAGTTTGTCCGCCTGAAAGTCATCAAGCGGCACAATGCCCACCGCCGCCCGAAATAAGCCAAAGTCCGCCCCAAACCTTTGGGGCGGACTTTGCCGTCTCCCGCCTCGGGGCGAATGGAATTCTCTGCTTGCAGACCAGGGGCCGATGTGATAACATAAGGAAAGGCTTTTTCCCGTCAGAGCGGGAATACCTGGTCCAGGGACAGGGGGCGCAGCGCCACCGGAGCAACCTTTCGGGCGCACAGGCTGGTGACATACCCGGGTAAGATGGAAAGCTCCCGAAAGCGCAGCCCGCCGGCCCGGGGGAGCAGAAGGCCCCCCTCCACCAGGCAGGGCAGGCTGGCCAGGTCGGCCAGGCTGCCCCCCTCGGCCTTGAGCAGGCACTCCTTCCGGGTCCACAGGCGCAGGAAGGCCAGGCTGGGCTGGGCCTGCCCGTCCAGCCAGAGGCGCTCCTGGTGGGTGAGGAAGGACAGGGGCAGGGGCCCGGCGGACGGGCACACCTGCTCGGTGTCAATGCCCAGCGGGCCGGCGCCCCGGGCGCACACCACCAGGGTGCCTGAGTGGCTAATGCTGAGGCGGGCCGGCGGGACGCCGTCCGCCCCGGCCAGGCGGCGCAGCCGCGCCCCAGCCAGATGGCGGGCCGCGTCGTCCAGGCGCAGGTAGGGGGCCAGGGACAGGCCCTGGCCGCCGCACCAGCCCAGCAACCGCTCCGGCTGGGCCAGCAGCGGGGCCAGGTCGCACCAGTAAACGCGCATGGACAACCCTCCTTTGCCGGCGGGACACCCCTGTCTCGCCGCCTTGTCCCACCATCATAGCAAGAAATCCTCAACCTGTAAACGGAAAGAACGGACGCGCGCCTATGATCTTCTCCTCCTACCAATTTATCTTCCTGTTCCTGCCCGTGGTGCTGCTGGGCTATCACCTGCTGCGCCATTGGGGGAACGTGGCCGGGATGAAGGGCTGGCTGGTGCTGGCCTCCCTGGTCTTTTACGGGCTGGGCCAGCCCGAGTTTGTGCTGGGGTTTCTGGGGATCATCCTGGCCAACTACCTGCTGGTCACCCTCCTGCACCGGGTGGAGCGCACTGCGGTCCGGCGGCTGCTGCTGGCCGCGGCGGTGCTGCTCAACCTGGGCCTGCTGGGGTATTATAAGTACGCCAACTTCTTCCTGGAGAACCTCAACCTGGTACTGGGCACGGACTTTGCCCTGCTGTCCACCATCCTGCCCATTGGCATCTCCTTTTTCACCTTCCAGATCCTCATGTACACCGTCTCCTTCTACCGGGGGGAGTGCGGCTATCTCTCCTTTCTGGACTACACCCTGTTCATCACCTTCTTCCCCCAGCTGATCGTGGGTCCTGTGGTCAAGGAGGACGAGATTGTACCTCAGATCCAGGATCGGAAGCTGCTGGAGTTTTCCGGCCAGGACGTCTGCCGGGGCGTGATGCTCTTTTGCGTGGGCTGCGGGAAGAAGATCCTGCTGGCCAACCCCATGATTGATTTTGCCATCGCCTTTTACGGCGGCCAAGTGGCCCAGGCCACCACGGTGGAGGCCTGGGTAGGGGTGCTGTGCTATACCTTTGCCTACTACTTCGATTTCTCCGGGTACATCGACATGGCCAGGGGGCTGGGCTGCTTCTTCGGCGTGCACCTGCCCATCAACTTTGACTCCCCTTACAAAGCCCGGGACTTTGCCACCTTCTGGCGGCGGTGGAACATCACCGTATCCCGGTTTTTCAACGAGTATGTCTTTCACAACGTCTTCCACTTTGGGGACCGGACGGGAAAGATGATCCTGGCGGTTCTGCTCACCTTTGCCGCCTCCGGCATCTGGCACGGGGCGGGCTGGCACTTTGTGGCCTGGGGGCTGGTCAACGGCGTGCTGGTCTGCCTGGCCAACCTGCGGGCGCTGAAGATGCGCAAGCCGCTGCCCGCCGCCCTGGCCGTGGCCATGACCTTCTTCTGTTCGGTGCTCATCCGGGTGCTGTTTGACTGCACCGATCTGGGCCAGGCAGCCCAGGTGTATCGGAGGATGTTCTCCCTCTCGGCCTGGTCCGACCCCGCCGGCCTGCTGGCCAGCGCGGCGGGCTTTGTGGGGGAGCACCTTCTGCTGTGCCTGATCTTGGCCGCTTCGGCCATCATCACCTTCTGCCTGCCCAACTCCAACGGGATCATGGAGAAAAAGACCTTCTCCCTGCGGGACGGGGTGTGGAGCGGCCTGGTGCTGGCCGCCTCCCTGCTGAACATGAGCCAGGTGTCCACCTTCCTCTACTTTAATTTCTAAGCCTCTGGCGCAAAAGGAGTTTGCTATGTCGGTCAAAAAGTGGCTTTTGGGATTCCTGGCCGCGCTGCTGGGCGGGGTGGTTTTGCTGGCGGCCTGCAATGTGATCGTAGACCCCTTCGGGGTGTTTGGCGACCGGTTTTTCCAATGGTATGCCTACGACATGACCCAGAACCCCAGGGTGGCCAAGATCGCCTATCTGGACCAGCACTACCAGGACTACAACGCCTATGTCATCGGCAGCTCCAAGGCCTCCTCCCTCAGTGTGGAGGCGCTCAACGCCTACACCGGGGACCGTTATTACAACATGACCTGGTACGGCGGGGACCTGCTGGACGAGGCGCAGCTGGCCGCCTACCTGGTGGAGCACTACCAGGTGGAGCACATCCTGCTGACCATCGACCCAGAGAGCGCCAGCCTCTATGACCAGGGCAGCCAGTCCGACCTGCGCCAGGCGATGCACGGCAAGGTGTGCGGGGAGAGCGGCCTGCTGTTTTACGGCCGCTACCTCTTTGCCAACCTGGGCTATGCCTGGGACAAGCTGGTCAGCCGACTGGCCGCAGGTTACCTGCCCGACGACTCCACGGTCTATGTGCCCGAGACGGGGGTTTACGACAAGACCTTGCGGGACTCCTCCCCCATTCAAGACATGGCCAGCTACCTGGCCTACGAGGGGATGGCCACCACCCTGGCCCCCGCGTCCATGGACTACATCGACGAGGCCATCGCCGCCATCCAGCAGATCAAGGATTTGTGCGACCAAAACGGGATCGGATTCACCATGGTGGGCGTGCCCGTGTCCCAGGCGGAGTTTTCCGCCTACCCCCGGGAGGGGGTGGAGGAGTTCTGGACCCGGGCGGCTCAGATCGACGACTTCTACGCCTTTTGGGGCAACAACAGCATCAATGGGGACCTGCGTTACTTCTACGACGTGCAGCATTTTCGCAATAACGCCGGGGCGATGGTGCTGGCCACCCTGTTTGACGATGCGTCGGTCTATGTGCCCGAGGGCTTTGGCGCGCTGACCACGGCGGAGAACGTGGCGGAGGTGATCCAGGCCGCTTATGCCCAGGGGGAGGGCGGGGAGGAACTCACCGCCGAAGTGCCCATTCTAATGTACCACTCCTTCACAGACCGGGCGGATGAGGTCAGCGGAACCACGGTGCTCGCCTCTGACTTTGCCGCCCAGCTCCAGGCCCTGCGGGACGCGGGGTATACCAGCGTGAGCTATCAGCAGCTCATCGACTTTGTCACCCAGGGGACTGATCTGCCGGACAAGCCGGTGGTGATCACCATTGACGACGGCTACCGGAACAACCTGGAGCTGGCCGCCCCTCTGCTGGAGCAGTACGGTTTTACGGCCAACATCGCCGTTATCGGCGTGTCCGTGGGGAAATCCACCTACAAGGACACCGGCCAGCCCATCACCCCCCACTTCTCTCTGGAGGAGGCCCTGCCCTGGGTGCAGCGGGGGGTGCTAACCCTGACCACCCACAGCTATGACATGCACCAGGTGGCCGCCCTGGATGGGGAGGGCTGCCGGCAGGGGGTGCTCCAGCTGGAGGGGGAGAGCGAGCGGGCGTACGTCGCCGCCCTCACCCAGGATTATCTCCAGGCCCAGCAGCAGCTGGAGGAGGTGGTGGGCGAGACCTGCCCGGTGTACACCTATCCCAACGGGCTGTGCTCCCCTCTGTCCGAGGTGGTGCTGCAGGGGCTGGGTGTGCAGGTGAGCGTCACCACCCAGAGCGGGGCCAACCAGCTGCTGAAGGGAGCGGAGCAGTCCCTCTACCAGCTGCGCCGGCTCACCGTGGAGGGCGCTCTGACGGCCCAGGATCTTCTGGAGCGGATCGAGGAATCGTTACAGGCCATACAGTAAGCCCACGGGTATAAGGAGGCAATGGATATGGAAGCGCAAGTCATCAAGGAGCGGATCTATCAGTTTCTCATCCAGCTGAAGCAGGCGGATGGGCTCCAGTACGACACGGAGCTGTTTCAGAGCAAGTATATCACCTCTCTGTTCGCCCTGCAGATCGTCCAGTTCATCGAGCGGGAGTTCCATCTCAAGCTGGGCCGCCGGGACATCACGGAGCAGAACTTCCACACCATCGACGCCATGGCCGAGCTGGTCCAGCGGCGCCTGGCCGGCGGGGGTGAGGGGAATGGCTGACAAGCCCGCCCAGGTCAAGTGCGTGATCTGGGACTTGGACGGCACCGTGTGGGAGGGTACCCTGACCGAGGGGGGCGCCCAGGCGCTGCGCCCCGGTGTGGCCGACGCTATCCGGGAGCTGGACCGCCGGGGCATCATCCAGTCCGTGGCCTCCAAGAACGACGCCGCCCCTGCCCTGAAGCGGCTGGAGGCCTTCGGACTGGCTGACTACTTCCTGTGCCCCCAGATCTCCTGGGGGCCTAAGTCCGGGGCGGTACAGGCCATCCTGGACACCCTCAACCTCAAGCCCGAGGCGGTGGCCTTTGTGGACGACAGCCCCTTTGAGCGGGACGAGGTGCGCTTTGCCCACCCCAAGGTGCGCACCTATGATGCGGCCCAGGCCGCCAGCTTGCCCCAGCTGCCGGAGTGCTGCGTGCGCTTCATCACCCAGGACTCGGCCAACCGCCGCAAGATGTACCAGGCGGACCTGAACCGCCAGGCGGCGGAGCGGGACTTTGGGGGCAGCGCAGAGGAGTTTTTGGCCACGCTGGATATGCGCATGGAGATCACCCGGGTGACGCAGGAGGACCTGCAGCGGGTGGAGGAGCTGACGGTGCGCACCCACCAGCTCAACTCCACCGGATACACCTATTCCTATGAGCAGCTGCTGGCCCTGGCCCAGTCGCCGGAGCATATCTTCTGCATCTGCGGGCTCCAGGACCGCTATGGCGACAGCGGCAAGGTGGGCCTGCTGCTGCTGGAGCGGCAGGCCCAGGCCCTGCGCCTGAAGCTGCTGATCGTCTCCTGTCGGGTGATGACCCGGGGGATCGGCTCGGCCCTACTGGCCTACGCCACCCAGCTGGCCCAGGCGGAGGGAAAGGCGCTCCAGGCGGAATTTTTGGAGACCGAGCACAACCGGATCATGTATATCACCTACAAGCTGGCGGGGTTTGATGAGGTGGAGGAGGATGGGGCCAACCTTCTGTTGGAGTACGCCAAGGCAGAGCCCATCCCCTTCCCCCCTTATCTCACGGTGGAGTTCCCAGACGCCGGGGCCTGAGGTGGCCGGAAAGGAGGGCGCTATGGACAGCGTCGTTTTGATCCCCTCGCTCAACCCCGACGGACATCTGCCCGCAGTGGTCCAGGGCTGCCTGGAGGAGGGGCTGGGGGACATCGTGGTGGTGGACGACGGCTCGGGCCCCTCCTATGCCCAGGTGTTCCAGCAGGTGGAGGCCCTGGGGGCGGTGGTGGTGCGCCACGATGCCAACCGGGGCAAGGGGGCGGCCCTGAAAACCGGGCTGCGCGCCGCCCTGGAGCGCTTCCCCGCCCTGTCCGGGGTGGTCACCGCAGACGCGGACGGGCAGCACCTGCCCCAGGACATCCGCCGGGTGGCCCAGGCATTGGCTGGGCCGGATCACCCCTTCGTGCTGGGGATCCGGGACTTCTCTGGGGGAAATGTGCCCTGGCGCTCCCGGATGGGCAACCGGATTACATCTTTCTTTGTCCGCCTGGGCACCGGCCTGGACTGCCCGGACACCCAGACCGGACTGCGGGGTCTGCCCCGGGCGCTGTTCCAGCTGCTGCTGGACCTGCCCGGGGAGCGGTATGAGTATGAGACCAATATGCTCACCGAGGTGACCCAGGCCCGTTATCCCATCCAGATGATTCCCATCCAGACCGTCTATGAGGACAACAACCGGGGCTCCCACTTCCGCACGGTGGTGGATAGCGCGCGGATCTACCAGCGGCCCCTGAAGTATGCCGCCTCCTCCCTGGTGGGCTGCGGGGTGGATCTGCTGCTGTTCGCCCTACTTGCCCCTCGCCTGGGCATCCTGGCCGCCACCGCCCTGGCCCGGTGCGTGTCGGGCTATGTCAACTTTAAGCTCAACCAGCGCTGGAGCTTCCAGGTGCGCAAGCGCACCTGGAGCCAGTTTTGGAAATACGCGCTGCTGTGGGTCTGCGCCATGCTGGCCAGCGGCGGCCTGGTTACCCTCCTGCGCCCACTGCCCCTGCCCCTGACGCTGATCAAGGCGCTGGTGGACGGGGTGCTGTTCGTGGTCAACTACTGGGTGCAGCGCCGGCTCATCTTCCGGGAGGGGGCCGGAGCGCCAGCGGAGAGAGGGTGAGGGTATGGTGGTTTTCTCCCTGCTGGGGCTGTTTTGCGCCCTGTTTGCCCTGGCCTGGCGCACCGGCCGCCGGCCGGTGGAACTGGCCCCCTACCTGCTGTGCGCCATCGGGCTGATCCTCTATGTCCTGGCCTTCTTTGGGGGGATGGGGCTGATCGACGGCGTGCTGCTGCTGGCCGGGGTGATGGGGGCCCTTTGGGTTGCCCGCACCGTGCGCAGAGAGGGCGCCGGAGTCCTGGTTCAAGAGCTGAAGCGGCAGCTGGCCGATCCCTACCTCTGGGGCTGCGTGTTGCTGCTGGCCGTCATGTGCTTGCTGCTGCGCGGGGAGCAGATCCTGGAGTGGGACGCCTATAATTTCTGGGGTCCGGACACCAAGAGCCTGTATTTCCGGGAGGGCTTTGCCGCCAGGTACAGCAACGTGGCCCAGGGGTTCGGGGATTACAGCCCGGGCCTTCAGCTGATCCTGTGGTGGTTTGCCCACCTGTTTGGCGGCTACCAGGAGCAGTACCTGTTCTTTGGATACTTCATTTTCAGCAGCCTTATGCTCTTTTCCGTGGGGACGGTCTTTTGGGCACGCTATCCCAGGGGGCGGCTGGTCACCTGGCTGCTCATCCCCCTGTGCGCTCTGTGCCTGCCCGGCGTGTCCAGCACCGCCCTGTACCGGACCATCTGCGTGGAGCCGGTCATGGCCATCCTGTTCGGGATGATCCTGTGCAAGATCGTCCTGCGCCCCGATCGCCAAGTGGCCTTCTGGAAGGGGGAGCTGGCGGTGGCCGCCGGATACCTGGCGCTGATGAAAGGCATCGGCCTGCTGTGGAGCGTGCTGGCCGTCCTGTTCTTCCTGCTGTGGTGGCGGGGGCGGCGGGAGTACCGCTTTGCCGGGCTGATGCTGGCGGTCCCCGTGCTCCTAGCCCAGAGCTGGTCGATCTACTGCCGGGTGATGGAGCGCAGCGGGTACCTGGCCAGCGGATTTTTTGACCGGGCGGCCCAGCGGCTGTCTGAGCTGGCCAACGGCACCTTCCTGGACTCCGCCGTGACCCGGGGATATATCCGCTCCTATCTCCAGGCCTTCTTCCTCACCCCCGTCCACCGGGAGGGCACCTTGGCCATCGACCTAACCCCCTTTGCCATCGTGGTGCTGCTGGTTTGTGCCGCCGCGCTGTTGTGGCGGTTTGGCGCGGTGCCCAAGGGGCGGGGAAAGCTGCTGGCCTATATCCTGGGCGTCACGTTCCTGATCTACTTCGTGGTGTCTGTGGGCCAGCTGACCATGTTCTATGACGAGAGCCAGTATTTTGAACCGGTCAACGCCGTCACCTTGATGAGCCGGTACTGTGAGCCGGCCAACACGGGGCTTTTGATGCTGGTGGCGGCGCTGGCCTCTGGTATGGCGCCCGGGGCGCAGCTGCGGGGGCTGCCCGCCCGCCGGCAGTGGATGGCGGGGGCGCTGACGGCGCTGATCCTGCTGGGCTGCACCAGCTATGACGAGGCCTACCGCAGGTTCATCCACGATGAGCTGGACGCCTCCCGCCTGGCCCACCGGGCCCGCTTCGAGACGGATTACGGGGCGTTCCTGGAGGCGCTGGAGGCCGTCCCCTACCGGGAGAGGGGCGCCCGGGTGCTGCTGGCGCTGACCCAGGCGGAGATGAACCCCGTGGTGGTCAACGCGGCCTCTCCGGTGTCCTTTGCTTACACCTACCTGAACCAGGGGGGGCAGGCGGACTACGACACCCTGTCCGCCGCCCTGCGGGACAACCACTGCGGCTATCTCTACCTCATGGAGTGCGACCAGTCCCTGCTGGAGCTGCTGCCCTCGGGGACCCGGCTGGGGCAGCTCTACCGGGTGGAAGCTGCCGGTGGGGAGATCGCCCTCACACCCTGGGGATGACGCCCAGGGAGACAGACAAACAGCAACCCCCCAGTGCCGGCATGGAACTGGGGGGTTGCTGCGCGATTAGGGGAAGCACTTACCTGTGGGGCAGACCGGTGTGGTTGCGCTTTTGCAGGTAGCGCACGATGCACGACAGGGCGAAGTTCACCAGGAAGTACAGCAGCATGGCAAAGCCGAACAGAAGGAACACGTCCAGGGCGGTAATCTGCCGGCCCACCACGTTGTAAAAGATGCTCATCAGGTTCTTGGTGCGGAACAGCAGCTCGGCCACCGCCACCTGGGCCATGAAGGAGGTGTCCTTCACCACGGTGATGATCTGGCTGAGCATGGTGGGCACGATGCGCCGGAAGCACTGGGGCAGGATGATGTAGCGCAGGGTGCCCATCAGGGTAAAGCCCTGGGAGTGGGCCGCCTCGAACTGGCCCTTGGGAATGGCGTTCAGCCCGCCCCGGACCACCTCGGCCATCATGGCGGAGGTGAAGAGCACATAGGCCATGGCGCACCGGGCCCAATCGCTGGGCAGAGGGGCGGCGATGAAGCACACCATCACCCACAGCAGATGGGGGGTGTTGCGGAACCACTCGATGTAGGCCCCTGCCAGCATCCGCAGGGGCTTGGGCGCGTAAGCGCGGATCAGGCCCAGGATGGTGCCGAATAGGATGGACAGCAGGATGGCGATGACCGCCACCCGCAGGGTGATGGCAAACCCTCGCAGCAGATAGAGCAGAACGGTGGGGGTGAACAGGTCTGCAAGCTGGTCAAACATCACGCGGCCGCCTCCTTTCCGGCGGCGGGACGCTGGGTGTCCTGCCGCTGCAGTTTTTCCTCATACCGGCGGGCCCATGTAGACAGGGGGAAGCACAGCAGGAAGTAGAGCACCCCGATGATGAGATAGGCCGGGCCATAGCTGGCGTTACCGTTGGTGGCCCAGTTGTTGGCCACATACATCAGGTCGCCCCCGGCGATCATGGCCAGCACTGAGGTGTTCTTGATCAGGTTGACGCATTGGTTGACCAGGGGGGGCAGGATGATCCGCGCCGTCTGGGGCAGGATGATCAGCAGCATGGTCTGCAGGTAGGTGAAGCCCTGGGAATGGGCCGCCTCAAATTGCCCCAGTGGAATGGACTGGATGCCCGCCCGCACCACCTCGGAGATGTACGCGCCGGTGTACACCCCCACGCAAAGCACTCCGCAGGCAAAGGCGGGCAGGGAGACGCCCACATAGGGCAGAGCGAAGAAGACGAAGAAGAGCTGGATCATCAGCGGGGTGTTTTGGAAGAACTCCACGTAGATCCGGGCCACCACCCGGGGCAGGCGGTGGTGGGAGGTGGACATCAGCCCAAAGATCACGCCCAGCACCAGGGCCAGCAGCAGGGCCAGCACCGAAGCCTCCAGCGTGGTGAGAAAGGCGCGCAGCAGAGTGGGCCATTGGGTGAGCAGGGTCTGCCAGCGCCAAGGGGTTAGAATCTGTTCAATCATGCAAGGGGCCTCCTTTGCCGGGGTGGTATGCTCCGTCAGGGGCATCCCACCGGGCAGGTGAGGTGCTCCTGACGGGGCCGGAGCGGCTGCTCCGGCCCCGGGTGAAATCCTGGGGACGAGCCCGGGGATGGGCCGTCCGCTGGCGGCTTGGCTCAGCCCTCGAAGGAGGCGGCCACGCCGTTGTCGGAGATGATCTGGTCGATGGTGCCGTCATCCAGCCAGGTGTTGATCAGCCCGTCCAGATATTCGGCCAGTCCGGTGTTGGACAGGGCGGTGGCGATGCCGTACTCCTGGGGGGAGAAGCGGATGGAGTCCAGGATCTCCACGCTGTCATCCAGATAGCCGGACAGGATGGAGCCGTCCACGCAGAACGCGTCCACCCGGCCGGCGTCCAGGGCGGTCTTGATCTCGGGATAGGTAGCGTACTCAGAGAAGTTGTCTGCCTGAGTCAGGGTGACGCCGTTCTCCGCCGCCGCGGTGATGAGCGACTCCATGGAGGTGGAGCCGGTGGAGACGCCGATGACTCTGCCCTCCAGGTCCGCGTAGTCGGAGATGCCGCTGTCGGTCTTGACCAGCAGGGAGACCGCGTCGGTGTAGTAGGGGGTGGTGAAGTTCCAGCTGTCTCGGCGCTCGTCGGTGATGGTGAAGGTGGCGATGACCATGTCAATGTCCCCCGAGTCCAGCAGCTGGCCCCGGGTGGCGGCGGTGACGGCGGTGAACTCCACCCGCTCCAAGCCCAGACTCTGCGCGATCTGTTGGGCCAGATCGATCTCCATGCCGGAATACTCCTCGGTGAGCACGTCCTGATAGCCAAAGCCGGGCACATCGGTCTTTACGCCCACCCGCAGCACGCCCCGGTCCACGATGGCCTGTACGTCGGCGGCCAGGGCCCCTCCAGAGGGGCTGGCGGATGAGCCGGCGCCGGACGCGGCAGGGCTGGCAGAGGCGGGCGTGTCGCCGCTGCCGCAGGCGGAAAGGGCCAAACTCATAGCCCCGGCCAGCAGGGCGGCCAGCAGTTTCTTGCGAAGTTTCATAACAGGTCCTCCATTTCAAATCAAAAAACTAACGATCTATTCTTACAGGCGCGCCAAGCGCCGCTGTAAGCGGGGAATCAGCGCAGGATCTTGCTCAAGAACGCTTTGGTGCGCTCCTCGGTGGGATTGGTGAAGAAGTGCTCCGGCGGGCCCTCCTCCACGATGCGCCCGGCGTCCATAAAGATGACCCGGTCGGCCACCTGGCGGGCAAAGCCCATCTCGTGGGTGACGATGACCATGGTGATGTTCTTCTCGCTGGCCAGCCGGATCATCACGTCCAGCACCTCCTGGACGGTCTCCGGATCCAGGGCGGAGGTGGGCTCGTCAAACAGGATGATCTTGGCCCGGGAGCACAGGGCCCGGGCGATGGCTACCCGCTGTTGCTGCCCGCCGGACAGGGTGGCGGGGTAGCTGTCAGCCTTCTCCCGCAGGCCCACGATGTCCAGGTACTTGTAGGCCCGCTCCACCGCTTCCGCCTTGGGGACCTTCTGAAGCTTGATCGGGGCCAGGGTGAGGTTTTCCAGCACCGTCTTGTGGGGATAGAGATTGAACTGCTGAAAGACCATGGCCGTGGAGCGGCGCACCAGCTCGGTCTTGTTCTTATGGGTTAGCTGTACCCCGTCGATGTACACTTGGCCCGAGGTGGGCTCTTCCAGGAAGTTCATGCACCGCACCGTGGTGCTCTTGCCCGAGCCGGACGGGCCGATGATGACAAGCTTCTCTCCCTCTGCAACCTGAAGGTTGATGTCTTTCAAAACGTGAAGGTCGCCGAAGAACTTGTTGACGTTGACCAATTTGACCACAGGAACCATCTCCTCTCTGCGAACCGGATCTGGGCGGATGGGGCAGCCTGAGCGTGGGGACAGGGGATCCGCACGAAAACTTTATTGCATTATATCGTGAAATAACTGGATTTGTCAACTGGGAGGGGACGGGGATATGGATAAAAATCGGAGGGGATGGGTGGGTTTTTTGGTTAAAAGGCATTGGGAAAAATGAATCGGCGCAGGAGAAAACCTGCATGAGGCAGGGAGAAACCGGGGGGTGAAGAGGTGAGATTCCCCGGGAAAACCGGGGCGGGGCCAGGGCGGAAAAAACCGCCCTCCCGGGGAAAATCCCAGGGAGGGCGGGGAGAGGGGGCCCGATCAGGGAGAAGTGGTGTCCTGAGCGGTTTGGGTGACGGTGGCCGGCTGACCGGTCCTGGCCAGTAGCTCCGCCTTGGCGTGGAGCACACTGGCGGCGAACCGGCAGGCGGCGAAGGCCCCCCAGAGGAAGAAGGCGAGTAACACCATGTCATCCAGTTCATCCATCAGGAACACCAGGGCGGTGCCCAGCCCGGCGGCGGACGCCATCCGAAAGCCGCACAGCAGAAGGGCCAGAGAGTAGAGGATGGCGGCGGCCAGGATAAAGAGGGAGAGGAGTTTTACGCCGCCGCCGGCGATGGAACAGCGCGAGGCTCCGTGATGTTCCGGATAGAGCTGAAACCAAGGATGCTTTTTCATAGGGATCTCCTGACTAGTAAGATGTGAAAGAGAGTAGGATTAGGGGAAGAGATCAGTCGTAGATGTGATCCCGCTCCCACTCCCAGATGGTGCCGGTGTTGGCATCCATGGAGAACTCATACTCCCAGTAGCCATAGTAGATGGAGCCCTCGTACTGCAGCCGACCGTCATCCCATTCCAGGTGGATGCGGATATTGGTGGCGCCGGGAACCCGGGCCAAAGCGATCTGCTTGGCCTCCTCCAGGGAGATGGCAGCGTTGGTGCCGCCGGAGCCGGTGTTAGGATAGCTGGGATAGCTGGGACGGTTCCAGTACTCTGCATCGTAATCGTAGGAGAGGATTGTGCCGTTGGTGGCGTCGATCTCATAGTCGTACTCGGTGTAGTTCGAGGTGCTGTAGAACTCCACATCGTACACCTGGCGGCCATGCTCCCAATCCAGATGGCTGCGTACGAAGGCAACCTGGCTGGCGCTGAGCCCCGCGTGGTTCAGGGCGATCTGCTGGGCCTGCTCGGCGGTGATGCCGGAGCCGGTAGAGCCGGAACCGGTGTCAGGATAGGTAGGCGTGGTGTTGCCGGTGCTGGGGTCAGTGGGACCGAAGGTGTCCGCGTCGGTGACCAGGGAATCCCCTCCGGCGGCGCTGCCGTTCAGGCTGACCGTCTGGGTGGAGCCGTTCCAGCCCACGCTCATCCCCATCAGGTTGCCGATGGCCCGGATGGGCAGGTAGACCGACCCGTCATAGAGCAGGGGGTAGACGGTGTTGCCGTTGGCGTCGGCAAACTGGCGCTGTACGCCGTCCATGAGCACGGTGATGTCCGGGGACAGGCGCACCGTCACATCCCGGGTCACAGCGTAGAGGTCAGGGGTGCCCACGGTGGGCGGGGTGGTGCGGGTCCCACCCAGGGAGACGGTGTAGGTGCTCTGATCCCAGTTGACGTTCTTGCCGATCAGCTCGCTCATGGCCCGAACGGGCAGGTAGGTGGTGCCGTTGTACAAAATGGGGTGAACCTCAATGCCGGCCACGTTGTAGAAGGTGCGCGCCTCACCGTCCACCAGCACGGTGAAGTTGGGGGACAGCTGGGCAGCCACGCCGCTGGCGACAACTGCGCCGGCAGAGGTGATCAGAAGGCCCGCGGCCAGGGACGCGCCAATCAAGAGGGCCCCCGCACGACGGAAAATGGTTTTCAGCTTCATGCTTCATGTCTCCTTTTCTCAAAGATTTGGTCTTCAGGTAGCGTTGCCTGGGGAGGCTGTGACGATAAGTGGTTGGGGGGCGGGCTTACCACCAGCCCTGGTGGGACTCCACATCCCACTCCCGGATGACGCCGGAGTAGGCGTCGATGGTGAACTCATACTCGGTGCCATTGTAGTAGATGGTGCCCTCGTATTCCACTCGGCCGTCGTCATAGTCCAGGTGGATCCGGACGTCGTTGGCGGTGGCGCCGGGCACCCGGGCCAGGGCGGTCTGCCGGGCCTGATCCAGGGAGATGGTGGCGCCGGAGGAGCCGGAGCCGCCGCCGGTATTTCCGCCGGAGCTGGGGGGCGTGTAGTACTCCGCGTCGTAGTCGTAGGAGAGCACCGTGCCGCTGGACGCGTCGATCTCATAGTCGTACTCGGTGTAGTTGGAGGTGCTGTAAAACTCCACATCATACACCCGGCGACCGTCGTCCCAGTCCAGGTGGCTGCGCAGGAAGGTGACCTGGCTGGCGCTGAGCCCCGCGTGATTCAGGGCGATCTGCCGAGCCTGATCGGCGGTGATACCGGTGCTGGTGCCAGCGGAGGAGGACCCGCCGCCGGAAGTGGCTCCGCCAGAGCTGCCGTTGGAGGCGCTCCCGCCAGAGGTGGCTCCGCCGGAGGCCCCCCCGCTGGAAGCTGTCCCGCCAGAGGAAGCTGACCCGGAGGAGGATCCGCCGCTGCCGGCGGTGGAGGTGGTGCCGGTCTGGGCACTGGGGGTGGGCTCGGCGCTGGGAGCGGGACGGTCATAGCCCTCCACGTCAAAGTCGTAGGAGAGGATGTCTCCGCTGTCCAGGGCGATCTCATAATCGTACTCGGTGAAATCAGCAGTGTAGAACTCCACATCGTACACCTGCCGGCCGTCCTCCTGGTCGGCCACACACCGCAGGAAGGTGACCTGGTCGGCGCTGAGCCCCGCGTGGGTCAACGCGATCTCCCGGGCCTGTTCCTCGGTGATGGAGGCGGGGGCGGCCCCGGCCCCATCGCCGTTGTTGAGGATGTTGCCGGTGAGCGCGTCGATGTCATAGGCGTAGCTCTGGCCATTGGCGGTGAAGTCGATGGCATAGAAGTCGGTGCCGTTCTGCCGGTCCAGCCCGGTGATGGAGAAGGAGGCGGCCGACTCGTCCACCCCCGCGTCCTCCAGGGCGATGGCTTTGGCTGCGTCCAGGCCGATATAGTCGGCCGAGCCCTGCTGCTGCCCGCAGCCGGCGGCAAAGGCCAGCAGGCCCGCCGCGCATAGGGCGGTGAGGGCGTTTCTTCTTTGCTTGCGGTTCATAAGGGAAGAGCTCCTTTCTTCTTTCTGGCCACATCCTACCAGGGAAACATGAAAGGAAAATGAAACTGGAATGGGAAATGAGAAAATATTTTACAGCAGCGAAAAGGGATGGGCATGATAGAAGGGAGAGCATACAAAAGCCCCCCGGCTCCCTGCGTACAGGGAGCCGGGGGGCTTGCAGCCCAGAGGGCCGTGTTTGGTGGAGACTACAGAACTCGAATCTGTGACCTCTTGCGTGTGAAGCAAGCGCTCTACCGGCTGAGCTAAGCCTCCAGATTGGTGACCCGTACGGGACTCGAACCCGTGTTACCGCCGTGAAAGGGCGGTGTCTTAACCACTTGACCAACGGGCCGGGTTGCCCAAGGGAGAGTTGGTGGGCCCGAAGGGGCGGCCATCGCCGCCTCTTCGGGTGGTAGCGGCAATGTGATTCGAACACATGACCTTACGGGTATGAACCGTGCGCTCTAGCCAACTGAGCTATGCCGCCATGGGTGGCCTCGATAGGGCAAGCATTAGTATACCCGATGGCAGGGGGTTTGTCAACAACTTTTTTCCCCGCTGGAGCCCCCTCCGCCCGCCCGGATCCCGTGGCACGGGCGGGCGGAGGCCCCGTTCAGCCCTTCAGCGCCAAGGCTCGCTTTACCGACTCCCGGATGCCGTCGGCGGTGAGTCCGTAGGCGGCCAGCACGTCCCGGGCTGCGCCGGAGCGGCCAAACACGTCCTGCACCCCGTGGCGCACCACGGGGACGGGCAGGCCCGAGCCGGCCACGCACTCGCACACCGCCGAGCCCAGCCCGCCCAGCACGGTGGCCTCCTCGCTGGTGACCAGGGCGCCGGTCTCCCGGGCGGCTTTCAGCACGATCTCCTCATCCAGAGGCTTAATGGTGTGCATGTCAATCACCCGCACCCCGATCCCCTCCGCATCCAGTGCCTGGGCGGCCTGCAAGGCCTCCTGCACCATCATGCCCGTGGCGAGGACGGTGACGTCCCTCCCCTCCCGCAGCTGGAAGCCCCGGCCCAGCTCAAACCGGTAGCCGGGGATCCCATCCGTGACCGACTCCACCGCCAGCCGGCCCAAGCGCAGGTAGGCCGGCCCGTCATAGTCCAGCAGAGCCCGGACGGCCAGGCGCATAGACGGCCCGTCGCAGGGGGAGACCACCGCCATGCCGGGGATGGCACGCATGATGGCGTAGTCCTCGATGCACTGATGGGTGGCTCCGTCCTCCCCCACGGACAGCCCGCCGTGGGAGCCCACCACCTTCACGTTCAGACGGGGGTAGGCGATGGAGTTGCGCACCTGCTCCCAGGCCCGCCCGGCGGCGAACATGGCGAAGGAGTGCAGGAAGGGCCGCTTGCCACAGGTGGCAAGTCCTGCGGCAATGCCGGTCATGTTGGCCTCGGCGATGCCCACGTTGAAGAACCGGTGGGGGTAGGCTTCAGCAAACTGCTTGCTCATGGTGGAGCCGGACAGGTCGGCGTCCAGCACCACCAGGTCGGGATATTCCTCCCCCAAGGCGGCCAGGGCCTGGCCGTAGGCGGCGCGAGTGGCGATGGTCTCAGACATATGCCTTCCCCTCCTTCTGCTCCCCCGGAGCGGCCTGGGTCGCTCCGGACTGTCCCGACGGCTGGGCCAGGGCCGCGACCTGTGCCTCCAGTTCCGCCTTGGCCTGCTGGTACTGCTGGTCGTTGGGAGCCTTGCCGTGCCAGCCGGCGCTGCCCTCCATAAAGGATACCCCCTTGCCCTTGACGGTGCGGGCCAGGATGACGCTGGGCTGGCCCCGGACGGCTGCCGCCTGGGCGTAGGCGGCCTCTATGGCGGCGTAGTCATGGCCGTGGCAGGGGATGACGTGCCAGCCGAAGGCCGCCCATTTCTGATCCAGGGGCTCGGAGGGCATCACATCGGCGGTGGGGCCGTCAATCTGCAGGCCATTGACGTCCACGATGGCGCACAGGTTGTCCAGCTGGAACTTGGCCGCCGCCATGGCCGCCTCCCACACCTGGCCCTCCTCCACCTCACCGTCCCCCAACATGGCGTAGACCCGGTAACCCAGACCGTCCAGCTTGCCCGCCAGGGCCATGCCCACCGCGGCGGACACGCCCTGGCCCAGGCTGCCGGTGGACATATCCACTCCCCGGACATGGCGCATCTCCGCGTGGCCGGACAGGTGCCCGCGGATGGAGCGGAACTGCCCCAGCTCGTCCACGGGGAAATACCCCCGCAGGGCCAGGGTGGGGTAAAGGGCCGGGGTGCAGTGGCCCTTGCTGAGCACGAAGCGGTCCCGGCCAGGGGCCTGGGGATCTTGGGGGTCGACCCGCATCACGTTCTGATACAGGACGGTGAGTAGGTCCAGGGCGGAGTAGGAGCCGCCCAGGTGGCCGGAGGCGGCCCGGTACACCATCTCCAGCCCCAGCAGCCGCGCCCGGGCGGCGGTGAGGGCCAATTCCTGGTGGGTCATGGAGGTCATTCCTTTCTCTATCCGTAGGCAAAATGGGGGAAGGGGGATCATCCACCGGAAGACCCGCCCCGTGGCGCCTTAGTACGCCAGCTTCTCGTCCAGCCAGGTTTTCAGCTGGTCGATGGGCACGCGCACCTGTTCCATGGAGTCCCGGTCCCGGATGGTGACGGCGTGGTCGGCCGCCTCCGTGTCGGAGCCCACGGTCTGAAAGTCCACTGTCACGCAGTAGGGGGTGCCGATCTCGTCCTGGCGGCGGTAGCGCTTGCCGATGGAGCCGGCGTCGTCATAGTCCACCATGAAGTGCTTGGACAGCATGGACTGGATCTCCCGGGCCTTGTCCCCCAGCTTTTTGGACAGGGGGAGCACCGCCGCCTTGTAGGGGGCCAGGGCGGGGTGCAGGCGCAGCACGGTGCGCACGTCCTGCTTGTCCGCGTCCACCACTTCCTCGTCATAGGCGTCCACCAGGAAGGCCAGGGTCACCCGGTCGGCCCCCAGGGAGGGCTCGATAACATATGGGATATAGTGCTCGTTTTTCTCCTGATCGTAATAGGTCATATCCTTGCCCGAGGTGGTCTGATGGGCGTTCAGGTCAAAGTTGGTGCGGCTGGCCACCCCCCACAGCTCTCCCCAGCCAAAGGGGAAGACGAACTCGAAGTCGGTGGTGGCGTTGGAGTAGTGGCTGAGCTCCTCGGGCTCGTGATCCCGCAGGCGCAGGTTTTCCGCCTTCATGCCCAGACCCAGCAGCCACTGGTGGCAGAAGTCCTTCCAATAGGCGAACCACTCCAGCTCGGTGCCCGGCTGGCAGAAGAACTCCAGCTCCATCTGCTCAAACTCCCGGGTGCGGAAGGTGAAGTTGCCCGGGGTGATCTCGTTGCGGAAGCTCTTGCCCACCTGGCAGACCCCGAAGGGCAACTTGCGCCGGGTGGTGCGCTGCACGTTCTGGAAGTTGACGAAGATGCCCTGGGCGGTCTCCGGGCGCAGGTAGACGGTGTTCTTGGCCTCCTCTGTGACGCCCTGGAAGGTTTTGAACATCAGGTTGAACTGGCGGATGTCCGTCCAGTTGTGCTGGCCGCAGGTGGGACAGGGGATGGCGTGCTGGGCCACAAAGTCCTTCATCTCCTGCTGGCTCATAGCGTCCACGCTGTGGCCCAGGTCAAATTGGTTGGCCTGGCACCAGTCCTCGATCACCTTGTCGGCCCGGAAGCGCTCGTGACACTCCTTGCAATCCATCAGCGGGTCGGAGAAGCCGCCCACATGGCCGGAGGCCACCCACACCTGGGGATTCATGAGGATGGCCGCGTCCAGCCCCACGTTGTAGGGGTTTTCCTGGACGAACTTCTTCCACCAGGCCCGCTTGACGTTGTTCTTCAGCTCCACGCCCAGGGGGCCGTAGTCCCAGGTGTTGGCCAAGCCGCCGTAGATCTCGCTGCCGGCGAAGATGAAGCCCCGGCCCTTGCATAGGTTGACGATCTGCTCCATGGTCTTTTCCGTGTTTTTCATGTCGGCACAGTCCTTTCCGCTTGGTTCGGCCCAGGAAGAAAAACGCCCCGAGCCGGTTTGGCTCAGGGCGAATCATGCAATCCGCGGTTCCACCTGAATTCGCATCCGGGGGATGCGCGCTCCACGCCCCGGGTAACGGCGGGACGGCCCGGCGGGCCATTGCCTGCCCGCGGCTCCCGGGCGCCCTTCGCCGCCGCCCGGGTGGGCCTTGCACCAGCCGGCCCCTCTCTGCGCCCGGACGGAACGGGTACTCCTCCCGGTCCATGCCTTTTATCAAGGGCATTCTATCACCAAAACAGGGGGCCGTCAATGGGCAAAAGTGCCGGGGGGCCGGGGGGTGGGGCCGGAGATTTTCTCGTTCCCTTTTTCAAAGGTTTGTGTTATACTGTAAGGCAACAAAAATTTTGGGAGGGTCAGCCATGCAAAACAGAATCACCGTCACCGTCCAGGGCAGGCAGTACACCCTGCTTGCGGCCGAGGATCAGGAGTATGTCCAGCGGGTGGCCGCCTATGTGGACGAGAAGCTGGCCCAGACTGCCGGCCAGGCTGGCATGGCCATGGTGGACTGCGCTGTGCTCACCGCGCTGAACATCGCCGACGAGCGCTTTAAGGAGCAGCAGGCCGCGGAGAACCTGCGCCGGCAGATCAAGGAGCTGCTGGAGGAGTCGGCCAAGCAGAAGCTGGAGCTGAGCGAGGCCAAGCGGGAGATTTTTAAGCTGCAGCAGAGGAAGTAAGCGGCCCGGGGCCCAACGAGTACATCAGAATCCAGGAAGGAAGCGGAGAGCACATGGAGATCCTCTCCCCGGCGGGAAGCCCCGAGGCGGTGCGCGCGGCGGTGTGCGCCGGCGCCAACGCGGTCTATCTGGGCTTTGGGAGCTTCAACGCCCGGCGCAACGCGAAAAATTTCACACGGGAAGAGCTGGCCCAGGCCGTCTCCTACTGCCACCTGCGGGGGGTGCGGCTGTACCTGACCCTGAACACCCTGGTGTCCGACCGGGAGATGGAGCAGGCGGCCGAACAGGCGACCACCGCCTCCCAGCTGGGGATGGACGCGGTGATCGCCCAGGACCTGGGGGTGGTGCGGATGCTGCGCCAGGTGGCCCCAGACCTGCCGGTCCACGCCTCCACCCAGATGTCCATCCACAACCTGGACGGGGTGAAGGCCGCCGCAGACCTGGGCATCAGCCGGGTGGTGGCGGCCCGGGAGCTGGGGCGGGCGGACCTGGAGTACCTGTGCGCCCACGCCCCCATCGAGATCGAGACCTTCATCCACGGGGCCATGTGTATGTGCCACTCCGGCCAGTGCTTCATGTCCAGCGCCATCGGCGGGCGCAGCGGCAACCGGGGTGTGTGCGCCCAGACCTGCCGCCTGCCCTACGGCTGGGGGGACGGCCCGGCGGAGGGCCACCCCCTGTCCCTGAAGGATATGTCCCTGGCCGGCCACCTGCAGGAGCTGGAGCGGATGGGGGTGGCCAGCGCCAAGATCGAGGGCCGAATGAAGCGGGCGGAATACGTCTGGGTGGTGACCAAGGTGTATGCCGACGCCCTGCGGGAAGGGCGGGAACCCACCCGGGAGGAGCTGGACCAGCTGCGTGCGGCCTTCTCCCGGCAGGGCTTTACCGACGGGTACTTCACCGGAAGCCTGGGCCCCGAGATGTTCGGGGTGCGGGAGAAGGAACCGGAGCCCAAGCAGCTCTTTGCCCCGGCCCGGGCCGCCTACGAAAAGGGGGAGGGGCCGGGCGTCCCGGTGACCTTTTACGCCATGATCCGCCCCGGCGAGCCGGTACAGGTGGGAGTGGAGGACGACTGCGGCCGGGTGGCCACCGCGGCGGGGCCCTTGCCCGAGCTGGCCCGGACCCGGGCGGTGACCGAGGGGGACGTGGAGGGCCAGTTGGCCAAGACCGGCGGCACCCCCTACCGCTGCGCGGGGGTGCGCAGCCTGGTGGCCGACGGGCTGGCCGTCCCCCTGTCGGCGCTCAACGCCCTGCGCCGCCAGGTGCTGGACGAGCTGTCCCAGCAGCGCACGGCGCTGCCCCGCCGCCGGCACAATCCTTATAAGGTGGGCGCCAGGTATGGAAACCCCCGGCAGGAGCCCAAACTGAACCTGTCCCTGCGCCGGGCCGACCAGCTCAGCTTTGAGCTGCTCAAGCAAAAGCCCGACCTGCTCTACCTGCCGGTGGAGGAGATTAGCGCCCACCCTGGGCAGGTCGAGCAGGCCCAGGAGCGGGACGTCCCGGTGGCTGCCGTCTTGCCCCGGGTGTGCTTTGACCGGGAGTTGGACCAGCTGCGGGAGATGCTGGAGCGGTGCCGGGCCCTGGGGGTCACCCAGGCCTTGGTGGGTAACCTGGGCATGGTGGAGCCGGCCCGGCAGACGGGCATGGCCCTGCGGGGGGACTTTGGCCTGCAGGTGTTCAACAGCCAGGCTGCCAAGGAGTATAAGCGCATGGGCTTTGTCTCCCTCACCGCCTCCTTTGAGCTGAAGCTGGCTCAGATCCGGGACCTGTCCAAGGCGGTGGATACCGAGCTGCTTGCCTACGGCCGCCTGCCCCTGATGATCACCGAAAACTGCGTCATCAAGAATCAGTTTGGCAAGTGCGTGTGCGCCAACGTCAACACCCTCACCGACCGGAAGGGCGTGCAGTTCCCGGTGCTGCGGGCCTTTGGCTGCCGCAACGAGATCTTCAACGCCAACAAGCTGTTCCTGGCCGACAAGGCCCAGGACTACCGCCGGGCGGGGCTGTGGGCCATCCGGCTGAGCTTCACCACCGAGAACGCCCTGGAGTGCGCCCGGGTGCTGGAGCGGTACCGGGGGGTGGGCAGCTACACGCCCAACAACTACACCCGGGGGCTGTACTACCGGGATGTGGAGTGACCGGCCCGGGCGGGAACCGTGGCAGGCAGGGCCTCTCTCCCCTACTCGGCGGGGCGGCCCATGTGGAAGGAGGAACATCCTGTGGAGCTAATTTTGGCCTCCCAGTCCCCCCGGCGCAGGGCGCTGCTGGAACAGATGGGGCTGAACTTCAAAGCCGTCTCCCCCGACGTGGACGAGGGGGTGGAGGGCAGCCCCTCCCCCGCCCGGCTGGTGGAGGAGCTGAGCCTGCGCAAGGCCCGGGCGGTGGCCCGGCAGGTGTCCGGGCAGGGCCTGATCCTGGCGGCGGACACGGTGGTGGCGTTGGATGGGGCGGTGCTGGGCAAGCCCAAGACGGAGCAGGACGCCTTCTCCATGCTGTCCGCCCTGTCGGGCAACCGACACGAGGTGTACACCGGCCTCACCCTGCTCCAGGGCGGCCGGGAGGCCACCGGGCACGAGGTGACCACCGTTGCCTTCCGGCCGCTGGAGCCGGAGGAGATCACCCGCTACATCGCCACCGGGGAGCCCATGGACAAAGCGGGGGCCTACGGCATCCAGGGGCTGGGGGCGCTGCTGGTGTCGGGCATCCAGGGAGATTACTACAACGTGATGGGCCTGCCGCTATACCGCCTGGGCCAGATGCTGGCGGGATTTGGGGTGGACCTGCTGGCCTTGGCGTGCCGCTGAGGGCGGGAAGGAGGCGGCATGAAGCGATTTTTTCATGACAATGGGCTGCTTCTGGTGCTCATCGCGGCGCTGCTGGCGGCGGTGGTGGGGGTGGGGTCCTCCATCCTGGGGTTCAACCCGCTGACCGGCCTGGTGGAGCTGGTCTCCACCCCCTTCCGCGCCGCCTCCTCGGCGGTGGCCGCCTGGACCCAGGAGCGGTATGACCGGGCCTTCCGATACGACGCGCTGGAGCAGACCAACGAGGAGCTGCGCCAGCGCATCGCTGAGCTGGAGGAGCTGGAGCGGGAGTATCAGGACGCCATCCGGGAGAACCAGCGTCTGGAGGAGCTGCTGGGGCTGGCTGAGGAGCGGCCCGAGTTTGCCTATGAGGACGCCCAGGTCACCCGCCGCACCTCGGACAACTGGCAGGCCAATCTGACCATCGACAAGGGCTCGGTGGACGGGGTGGAGCAGGGTGACTGCGTGGTGGACCAGTACGGCAACCTGGTGGGGGTGGTCAGCGAGGTGGGGGGCACCTGGGCCCTGGTGGACACCGTGCTGGACCCTGACGTGGAGCTGGGCGGGCGGGTGGCCCGCACCGATGACACCGCCATCCTGGAGGGGGACTTCACCCTGATGCTGGACGGGCAGCTCAAGCTGTCCTACCTGCCCGAGGAGGCCCAGCTGGTGTCCGGGGATCAGGTGGTCACCTCCGGCCTGGGTCAGGTGTATCCGGCGGGCCTGGTGGTGGGCAGCGTCACGGCGCTGTTCACGGAGGCCGATGGGGTGAGCCGCTACGCCCAGGTGGAGCCGGCGGCCGACCTGGAGCGGGTGCGCTATGTATATGTGATCACCGATTTCGGCGCCGAGGGATAAGGCGCGTGCCGCGGTAGGTTAAAAGAGAGAGGACGTGACCGCCCCATGGCTGAACTGACCCCCATGATGCGCCAGTACCTGAAGATGAAGCAGGAGAACCCAGGCTGTCTGCTTTTCTTCCGGCTGGGGGATTTTTACGAGATGTTTCACGAGGACGCCAAGATCGGCGCCGAGGAGTTGGGCCTCACCCTCACCACCCGGGACCGGAACAAGCCCGAGGGTGAGCGGGTGCCCATGTGCGGGGTGCCCTACCACTCCGCCCAGAGCTATATCGCCCGGCTGATCAAGCGAGGCTATAAGGTGGCCATCTGTGAGCAGATGGAGGATCCGGCCGCGGCAAAAGGGTTGGTGGAGCGGGACATCGTGCGCATCGTCACCCCCGGCACCGCCATGGACGACGTGATGCTGGACGAGAGCCGCAACAACTTCCTCTGTGCGGTCTACTACGACGGACAGGATTATGCCCTGGCCCGGTGCGACCTGTCCACCGGGCAGTTTGCCGCCTGTGCCTTCCAGGGGGGACAGGCCCTGACCAAGCTGCTCAACCAGCTGTCCGCCTGGTCGCCCAGCGAGGCCATCCTCTCCCCCTCCGCCGCAGCCCAGGAGGCGCTGGTACGCTTTCTCCGGGACCGGTTGAGCTGCCTGTGCCAGACGGGGCAGGACGGCGTCTTCCAGCCCGACCAGGGGGCGCAGGCGCTGGCCGCCTGCGGCCTGTGGCAGCCGGACCAGGCCCTGCCCCAGGCGGGGAGCCGGCGGGAGCTGGGGCTGCGGGCGGCGGGGGCGCTGGCCGACTACCTGGCCCAGACCCAAAAGACCGACCTGAGCCATCTGGGCCCCCTGGTGCTGGAGGAGTCGGAGGGGCGGTATATGGAGCTGGACCTCACCGCCCGGCGCAACCTGGAGCTCACCGAGACCCTGCGGGGCCAGGAGAAGAAGGGCTCCCTGCTGTGGGTGCTGGACCGGACCCGGACGGCCATGGGGCACCGGATGATCCGCGACTGGGTGGAGCGGCCCCTGCGGGACCCGGTGGACATTGCTCTGCGGCAGGACGCGGTGGCCGCCCTGGTGGAGCACACCGTAGCCCGGGAGGAGCTGGCCCTCACCTTGCGCCAGGTGCCCGACCTGGAGCGGCTGATCGGCAAGGTGGTCTATGGCAGCGCCAACGCCCGGGACATGAAGCAGCTGGCCCAGGGCCTGGGGGTGCTGCCCGCCCTGCTGGCCCACACCCAAGAGCTGCCCGGTGCTCTGCTGGCCCAGGCGGCGGACAGCCTGTCCGGCCTGGAGCAGCTCCAAGCCAGCATCGACGGGGCCATCCTGGACGAGGATGAGGGGCACAAGCTGCCCTTTACAATCCGGGAGGGGGGCTTCATCCGCCCGGGATACGACCCGGAGGTGGACCGGCTGCGGGACCTGGTGGAGCACGGGGCGGACGCGGTGCTGGCCCTGGAGGGGCGGGAGCGGGAGCGCACCGGCATCAAGAACCTGAAGGTGAGCTATAACAAGGTCTTTGGCTATTACATCGAGGTGTCCAAGGCCAACTATGACCTGGTGCCCCCCGACTACATCCGAAAGCAGACCCTGAGCAACTGCGAGCGCTTCATCACCCAGGAGTTGAAGGACCTGGAGCACGACATCCTGTCGGCCAGAAGCCGGATCACCGCCCTGGAGTACCAGCTGTTCTGCCAGCTGCGGGAGCAGGCCGCCGGCCAGGTGCGCCAGGTGCAGCGGGCGGCGGCGGGGGTGGGGGCGCTGGACGTGCTGCGCTCCTTTGCCGCCGTGGCGGTGGACTGCGATTACTGCCGGCCCCAGGTGGACGGCAGCGGGGTCATCCAGATCCGGGAGGGCCGCCACCCGGTGGTGGAGCGGATGCGCAAGGACAGCCTGTTCGTACCAAACGACACCCAGATGGATGCAGCGGAGAACCGGCTGGCCATCCTCACAGGGCCCAACATGGCGGGCAAATCCACCTATATGCGCCAGGTGGCCCTCATCGTACTCATGGCCCAGATGGGCGCCTATGTCCCGGCCCGCTCGGCCCGCATCGGGGTGGTGGACCGGGTGTTCACCCGCATTGGCGCATCCGACGACCTGGGGGCCGGGCAGTCCACCTTTATGGTGGAGATGACCGAGGTGGCCCAGATGCTGCGCCAGGCCACGGCGGACAGCCTGCTCATCCTGGACGAGATCGGTCGGGGCACCTCCACCTACGACGGGATGTCCATCGCCCGGGCAGTGCTGGAGTTCTGCGCGGACAGGAAGCGGCTGGGGGCCAAGACGCTGTTTGCCACCCATTACCACGAGCTGACGGAGGTGGAGCAGGAAATCCAGGGGGTAAAGAATTATCACATTGCCGCCAAGAAGCGGGAGGGCGATGTGGTGTTCCTGCGCAAGTTGGTGCCCGGCGGGGCGGATCAGAGCTATGGCATCGAGGTGGCCCAGCTGGCCGGCGCGCCCGACTGGGTGATCCGGCGGGCCCGGGAGGTTCTAGCCCAGCTGGAGGCCCAGGGAGGGCCTGCCCCCCGGACTCCGGAGGCGCGGCCTCAGGACGATCAGCTCTCCCTGGGGGATATGGCGGGGGCGCAGGTGCTGGACACGCTGCGGGCCACGGCCGTGGAAACCTTAACGCCCTTGGAGGCGCTAAATCTGCTGTATGAGCTCAAGCAGAAGCTGTGAAAAGAGCAGGCCACCGGAGGGGCCTTCTCTTTTACTTGCCCACGCAAAAGCGCTGGAAAATGCGGGCGGTGACGTCATCCCGCACCACTCGGCCGGTGAGCTCCCCCAGGGCGGCCAGGGCCAGCTCCACGTCGGAGAGCACCGCGTCGGGGGGTAGCCCCTCCCCCAGGGCTTGTCCGGCCCGGCCCACCGCCTGCCGGGCCTGCCGAGCGGCTTGGGCCTGGCGGGCGTTGGTGAGCAGACAGCCGGGGCGCAGCCCCGGATCCGCAGGGAAGAGGGCCTGTATCGTCCGCTCCAGCCCGTCCATCCCCGCCCCTGTGAGGGCGGACAGCCGGACCACCGGCGTCCCTTCGGGAAGGCCGGGGGGCGCGGCGGGGGTGTCCCCGGCCAGGTCGGCTTTGTTGAGGATGACCACGCACCGGGGAGCGCGCAGGGCCAGGGCCAGCGCCTCCTGATCCTCCGGTGTCAGGGGGGCGCTGCCGTCCAGCACCGCCAGGGCCAGCTCCGCCCGCTCCGCCGCACTGTGGCTGCGCTGGATGCCCAGCTGCTCGGCCTGGTCGTCGGACTGGCGCAGGCCGGCGGTGTCGATGAGCCGCAGCAGCACCCCGCCCAGGTGCGACCGTTCCTCCACCGTGTCCCGGGTGGTGCCGGCGGTGGGGGTGACGATGGCCCGGTCATAGCCCAGCAGGGCGTTAAACAGAGTGGATTTGCCCGCGTTGGGCCGGCCGATGATGGCGCAGGGGATCCCCTCCACCAGCGCCCGTCCCCGGCGGTAACTGCCTTCAAGCTGTGCCAGCCTGTCCTCCGTCTGGGCCAGGGTGGCGGCGATGTGGGCGGCCTGGAGGGGCTGGATGTCCTCGTCGGGGTAGTCCAGCACCGCGTGGAAGTGGGCCAGCAGGTCGGTGAGGGACTGGTAGACCTCCTCGATGGCCCCGGCCAGGGCCCCGCCCAGCTGGCCGGCGGCCTGGACGACGGCGGCGGCGGACTCGGCGTGGATGAGGTCGGCGATGGCCTCGGTGCGGGTCAGGTCCAGCTTGCCGGCCAGGAAGGCCCGGCGGGTGAACTCCCCGGCCTGGGCCTGCCGGGCGCCGGCGGCAAACAGGGCCTCCAGCCCCAGGGTCAGCCCCACGGGGGAGCCGTGGCATTGCAGCTCGGCGGTGTCCTCCCCGGTGTAGCTGTGGGGCGCGCGGGAGACGGTGGCCAGGCAGTGGTCGATCACCTGCCCATCCGGGCCCCGGAGGGCGCCGTAGACCAGGGTGCGGTCGGGGCGCTGGGCCATAGGCGCGCCGTGGGTGGGGGTGAACACCCGGTCCAGCACAGCGATGGAGTCCGGGCCGGACAGGCGCAGGATGCCGATGGCGGCGGGGGCCAGGGCGGTGGCGATGGCGGCAATGGTATCGTTCATAACAGAGTCACCTCGGAAGGGGCAAGCTGTCCCACGGCTTGCCGTGGGGGTTGTCGCCCTGACAGGATACCACGCTCCGGAGTGTTTGGCAATGGGGCGTGGGCGGTTGCGCCGGTGGCGCAGATGTGGTAGAATGGAGCAAACCGATAGGAGGTGCAAGCCGTGGCGGAACTGAACATGCTGTCCTATAAGCTGCAGGACCTGCAATTTTTCAACAAGCTGGATAAGCCCGGCCAGGTGCAGCTGGAGAACAACTTCTCCTTCTCCGTGAGCTATGCTCCGGATAACAGCCGCTGTGTGGCCAAGCTCTACCAATGCGTGAAGGATAAGAGCGACGGGCCAGACCACCGATTCTTCGTCTCGGTGGACATTGTGGGGGTGTTTGCCATCACAGGCGGCCCGGTCACCGACGAGGACAAGCGGGATTTTCACGTGCAGTGCTACCACCAGCTCTTCCCCTATGCCGAGGTGACGGCCAAGCAGGTGTGCGCGGCGGGCGGGATGCCCAACTTCTTGCTGCTGCGCCAAAAGATGAACCGGGACAATGTGACGGTCAACCACAAGGAACCCGGCCCTGCCCCAATGTGAGGGCGCGAAAACAGCCCGTCCGCCTGGGGGCGGACGGGCCGGATTGCCCGTGGGGATTCAGCACTTTTCCTCAAAGGTCGCGCCGCAGGTGCGGCAGTGTACCGTGATGCGCCCCTTGCCCCGGGGCACCCGCATCTGCTGGCCGCAGTTGGGGCACTTGAAGTAGCGGTGCTCCCGGTCCTGCATCCGGGCGCGGCAGGACTTGAAGCGCCGGCAGATGGGGCGGGCCAGCTGAAGGAACTTGGCATTCTCCGCCCGCCGGCGATCCAGGTTGCGGGAGAACATCCGAAAGAGGATGACCAGCATCAGCGCCAGCACCAAGACCTCCAGCACCAGCAGGGGGGCGAACAGGAACACCACATACAGCACCAGGCACAGGGTCAGCATGGCCGTGTTCAGCGGGTCCATGCCATAGCGCCCCGCCAGAAAGCGGCCCAGCCACTGTCGAATCATCCCCATGTCACCTCCTGGGCCCGAAAGGGGCTTTGTGGATCCACTCTTTATGATAATCGCCTGGGAAGTCGCCGTCAATGGGGTATCCGTAAACAATGTGTGAATTTGCACATTGCACGTCGGGGGAAAACTTGGTATACTGGCGGAGAGCGCACCCCGCGACGGGAAAGGAGACCCCCATGGAGCGCATAGACAAAGAGAATTACTACCTGGACATCGCCCAGACCGTGCTGGAGCGGGCCACCTGTTTGCGCCGCAGCTACGGGGCCATCGTGGTCAACCACGACGAGATCGTATCCACCGGCTACAACGGCGCGCCCCGGGGCAGGAAGAACTGCGTGGACCTGGGCTACTGCACCCGGGAGGTCATGCGCATCCCCTCTGGGGAGCGCTATGAGCTGTGCAGGGCGGTCCACGCCGAGGCCAACGCCATCATCTCCGCCTCCCGCCGGGAGATGCTGGGAGCCACGCTGTACATGGCCTGCCGCAGCCCCATGACAGGGGAGTTGGTCTCCGGGTCCACCTCCTGCTCCATGTGCCGCCGGCTGATCATCAACGCGGGCATCGCCAAGGTGGTCATCCGGGACACCCCCACCCAATACCGGGTGGTGGACGTGCAGCGGGAGTGGGTGGACGAAGACGACTCCCTGCCCCAGATGCCTTGATACATCCCAGGCCCCGGTCCGCGGACCGGGGCCTGCGTCTGTCCGGGGGATTTCCCGGTTGTCATTTCCCGGCCGTTCGTGTACAATAAAACCTTGACGGGAATCTCTGCGAAGGGGAGGCGGGGGCGTTGTCCGCACTGCTGCTGCCCAACGAAATACTGTCCATGTCCGCCCAGGCCGCCCGGCGGCTGGTGCAGGCCGGCGACGGGGACGCGGCCCTGCTCTATCTGGCTCTGCTGGAGGGGGGCGGGGCAGCGGAAAAGGCCCGGGAAAAGCTGGGCTGGGATCGGGCCCGGGAGGAGCGGGCCTGGCAGCGGCTTGCCCAGCTGGAGCTTGCCCAGCCCCGGGGCCCAGAGCCCGCCTCCCCGGAGCCGGAACCGGCCCCCCAGCGCCCGGAGTACAGCCGGAAGGATCTGGCCGACGCCCTGGAGCGGGAGCCCGACTTCCAGGGCCTGTACCGGGAGGTGGAGCGCATCGTCAGCCGCCCCCTCACCGACAACGACCTGAAGTGCCTGTACACCATCTACGACTACCTGGCCCTGCCGCCGGAGGTGATCCTGCTGCTGGCCAGCCATGTGGCCCGGCGGGAGCGCCAGCGCAAGCCCGGCGGCGGCCAGCGCATCCGGCTGCCCCAGATCCAGAAGGAGGCCTTCCGATGGAAGCGCCTGGGGGTGGACACGGTGGAGCGGGCGGAGGCCTATCTGCGCCAGCAGGAGCTGGTGGACCGGCGGGAGTGGCAGATCCTGTCCGCCATTGGGGTGAGCACCCCCCGCCCGGCGGTGGAGCAGGAGCGGGCGTACATCGAGCGCTGGGTGGAGCTGGGGCTGAGCGACGAGCTCATTGCCCTGGCCTATGCCCGTACGGTCTATCAGAAGAAGGAGATGAGCTGGCCCTACATGAACCGGATCCTGCTGTCCTGGCACCAGGCGGGCTACACCACCGCCCAGCAGGTGGAGCGGGAGGACCGGCCGCCCCAGCGCCGCCAGGCCGGCAAAAAGCGCGCCGGGGAGGAAACCTTCCAGCCCAGCGCCGAGCGCATCCGGAAGAACGCGGACTGGCTGGATCAATTCTTGCAGCAACAGGGGGAAGGGGGGTGACGGGGCATGGCCTTTGAACCGGGGGTGGTACGCCAGGCCAGCGAGAAGCTGCTGCGCCAAAAGCAGGCCCGGGCCCTGCGCCGGGACCAGCTGGAACAGGAGCTGTATCGGCGGGAGCCGGAGCTGCGTCAGCTGGACCAGGCGCTGCGGAGCACGATGCTGGAGCTGGCCAACCTGGCGGCGGCGGGCAAGCCGCTGGAGCCCGGCGGGCCGGAGCTTCAGGCGGTGCGGAGCAAGAACCTGGAGCTGCAGACCCGCCGGGCCGCCCTGCTGCGGCAGCTGGGCCACAGCCCCGAGGAGCTGGAGGAAACCCCCGCCTGCCCTCTGTGCGGAGACACGGGCTGGGCCGGGGGCAGGATGTGCCGTTGCCTGCGGCAGCTGTGCGCCCAGGAGCAGATCAAGCGCCTGACCAGGCTGATGAACCTGACGCCGGAGCAGTCCTTTGACCAGCTCCGGCTGGATGTATATTCCGACCGGCCCTGGCAGGGGGAAGAGCGCTCCCCCCGGGAGCAGATGAAGCGGATCGTGCAGGTGTGCGAGGGCTTTGCCCGGCAGTTCCCCGACTATCCCCTCCGGTACCTGCTTTTGTCGGGGGACACCGGGCTTGGCAAGACTTTCCTGTCCGGGTGCATCGCCCGGGAGGTGTCCCGGCGGGGGTATTCGGTGGTGTATGAGACGGCCATCGACCTGTTTTCCGCCTTTGAGACCCGGCGCTTCACCCGGGACGCGGAGCAGGAGCGCCAGGCCCGGGAGGACACCCGGCGCTACCTGCGCTGCCAGCTTCTGATCCTGGACGACCTGGGCAGCGAGATGACCGGTCCCATGGCCCAGCAGGCCCTGTACGAGGTGGTCAACAGCCGCATCCAGGCGGGGCTGCACACCATCATCTCCACCAACCTCTCCCTGGACCAGATCGCCCACCGGTATACTCCCCAGACGGTGTCCCGTATCGGGGGGCTGTTCCGGGAGCTGACCTTCTATGGGGAGGACATCCGGCGCAAGGGGCTGTGAGCGGGGACAGGAGGACAAAGGGGAAAGGAGGCCGGGCGGATGCGCGCGGTGGTGACCCGGGTGCGGCAGGCCCGGGTGGAGATTGACGGCCGGGTCAACGGCCGGATTGAACAGGGCTTCCTGGTGCTGCTGGGGGTGGCCCCGGAGGACGGGCCGGCCACGGCGGACAAGATGGCCGACAAGGTGTGTGGCCTACGGGTTTTTGAGGACGAATTGGGCAAGATGAATCGGAACCTGGCGGCGGTGGGGGGCGGCTTGCTGGTGGTCAGCCAGTTCACCCTGTACGCAGACACCACCTCCCGCCGGCCGGGCTTTACCGGGGCGGCCAGGCCGGAGGTGGCCCGCCCCCTCTATGAACGGTTCATGGAGCAGTGCCGGCAGCGGGGGTTCCCGGTGGAGCACGGGGAGTTTGGGGCAGATATGCAGGTGTTCTCCCAGAACGACGGCCCGGTGACCATTCTGCTGGAGGTGTGACCCCGCCCTGGTGGGCGGATGTGCAAAAGGAGGCGCGCTATGCCTACAATCAGACAACTGGAACCCCATGTGGCCGACCTGATCGCCGCCGGCGAGGTGGTGGAGCGGCCTGCCTCGGTGGTCAAGGAGCTGATGGAGAACGCCATCGACGCCGGGGCCAACGCCGTCACCGTGGAGATCGCCCACGGGGGGATGAGCTTCATCCGGGTGACCGACGACGGCTGCGGCATCCCGGCCGATCAGGTCCAGACGGCCTTCCTGCGCCACGCCACCTCCAAGATCGCCAACCAGTTTGACCTGGAGGCCATCGGCACCCTGGGGTTCCGGGGGGAGGCGCTGGCAGCCATCGCGGCGGTGTCCCGGGTGGAGCTGCTCACCCGCCCGGCCCAGGCCGAGCTGGGCGCGGCCCTCACTCTGGAGGGAGGTAAGGTGCTGGGCCAGGAGGAGGCAGGCTGCCCCCTGGGCACCACTCTGGTGGTGCGGGACCTGTTTTTCAACACCCCTGCCCGGCAGAAGTTCTTGAAGAAGGACGCGGCGGAGGGGGCGGCGGTGTTCGCCGTGGTTCAGCGGGTGGCCCTGTCCCACCCTGAGCTGTCGGTGAAGTTCATCCGGGACGGGCGGCAGGAGCTGCTCACCCCCGGGGACGGGCAGCTCAAGAGCGCGGTCTACGCTGTCCTGGGTCGGGACATCGCCCTGGGCCTGCTGCCGGTGGCCGGCTCTGGGCCGAATATGAGCGTGTCAGGCTTTACCTCCATGCCCATGTGCTGCCGGGGCAGCCGCAGCTATCAGCACTTCTTCGTCAACGGCCGGCATGTGAAAAGCCGCACCATGATGGCGGCGGTGGAGGAGGCCTATAAGAACCAGAAGATGGTGGGGCGCTTCCCCAGCTGCGTCATCCACTTGAAGGTGCGGCCCAACGAGGTGGATGTGAACGTCCACCCGGCCAAGACCGAGGTGAAGTTCCAGAGTGAGCAGCAGGTGTTCTCCACGGTGTACCACGGGGTGCTCTCCGCCCTGGGCGGGGACCAGAGCCGGCCCCAGGCGGTGCTGCGGGAGGCCCGGGAGGACACAGTGACGCCCAACCAGACTGCCCTGCCCCTGCGGAGCGGGCCGGCCCAGCTGCTCACGCCGCCCCCCGCCGTGGAGAAGGAGCAGGGCCGGAGCCCAGAGGGGACGGCGCTGCCCCCGGAACCCGGGGCTGCGCCCCTTCAGCCCCAGCCCCATCCGGCCCCGGCGGGGGAGGAGGAAGGGGCGGTGGCCTGCTTTGCTCCAGCCGCCGTGACGGCTCCTGCCCAGCCCGGCCCCAGCCCGGCCCCAGCCCCACCCGCCGTTGCCCGCCCCCGGACGCAGGAGCCCAAGGCCCCCGCCCCGGCCCGGGAGGAACCCTGGCGGGTGCGGGGGGAGCTGTTCCGCACCTATGTGATGGTGGAGCAGGGGGACAAGGTGGTGCTCATCGACAAGCACGCGGCCCACGAGCGGGTGAATTTCGACCGGCTGAAGGCGGAGGACTACCAGCCCATGGTCCAGCGGCTGCTCACGCCGGTGAGCTTCACCCCCGCCCCGGAGGAGCGGGCGATCCTGCTGGAGCGGCTGCCCCTGCTGGCCCAGTTTGGCTTTGAGGTGGAGGAGTTTGGGGCCGGCGCCCTGGCAGTGCGCGCCGCGCCGGACTATCTGGACGCGGGGGAGATTGAGCCCGCCCTGGTGGAGCTGGCCCGGCGTATCCGCCACACCGGCGCGGCCGACCCGGCCCAGGCCCGGGACGAGCTGCTGCACACCATGGCCTGCAAGGCGGCCATCAAGGGGGGGCAGCGCAATGGGCCCCAGGAGCTGGAGGCGGTGGCCCAAATGGTGCTGTCCGGCCAGGTGCGCTACTGTCCCCACGGCCGGCCGGTGGCCATTGAGCTGACCCGGGCCCAGTTGGAAAAGCAGTTCAAACGGACCTGAGGGAACGGGCTGTGGAGCGCCCTGCACGGGGGCCGGCCCGTTCTTTCCCGGGGGCGATCCGGTTGGTTTGATTTGTGCCGCGCGCAGCGGTGGAATGGGGGATTTTATGGCCTATCAGCTGGAGGACATCAACGCGGCCGTCCGCCAGGACGCGCCGGGGTATATGCAGAGATGTGACCAGGACTTTCAAGACAAGGTGGGCGCGGCGGCAAAGCTCATTTGTGATAGAATGGGAGACAGCCCTGTGGTGCTGCTCTCCGGGCCTTCTGGCTCTGGCAAGACCACCACGGCGGGGATGATCTGCCGGGAGCTGGAGCGCCGAGGGGTGGGCAGCCACACCATCTCCATGGATGACTACTTCGTCCACCAGGACCCCCGCACCGCCCCCCGCACGCCCGAGGGGGAGATCGACTACGAGTCCCCTCAGGTGATGGACCTGGCCTTGCTCAACGAGCATTTTTCCCGCCTCACCCGGGGGGATGAGATCGTCATCCCCAAGTTTGAGTTCGCCCGGCAGATGCGCAATGACAGCGCGGGGGTGCCCCTGAAGCTGGGCCGGGACGAGATCGCCATCTTTGAGGGGATCCACGCCCTGAACCCCCAGATCACCGGCAGCCATCCGGAGGCCACCCGCCTGTATATCTCCGCCCGCAGCAGCGTGCTGGACGGGGCGGCGCTGCGCTTTAAGGGCACCTGGATGCGCCTGACCCGGCGGGCGGTGCGGGACTACAACTTCCGGGGTACCGACGTGATGGGCACGCTGGGCATGTGGGACAATGTGCGCCGGGGGGAAAAGCTGTATATCTCCCCCTACAAACACACCGCCCACCTGCTCTTTGACTCCTCCCTGCCCTATGAGGTGCCGGTGATGGCCTGCTACGCCAGGCCGCTGATGGAGGCGGTGCCTGAGGATAACCAGCGCACCCAGGAGCTGCGGGAGCTGGTGGCCGCCTTTGACTGGTTTGAGGCCATCGACCCCAAGCTGGTGCCGGCAGGCTCCCTGCTCCATGAGTTCATTGGATGAGAATTGGAAAAGGCCCCGCCTCCCATGGGAAGCGGGGCCTTTTTCCGGGTCGGGGCTCATTTCCACAGGGCGCTCTCCTTGGGCATGAGCAGGGCCGCGATGACATAGACCCACAGGGACAGGCCGAACACGAACACCAACAGCACGGTGGACACCCGGACCACGGTGGAGTCCAGGCCCAGATACCGGGCGATGCCGCCGCACACGCCGCAAAGCACGGCGTCGGAGCTGGTGGTGCGATAGAGTCGTTTCATCATGAGAAGATCACACATTCCTTCCTGAAATACGAACCGGATTGTTTCTGCGGTTGATAAGCGTAGGGGCAGGGCGGGCAGCGGGTCCGCCTCATCCCGCCCGCTCAGTACTTGTACAGGTGCAGGTCGCCGCTGACGCTGGAGATCCGGTAGGCGGGGGCTTCCTGGCCAGGAGCTTCGTCCCCGCGGTGGGAGAAGGTGCAGCTCCGGCCGCCCTTGGCGTCGGGGAAGAAATCGGACTGGATCCGACCGCTGGCCGTCTTGAAGTGGAGGAGGAAGGCGCCGTCGTCTGGGATGCGGGCCTCACAGTCCCCCGACTTGGAGGACAGATCCATGCGCCGGGGCAGCTGACCGCTCTCCAGCCGCACGCAGCCGCTGGCCGAGAAGCAGCGGGCCTGCTCCACCGGGCCGTACAGCTCCACCTCGCCGCTCGTGCTGGAGGCCTGAACCTGGCCCATGCGGCCGCTGAGCAGGATGTCGCCGCTGACCGTCTCTGCCTGGAGCTGGCCGGCGGCCCCCTCCCACTCTATGTCGCCGCTGACGCTCTTGCATACCATCCGGTCTACCCGGGATAGCTGGCCGCGCAGGTGCACATCGCCGCTGACCGTCTCCACCCGCAGCGTGTCCACGCAGCCCTCCCACTCCACGTCTCCGCTGGTGGAGCGAACCTCCAGCTGCTGGCATTGGGGCAGCCGGCCGCAGAGGTCTCCGCTGGCGGTCTGGACCGTCAGCTGGCCCAGGGGGACCTCACCGCTCACCTCCACGTCCCCTGCGGCGGTGGACACCCGGATGAAGTCCCACCAGCGCCGGGGCAGATCCAGAGTGACGTCGGCGGCATATAGTCCCCGGCGGAACAGGAAGAAGGAGCTGGCCGTCCGGCTGTCCTGCCGGATGGTGAGCACCCCGTCCTCGGTGCGGAAGGCCTCCAGCCGCCCCACATCGCCGCCAATTACCACGTCCCCGTCCTCCCCTTGGTTCAGGCGAATGGTGACGTCACCGGCCACCTGCACGTCCAGCCCCGTAAGCTTATTTGCCCAGACAGGCCCATCCAGCGGCACGGGGTCGGGCGCTTCCCCCTCCCAGCGGCCACCGGCCCAGGCCGAGACGGTGCTCTCCACCGCGTCCTTGGCCTTCCGGAAGGCTTGGCCTACCTTTTCCCTGGCCTCCCGGGCCAGCTCGTCGGTGGACACGCCCAGGCTGTCCTCCGCCCGGTCTTTGGCGTCTTTCAGCGCGCTCTTGGCCTTGCCCAGCGCACCCTTGACCATTTCCTCCACGTTTCTCAGCAGTTCCTCCATCTGCCCGCCGTCCCCCTGGCCGGGACGAGCCACCGGCTCGGGCAGGGACTCGTCGGGCTGAAGGCCGTTGAGATATTCCACCAGCTCGCCGGTGTCCCCCAGACAGTCCATCGCCTGGCGCCAGGCATCCTCCTGGCCCAGGCCGGCGCCCACCAGGTCCTGATAGCGCCGGTATAGGTTGTCAGACAGCTCCTCGATGAGCTCGTCCTTGGCGGTGGAGTGGGGTGCGCCGGCCAGCTGGCCGGCCACCGCGTCGACAAATCTCTGTTTCATCGGTTCCATGCTTGCTCATTCCTCCTCGATGGAAATCAGCGCGTCCAGCAGCGCCCGGGTGGCCGCCCACTCCCGGGTGTTCTCCTCCCAGCGGCGGCGGCCCTCCTGAGTGATGGAGTAGTAGCGCCGCCGGGCGCCGGGCCCGTCCTGCCCCCAGTAGGAGCGGATCAGCCCGTTTTGCTCCAGCCGCTTGAAGGCGGTGTACAGCGTGGCCTCCTTCAGGCCGTACTGCCCGTGGGTGCGCTGCTGAATCTTTTTGTTGATCTCATAACCATAGTTGTCTGCGCGCAGCAGCTGTGTTAAAATAATGGTGTCTGTATGCCCGCGCAAGGTGTCGCCGGAAATGGACATGGCGGCGCTGCCCCCCTTCTCGCCGTTTCAGGGGCCTGGCCCGGAACCCCCGGGCCTTGGCCCCGGCCGGGAGGCCGCCCGCCCAGGCCCCATCCGGGAGCCCGGACTGCGGGGATGCCAGGCATTGTACAGCCCTCCCAGTCACGGCGGATATACATCATCTGCCGAAGTACTTCTGGGGAGAGGGTAACATAGAATACCTCGCCTGTCAAGGTATTTCATCAAAAAATTTCCCCCAGGCCATCGGCCTGGAGGGGGTGAAAGGAAGCGTATAACATGAGTCAATGCAGCAACGAGTGCAGCTCCTGCGGCGCAAGCTGCGGGGAGCGGCGCGCGCCCCAGGACCTGCGCAAGCCGGCCAACGCGGCCTCCCACATCAAGAAGGTGGTGGCGGTGGCCAGCGGCAAGGGGGGCGTGGGCAAGTCCACCGTCACCTGTTCCCTGGCCGCAGCCATGGCCGCTCGAGGTAAGCGGGTGGGCGTGCTGGACGCGGACATCACCGGCCCCTCGGTGCCCCGGGCCTTTGGGGTGCACACCCGGGCCACCGGCGGGGAGGAGGGCCTGATCCCGGCGGTGAGTGGGGGCGGGGTGAAGCTGATGAGCCTGAACCTGCTCACCCAGCAGGAGACCGATCCGGTGGTGTGGCGGGGCCCGGTGGTGGCCAACGCGGTGCGGCAGTTCTGGACCGACGTGGTGTGGGGGGAACTGGACTACCTGTTCGTAGATATGCCCCCTGGGACGGGGGACGTACCCCTGACGGTGTTCCAGTCCCTGCCGGTGGACGGGGCCATCGTGGTCACCGCCCCTCAGACCCTGGTGGGTATGATCGTCACCAAGGCGGTGCGGATGGCCGAGATGATGAAGATCCCGGTGCTGGGGCTGGTGGAGAATTACAGCTACTTCCAATGCCCCGACTGCGGCGCCCGCCACCCCATCTTTGGACAGAGCACCATTGACGCGCTGGGCGCCCAGCTGTCCCTGCCGGTGCTGGCCAAGCTGCCGCTGGATCCGGCCCTGTCCCAGGCCATGGATGAGGGGCGGCTGGAGCAGTACGCCCCCAATCCGATGGCAGAGGTGGCCGCCCTGCTGGACGCGCCGGAGGGGGCCTGACGGGCCCGGTCTGCCGTCCGGCTTGTGAAGGGTCGGAAAATCTGGTAAACTGGGGTGGGCGGCGCACAGATTTTTCCATGGCAGCCTGTGCGCCGCCGCGCATACAATAAGAGAGATAGGATAGGGGGCAGATGGAATGGATCGGGAGACACTGGCGGCCAGCGTGGCCGGGATGGCCGCACGGCTGCGCATACAGCTTTCCAACCTGACCGCAGCCAGCCAGATGCTGGAGCGGACGGCCACCGGGGAAAACGGGGCCTATCTGGCGGTGCTCAACCAGAGCATCTGCCGGATGCTGCGGTCGGTGGGGCAAATGGAGCTGCTCGACCGCCTGACCGACGAGGATGAGATCCGCGCCTTTCCCGCGCCGGTGGACCTGGGGCCGTGGAGCGCCCAGCTGGCCGCCCGGGCCCGAGGGGTGTTGGGCGGGGCGGGAGTGAGCCTGAGCTACCAGGGGCCGGAGCGGCTGCTGGCTCATGTGGACCAGGACCTGGCCGAGCAGATGGTGCTCTCCCTGGTGGCCTGTGCCGCCCGGCCGGGGGGAGAGGTGAGCATCACCCTGACCCAGCAGGAGGACAGCGCCTGCTTCACCGTGCGCGGACCGGGGCCGGCCCGCCCGGGGGAGGAGTTGATCCAGCGACTGTCTGCCCCCGGCCAGGAGGAACTGGCCGAGGGCTGGGAGCTGCCCCTGGCCCGGCAGATTGCCGAGCTGCACGCGGGCAGCCTGGTGGAGCAGCGGGCGCCCGGGGAGCGGCTGTCCCTGGTGGCCTTGCTGCCGCTGGGACTGGGCCGTCCCACCGGTCGGCTGGAGAGCCCCGCCCCGGCCTATGACCCGGGCGGGTTTGACGAGGCCCTGGTGGCGTTTAGTGAGCTGCTGCCGCCAGAGTCCTTCCGCCCCGAGGAGCTGGGCTGAACCCGGCCGCCGAAATGCGCCCCCGGCAAATGGACCTGCCGGGGGCGCAAGTGTTTCCTGCCCGCCCCGCCGCCAACGGGGTGGATTTTTGTACCCGCCTCCCCTACCCTGCAACCATTTGCCCCCTTGGGGCGTATATAGGATGGCTGGAGGCATCCCTCATGGGGATTCAAGATGGTATTTGTCACTTGATTGTCATCTGATTGTCACCATCTTATCATTGAAATCCCATGGGGACTGTGATAAGATAAATCCGTTGACATAAAGCGCCGCCTGCCCTGGCAGGCGGCCGAGTATTTTGCCATAGGGAAAGACGGAGGGATCCCAATGCGCCAACCCAGATATCTGCAGTCGGGCGGACCGGCTGACCGCCGCACCCGCCGCCGGGGGGAGGGCGGTAAGCCGTTGCTCTCCCTGCTGTTCTTCCCGGTGACGGTGCTCTACCACGAGTTGCTGCTGCGCCTGTTTGACCGGGACGTTCCCTTCTTTACCCCGGCGCTGGTGCGCATCTTCCTGTTTTCTGTGGCCGCCGGCCTGGCCATCTTCCTGGTGCTGGACCTGCTGCCCTGGCGCCGGGCGGCCCGGGTAGCGGGGGGTGTTTTGGTGGCCCTGGGCGGGGTGATCCTGTGCGTGGAGCGGGGCTGCCGGAGCATGTTCGGGGTCTACTATGGGCTGACCTTCATGGGCGGGATGGCCGGAGACGTGATGGGCAACTTCGCCTCCACCATCTGGGATGTGGTGCTGGACATTCTGCCCTTCCTCCTGTTGGCCTTCCTGCCCCTGGCCGCCTACTGCCTGCTGGGCAGGGCCATCGTGCCCCAGGGAGGGCAGATCGCCCTGGTCCGGGGCCTGCTGGCGGGGGGGATGGCGGTGTGCCAGCTGGCCGCCTTCCTCATCTCCTCCCTGGGGGGCGCGGGCAGCTACTACACCTATGACTTTACCGCCAACACCGCCATCCCCCAGTTCGGGCTGGTGAGCGCTCTTCGGCTGGAGCTGGAGTACGCTCTGTTTGGCCAGCCCGAGGCCCCCCTGCCTGAGCTTCACCCGGATCTGCTGCCCGGCAGCTCGGCCTCGCCCCAGCCAGATCCCTCCGGCGCTGCCAGCCAGCCGCCGTCCAGCACGCCGACGGTTTATGGGGACAACGCGCTGGACATCGATTTTGCCGCCCTGGCCGCCTCCGCCAGCGACAGCAATCTAAAGGCCCTGCACCAGTACCTGGGTGGGCTGACCCCCTCCCGGCAAAACCAGTACACCGGGATGTTCCAGGGCAAGAACCTGATCCTGATCACCGCCGAGGCCTTCTCTCCCTACCTGATCAGCCAGGAACTCACCCCCACCCTGTACCGGCTCTCCCATGAGGGCTTCGTGTTCCAGAACTACTACCAGCCCAACTGGACCCAGTCCACCTCTGGCGGGGAGTTCGCGGTGATGACGGGCCTCATCCCCAACTGGTTTGGCAGTCAGACCGCCTTTGGGGCCAGCAAGGACAAGGATATGCCCATCTCCCTGGCCCGGCAGTTTGCCAAGTTGGGGTACAACGTCCCGGCCTGGCACAACCACACCTATGATTACTACGGCCGGGACCAGACCCACACCAACCTGGGCTATGACTACCATGGCATCGGCAACGGCCTGGTGCTGTCCACCGACGATCCAACCCTCTGGCCCAAGTCCGACCTGGAGATGATCCAGGCCACGGCGGACAGCTATATCCAGGACTATGCGGAGAACGGTACCCCCTTCCACGCCTACTATATGACGGTGAGCGGCCACTGCAACTACTATTGGTCGGACAACGCCATGGCCCGCAAGCACCAGGCGGAGGCACAGGCCGCCTATCCCAACGCCTCCGAGCAGGTGCAGGCCTACATCGCCTGCAACCTGGAGCTGGAGGCGGCCATGGCAGACCTGGTGGGCCGTCTGGAGCGGGCGGGCATTGCCGACGACACCCTCATCGTGCTCACCTCGGACCACTATCCCTATCAGATGGCTGCCGGGGAGGTGGACTACTACAACGAGCTGCGGGGGATGAGCGACACCGAGCGGGACACCTCCCGATACCGCAACACCCTCATCATGTGGTCGGCCGCCATCGAGGAGCCCGTGGAGGTGGACACCCCCTGCTCGTCCATCGACATCGTGCCCACCCTCTGCAACCTGTTCGGACTGGACTATGACTCCCGCCTGTACTCCGGCCGGGACGTCTTTGCCACCAACTATGAGGTGGACCAGGTCTCCACCTGTATGCCCCTGGTGGTGTTTGCCAACACCGGCTTTGGAAACAGCTGGATCACCGCGGCGGGCACCTATGAGGCAGCCACCGGTATCTTTACCCCCAACCCGGGCGTGACGGTGGACGAGGGCTATGTGAGGGCTGTGACCCAGCTGGTCCAGGCCAAGTATACCTATGCCAAGCAGATCATCCAGCAGGACTACTACCGGGTGCTGGCCGACTACGGGGTGACGTGGTAGCCGGCAAGAGAAAAACAGCCTGCCCGACCATGCAGCCGTGAACCGCGCCAGTAAAAACGGACAATAGACAAAAAGCTCCCTAATATAGGGAAATAGTTACATCAGGGGGTATTGCTATGCCGGGGAAAAAGAATGATTTACTATAATGAGGAAGTGAAAGAACAAGGCCGCAGAGAAATCCAGGGAGGGAAAAGTCAGAGAGAAATCATCCGTGAATACGGAATCAGCCGCTATACAATTCAGAGCTGGTGCGGGCTTCGGCCGGAGACAAAGCTTCGACAAATAGCTCCTGTATCAAAAGGCAGACCTCAGGAGGTGAAAACAATTGAGGACTATGCAAAGGAAAATGAGCGGCTGAAAATAGAGAGTGAATTACTGTGGGATTTTCTGCAATCCGTGGAAAGGAAGTGAGAGCCACGGTAAAATATGCAGTGATATACTGTTACTGGAAAGAATATCCCATAGCCGTGATGTGCAGTTTTTTACGGTGTCCAGGAGTGGTTATTACGGCTTTGTAAGCCGTTTGAGCCAGCCGGAGAAAGATGCGGAGTTTGCTAAGAAGATATGCCGGCAGTGAGACAAATGCTTTCAAACCTACGGCCGCCGTAGAAAGTGGCAGCAGATGAGCCAGCAGCTGCACAAGTACGAGAACCTGCCAAACCGCCAGTTTCATGCTGAAAAGTCGAACTCCAAGTGGGTGACCGACATTTGCTATATTCAGACAAAACAGGGGGTACTATATCTTTATGATCCGGGATCTGTACAACAACAGCATTGTGGCCTACAAGACTGGGACACAGCAAACGGTGAATTTAGTGCTGGATACCATCCGGCTGGCCATGAAGCAGGAGAAAAAAGCAGTCACTGCATAGTTTCAGCTCCGCAGCGATCAAGGGTTTCAGTATACCTCACAAGCGTATTTTTAATCTGACTCGAGAATACGGCATTACGCCTTCCGTGTCAAGGCGCGGAAACCCGTATGACAATGCGATGGAGGGAAAATTTTTCCATCCTCAAAACAGAATGCATCTATACAGCACAAACCGGCTACTTTCGCCGAGGCCAATGGGATGATTGACCGGCACATCCACTTTTACAACTACGAGCGCATCCAGTACAAAACAGGAGTAGCGCTGCTGATACTGCGCCACTGCTACTAAAACTCAATATTCCTGCACAGGGGCTTTTTTGTGCTGCCCGCACAATCTGGGGCGGTTCACGTCATAGGGCGCGGGGGTACTTTTTTGCTGTGGAGGGGGTATTTTGTACCCGGATTCAGTACAATAAGATCATCTGAATCAGGGAGGGCTTTCTTTGACGATCATCACTGCGGGACAGTTGCAAGCATTCCGGGAGCGCCTGCGGCAGGCCGAACGCAGTCCGGGGACGGTGGAGAATTACCTGCGGACGGTGCGGGCCTTCGACGCCTGGCTGGGGGGCACGCCGGTGGGGCCAGACAGCGCCCGGCAGTGGAAGGGAGAGCTGGTCCGGGTGGGATATCACCCCCGGACGGTGAACACCATGCTGGCGGCGCTGCGGGGCTTTTTCCGGTTTGTGGGCTGGGCGGGGTATGAGACCCGGTCGCTGCGGGTGCAGCGCACCCTGTTCCGGGAGGAGGGCAGAGAGCTGGCCCGGCAGGAGTATGAGCGTCTGCTGGAGACGGCCCAGGCCGGGGGCAAGACCCGGCTGGCGCTGGTGATGGAGGTCATCTGCGCCACCGGCATCCGGGTCAGCGAGGTGCGCTGCCTCACCGTGGAGAGGGCCAGGAAGGGACGGGCGGAGATCGCGCTGAAGGGGAAGATCCGCACCATCCTCATCCCGGGCAAGCTGGCCCGGAAGCTGCTCAAGTACGCCAGGGCGCAAAAAATCCTCGCCGGCGAGATCTTCCTCACCGGCAAGGGAAAGACCTTGTCCCGTCGCTAGATCTGGGGGGAAATGAAGGCCCTGTGCCAGGCTGCCGGGGTGGAGCCCGGCAAGGTGTACCCCCGCAACCTGCGCCATCTGTTCGCCCGCTGCTTCTATCAGGCCACCAGGGACATCGTCAAGCTGGCCGATATCCTGGGCCACTCCTCCATGGAGACCACCCGGATCTACCTGTTGTCCACTGGCGAAGAACACCAGCGCCAGCTGGAACGGCTGGGGCTGGTGTCATAGGACAAAATATACATCTTGCTCCCTTCTCCAGGTTATCACTCCAGAATCCACAGCGGTAGGATTGATTAAATTTGCCTTACCTAGACATTTCTTCCTGGATTTGGGCAATGAAAACTCCAGCCGCAAGCTCCTGCCCCATCTGCGGCTTGTTCTGTCGCGCTAAAAATCAGCAAAAAGCAAAGAATCCCATTGATTTTTTAAAATGCGACTGCTATAATAGGAAAGAACTTCAGCCAATGATAGGGGTTCTTTCACGCCATTTGGCCGGAGCCAGCGACAATTGTATGTTTTGTTGATTGTGGTTGGCGGCGTCCCGGAATTGCTCCCAGGGCGTCAGGAAGATGTGAGCGGAAGGAGGTGGACCCATGCAGAAGCGGGAATGGATCACGCTGGTATCCCAGCGGTGTGGGCTCAACAAGCAGACCAGCGAACGGGCGATGGACGCGGTGTTTGCCACTTTGGCGGAGACGTTGGCCCGAGGCGGCCGTGCCCATGTCTCCGGGCTGGGGGTGTTCCAGATGCGGATCCGGGCGCCCCGGGTGGCCCGCAACCCACACACGGGGCAATCCATTCCGGTTCCACCGGCCCGGGTGCCGGTGTTCAGACCCTCTCCGGCCTTCCTGAAACAGATTCGGGCCGGTCAGTATGAGGAAGGTACGTAAGCCTGTGGGGCGCGGGGTAAGCGCTTGCCCTCTACAAACTGTGAAAAGGAGATGGAATGCAACATGAGAAAACGGCTTTTAAGCCTACTTTTGGTTCTGGTGATGGTTTTGGGCCTGCTGCCCGCCACGGCGTACGCTGCGGTGGGTAAGGGCGTTTCAACCATCGGCAGCGCCATCGGCGGCGGCTTTGCCCGCATCGGCGAGGCCATTGCGGACCAGGTGCAGACCTTTGCAACGACCGAGGGTTATGTTGGAGGTCAGGCCCGCGTGACCTTCCGACGTAACCCCCAGGAGGCGAGGACTTTCGGAATTTACATGATCTACTCAGATCAGTATTCCGGGGCGGACCTGATGGGGGACAACCAAAACTATCAGGTTTCACCTGTGGACGCTTCTGGGCAGAATCAGGGCATTTCCATCAATGGTGAGACGTTCAACGTCGGGGATGACTTGGTGAACATTGAGCGGATCCTGTCCGGCTATGACCTGTTGGAGTTCGACGGCAAATTGGTTGGCAGGGATACCGTTTACCATTGGACCTACAAGGAAGCCCGTTGGGCCGGCATCGGCGTAGGAGAGCCGATCTATGAGACCGACTATGATGAGGCTGTGAGTAGTACCAACGCTGGCTGGCTGTACATCATCTACACCCCGGAGGGATACACGGACATCCCTGTCAAGGCGATGGTGGAAGAAAATGGAGTGCAGACGGAGATCTCCGGGGCCAAAACCAGCATCAAGGACGGCGATCTGACCAACGAGCGGGTCCAGACGGTGGTCAGCGGCCTGGGTAGGACCTATGCGCTGTCCCGGGCGGAGATGCGTCGCAAGACGGACAGCACCGCCATCTCCATCGACAGCATCCGGAAGGTCGGTCAGTACTACTACGCCACCTCCACCGAAACCGGAAACCCCACCGACGTGTTTTCCGGCGATGAGTGGGAGCTGTATCTGGTGTATGAACCGGCGTATACCCTCACCCTCAATGTGATATCCCAGGGAACCACCTGGCCCAACGCGGCTAGTCAGGAGGGGAACAAGATCAACGGGGTGCAGATCGATCAGCCGAATAAGACCTACACCTTCCAGGTTCCGATCAACGGCAAGCTGGAGACCGACTTTGACATGGGCCGATACGTGGCCATGCGGCTCACCAACACTACCAACAACGAAGTGGTGTTCAGTAACTATGAGACCACGCAGGGCGGCTATCAGACCAAGAGCTACACCCTGGTGATCGACGGTACCACGATCAGCGGGGATCAGACCTACACCGCAGCTTATACCCGCATCGACCCAAACTCTACTTCAAGCCGCCGGTTCTTTTACGATCAGTATATGGAATCCGCAGAAAGCTGGCACGGGGCCAAGCTGTATGTCGGCGCGAAAAACACCAGCTGGGCGAATAATAATAATAGAACTGAGCGTGGCTCCTACACTTGGACGGAGGTGCCGAAGACCGAAGGGAAGGACGGTGGATACTACCGGGACATCAGACAGGGGGACGCCGTCCTCATCGAGCTTTCCAGGGAGGCGAACTCTGCTTATGTGCCCAATACGGTGGTGCTCAACGGCAATAACCTGAGGCTCAGTACCGCTTGGAGATCTGCAGGAGCAGGTTCCAATTGGTCAACTGGTCTTCAGACAGTGGAGCTCCGTGACACCGCCGGAAATATCATGGCTGTGGTAGACTACAATCTCCGAGTCATGAGAACCGGTGACAGCATAAATGAAAGTGCGGGTGGGTTGGTCATCTATTTCAGGGAGCTGCACCAGAACATAGCTGTTGACAGGGTCAACCTGACCCCAGGAGCAAACCCGTACCATGACCTAATTCTCACCGAGGTGGGGGAGGGGCTGTCCGGTGAGGTCGACAATAGCAATACCCCCCTGCAGAAGCTGATCCCAGGCGCGGCGGTCTACCCTGCTCAGCAGCCCCCGCAAGATGGTGGTCCCGGCATCCAGGTGGACGTGGACTTCGGTTACTATATCACGCAGTTCCAACTGGAGAGCGGAGGGCAGATACTCCCGGAGGCGAGTACGACCTGGGACGCACGGCAGGTCAGGTACTTCTTCAACAACAATGGCGGCCAGAACGCCCAGGCTAACTATGATGCAATCCGGAGCGCGATAACCGCCCACGGCCAGCTGAAGACGGCGGCGATCCAGTTCACCTTGGGCTACGACATCGACGGAGTTGAAGGCGGGGTGATAATGGGCGACGGCACGACCTTCACTATGACCGAGGACACCGACGTCACCTCTGTCATCGTGGAGGGCATGGAGCCCCAGGGCAGTGGCCAGGTGTTCCTGGGCTGGTCGCTAGATCCAAACGCGGATCCCGCGACGGCCACCCTCTACCATCCCGGCCAGGCCATCACCCGTCTGGGGGTGGAGGCGGAGCAGGACACCGGGGTAAAGTATAGCACAGAGGCGGGCAAGGCCAGCATCGTGCTCTACCCGGTGATGGTGGACAGTTCGGACAGTGAGCTGACCTCCTACTCGGTGCAGATCCATTTGGAGGGGACCACCCAGCAGTACAACTACAGCGGCGCGGTCATTGGCTCTCTGCTAACCCGGGACGAGGTACTGGCTCTGTCGGATGTATCCGCCTATATCGGGTCCAAGACGAACATCGCTCTGGACGCGATCAGCAGCGACGCTGTTGTTTCGGTGGATAATTCCGGTGCCACCACCTTCCATCTGTACTACTATCCCACAGATGCGGTGGAGGTTACCTTCGTGTCCGACTACGGATTTCTCAAAGACGGAGTCCAGTGGACGGATGGCGGCGCTGTGGTGACCCAAAACACTATCATGGCCGAACCCAACACGACCTATGGGCAAGGTACGGGTCAGTTCCTCCCGGCCTATGAGGGCGATGAGATCGGGGCCACCTTTGTGGGCTGGTCCTCCTACTCGAAAGACGATGTGTCAGGGGCAGTGGATCTGGCCGTAGACTCGGCGGTCCCCCAGGGCCCAACCACCTACTACGCGGTGTACCAGCCAAAGGTCACCGTGCGGCTCTTTACATGGACGCCGGACGGCGGCTGGCCCAGCACGGCGGCTAAGACCTACTCTCTGGGCCAGGGCGCATCCCTGCCCAGCGGGGACCAGGCCGCCATCAACGCTCTGCTGACCAACCACTCCGGCTATGGCAGCGGCCAGTGGGCGGTGGGCGGCCCCAACAGCACCCAGCGGCTGACCACCGCGCAGCTGGTGAGTCAGACCTTCAGCGCAGATACGGACATCTATGCGGTGTATCAGCCCTTGACCACCATTACCGTTACCCTGAACGCCAACAGCGGCACCTTTACCACGAATCGGACGACCATCAGCCTGCCTAACATGACTGTCGGCACCAGCATCGTGGGCAGTACCGGGTATGAGCAGCCCACCCGTACCGGCTACATCTTTGCCGGCTGGTCCACCGATCAGCATGCTACGGTGGGGATGATCTATCCCAACGTGCCTGCCAGCAATACTACCTACTACGCTATCTGGGTGCGCCCCAACCTGAACGTGACGGTGAGCGGCAGCTACACCTACAACGGGCAGCCTCAGGCGCCCATCATCGACGTGGAGTATAATGGCACAGAGGTGGCTGACAGCAGCTATCAGGTGAGCTATACCACTGAGGATGGGAATGCCCCCACCGATGTGGGCACCTACGGTGTGGTGGTCACCTACAACGGCGTGACCGGCATGGGCACCTATACCATCCAGCCCAAGAATTTCACTAGCACGGACATTTCCGTTGCAAAGAGTTATGACTGGGAGTACACCGGCGTGCCCAAGCAGGATACCCTGGTGGTGCGGGATGGCAGTACCACCCTGGTGGTGAACCAGGACTATGTGGTGACCTACACCCCGCCGACCGGCGGCAATCTGATTGACGTTGGCACCATCACCGCCACTGCAACCGGTATCGGAAACTACGCCGGCAGCAAAAGCACTTCCTACATGATCGTGGCAAATGACGGTGGCATCCAGGCCGCCGCTATCCCCGACCAGATCTACACCGGCTCGGCTATCACCCCCGATCTGGTGGTGACCGGCACCGCCACCGGCGAGCTGCTGAGCGAGGGTGAGGACTACACCGTGGCCTACGCCGAGCACACCAATGTGGGCCAGGCCACTGTCACCATCACTCCCATCGGAAACTATGCCAGCAGCGCAGCGATTCGGGTCAACTTCAGAATCGTGCCTGAGGGGCTGTATGTGAAGGTGGACCCCGTACAGCAGGATGTGGGCGGGGGAACGCCCACCATCAGCGTGTACCTCACCCAGGCGGACATGGAGGCCAGCCGCAATCCTCTAGACAGCAGCTTGTACCAGCTGAGCTACCAGCGGCTGAACGAGGGCCAGGTGACCACCGCGGTCAATACGGATGAGCCTGGGGTGTATACTATCATCGCCACCGGCGCCGGGGACTATGCCGGGGTCAGCGGCACGGCTAACTTCGTCCGGGTCGCGGCCAGCGTTGGGGATGCGAATCTCCAGATCACCGGCATACCCACCAATAGCGTGTTCAACTACGACGGCACCAACCACAACGACTTTGCCAACAGTCTGGGCATGAACTACACCGGCGGCGGCAGCTCCACGGTGTTGAGCCCGACCTGGACGGTGCGCTACAACAACGGCCCGGAGGAGGAATTTGGCGAGGACTATCAGATTGTGAACGCGGGCACCTACACCATCACCGGTGCGGTGAGCGGTACCCATACGGGCAGCGCTTCCTTCACTGTCACGGTGACGCCTAAGAACATCGATTCTGAAGACGTTGTCTTCGCCATTGACAGCAGCGATGCGGCGTATGTGGATGGCAACTTCCAGAAGAACTACACGGGCGCTGCGATGGAGCATCCCTTCACCCTGACGGACCAAGCCATCCCTGGTGACGATAACGGCCTGCTGGGGCAGGGGAGCGACTATACGTTGGTGGATCCCAACCACAACGACCACACCCAGGTGGGCACCTACCACATCACTATCCAGGGGGTGGGCAATTATACCGGCGAGCGCATCGTGAGCTTTGAAATCCTCCCTAGGACCGTCACCGTCAGCGGAACCGCCACCCTGGACTACGGCTACACCCAGGAGCAGGCGGACGCGGCGGCGCAGACGCTGGCCAACGCTGCTACCGGCATCCTGGAGACTGACAAGAACAATGTGACGGTGGACTTGTACATCGACCTGGGGCTGGCCGTGGGCGCCAATCAGCTCCACGTCCACGGCTCTCTGACCGGCTCGGCTGCGGGCAATTATACCCTGGTGAACACCGCCACGGTGACCGTCAACCGAGTGAGCATCACCGATCCCGGTGAGGGAGGAGAAGGCGGAGAGATGCCGCCCAGCCCCATCACCGCGTCGGTCCATCCTGTCAGCGCCCCCTTCACTGGACAGGCGCACAATCCCTTCGTGCTGGTGCAGTTTGGCAACCAGGTGCTGCAGGAGGGCACCCATTATAACCTATCGTACCAGTATCTGGGGATGGAGGGCACATCAACGCCGTCCGCGGTGGGCAGCATGACCAGCGTGGGCTGGTACAACGTCATCATCACGGCCGTTGAAGACACGGATAACCCCATTACCGGCAGCCGTACCCTCAAGTACCAGATCACCCCTGCCTCCGGCGGCGGCGGTACTGGCAGCACCAGCGGTCTGACCGTCAGTCCCATCAACGCGGTGGTGTACAACGGGACGGCCCAGACGCCCACTTTCACGGTGAGCTTCGGTGATCAAACCCTCACTAAGGATATAGACTATACGGTCTCCATCACCAACAACATCAACGTGGGCACCGCCACGGTCACCGTGACCGGAAAGGAGGGCACGGACTATGCCGGCATGGGGGCTACCACCACCTTCCAGATCACGGCCAAGGACATCAGCAGTGTGAGTGCCACTGTGGCCAACCAGACCTACACTGGCAGCCAGCTCACTCCCAAGCCTACCTCAGTGCTTGACACTGCTATTGCCGCTGACAAGGCCCTGGTGGAGGGTGTGGACTACTACCTGACCTGGGGAGCCAACACCAACGCCGGGAGCGGTACTGTCACCCTCCACGGCATGGGAAACTACCAGGGCAGCAAGGAAGTGACCTTCACCATCAGCGCCGCTACCCTGGGCGATGGCACCGATCCGGGCAGCGGCTTCCAGGTGACCACCTATCCCAGCTACGGCGTATACACCGGAAGCCCACACACCCTCAACCTGCAGGTGACCTACAACGGCACGGTGGTGCCCAGCAGCGCCTACACGGTGACAGTGCATGACCCCTCCAACCAGGAGGTTGAACTGGCCACCGGCATTGTGGATGTGGGACGGTATACCATTACCGTGAGGGCCAATAACGGAGGCAACTACACCGGCAGCGCCCAGACCCATTACAGCGTGACCCCCCTGTCCCAGACGGGAGAAGTCCTGTTGACGGTGGACACCATCGACGATCAGCAGTATACCGGCACTGCAATCACGCCTACGGTGACCGTCCGCTATAACGGCGAAGAGGTAGAGACGGCCAACTACGATGTGGATTACGCGGGCAACACCAATGTGGGCACCGCCACCGTCATCGTCACCGGCAGAGCGGGTACCAACATTGCCGGCCTGGTGGCTGTGGTCAACTTCCAGATCACGCCCAAGCCTATCGATGACGCTACAATCACCGTGGGAAGTATTCCCGCGCAGACCTACACCGGCAGCCAGATCACCCCGGCCCTCACCATCCGGGACAGCAGCACGATGCTGGTGGAGGGACAGGACTACACGGTGTCCTATTCCGGCAACATCGACGTGACCAACGCGGCGGTGGCCACCATCAAGGGCATCGGCAACTACGGCGAGAGCAGACAAGAGACCTTTGTCATCAATGCCGCCGCCATCAATGAGGGCGGAGATCAGACGACGGTGAACGAGGGCTTCACGGTGAACGTGTATCCTGAGAGCGCCCCCTACACCGGTCAGGCCCATACCCCCGATGTGATGGTGCACTATGGCAACATCCTGCTGGACCAGAACACCGATTATACGGTGAGCTATGAGGCCCAGTCGGGCAGCAGCTTGACAGACGGTCAAATGGTGCAAGCTGGAAGCTACTATGTGGTGGTGGCCGCTTCAGCGGGCAACTACAGCGGCACGGTGAAGATCCCCTATACCATTACCTCCGCCGCCAAGGATCAGCTGGTGCTGGGCATCGACCCCATTACGGATTTGACCTATGACGGGGACGTCCAGCAACCTGGCGTGGTGGTGTACGCCTACAGGGACGGCGTTAAGGTCGGCAATGCCCTGTCTTCGGCCACCGACTACACACTGGAGATCTCCCCGGCTGGCGCCACTGCTGTGGGCCAGTACATCGTCACGGTCAACGGGACGGAGGGCACCAGCTATGCGGGCTTGACAGCCAGCGCGGCTTTCCAGATCAAGCCCAAGGAAATCACCCATGGGGACATCCAGATCGCCGGGGTGACGGAGAACGAGGAGTATTCTTACACCGGCAGCCCCATCACCTTTAACATCTCCGTCACCGACAGCGGCAGGAGCGACGCGGTCTTGGTGATGAATCAGGACTACACCGTGGCCTATGAGCGCAACACGGATGTGGGCTCCGCCAAGGTCATCATCAAGGGCATCGGCAACTACACCGGCACCAAGGAGATCCCCTTCACCATCACTGCCATGGATGTGGGTGACGGCTCCGGCGGCGTGGGCAGTGGCTTCATGGTCAACGTCTACCCCCAGAGCGCGCCCTATACGGGTGCGAAGCACACCCCCGTGGTGCAGGTCACCTGGGGCAGCACAGTGCTCCAGCCTGAGACCGACTACACCCTGGCGTGGACGGATGAGACCGATGCCGAAGGCAACCTGACCGACGTAGGTACCTACACCGTCACCGTCACCGGCACGGGCAACTACACCGGTACGGCCACCGGCACCTATACTATCACCCCGCCGGGGGTGGGCAACGCCAGCCTGACCGTGGATCCCATTGCTTCTAAGGAGTACACCGGCAATGTGGTGGCAGTGGGGAATCTTGGCCTGAACGTGCAGGCGGTGCTCACCGGCGGCCAGACGGAGAGCCTGGTGCTGAACACCGACTACACCGTGGCCTTCAGCCCCAACAACCCCAGCAGTGCCGGGGTGTACCAGGTGACCATTAATGGCGCCGGGGACTATGCGGGCCTGACGGCGGTGACCACCTTTGAGATTACCGCCAAGGCGATCAATGCTTCCACGATCACCATGGACCCGGCGACCATCGCCGATCAGACCTACACCGGCAGCGCCATCGAGCCCGACTTCACCCTGATCGATACTGCGGTGTCCGGGGAGAACACTCTGACGGAAGGCACCGACTACTACCTGACCTACGCCGACAACGTGGATGCGGGCGAGGCGACCATCACGGTGCACGGTATGGGTAACTATACCGGAACCCGAGAGATTACCTTCACTATCAGCCAGACCAGTATCGGGGACGGCGGATCTAGCGGCGGTACCGTGAATACAGGCTTTGAGGTGGAGGTGCTGCCCAGCAGCGGCACTTACAACGGCCAGAAGCACAACCCTGTGGTGCAGGTGACCTATACGCCCGAGGGCAGCAGCAATCCCATCATCCTGCAGCAGGATGTGGACTACACCCTGTCGTGGAGTGGAGACCTGACCGGCGTTGACACCTATACTGCCACCGTCACTGGCACGGGCAACTATTCCGGCACGGCCACCGCTACCTATACCATCAGCGCTGCTGGCACGGGGGGAGGTAGCAGCAGCTTTGTGCTGGGGGTAAGCCAGATCGCCGACAAGACCTATACCGGTAGCGAGATCAGCCTGGCAGCCAGCGACCTCACCGTGACGGTGTACAATGGCAGTGGAGGGCAGGAGACTGTGCTGACGGAGAGCGAGTATTCGGTAAGCTATGATGCCGGTGCCGACCGCACCAATGTGGGGACAGTGCTGGCGACCATTTCGGCCAATCACGGCACATATGGGCAGTTGAGCACCACAGTGCCCTTCCGCATCGTGCCCAAGGACATCAGCACCTCCGAACAGGTGACCGAGAGCCTGGAGTACACCACCCATGTCTACACCGGCAGCCAGCTGCGGCCCACGGTGACCGTCAACGATGGTGACCGGAGCGCCGCCCTGGTGCTGAACACCGACTACACCGTGGAGTATGGCGAGAACATCAACGTGGTGGAAAGCAGCAACAACGAGGGTACCGTCACCATCAAGGGTATCGGCAACTATACCGGCACGGTGGAGCTCACCTTTGACATCACTAGTGCCAGTGTGGATCCCGAGAATCCCGGCGGTAGCGGCACTACCGACGGCACCATGTCGGTGGAGGTCATCCCTGCCAGCCGGCCCTACACCGGGCAGAAGCATGACGTGCGGGTGCAGGTGACTTACACGCCTACCGGCGGTAAGCCCATCCTGCTGACCGAGACTACCGACTACACCCTGTCGTGGAGCACACCGGCCGACTTAACCGAGCTAACCGACGTGGGCACCTACACCGCCACCGTCACTGGCACGGGCAACTATTCCGGCACCGCCAACGCCACCTATACCATCACCGCGGTCAATGACCCCGGCGCCGGCGAAGGCGGCACCACCCTGGCCGTGACAGTAACTGGTGACTACACCTACACCGGCAGTGAGATCGAGCCCACCCTGACGGTTATCTACAACGGTGAGGAGCTGGGTGAGGGCGATTACACGGTGAGCTATGCCAGCGGCAATATCAATGCGGGCGTGGTCCATGTCACCGTCACCGGTGCCAATGGCACGAACTACGAGGGCATGACCGGCTCCACCTACTTCACTATTGCCCCCAAGGATATCTCCGATACCAGCATCACGGTGGCCAGCATCGCTGCCCAGCTCTACACCGGTAGCCAGATCCGGCCCACGGTCACCGTCACGGACGGCAACCGCAGCCGTGCCACCCTGGCGCTGAACACTGATTACACTGTGGAGTACGGCCCCAATATTAATGTGGTGGCCGATGGCAACCAGGACGGCTCGGTCACCATCAAGGGTATCGGCAACTACACGGGGACCCAGACGGTGTACTTTGACATTACGGCAGCTTCTATCGGGGACGGCACTAGCACCAGTTCCGGCTTCCAGGTACAGGTGATTCCTACCAGCGGTAGCTACACCGGCCAGGCTCACACCCCCACAGTGCAGGTGACCAGCGGCGACATCATCCTGACACAGGATACGGACTATGCCCTGGCCTGGGATGATGCCAGCCTGACGGCGGCTAAGACCTACACCGTCACCGTCACTGGAAAGGGCAACTACACCGGCAGCGCCACGGCCACCTATACCATCACCAACGCTACCTCTGGCGATGCCAGCCTGTCTGTGGCGGTGGGCGGTGCCTTCACCTATGACGGAACCCCGGTCACGGTAGAGGAGCTGAAGGCCAAGCTCACGGTCACCGGCCTGACTTCGGGGAGCAGCGCTGCGAGTGAGCAGTTGGCCTCCACCGCATACGACGTCAGTCTCACCGGCAGCCCCACCAACGTGGGGACCTACCAGTTCACGGTGACGGCCAATGGCAACAACGCCAACTTTAATGGCCTGTCCGCCACCGGATCCTTCCGGATCGAGCCCAAGACGATCCCAGAGAATGCCGACGGCTTCACTGTGAGCAACATTGCCGACCAGACCTACACCGGCAGCGGACTGACGCCCCAGGTCTATGTCCAGGACACCGCCCGGAACGCGGACTTGGTGCTTAACACAGACTTTACGGTGAGTTACTCCAACAACGTGAACGTCACCGCTGCTGGCAGCCCTGCTGTGGCCACCATCACTGGCCGGGGCAACTACACCGGCAGCACCACGGTGAACTTCAACATCGTGGCCGCCGATGTGGGCGGTGAAACCGGTGGGGATCCCGAGCCCACCCCCGATCCCGGTCAAGTGACCGCAAATGTGTACCCCGCCACCGGTGTGTACACCGGCTCGGCCCACAGTCCCACCGTTGTGGTCAGCCGGGGCAACACCAACCTGCAGGTTGGTACGGATTACACCGTCAGCTGGATCGGCAATCTGACCGACGTGGGCACTTATACCGCCACTATCACCTTCCAGGGTAACTACTCGGGCACGATGGAGCTGGAGTACGCCATCACCGCCATTGAGAACGCCCTGACGGTGCAGGTCAGCGCCACGGATAAGGCCTACACGGGTTCTGCCATCACGCTGACCGATCAGGAGCTGACGGTGACCAGCGGTGCTGGACAGCCGCTGGTGCAGGGCACGGACTACACCGTGCGCTATGTCAGCAACATCAACGCTGGCACGGCGGTAGTAATTGTGGAGGGCACGGCAGGCGGCAACTATGCCAACATGATGGGCAGCGCGACCTTTGAGATCGCCCGCCGTTCCATCACTGATGTGGATTTCAGCCCCATTCCCGACCAAGCGTACACCGGAGGTCCGGTGACTCCCACGCTGAGCATGACCTACAACGGCAAGGCTTTGGCCACGCCTGCGGACTACTCCGTTGTGTTCACCAGCAATGTGGCCAGCGGGGAGGATACCGCTGTGGTCACCATCACCGGTACGGGTAACTTCATCGGGGAACGCACCGAGCACTTCACCATCCTACCCGCCGGCGTGGATCCAGAGAATCCAAGCACGGGAAGCACCGGGACCATCGTGCTGCAGACGATTCCCGACCAGACCTACACCGGCAGACAGATTCAGCCCACCGTTGTGGTGCTCTGGCAGGGTAATGACGGCCAGACCTGGGCCCTCACGGAGGGGGTGGACTTTACCGTGGAGTATGGGGCCAATACCAACGTGGGCACCGGCACCGGCACGGTGACGATTACCGGCATCGGCAGCTACGAGGGCCTGACCGACACAGGCAGCTTCGATATTGTGGCCCAGCTGCTCCACCTGGATGTCACCGCGGACCCGGCCCAGGCCCAGGTGAATGGCGGAGATCCTGATTTCACCGTACAGCTGGACAACGCGCAGCTGACGGAGAATACCGATTACACCCTGACCTATCAGAAGTATAACGACGATGGTACGTTGGGTACGGCTACAAACCTCACTGATCCTGCCAATCAGCTGTCCGATGAGGGTATGTACATCATCACCGCCACTGGCACCGGCAGCTATGCGGGGGCGCTGGGCTCCACCACCTTCGTCCGTCTGCCCGAGGATTTGGGGACGGGTGGCCTGACGGTTTCTCACCCCGACCTGGTGAATGGCGTGATTACCAAGACCTATAACGGCGAAAACCAGATCGCCGTCCTGCAGAGTCTCAGTGTGGACAGCATGGTGGAGGGTATCAATTATAAGATCTCTGTGAATAACGTAGATCTCACGGCAGGCAGCCACGACAGCTACTCTATGACGGATGCCGGCCTGTATCTGGTGACCATTAACGCTATAGGCGGTGCCATTGGTACGAATAACATCGCCGTGGTGATTGAGCCCCAGGACATTTCCGATGCCACGGTGACTGTCAGCGGAAGCTACACCTACAATGGCAGTAGCCAGTCCGCCGTGATCAGCAGCATCGAGGATCTGGGCATGGCAAGCGGCCAGACGGATCTGAAGGGTAAGGATGGCATCGCGGTCACCGGCAACGTGCAGACCAACGCCGGGGATCACACCATTCTAGTGTCCGGTACAGGCAACTTTGTGGGTAGCGCCAACGCCACCTTCACCATTGGGAAGGCGACCCTGACCCTAACGAAGATGGCGAACTTCCCCAGCAGCATTACCTACGGGGAAGCGCTGACGCTGACTGCGGGCACCCACTTCAATGTGGCAGGTATCCAGGGGAATGACAACGTCACTGTGAATCTCCTGCCCATCGGAGAACCCACCGGCGGCAGTACAATGAACTTCCAGGCCATCCTGAGCGGCGATGATGCGGGCAACTACACTGTCACGGTACCTTCTGATTTCACAGTTGAAGTGAAGCAGAAAGATGTGAACGCCCCGGATATTGATGGTGATGGTCAGCCCGATGGAGATCAGGACACCGATGGAGACGGGATCCCCGACATCATCGATCCTGATCCCGACGATCCCGATAACAGCAATCCCGATAAGGATGGCGACATGGATGGGGACGGCGTCATTGACGATGCGGACGATGACGGCGACATTGAGATCACCGTTGGCGACATCAAGATTGTTATGACGCCTTCTAGCGCCCAGTTCACCGGTAAGTCTCACGAGCCCACCATCACCGTCACCGACGGCGGCACCGAGCTGGTGCGCAATGTGGACTATCAGGTGGCCTATGCGGGCGACGCGCTCACCGACGGGCAGATGATTGAGATTGGCGCGTATACCGTCAGCATCGACTTCATTGGAAACTACACCGGTTCCTTCCAGCTGGCCTATGAGATCACCGAGGTGAATACCGGCAGCGGTACCGGCGGAAGCGGCGATACGGACCAGGATACCGATGGCGACGGCAACATTGAGGACGGCGGCGATGGCACTATCACGGTGGGCGATCTGGTCGCTACCATGAGCCCGCTGAGCAAGTATCTGGGAGACGATACCATGCCCACCATCACGCTGCTGGAGAACGGCAAGGTGGTGGATCCCAACCGATACACCGTGACCTATCTGGACAGCGAAGGCAACGAAGTTGACGAGCTGACCAACGTGGGGATCTACACGGTTCGGGTGAGTCAGATCGATGGATATTCCGAAAACTTGGCATTCGACTTCACCTTTACTGTTTTGTCCGTGCCCTCCGGCGGTGGCGGCGACGTGGTGGTGCCGGATCCCAATCCAGACGAAGACGTCACGAGCCCGGACTCCACCGGGGTGTCGGATTGGCTGATCACCAACCAGCACATCGCCTACCTGCGGGGATACGGCAGCACGTTCCAGCCTGGGGCGAACATCACCCGTGCGGAGGTGGCGCAGATGTTCTACAACCTGCTGCGGGATAAGAACGTGATCATCACCACCAGCTTTGACGACGTGCCTGCGGACCAGTGGTATGCCACGGCGGTGAACACGCTGGCATCCCTGGGGATCATTCAGGGCGTGGGTGACAACCTGTTCGTGCCCGACAGCCCCATCACCCGTGCGGAGTTTGTGGCCATCGCCATGCGCTTCACCAACGGGGAGCACACGGTGACGGAGAATATCTTCTCGGACATCAGCGAGGACAGCTGGTACTACAGCGATGCGCTGGGCGCTGTGTCCTACGGGTGGATCCAGGGCTACGGCAACGGCCGGTTCTTCCCTGAGGAGAATATCACCCGTGCGGAAGTGACGGCAGTGGCAAACCGGATGCTGGGCCGGCAGGCGGACCGGGCGTTTATCGAGGAGCATGCCGATGAGCTCAAGTCCCAGTTCACCGATGTGCAGAACACCAACTGGGCCTACTACGACATCGTAGAGGCCACCAATGCCCACGGCTTCATCTCCAGCAACCTGGAGGAGGTCTGGACGGAGATCCTGTAAAGCGATGGGGGAGACTCCCCTGCGAGCCTTACAGATGACGAAAAGTACCCCCGTGCCATAGCGCGGGGGTACTTTTTTGCTGTGGAGGGGGTATTTTGTACCCGGATTCGGTACAATAAGATCATCTGAATCAGGGAGGGCTTTCTTTGACGATCATCACTGCGGGACAGTTGCAAGCATTCCGGGAGCACCTGCGGCAGGCCGAACGCAGTCCGGGGACGGTGGAGAATTACCTGCGGGCGGTGCGGGCCTTCGACGCCTGGCTGGGGGGCACGCCGGTGGCTCAGGCCCCACAGGCGATCAACAGGGATCTGGGCCGATTCTGGATCACGGTCTCCTCCCGCCGGCCGCCGAACTCCCCGTCCACCGTCCAGGCCACCGGCTGGCGGCAGCGGAAGGTGACCTGGCTGGCGGTGAAGCCCACCACCGCGCCGTCTTCCCGCTCGGCCCGCTGGGCCTTGAGGGAGGAGATGATGGACTGCCAGTCCCGGGGGGTGTGGGGGGGACGGATCAGCAGCACCTCAAACCGTCCGTCGTCCAGCTTCACCTGATCCCTGGGTAGGGACATCATCCCCCCCACCGACAGGGTGTTGGACACCATGCCGTAGATGAAGTCCCCCGCGATCGTCCGCCCCGTGTCGGTGGACACCTCCATGGGATAGCTGGGTACGTTCAGCAGCCGGCCTGCTCCCTCCAGCACATAGGCAAAGTGGCCCAGCAGGTTCTTGGTGGTCTGGGGAGTGGAGTAGGACACGTCGGTAAACAGCCCGAAGGCAGACACATAGGTGAACAGCCGCCCAGAGCAGTTACCCACATCCACCGCCCGGGCCACCCCGCTGCAGGCCACCTCCGCCAGCCTCTCGGCGGAACGGGGCAGGCCCAGGGTCTTGGCAAAGTCGTTGGTGGTGCCCGTGGGGATATAGCCCAGCACAGGGCGCTGGCCTTCCGGCAGGGCCATCAGGCCCCGGGCCGTCTCGTTGAGGGTACCGTCCCCCCCGCAGCACACCAGCCGGTCATACTGACTGGCCTGCTCCGCCGCCACCTGGACGGCCTCCTCCGGGGCCATAGTGGGGTGGACGGTGGTCTCATACCCTGACCGGGCGAACACCTCCAGCAGGACAGGCAGCATTCCTCGCACCCGCTGGCGGCCGGCCTTTGGATTGTAAAGGAAAAGCAGTCGTTTCATCCGATTCCCTCCGCCGGTCCCCCAGCCCGGCTAGACCGGGGGAGGGGCCCTGGTTGACACCATTATAGCCAATTGGCGCCAGCATTACAAGGTACTTTCTGTAAATCGCGCCCTTGTCAACCCAGGGCGGATTTGATACGATAGATGCAACCTATACTGATTGGGGCCGGCGCGTTCCGGCCCGCTGTGCCAGAGACTTTGCCTGAGAGGGGGCGCGCACCGCCATGTCCCGAAAAACCCTGTCCGCAGCCTTTCCCTATACCCTGCCGGTGCTGATGGGCTACCTGTCCATCGGCGTTGTGTTCGGCTGGATGATGGCCGCCATCGGATATGCCCCAACTTGGGCGGCGGCCATGTCGGCGGCCATTTACGCCGGCAGCGGCCAGTACCTGGCGGTGGACCTGCTGGACCGGGCCGCCCCCCTGGGCGACGTGGCCTTTCTCACGCTGATCATCAACTTCCGGCACCTGGTGTATGGCCTGTCCATGCTGGACAAGTTCCGGGGTATGGGCTGGCGGAAGCTGTACATGATCTTCTCCCTCACCGACGAGACCTATGCCCTGCTGGCCGGCGTCCAGCCGCCCCAGGGGGTGGAGGAGAAAGGGTTCTACTTCTCCATCGCTGTGCTGGATCACCTGTACTGGATCGGCGGGTCTGTGCTGGGAGCGGTGGCCGGCTCCCTCATTCAGGTCAACACCGAGGGGATTGACTTTGCCATGACCGCCCTGTTCATCGTCATCGCCGTGGAGCAGTGGCGCTCCAGCCGCCAGCACCTGCCCGCCCTGCTGGGGGCGGGGGCCACCCTGGCCTGCCTGCTGGTGATGGGGCAGGACAACGGCCGCTTCCTCATCCCCGCCCTGGTGCTGATGGTGGCCCTGCTGCTCCTCCTGCGCCCCCGCCTGGAAGGGAAGCCAGAGGACGATGCCGGGCAAGGAGGTGAGGACTGGTGAGCGCTGGACAGACTGTGGCCGCCATTGCCGTGATGGCCGTCATCACCTTTCTCACCCGGGCCCTCCCCTTCCTGCTCTTTGGCAGGCGGGGCAACCCGCCCCGGGGGGTGCTCTACCTGGGCCGGTACCTGCCCCCGGCGGTGATCGCCATGCTCATCGTCTACTGCTTCCGTCAGGTGAGCTTCCAGGCCCCTGCCAACTGGGTTCCCGCCCTGATCGCCGGGCTGGCGGTGGCCCTGCTACACCTGTGGAAACGCAACAATATGTTATCAATTTTGGGTGGTACCATACTGTATATGGTGCTGGTGCAGGTGGTGTTTTGAGGGCGCGGAACAGCGGCCCCTGGTTGGCTCGTCAACATTGACAAAAAAATCACGATATTTGCAGAATTCTATTTACAAAAGGGAAGTTGTCGTGTTACAATACAGAGGTGTAGCCGAGCCCCGTGGGGCTGCCCCGATGTGCACCGGGCCTGGGCCCGGGCCATTGCATCGCACCATCCCAACCACGAATCAGGTCCGGGCAGGTTCACCGGACGAATTAAGGAGGAGAACGCCAATGGCTCGCAAGTTCAAGACGATGGACGGTAACACCGCGGCCGCCCATGTATCCTACGCCTTTACCGAAGTGGCCGGCATCTACCCCATCACTCCGTCCAGCCCTATGGCGGACAGCGTGGATCAGTGGGCGGCGGCCGGCAGGAAGAACATCTTTGGCCAGACGGTCCGGGTCATCGAGATGCAGTCCGAGGCCGGCGCTGCCGGAACCGTTCACGGCTCGCTGGCTGCCGGCGCGCTGACCACCACCTACACCGCCTCCCAGGGATTGCTGCTGATGATCCCCAATATGTACAAGATCGCCGGTGAGCTGCTGCCCGGGGTGTTCCACGTCCCGGCCCGCACCGTGGCCAGCCACGCGCTGAATATCTTTGGGGATCACTCCGACGTCATGGCCTGCCGCCAGACCGGCTTTGCTATGCTGTGCGAGACCAACGCCCAGGAGGTCATGGACCTGAGTGCGGTGGCCCACTTGGCTGCCATCAAGGGGCGGGTGCCCTTCCTGAACTTCTTTGACGGGTTCCGCACCTCCCACGAGGTGCAGAAGATCGCCGTCTGGGATTACGAGGACCTGGCCAGCATGGTGGATATGGAGGCGATCAACGACTTCCGGGCCCACTGCCTGAACCCCGAGCACCCGGTGATGCGCGGCTCCCATGAGAACGGGGATATCTTCTTCCAGCACCGGGAGGCCTGCAACGCCTACTATGAGGCGGTGCCCGGCATCGTGGAGGAGTACATGGCCCAGATCAATGCCAAGTTGGGCACCGACTATCAGCTGTTCAACTACTACGGCGCGCCCGATGCCGACCGGGTCATCGTGGCCATGGGCTCCATCTGCGATGTGGCTGAGGAGGTCATCGACTACCTCAACGCCCACGGGGAGAAGGTGGGCCTGGTAAAAGTGCGCCTGTACCGGCCCTTCCGGGCCGACAAGCTGGTGGCCGCCATCCCCGCCAGCTGTAAGCGCATCGCCGTGCTGGATCGCACCAAGGAGCCCGGCGCCCAGGGCGAGCCGCTGTACCTGGACGTGATCACCGCCCTGGCCAACGCCGGGCGCACCGACATCTCGGTCATCGGCGGCCGGTACGGCCTGGGTTCCAAGGACACCCCGCCCTCCAGCGTGTTCGCCGTGTATGAGGAGCTGACTAAGAGCGACCCCAAGCGGGTGTTCACCATCGGCATCGTGGACGACGTGACCCACCTGTCCCTGGAGGAGAAGCCCGCCCCCAACACCGCGGCCCAGGGCACCATCGAGTGCAAGTTCTGGGGCCTGGGGGGCGACGGTACCGTGGGCGCCAATAAGAACTCCATCAAGATCATCGGCGACCACACCGACAAGTATGTGCAGGCCTACTTCCAGTATGACTCCAAAAAGACCGGGGGCGTGACCATCAGTCACCTGCGCTTTGGCGATCAGCCTATCCGCTCTGCCTACTATATCAACAAGGCCGACTTCGTGGCCTGTCATGTGCCCAGCTATATCACCAAGGGCTTCCCCATCGTTCGGGACGTGAAACCCGGCGGCACCTTCCTCATCAACTGCCAGTGGAACTTTGAGGAGCTGGAGTATCATCTGGACGCGGCCTCCAAGCGGTATATCGCCAAGAACAACATTAAGCTGTATATGATCAACGCCATCGACCTGGCCATCGAGATCGGCATGGGCAAGCGCACCAATACCATCCTCCAGTCCGCTTTCTTCGCCCTGGCCAACGTCATGCCCCAGGATGAGGCCATCCGGTATATGAAGGACGCGGCCACCCACTCCTACCTGAAGAAAGGGCAGGACGTGGTGGACACCAACCACAAGGCCATCGACCTGGGGGCCGCCGCCTTCGCCAAAGTGGAGGTACCCGCATCCTGGGCCACCGCCCAGGATGAGGACGCGGCGGCCAGTCTGGCCGGCCCCGCCGATCTGGTGGAGATGGTGGAGGAGATCCTGGAGCCGATCAACCGTATGGACGGGGACAGCCTGCCCGTGTCCAAGTTCGTGCCCCATGCCGACGGTACCTTCCAGCTGGGGGCCTCCTCTTATGAAAAGCGGGGCGTGGCTGTGTCCGTGCCTACCTGGGAGCCGGAGACCTGTATCCAGTGCAACCTGTGCTCCTATGTCTGCCCCCATGCCACCATCCGGCCCTTCGCCCTCACCCAGGAGGAGGCGGCTGCCGCCCCCGCCGGTGCCCAGATCATGGACATCAAGGCCGGCAAGGGCAAGGGCGTGTACCAGTACACCCTGTCTGTCAGCGCCCTGGACTGCATGGGCTGCGCGGTGTGCGTGACCGCCTGCCCCACCAAGAGCCTGACCATGGTGCCCCTGGAGCAGGAGCTGCCCCGCCAGCCGGTGTTCGACTACCTGGTGGATAAGGTGGAGCCCAAGCCCGAGATGGAGAGCGTGACCACCGTCAAGGACAGCCAGTTCAAGAAGCCCCTGCTGGAGTTCTCCGGGGCCTGTGCGGGCTGTGCCGAGACTGCCTATGCCCGCCTGGTCACCCAGGTGTGTGGCGACCGGATGTATATCTCCAACGCCACCGGCTGTTCCTCCATCTGGGGCGGCCCGGCGGCCACCAGCCCCTACTGCGTGGACAAGGACGGCCGCGGCCCCGCCTGGGCCAACTCCCTGTTCGAGGACAACGCCGAGCACGGCCTGGGTATGCTGCTGGGCGTGAACCAGCGCCGGGCCAAGCTGGTGGAAGTGGTGGAAAAGCTGGCCAGCCTGGACTACACCGACGAGGACATCGCCGCCGCTGCCCGGGAGTGGCTGGATCAGAAGGATGACGGCGAGGGCTCCAAGGCCGCGGGGGCCAAGCTGCTGGCGCTGTGCAAGGCCAACGCCCAGCGGGACTTCACCGGCACCCCCTATGAGAAGGACTGGCTGGACAACGGCAAGCAGTGCCCCTGCGAGGCCTGCGACTGCTGCCGCCAGATTGTGGAGATGAGCGATCTGCTGACCAAGAAGTCGGTGTGGATCTTCGGCGGGGACGGCTGGGCCTATGACATCGGTTACGGCGGGCTGGACCACGTCATCGCCTCCGGCGAGGATGTGAACATCTTCGTGTTTGACACCGAGGTGTATTCCAACACCGGGGGCCAGGCCTCCAAGGCCTCCAACTTCGGCGCGGTGGCTCAGTTCGCCGCCGCCGGTAAGGCCATTGGTAAGAAGAGCCTGGCCGAGATCGCCATGCAGTACGGCTACGTCTACGTGGCCCAGGTGGCCATGGGCGCAAACCCCAACCAGACCCTGGTGGCCATCCGGGAGGCGGACGCCTACCCCGGCCCCGCCCTCATCATCGGCTACTCCCCCTGTGAGATGCACGCCATCAAGGGGGGTATGGCAAACTGCCAGGTGGAGATGAAAGACGCCGTGGCCTGCGGCTACTGGAACCTGTTCCGGTATAACCCCGCCCTGAAGTCCCAGGGCAAGAACCCCTTCATCCTGGACTCCAAGGCGCCCACCGGCAATTATCGGGACTTCCTGATGAAGGAGGCCCGCTACTCCTCCCTCACCCGCTCCTTCCCCGACCGGGCGGAGCAGCTGTTCGCGGAGAGTGAGCAGGCGGCCATGGAGCGCTGGGATCACCTGCAGCGCCTCATCGAGCTGTACAAGTAAGGAAACCTCTGTAGAATAAAGGGTGCTGCTCTCCCAGTAGCCGCGCACCCATAAGGACGTAATTAATCTTGCAGGACAGCATGGGGCATTTTGCTATGCTGTCCTGCTTTTTCTTTGACTTTAAATGGTCTGCTTGTCCTCGTTCTGTTTCTCAGCTCTCCAATGAAGTTCCAAATCATTTGGATTTTCTGCCTATAGTGGTCTCTGGATATGCCAGGCGCATGAATCTTCTTCACAAACTCGTTGATAATCGTGGGCATTAGTTTTGTGATCCCCACATACGTGGGAATAACCGCCACGAAGCTGGCCAAATCCGCTTTGCCTTGTTCTCAGGCGATTACCACCCCTCTGTCTGTCTTGGTCTTCTCCGCTACTTCTTGCTGTTTCACTTCATATTTGGCGGATAACTTCAAAAACCGATCGTGTAAAATTGTGCCCGACATATCGTCCTCATCGATACGCTTAAAAATCCGGTCAAGTTCTGCTACTCGCCGCGTTTTGCGTAGTACGTCTCGATAGTCAGAACCTTGTCAGTGGCTTGTATTTTTAAAATCCGTATTCCTGCTCTTTCCACTGTGTGTTTACGCTCTAAACTTGATTTAGTTGGCGCACAATAAGACTAAAAATAAGGAGTGTTTTATCCTAAAATAATAAAACCAGATATTTTTTTCGACTTTTACCAATAAATTCTCTTAATGTCTTGACAAATTCGACAACAAGAAGTATAATTTAAAAAAATTTTTGTTAAATTCTGCTATTAAGGAGAATGCTCTATGAAATAGTCTGTATTT